>Ga0194132_10005763_pt1 | contig 19744 bp, 12 predicted proteins | sample TA2KigOf80mmetaG_FD_148612 | JGI IMG/M metagenome (GOLD analysis project Ga0194132, IMG submission 148612) | Freshwater microbial communities from Lake Tanganyika, Tanzania - TA2015054 Kigoma Offshore 80m | ecosystem: Environmental > Aquatic > Freshwater > Lake | place: Tanzania: Lake... | reverse complement strand
TCGGGCAACATGACAAGGCGCTCACCGACCGCCAGCGGGCCGCGGAACTCGATCCGGCGAATCCTGAAGTGTACATCGCGCGCGGCGGGTCCTATCACCTGTTGGGCCAGCACGACCAAGGATTCGCCGACCGGTCCAAGGCGATCGAGCTGAATCCTACACTCCACTCCGCCTGGTCTGCGCGTGGCAATGCGTACTTCCTTCTCGACCGGTACGGCGACGCCGTAAAGGACTTGCAGCAGGCCGTGAAGCTGGTCCCCGGTGATCAGGAATCGAAGAAGCTGATCGAGCGCGCCGAGGTCAAGCTGACCGAGACGAAACCAGCAGCGGTAACGGAAGCGCCGGACCTCTCGGCGACGTCGGCGTTGGTTGCGCCGAATATCTTCGATTTGCGGAACCGGAATTCCGCGGCGCCGGAGCCGGTGCCGGTGCCTGTTGCCGAGCCGCCCAAGGCTGAGCCTGTGCCAGTCGAGGCGCCCAAGCCAGCGCCCCCGCCTCCGCCTCCGCCGAAACCCGCCCCAAAGCCCGCCGGGATACCCGCGGTGGCCGCCTCCCCGGAGGACCACCACAAGCAGGCGCGTGCGCTGATCGCCTCAGGCGACTTCGCCGGAGCCCTGCCCCACTTCGACCGCGCGATCCAGGCCAATCCCCGGCACGCGCTGGCCTACAACGGCCGCGGATACGCTCATATGAAGCTGGGCAACAACAAGCAGGCCTTGGCCGACTTCACCGAAGCGATCCGCTTGAATCCGTCCTACGCGAACGCCTACCGCAACCGCGCGGCTGTCCGTCATCTGATGGGGGACACCGCGGGAGCCGCATCGGACAAGGCCAAAGAGGCCGGAACTCCCACCCTATAGCTGGGATACCGGAGCGTCACTCCGAGAATCCGGCAGATCGCGCGCCCGTCGACGCGGCGGTTCGCTGAGCGCGTGTCGGCATCCGGCAGCGGGGCGGCCGGGGGCACGGGCAAACCCAGAAGATCCGAACAGAACCGGGTCATTTCGAGTGCTGTGCACGGCTCCTCGTCGGCAACCGGATACGCACCGGTTAAGTCAGAGAGCAGCGCCGCGGCGGCGATGGCCGCCAGGTCATCGACATGGATCCGGCTGATGTAGTTCGACCCGTCTCCCAGGATCCTGTGCCGGCCCTCGCGCAGCGAGACGTGGACGCCGCGGCCGGGTCCGTAAATCGCAGCCGGACGGAGCACCAGCGCGGACCACGGCCCCGCGAGCACGTCCGCTTCCTCCTCCGCCCGCACTTGCTCGCGAGGGTTGCGCGGTGCGATCGCCGTTGTCTCGTCCACATCACGCGCGGCACCGTAAACGCCGGTGGTCGACAGGTACACGACGCGCGACGCCCAGCCTCGCAGCATCGGACCCGCAACGGGCATCGCACGCACCGGAATCGAGTGCAAAACCCGTGCGCCGGTGGGCACATCGATCCAGGCGCCCGGCTGCGTGACGTCGAACGTACGGCTGCTCGTGGTGGTGACGCGATGCTCCTGCCGCGCGAGAATCGCTGCAACCCGGCGTCCCGTGTACCCGCCTCCGAGAATCAAAAAGTCCACTTCAGCCATTTTGCGATATATTCAGTAATCCATGGTCCGGAAGATCATTCCTTCATTGGCAGTGTGCGGCCTCGCGACGGCCGCGGGTTGGACGTCGTTTCGCGGCGACAACGGATTCGGCGTCGGCGAGTCCGCGGCGCTTCCCTCCGAGATAGGCCCCGGGAAGAACGTCGTCTGGAAGATCGCGCTTCCGGAGGGGACCTCGTCACCCGTCCTCACGCGCGACCGCATCTACATCACCGGCCAGGAAGGCAACCGGCTGTCGACCTTCGCGATCGCGCGTACCGATGGCCGGATCCTGTGGCGCCGCGAGATCGAGCGGCCGCGGGCGGAGCGGCTCCACAAGCTGAACAGCCCCGCGTCATCGACGCCCGTGACGGATGGGTCAAACGTCTACGCCTTCTTCGGCGACTTCGGCCTGGTGTCGTATGGACCCGATGGCAACGAGCGCTGGCGGATCCCGCTCGGTCCGTTCCAGAACCTGCACGGGATGGCCGTGTCGCCGGTGCTGGCTGGAGAGAAGCTGATCCTGGTTTGCGACCAGGACACCGAGTCATTCGTCCTGGCCATCCACAAGGACACCGGCAAGCAGATCTGGAAGACAGTGCGGCCGGCGGTGGTCCACGGGTTCGCGACACCGACGCTGTTTTCCCCGGCGGGTGGAGAGCCGCAGGTTGTGGTTCCGGGATCCTATCTGCTGGCGTCTTATTCGGTGAAAACTGGTGAGGAGTTGTGGACCGTCCGCGGACTCAGTTGGCAGATCAAGGCCACCGGCGTCGAGCACGGCGGTGTGCTCTATATGACCGGATGGGCGCCGGGCGCCGACGCCGGACAGAGCCAGCCGCTTCCACCGTTTGAGCAGGTGGTCGCGGAGATCGACGCCGACAAGGACGGCAAGCTGTCGCCCGGCGAGTTGAATCCGAGCAAGTACAAGCATGGCGGGTCGTGGCAGGCAATCGATCTCGACGCCGATGGATTCATGTCGGCGCGGGACTGGAGCTTCTACCGCGCGCGCCGGTCGGCGCGGAATGTGACGATGGCGGTGCGGCCGGGGAAGGCACGGGGCGATTTGACCGATACGCACGTCGTGTGGCGCAACGAGCGGATCGTGCCGCAGGTGTCGAGTCCGCTGTTGTTTGATGGGTTGTTATATGTGATCAAGGACGGCGGCATTTTCACGTCGATCGACCCCAAGGACGGGCGCGCGCTCAAGACCGCCCGTGTCACGGGAGCGATCGACAACTACTATTCGTCACCGGTGGCGGGCGGGGGACGGATCTACCTGGCGAGCCAGACGGGCAAGGTGAGTGTGATCAAGCCGGGGGCTGATTGGGAGGCGGCGTCGGTGACGGAGTTCGACGAGAACATCTATGCGACTCCGGCGATCGCGGATGGGCGGATTTACCTGCGGACGGCGAAGTCGCTCTACTGCTTCGGGGCGGAGCGCTAGGCAAGCGGGCTCCTGCCCTACTTCGCGCCCGGAACCTTCTTCGCTGGCGGTGGCGCCAGAGGAGCGGGTGCCGGGGCCCCGCCAGGCGCGTTCTTATCGTACATGTCGACGATGTCCTTGGAGATCTCAACTCCGGTCGCCGCGTACAACACCGGTGTCTGCTGCGAGCTGATGTCGAGGATCAGAGTGTAGGCGTTGTCCTTGGCATACTTCTCCAGCACCACCATCAGCTTCTGCCCGATCTCGTTGAGGAGCTTGTTCTGCTCCTGCTCGAGCTCGGCCTGCGCGTCTTCGGTCTCCCGCTGCAGCGATTTCTGCAACTGGTCGATATCGCGCGCCAATTGGGTCCGCCGCGCTTCGGCCATCGTGTTCGATCCCCGGTTCAACTCCTGCTGCTTGGCGGCCAGATCGCCCTGCTTCTTCTCGAGATCCTTCCGCTTCGGGTCGAACTTGGCCTGCAGCGCCGCCGCCGCCTTCTGGCCGTCCTTGGTCGCGATGATCGCGTTCTGAATATGGATGATCCCGACCTTGGACTGAGCCTGGACCAGGGACATCGCGGCCAATGCCGGAACGACGGACAAAATCTTGAAGGTCACTTAAACTACTCCCGGAGCAATTCTGAAAGATGGTACCACGTTAGAAGGTTCGGCTGATGGTGAAGCGCCACAGCTTGCGGCGCTCAAAGTATGGATAGGCCTGCCCGATCGAGGCAATCGAGTTGACGAAGGTGGCCTGATTGGGGAACAACGACCGGTCGGCGACCACCGGCGGAATCAGAAACTCCTGCAGGATTTGCGGATTGTAGGCCCAGTAAAGGCGGAAGGGCGCGTTCACCACCGGCATCATGATCTGGAACTCGACGCCCATGGAGCTGCGCATCTGCTGCGTCGCCTTGGCCAGGACCGCCTGCTGTTGGAACGAGGCCTGCGGGAACAGGGAATTCAACTCGTTCAAGCGTCCCCGATTCAGGCGCAACTGGTCGGTCCGCGTGATTTTGTTGATCCCGGCGTCGGCGAACAGCGCCAGCACCAGCGGGCCCGCAATCGGAATCCGGTATTCGAAGTTGCCCACTCCCTGCGTGTCGCCGCCAGGGAAGATGAGCTGGTAGTTGGGGATCTGCAGTGTGACGTTCTCAAACGACTCGACGCCGTTTGTGATGATCTTCTGGCGCCGCGCCGATCCGTCCGCGTTCAGCACCGGAATCGTCGCGGTGCTCGGAATGTAGGCCACCGGGCTGATGCCCCAGATCTCGAACCCGCGGATGTCGTTCTCGCCGCCCATGTAGAAACGCGAGAACGGCGGCACCGTCCGGCCGCTGTAGCCGGAAACGAAGCGGCCCAGTCCGTGCATGCCGATCACGTGGCCCTTCTTGAGTCCGGCGCGGAACCACTTCAGGTCGACGGTGGGCTCGACCATCCGGACATTGCCGCCAAACGTCGCAAACTGGGTGCTGATGAAGATGCTGCGCCCGCGCGACGGCGTGATCGGGTGGTCAACCGTGTTGTAGGTGTAGGAGGGGACAATCGCGCTGGTTTTGATTCCCTCGAGCGAATTCTGCCCGTCCAGGCCCTGGAAGTTGATGTAGTTGAAGTAGTCCCGGGATGCGCGCGACTCGGTGCGGATCTGCTGCGTGCCGTAGCTGTAGGTGACACCCACACGGGCAAACGGCGACAGCTTCCGCCACGGGCTCGACAGGAAGGCCGTGAAGCCCTGCCCATTGGAAATGTAGTTGAGCAGATTTTCCTGCCCGAGCTGGTTGTACAACGGCAGCAGGTTGCGGCCGGTGAGCAGCGAGACCTCGCGCCCCTGGTCAAAGTTGAACCGCTGCGTGTAGACCGTGAAGCCCGCGGTGATCGGACGGTCGAACAGATACGGCTCCGTGAATCCAAATGTGACGTTGCGGATACGGTCGCCCAATTGGGCGTCGATCGACAGCGTCTCACCGAGGCCGAGGAAGTTGTTCGTCGAATAGCCGAACCCGATGAAGCTGCCGGCGATGCCCGACACGCCGCCGTTCAGGTGGACGCTGTTCTTGCCGCGCTCCTTGACCTTGAGCGTGATGTCAACCGTCGAAGTCTTGGTGTCGCGCTTGATGTCGGCGGCTTCGTTTTCCTTGAGGACTTCGAAATAGCCCAACTGGTTCAGGCGCAGCAGCGACATGTCCCAATAGCGCGTGTTGTAGATCTGCCCTTCGTCGAGCAGGATCTCGCGGCGGATCACCTTGTCGCGCGTCGTCGTGTTGCCCTGGAAATCGATGCGCCGGACGAAGAACTGCTTGCCTTCATCGGCGGTGATCGTCAGATCGATTTTGTCGGAATTGGGCTGCGGATCGAACGACGGCTCGGGGACGAAGTCAATGTAGCCGAACTCGCCGTATAGCTTCCGCATCTGCTCGATACCCTTGCGGAGCTTGCCGGTCGAGAAGATGTCGCCGGTGTTCATCTGGAACACGCGGGGGAAGATCGTCTCCGGCGTGCGGAACAGCTTCACGCCGACGAAGTTCATCTGATTGAGCTTGTACTGCCGGCCTTCTTCCACGGAGATCTTCAGGTCGGCGCGCTTGCCAGGCTTGTTCGGATTGAAGACCGGGATCCGGAAGCCGCCTGGACCGCCGGTGTCGCGCATTGTGAGCTGGTGCTCCAGCGCACGCGCGGTGAAGTAGCCGCGCTCCTGGTAGAAGTTGCGCACACGGTCCTTGTCCTCTTCAAGCTTCGACGAATCGAACGCCTTGGCGAACATGTTCTCGAACAAGATCGAATACGGGACTCCGATCGGCCGCAGGTTGCGCATCGCGCGCCGGACGGCCCGGTCGGAAAAGACCTTGTTCCCTTCAATGTCGATCGCGCCGACCTTGACCTTGGGTCCTTCCGTCACCTTGAAAGTGATTTCCAGGGACGATGGCGGAATCTGCCGGATGTCCGGCTCGACGCTTGCAAACTGGCGTCCGCGCTCCGACAGGAACGCCTTCAGGACATTCACCGCCACCTGCACCTTGTTGGGGTCGAATTGCTGCTCCACCGACAACCCGACGCGGCGTTCCTTGAACCGGTCAAGAATCTCGGACACCGTCACCGACTTGATGCCGTCGTATTTGATCGACCGGACCACGCGCCGCTCGACCAGCCGGTAGCGGATGATCCAGCCCGTGCGGCCCGCCTCACGCTCGAGTGTGATGTCATCGAAGCGCCCGGTGTTCCACAACGCCATGAAGTCGCGGTGCAGGGCTTCCGAGTCCAGCCTGTCGCCCTTGCGGGTCAGTGTCGTGGCGCGCAGGGTGTCCACCGGAACACGGCGGGCTCCGCGGAACTCGATGTCCTCGACAATGTCCTCCACCTGGGCGGGCTTTGGTTCCTCTGGCGTACCTGGCTTGGGCGGGGCGGTGGGCTTCGCCGCCGGTGTTTCGGGCTGGGTCACCGGCCGTTCGAACGGTGACGGGGGTTTGGGCTGAGGAGTGGGCTTGGGCTCTTCCTTGACAGTGGGGACAGCCTCAAACGGATTGGCCGGCTTCGGCGCCTGGGGCTTGGGGGCCTGCGGCGCGGGTTGTGCTTGCTGTTGAGCGGAAAGGGCTGAGGGGGTCAGCGCGGCCGTAAGCAGAGCGAGGCAAAATCCGGTTGTCTTCAGGCTGTTGCGCCTGGGCAACATCATCTAAGAGCTATCCTTTCCACTCTGCGCCTTTGGAGGAGACGTTCTTCGACCCCTGACGGTTTCATGACAAGAACGCGAGGCGCGACAGGTTGGTCTCCCCATTGTACCAACACGATCACCGCCGTTGAGGTTAACTCTGCGACAATGAAAGATTGCGAATGAGAGTCGCCATTCAGGGCACGCACGGCTCCTATAGCGAATGTGCGGCGCGCAGCTTTTTCCCCGGCTGTGAAGTCGAATTGGTTCCACGCTGGCGCTACTCGGACGTCTTCGCGGCGGTCGACACGGGCGAAGCCGGTTGCATGGCGATCCCGATCGAGAATACAACCGAGGGCAGCGTCTATCAATATTACAACCTTCTGCTGGAGTATGCGTTCGACAAGCAGTTCCGCATCGTTGACGAGTTGAAGCTCCGGATCCGGCACGCGCTGATCGGGAATCCGGGCGCGGAACTGGCGGACATCCGCGAAGTCCGTTCGCACTACCAGGCTCTCGGGCAGTGCCGTGAGTACTTGCGCAAAGCCGAACTCACCCCCGTGGAGGTGGCCGACACCGCGGGCGCGGCGCAGGAGCTCAAGGAGAAGGGCTGGACCCACGTGGCGGCGATCGCCAGCGTCCAGGCGGCGCGCGACATGGGCCTCAGCGTGCTCGCCCGTGACATCCAGGACCGGGCGGACAACTATACACGCTTCCTCCTGGTCCAGCGCGAAGTGGACGGCCGCGTGCCCGACGTGCCTGTCGCCAAGTGCTCCGTCGTGTTCTGCATTCCCAATGTCGAGGGCTCGCTGTTCCGGACGCTGGCAGCCTTCGCCACCCGGCGCGGAGTGAGCCTCATCCGGCTGGAGAGCCGCCCGCTAGTCGGCGCGATTCCTCAATGGACCCGGTTCGCGCAGGAACACACGGAAGGCGAGGAGCGCGGCGTTTGGGACCTGGTCTACTACGTCGACTTCCTAGCGCCGGGCGTGCGCGTCCCATCGGTGATCGAACACCTGCGGGACCTGGTGCTCGAAAAGGGCGGCGAAACCGCTCTCCAGGTCGTCGGAGTGTATCCGAATGGGCGGCTGATCGACCGTACCGGGGAGCCTTGGCGGTGAGCGGGCTCAAGGACCTGGTCGCGGAATTCCGGTGGCGCGGGTTTCTCGCGCAGACCACGAGCGACGACGTGGATGCTTACCTGCTGTCGGAGCGGCGCACCCTTTACATTGGCTTCGACCCCACTGCCGCCAGCCTGCATCTCGGCAGCCTGATCCCGGTAATGGCGCTGGCCCACGCGCAACGCTGCGGCCACCGCCCCATCATGCTCGTGGGCGGCGGAACCGGGCTGATCGGCGATCCGAGCGGCAAGACGGCGGAACGGAACTTGCTCACGCGCGAACACGTGGAAGCCAACGCCGAAGCGATGCGGGCCCAGATGTCGCGGTTCCTCGATCTCTCGTCGCCGGATTTGGCGCTGATGCTCAACAACGCCGATTGGCTCTGTTCCCTAAACCTGCTCGAATTCCTGCGGGACACCGGCAAGCACTTCTCGGTGAACGAAATGGTCAAGCGCGACTCAGTCCGGATGCGTTTGGAAGAGCGCGACCACGGGATCTCCTACACCGAGTTCAGCTACATGCTGCTGCAGGCCTACGATTTCCTGTACCTGGCGCAACATCACGGCTGCACCATCCAGATGGGCGGCAGCGACCAGTGGGGCAACATCGTCAGTGGCAAGGATCTGATCCGGCGCGTGCTCAACACCCGCAGCGAAGGCATCACCTTCCCGCTGCTCACCACCGCGACCGGCAAGAAATTCGGCAAGACGGAGGAGGGCGCGGTCTGGCTCGACGCGGCCATGACCAGTCCCTACCAGATGTATCAATACTGGATCCAGACTGCCGACGCCGACGTCGTCCGGTATTTGAAACTGTTCACGTTCCTCGGCCGCACCGAAATCGAAGCGCTCGCCGCCGAGGTCGCCGCGCATCCGGAAGGCCGCGCCGCCCAGCGGAAGCTCGCCGCCGAGTGCACCGCGGTGGTTCACGGGGGTGATACCGTACGCGCCGTGGAACAGGCATCCGGGATTCTGTTCGGATCCGCCGGGATCGTTCCGGACGCCGCCGCGATTGACCTGCTTGCCCGTGAAGTCCCATGCTCCGAAGAGCCCCGCTCGGCGCTCGAAGCGGGCATCGCACTGCCGGACCTGCTTGTGCGCTCGACTCTTGCCGGGAGCAAGAGTGCGGCCCGCAAACTGATCGAAAGTGGCGGCGCCTATGTCTACAACCATCGCGTCACCGATCCGAAAGTGGCCATCACTCCGTCCGCGCTCGAATGGCCCGGAGTCCTCCTGTTGCGCGCCGGGAAAAAACAGTACCATCTGGTCGCGTTCAAATAAATCCGAATGAGCAAAATCCGAACCTTACGCTCCAACGACATTCCTCATCTCCTTGACCTTTCCACGGCCGCCGGCTGGAACCAGACCGCGGCGGACTGGGAACGCTTGCTCCATCTGTGCCGGGACAACTGCTGGGGTATCGAAATCGACGGCCGCGTCGTCTCCTCGACCACCGCCATCCGTTACGCTTCTGACCTCGCCTGGATCGGCATGGTGCTGACGCATCCCGAATACAGAAAGCGCGGTTTGGCGTCCTCACTGATGCAGCATGCGATCGACGACGTGCGCAAGGACGTTAAATGGATCAAGCTGGATGCCTCCGATGAAGGCAAACCGATCTATGAAAAGCTCGGCTTCGTCGAAGAGACGCACCTGCAGCGCTGGCGGAGACCGGCAGGGCCAGCGGACCGGCTCTCGTCCTACATGGTCCACGACTACATCGTCGATCCATCGTTTGACCGTGCCTACTTTGGCGCCTACCGGATCCCGCTGCTGAACTCGCTCCGGCGTGATGGCGGATCCTCGTTCGTGATGGGCTACGGCTACGCCATGACCCGGCCCGGGGCACTGGCCTCCTACTTTGGCCCGTGCGTTGTGCGAACATCCGAGGCGGCGCGGGCGCTGCTCGAGGACGCCATCGCAAAACACCAGGACAAGGATATGTTTTGGGACCTGTTCGCGGGCAACCGCGATGCGGTGAAACTCGCGCGCGAGTACGGATTTCAGCCGGTGCGCCACCTCACACGCATGGCATTGCGTTGTGATCCGGACGTGGTACCGATGCTGCGTAACGAGTCGAGCGTGTTTGCCATCGCCGGATTCGAGTACGGCTAGACATGGCGAGAAAGCGATTCATCTGGAAAGCGGGCGCGCGGGAGCTCCAGTTGGGAGACCGCACCGCCGTAATGGGCATCCTCAACATCACGCCGGATTCATTCTCCGACGGCGGGATGTTTGAGAGCCCCGAGGCCGCCTATGCGCGCGCGATGGAGATCGAGCAGCAGGGCGCCGACGTGATCGACATTGGCGCGGAGTCCACGCGGCCTGGCTCGTCACGGATCAGCGAGGAGGACGAATGGGCGCGGCTTCAGCCTGTGCTGAAGCGGCTGCGGAATAAGCTGACGATCCCGGTTTCGGTGGACACCTACAAGTCTTCTGTGGCGGCCAAGGCGCTCGAGCTGGGAGCGGAAGTGATCAATGATCCCTCAGGTCTGACGTTTGATCCGATGCTTGCCAAAGTCGCGATTCAATACAACGCCGGGTTGATCCTGAATCACATGCGCGGGACGCCCGAGACTTGGGCGAAGCTCTCGCCCTTGCCCGATCCGCTCGCCACCATCATTGTGGATCTGCGTGCGAGCATCCATCGCGCGCGGCGGGATGGGGTCGACGGCATGCGGATCGTGATCGACCCGGGCATCGGATTTGGCAAACGCAAAGAAGAGAACTTCCGGATCCTGGGCCAGCTTCAACGGCTGCAACTGTTGGAGGCGCCAGTGCTCGTGGGTCCGTCGCGCAAACGATTCCTGGGCGACGCAAAGACCGAGGACCTGGTTCCCGCTGGCGCCGCCGCGGTCGCCTCCGCGATCCTCAACGGCGCCCACCTGGTGCGGGTACACGATGTCGCGCAGATGATTCAGGCGGTGAACGTGGCGGATTCGATCCTGCGCGAGCTGCCTCCGGAGCCTGAGCCGGAGCCACGCCGTCCGGTGCGGGATGCGGGGCCACATGGCCGGGCTCAGCGCTGACGGTGATAGGATTCTCCAATGCTCCCGCGTGGGTTCCTCGTTCTGCTGATCGCCATCACAGCGCCCTCGGCGGAGATCCTCGAACATATCACTGTCTATCGGGACGACACCCTGTATCACATCACGCCATGGCTGACGCGGCTGAACAACGGCGAACTGATCGTGACGATGCGCGAGGCGCACAAGCGCCCGAAGCATCTGCGCGGACATGTCGACCCGACGGCCCGCGGGGTGCTGGTCCGCTCCCGGGATGGCGGCCGGACCTGGGGAGAGAAAGTGATCGTGGACGACGAGACCTGGCGCTTCTCCCAGACGGAGGACGTTCCCCAGGTCCAGCTCTCAGACGGGTCTCTGGTGCTGAACCTCTACTCTTGGACTCTGGCGATGCTGCCCACCTTCTTCCGCACGCCAGCGGATCCGGACGGTCCCACCAAGCCCTGGATTCCGCAGCTCGACGGACTCTCGCTCAAGCGCTCCTCTGACGGCGGCCGTACCTGGACTCCGCGCGAGCCCATCCGCATGCCGGGATTTCCGGGGCTGGTCGCGCGCTGCCCGGTTCTTGAGCTTCCCAATGGCGACTGGCTTCTGGTCACCGGATTCCGGCCGTCGGTGCGCGTTCCCGAGCGCGGTTCGCGGGAGTATCCTTACGTGGCGCACCTGATCCGATCTTCCGACAAGGGCAAGACGTGGTCGAAGCCGCAACTGCTTGCCGAGGATCCGGCGCACGACATGCACTTCATCGAATCCGGTGTGACGCGGCTCAGGAACGGCAAAATCATCTTGATGCACCGCACCGAGAACTACCTCTACCAAAGCGATTCCACCGATGGAGGCCGTACGTTCTCGAAGCCCCGCAAGACGCCCATGTGGGGCTGGGTGGCGCACCTGCTGGAGCTTGGCGACGGCCGGATCCTGTGCACGTACGGACACCGGAGGGCGCCGTTCGGAGTCCGCGCCACGATCAGCAAGGACGGCGGCGCGACGTGGGACATCGCCAACGAGATCATCCTGCGGGACGACGGCGGCGACACGGACCTGGGCTATCCGAGCTCGGTCGAGTTCGACGGCGGACGCGTCCTGACTGTCTATTGGTTCAATCAGGAAAAGCCCGGCGACTTTCAATCGGAAACCAGATTCATCGCAGGGACGTTTTTCCGTCCCTAAAGGAGCACGCCATGATCTACCGTCTCTTTGCGGCCGCTTTGCTGGTTGCCGCTTCCCTTTCCGCACAAACCGCTGAGATCACGGGGCGCGTCACGGACTCCTCCGGAGCCGCGGCTCCGAATGCATCCATCACAGCCGCCAATTCGGCCACAGGCATCGAGCGCAAGACCACGTCGAACGAGGCGGGCTACTATTCGATGCCCAACCTGCTCCCGGGCTCGTACGTGGTGCAGGTCGAGGCGAGCGGATTCCGCACGATCCGCCAGGAAGGCATCACTCTGCGCGTGCAGCAAGTCGCGCGGCTCGATTTCGCGCTGGAGGTAGGCACGGTTCGGGAAGCGATCGAAGTGCGTGCGCAAGCGCCGCTGCTGGAATCCTCGAATTCTTCACTAGGACACGTGATCGAAAACAAGCGGATTGTCGACCTGCCGCTCAACGGCCGCAAGTTCCTCGAGTACGCGCTGCTGGGCCCGGGCGTCACGCGCGGCAGACCCGGCGATGTCCGCTCCGCTCAGCAGGGCATCTCGATCAGCGCGAACGGACTCTACGCCAAAAACAACAACTTCCTGCTGGACGGCGCCGACAACAACGAGAGCTTCCAGAACCAGTTCGTCACCGAGCCGAGCGTCGACGCGATTGAAGAGTTCAAGGTCCAGACCGGACTCTACCCTGCCGAGTTCGGACGCGGCGGGGGTGCTGTGGTCAACGTCGTCACCAAGGCGGGCACGAATCAGTTCCGCGGAAGCGTTTTCGAGTTCGTGCGTAACGACTTCTTCGACGCGAAGAACTTCTTCATCCCCGCCGGACGGAAGAACCCGCCGCTCAAGCGCAACCAGTTCGGTGGATCGATCGGCGGCCCGATTATCCGCGACAAGACGCACTTCTTCGCCAACTACGACGGCATCAAGCGCATCTCCACCGCCACGTCCACCGCGGTTACGCCGCCCGAAGCACAGCGCCGCGGCGACTTCAGCGGACAGCGCCCCATCCGCGACTTCATGACCGACGCGCCCTTCCCTGGCAACATCATTCCCGCCTCGCGGATTTCGCCGATTTCGGCCAAGCTGATTCCATTCTGGCCACAGCCAAACCTTCCGGATCCTGCGCGAAACTACATCAATGACTCCCGCAGCACGGCACGGTTTCATTCGGGCGTGTCGCGCATCGACCACCGGCTGTCGGACAAGGACAACCTCTACGGCCGCTTCGGCCTGAACCAGAACGGCTACCTCGACGCGGGTGCAACGAGCACTGTTGGCGGGATCCTCAATAACGACAACACGCGCAGCGCCGTGCTCAACTGGATGCGGACGGTGTCGCCCACCGTGTTGAACACGCTCAGCCTGGGCTTCAACCGCTTTGTGCAGGATTCGCGCGGACAGACTGTGGGCAATCCCGTGATGCGCGACGCTGGCGTCACCGGCATTTCACTCAACCCGCGCGATCTCGGTTTCGCGGAGGGCATCAACTTCTCGGGCGGCACTGGATTTCTCTCTCTCGGCGAGCGCGCCGTGCGGATCCGGCGCATCAATACCTACCAGGTGCAGAATTCGATGAACTGGATCCGCGGGACCCACGCAATCAAGTTCGGCGGCGAGGCCCGCTACGTCCAGGCCAACATCCTGCAGACCGCCGCCACACAGGGCAGCTTCAGCTTCGACGGACGCTACACCTCGATTCCCGTCACCAATCCGACGGGCAACGGACTCGCCGAGTTTCTGCTCGGCATCCCGTCCGGCACCGGCGTGAGCGTCGGCATCAACCTTGTCTATCCGCGCCGCCGCGCCTACGCGCTGTTCCTGCAGGATGACTGGAAGGTGACGCCCAATCTCACGTTGAATCTCGGCCTCCGCTACGAGTTGAACATGCCCACCACCGACGCGCGTGGACAGCTCTCCGGTTTCGACCACGACACGGGAGAGATCGTTTATCCGAAGAACGCCGTGCTCGGCGACTTCTTCCGGACCGCGCGGCCCGATCTCAAGTACCGCTTCTACGACTCGAACACGATCTTCGATCCGGACTACAACAACTTCGGTCCGCGTGTGGGATTCGCGTACAAGCTGCCCGGCCTTCCGAAGACCGTGTTCCGCTCCGGATTTGGGCTCTTCTATATGTCGCCCGAACTGAACTCGGAAATGAACACGGGCAACACGCCGCCGTTCCAGTTGCGGATCGATGAGGCGGGCAACCAGCGGACGCCCAACCTGTCGTGGGCATTAAAAGGAGATCCCGCGCTGCTGCGGACCGCGCAATTCGGCATCTTCACCTTCAATGCCAATCGCGACTTCACCACCGGCTATATCCTGCAATGGACGGGTGAGTTTCAGCACGAACTGCCGAAAGGGACCGTGGTGAAGGCGGGCTACGTGGGCAGCAAGGGTTCGAAGATCGACTTCCATGTCGTGCGGAACCAGTTGCCGCCGGGTCCGGGAGCGATCGCGGTCCGGCGCAGGTTCAACCAGTTCGCCCGCATCCGTTCCTACGAGAGCTCGGGCTGGACCAGCTACCACTCGCTGCAAACCTCGGTCGAGCGCCGCTACTCATCGGGCTTCCATTTCCTGGGAGCCTACACGTGGGCCAAGGCGATGGATCATGCCTGGACTCAGGATGCCTGCTGCCAACAGGACATCGACAACCTTGCCGCTGAGAAAGGACTCGCGCCACACGACGTGCGGCACCGCTTCACTTCGAACGTGATTTACGAGCTGCCTTTCGGAAAGGGCAAGCGTTGGGGAGCGGGGGCGTCCCGTGCCGCGCGGCTGGCAATCGAGGGCTGGCAGTTGGGTGTGATCACGGCGCTGCAAACCGGCAATCCGGGCAACGTGTCCGTAGCAGGCAACCTCGACAACGTGCCCGACAATAACGACCGTCCGGACCGTGTCGGCAACGGCAGTCTGCCCAACCCCACGCCTGACCGGTGGTGGGATCCCGCTGCATTCCGTCCGCAGCGGCAGTTTACGTTCGGCAATTCGGGACGGCACATTCTCACGCGGCCAGGCCTGGTGAACTTCGACTTCATCACGTCGAAGTCGATCCCGGTCCGCGAGCAGCACCGGCTGGAGCTGCGCTTCGAGTTCTTCAACGCCACCAATACGCCGAGCTTTGGCGGACCATCGGAGAACATCTCCAACGCGAACTTCGGCCGGGTGTTCTCAGCGGGTGCTCCACGGCAGATCCAATTGGGCATCAAGTACTATTTTTAGAGATGCTCAAAATTGGAATCATCGTTGGCAGTACAAGGCCGGGCCGCAAGGCGGAAGCGGTCGCGCAGTGGGTGCACGGACTGGCGTCGAAACGGAGCGATGCCGGATTCGAGGTCGTCGACATCGCGGATTACAACTTGCCACTCCTCGACGAGGCGATGCCGGCGGCCTATGGACAGTACGCGCATGAACACACGAAGAACTGGGCGGCGAAGATCAAGTCCCTCGACGGATTCGTGTTCGTGACGCCCGAGTACAACCATGGCACTTCAGGAGCGCTTAAGAATGCCATCGACTTCCTGGCCCGCGAGTGGCACAACAAAGCGGCTGGATTCGTCGGTTACGGCAGTAGCGGCGGAGTGCGCGCGGTGGAGAACCTGCGCCTGATCATGGGCGAATGCCAGGTGGCTGACGTCCGGAACCAGGTGGGGTTGTCGATCTTCACGGACTGGGAGAACTTCTCGGTGTTCAAGCCCGCGGCGACGCATGAGAAGGCTGTGACCGGCATGCTCGACCAGTTGATCGCCTGGAGCGGAGCGCTGAAGGTCCTGCGGCCGTGATCCGGGCAGCCGCGTGTGCGTTTGTGGCTCCGCTTCTCGCGTCAGCGGACCCGCGTACCGACTTCTTCGAATCCCGCGTCCGGCCACTTCTTGCGGCACGCTGCTACTCCTGCCACACCGATGTCCGTACTTCTGGCCTCCGCGTCGACTCCCGCGATGCGCTGCTCAAAGGTGGCAATCGCGGACCAGCCATCGTCCCTGGAGATCCGGCACGCAGCCTGCTCGCCGCCGCCGTCGAGCATCGCGCCCCTGGATTGCACATGCCGCCGCAAGGCAGACTTGCGGACACGGAGATCGCTGCGATCGCAACCTGGATCCGCGACGGCGCTATCTGGCCCACTGCCTCTGCTCCCGTGCGTCAGGCGGAGCGCGCGGTTACAGAAGCCGACCGTGATTTCTGGTCGCTCAAGCCCATCCGGAATCCAGGCGGCTCGATTGACTCCCTTGTCCGCGCACGGCTGGCCAGGCAGGGACTCACGCCCAACCCGGCCGCGGATCACCGGACTCTGATCCGGCGTCTGAGTTTTGATCTCACTGGGCTGCCGCCCGAGCCCGCTGATTTCGATCTCGATTACGAAACTGCCGCCGGACGGATGCTGGCCTCGCCGCATTTCGGCGAACGTTGGGGACGCTACTGGCTGGATGTCGCGCGGTTCGGCGAAGAGGATTACACGGGCACCGCGCCGCGCTTCTATCCGAACGCCTGGCGCTATCGCGACTGGGTGATCGGCGCGTTCAATCGCGACCTTCCCTACGATGTCTTCGTCAAAGCGCAGCTCGCGGCGGATCTGATGCCCGGCGCGGATCCAAGCCTCACCGGTGGACTCGGACTGTTCGGCTTCGGACCCTGGTACTACGGAATCTCGCAGCCTCCACAGGCGCGGTCCGATGAGCGCCACGACCGCGTCGACATGGTCACGCGCGGCTTCCTCGGACTCACCGGAGCCTGTGCACGCTGCCACGACCACAAGTACGATCCCATCACGATGCGCGACTACTATTCGGTGGCCGCCGTGTTCCACAATTCGCAGTACGAAGAGTACCCGCTGGTGGACGCCAGCATCGTGAAGCAGTACAAGAACGCGCAGGCGGCGGTCAAGGCCCAGCAGGCAAAGATCGCAAAACTCCTCGACGCACGCCGCGATGAACTGGCCGGTGAGCTCGCACATACGATCGCGGAAACGATGGTTGCCGCCGCGATGGAGCGGTCAAGCGAAGACACCGGAATGGATTGCGATCTGCTCGACCGGTTCTCACGTTACCTCGCCAAACCGGAAGAGGAGTTCCCCTACCTGAAGCCCTGGCACGATGCCGTCGCCCGTGGCGCCGCTGAACCCGAGCTGAGACGCATCGGAGAAGAGTTCCAGGCGCGGGTCATCTCCACGGCTGCCAGGAAAAAGAAGCTCGACGCGGAGAATGACGCCGCACGCGAAGCGGCCAAGGCGCGTCTCCCGAAGCACAGAAAGGTGGTGCTTCCCGGCGGATACGATTCGGAAGCCGACTTCAACCCCGGCGCCGACGTTCCAGTGAAGTCGCTTGACCCGCAAGACATGTACCTCTGGCGGCGCTTCTACCTGGGCAGAGACGGACTGCTGCGGTTTGAAGACGACCGGATCGAGCGCTTCGTCGAAGGCCCGCGGCGTGCTGAGCTCGGCGCATTGCGGGCGGAGCTGGAGCGCCTGAAGAAGGCGAGTCCACCGGCATACGGATTCCACCAGGGTCTGGCCGAGCACGAAGAGCGCGTGGACCTTCCGATGAACGTCCGGGGCGATCCGTTCCAGGACGGGGAGCCCGTGGGTCCGCGGTTCCTCACGGTGCTGTCCACCGGAACCCCGCCCGAGTGGCGAAACGGCAGCGGCCGGTTGGAACTCGCGGAGGCGATCGTCCAGTCTCCGATTGCCGCACGCGTTATGGCGAATCGCGTCTGGACACAGCTCTTGGGAGCGGGCATCGTCGCGACCCCGTCCAATTTCGGCCGGAGCGGGGCACGGCCATCGAACCCGGAGCTGCTCGAGTACCTGTCCTGGCGGCTGGCGCACGGTGGCTGGTCCGTCAAGAAGCTGATTCTCGAGATCGTGCGGTCGGACACCTATCGCGCGTCGTCGAAGCCAAGCCAGGCGAACGATCAAGCCGACGCGGCGAACACGCTGTTCTGGCGCGCGAACCGGCGGCGGCTGGACGCGGAGGCTTATCGAGATTCGATTCTCAGTGTGTGCGGCACGTTGGACCGCCGCGCGGGCGGCGAGTCGGATCCCCTCAACGACTCCATGCAGCGCCGCACGGTGTACGCACGTGTCAGCCGGTTCCAGCAGGACGAGACGCTGTCCCTGTTCGACTTTCCAAGCGCCAGCGTGTCAGTGGAGAAGCGCGCGTCGACCAACGTTCCGCTGCAGAAGCTTTACCTGTTGAACAGCCCGTTCCTGCTTCGGCAATCGGAAGCGCTTGGACGGCGCATGCGCGAGTTGGGCGTGACGGCCTCTTACCTGCGGATCTTCGGGCGTCCCGCCGCTGAAGCTGAACTGCGCATGGCCGAAGAGTTCCTTCGCCAGGCGGGTCCTGATGGCTGGACCCGCTACGCGCAGGTGCTGCTCAGCTCGAACGAATTCGCCTTTATCGATTGAGCGCGAATCCGCCGAGCTCGACCGATAGCGGGTCGCCGTACTGCTGTCCCCAGTCCACCAATTGCCTGGCAAGCTGCGCCGTGAGCTGCGGCTGCGAAGCGTAGAGATTCCGCGTCTCGCCGGGGTCGGACTGCAAGTCGTACACCTCACCCGGCCGCAGCTCCGGCCGCAGATCGAACTTGCGAAGGATCAGCCGGTGCCGCGCCGTGCGGATCGACCGCTCGTCGTAATAGGAGCCGTCGATACCTTTCTGCGGAACGTTCATGACGACCATCGGCCGGTCCCAGTTGTCCCTGCCCCCGCGGACCTCGCTGATCAGGCTGCGGCCGTGTTGATTCACGCGCAGGCCGGCTCCCGGCGGTCCAAGCTGGTTCGACACGCCAGTCGCTTCGAGGACCGTCGGCATCACGTCCACCAGGCTCACGCCGGACTTCCATCTCGCGCCCTTGGGCAGCATCTTCGGATACCGGAGAATGAACGGAATCCGCGAGACCTCTTCATACGGCAGGCAGATGCCCTCGGCCGACCCCGGCCGCTCAATCCATGTGCGTCCATGTTCGGTGGTGAGAATCACCAGTGTGTTCTCCAGTTGATTCGTGCGCCGCAGCGCATCCATCAGCCTCCCGACGTTCCAATCCAGATTCGACACCGACGCGTAGTATTCGGCGTTTTCCTGTCCGCGATAGTGCTCCAGGAACTGCTTCGGGGGATCGTTCGGCTCGTGCGGCGCGTAGTAGGACTGATAAAGAAAGAACGGCTCATGCGCATGCTGCTCGATGAACTGGATTCCCTGATCGGTATGGACATCGGGCCGGTAGCGCGACGCGTGCGCTTCGCCGATCCAGTGGCGCAGCAGCGAGTTGAACGATTTGAAGTAGTCGAAGAACCCGGGATTCCCGGGGCCCAGATGCCATTTGCCGATGTGGCCGGTGGCGTATCCGGCGTTGTTGAGCAGGTAGATGAAGTTGTCCCAGATGCGGAACCGCGGATCGCGGAACGGATCCGGGATCGGATCGGGATAGTTGCTGTTGGTCTTACCCGACGGCATCGGATACACGTTGCGGCGGAACCCGTGCGCATGTGGATAGAGGCCGGTGATGATCGATGACCGCGCCGGTCCACACAAGGCCTGCGGCGTGTAGCAGTGTTCAAACACCACGCCGTCCTTCGCCAACGCGTCGATGTTCGGCGTGTGGACCTTGCGCTCACCGTATGCGCCGATGGCGTCGGTCCGGCACTTGTCGAACAGCAGGAACAGGATGTTCGGAGGCCTTGGCGTGGTCTGGCCCGGCAGCGACGCTGCCGCCGCGGTGGAGGCGAGAAAAGAACGGCGTGAGAGAGACATTATTAGGATGAGGCTATCACGGTGTGGAGCGGAATGGACCACCGCCAGAGGTCCGCTACGG
>Ga0194132_10005761_pt1 | contig 19745 bp, 17 predicted proteins | sample TA2KigOf80mmetaG_FD_148612 | JGI IMG/M metagenome (GOLD analysis project Ga0194132, IMG submission 148612) | Freshwater microbial communities from Lake Tanganyika, Tanzania - TA2015054 Kigoma Offshore 80m | ecosystem: Environmental > Aquatic > Freshwater > Lake | place: Tanzania: Lake... | reverse complement strand
GAAATCAGAGATCTGACCGGCGGCGGCGGCGCCGTTTCATCGGACGAGGTAGAACAGCCTGTGGATAAGCCGCTTGCGCCGGACACGCCGGCTTGAGTCGCATTTCACACGTGCCAGTCCTATATTTTGAAGGATGCGGGGCCGTATGTGGCCCTTTTTCATTTCCGGTCTTTCCCAGGTATGCAGCCGAAAATCGTCATCCGCGGAGCGCGCGAGCACAATCTCAAGAACATCGACGTCGAGATGCCGCGCGACAGCCTGGTCGTCGTCACCGGACTGTCAGGCTCCGGTAAGTCGTCGCTGGCCTTCGACACGATCTATGCCGAGGGCCAACGTCGCTACGTCGAAAGCCTGTCGGCCTACGCCCGTCAGTTCCTCGAGTTGATGGAGAAGCCGGACGTCGATTCCATCGACGGCCTGTCACCGGCGATCTCCATCGAGCAGAAGACGACCTCGCGCAACCCGCGTTCGACCGTCGGCACGGTTACCGAGATCTACGACTATCTGCGCCTGCTCTATGCCCGGATCGGCGTCCCCTACTCGCCGGCCACCGGCCTGCCGATCGAGGCGCAGACGGTCAGCCAGATGGTCGATCGCATCTTGGCGCTCAAGGAAGGCACGCGGCTCTATCTGCTGGCGCCCATCGTCCGCGGCCGCAAGGGCGAATACCGCAAGGAGCTGCAGGATCTGCAGAAGCGCGGCTTCCAGCGCGTGAAGGTCGACGGCAAGCTCTACGAGATCGATGCCGTGCCGGCGCTCAACAAGAAGCTCAAGCACGACATCGAGATCGTGGTCGACCGGTTGGTCGTGCGGCCGGACCTCGGCAACCGCCTGGCCGATTCCGTCGAGACCGCCCTGAGCCTGGCTGACGGACTGCTCTTCGCCGAAAACGCCGATAGCGGCGAGCGCCTGACGTTCTCTGCCCGCTTCGCCTGCCCGGTATCGGGATTCACCATCGACGAAATCGAGCCGCGGCTATTCTCGTTCAACAATCCGTTCGGCGCCTGCCCGGCCTGCGACGGGCTGGGCGAGAAGCTCTACATGGACCCTGAACTCGTGGTGCCCAACAACCGGCTCAGCCTGCGCGAGGGGGCCATCGGCCCGTGGGCGGCGACACCATCGCAATACTACGACCAGACGCTCGACGGACTGGCCCGGCACTTCAAGATCTCGGTCGATACGCCGTTCAAGGACCTCAAGAAGGACGTCCAGAGTCAGATCCTCTTCGGCACCGGAGAAACGGCGGTGCGCATCGCCTATTCCGACGGCCTGAAGAAGTACACGACCGAGAAACCCTTCGAGGGCGTGATCACCAATCTCGAACGCCGCTGGCGCGAGACGGACAGCGCCTGGATCAAGGACGAGCTGAGCCGATACCAGTCGGCCAAGCCGTGCGAAGTCTGCAACGGCGACCGCCTCAAGCCCGAAGCGCTGGCGGTGAAGATCAACCGCCTGCACATCAGCGAAGTGACGCGGATGTCGATCGACGAGGCGGCAATCTGGTTCGACGCCCTGCCCGCGTCGCTGACGCCGAAGCAGCGGGAGATTGCTGCCCGTATCCTCAAGGAGATCAACAGCCGGCTTGGCTTCCTGGTCAACGTCGGGCTTGAGTACCTCACGCTGGGCCGAGCCTCCGGCACGCTATCCGGGGGCGAGAGCCAGCGCATTCGCCTCGCCTCGCAGATCGGCTCGGGGCTCACCGGTGTGCTTTACGTGCTCGACGAGCCCTCCATCGGCCTCCATCAGCGCGACAATGCCCGGCTGCTCGCGACCCTCAAGCGCCTGCGCGATCTTGGCAACACGGTGATCGTCGTTGAGCATGACGAGGACGCGATCCGCGAGGCCGACTACCTGATTGACCTCGGACCCGGCGCGGGTGTGCATGGCGGCAAGATCGTGGCCATCGGCACACCCGACGAGGTGATGCGCAGTACCGGCAGCTTGACAGCGCAATACCTGACCGGCCTGCGGCAGATCGAGGTGCCGAAGCTGCGCCGGCCGGGCCACAAGGGCCAGCGCATCCGCGTGCGCGGGGCGCGGGCGAACAACCTGAAGAGTCTGAACGTCGATTTTCCACTCGGCACGTTCACCTGCGTCACCGGCGTATCCGGCGGCGGCAAGTCGACGCTGGTGATCGAGACGCTCTATAAGGCCCTGGCCCGCCGCCTGCACGGGGCGCGCGAGCAATCCGGAGCGCATGACGGGATCGACGGTATCGAGTTCATCGACAAGATTGTCGACATCGACCAGTCGCCGATCGGCCGTACACCGCGATCGAACCCGGCGACCTATACGGGTGCCTTCACTCCGATCCGCGACTGGTTCGCTGGCCTGCCGGAGGCCAAGGCCCGCGGCTATGCGGCGGGCCGGTTCTCCTTCAACGTCAAGGGCGGGCGCTGCGAGGCCTGCCAGGGTGACGGCGTCATCAAGATCGAGATGCACTTTCTGCCGGACGTCTACGTCCAGTGCGACGCCTGCCATGGCAAGCGTTACAACCGGGAAACTCTCGAGGTTAAGTTCAAGGATAAGTCGATCGCCGAAGTCCTCGAGATGACCGTCGATGAGGGGGCGGATTTCTTCTCCGCTGTTCCCTCGATCCGCGACAAGCTCGTTACCCTGAAACGTGTCGGGCTGGGCTACATCCACATAGGTCAGCAGGCCACCACTCTCTCCGGGGGCGAGGCGCAGCGGGTGAAGCTGGCCAAGGAGCTCTCGCGCCGGGCCACGGGCAAGACCCTCTATATTCTGGACGAGCCGACGACCGGTCTGCATTTCGAGGACGTGAACAAGCTCCTCGAAGTGCTGCATGCGCTGGTCGATGCCGGCAACACGATCATCGTCATCGAGCACAATCTCGAAGTCATCAAGACCGCCGACTGGATCGTCGACCTGGGGCCCGAGGGCGGCTCCAAGGGCGGGAGGGTCGTGGCATGCGGCCCACCCGAGGCCATCGCCCAGGCCAAAGGAAGCTACACGGGCCAGTACCTGGCGCCCTACCTGGCACGCACGGGCCAGCGGGCCCGTAAACGGGCCTGACGCCCGGCCCTCACACTCGCTCAGCCTCTTTCGGCTGATGCTACCCGCCAGGTCGCTGGTCGCGGGTTCCCCTTCTTGTCCGGCACCGCCGCAGCCGCTGACCTATAGATAGTCAGGTCGCAATGCCGAGCTTGTTCAGCTGATCGCGCCGGATCGACTGCGAGCGCTTGCTGGTCGCCTCTTCGAAATCGGGCCCGAAGATGTGCCGGCCTGTGGGATCGACAAGCTTCGCGACCAACGCGTTGAGAGCTTCGCGTTCGACGGTTGGATCGTTCGTGCGAATCAGCTGCTTGGGCGCAAGGTATTCACGCCGCAGGCGTTCCAGCAGCACCGCCTTGCTCGACGGCATGCCGCGCCCATTGAGCAGACCATGAACAAGCTGAAGCTGCGGCGTCGGCTTCTTCACGGTGGCCATATCGAGACGCCCGAGGATCAGGTCTGCCAGCAGACCGAGAGCCGCGCCGAGGCTCGGCTGATCGCCGAGTATATCCTGCACCAGAGAACCCGATCCCAGCAGGTCCGCAATGATGTCATCGAGGTAGGCGACTTGCTGCTTGTCGACGTCGTCGGTTACCAGGGCGGCGATCTGCTCGAGCTTGCCGGCTAGACTCCCGGAGCCGTTGAGATATGCGGTGAGCGCCGTCTTGACGATGTAGCCGCGCTCACCCTCGGTTAGATCGCGTCGATGCGGCGGCAGAGCAGCGCGAACTCCTTCTCCACGAGTACCGGTATCCGCTTACGCTCAGACATCGTCTCCTGCGCCTTGTACATCGCCTGATTGACGAGCTTGTAGATCTCGTCGATCCGCGCCCGGATCTCGCCGTGCCCGGCTCCCGACTGGGCCTGGGCCAGTTGCGCGACTGCCCCCGAGATCAGGCCCATGCTGTCGAGCTTCTTCTGGTAGCTGTAATTGTGGAGAAGCTCCGTCGGGGTGATCATCAGATGGTCGAGGAATTCGCGCAGTACGCGATTCATCACGATGCGCGAATCCAGGCCGACGAACTCCTCGATCGTCGTGCACACGCGTGTCTCGGTGATCTTGCTCGAGAGCGTGATCGTCTTCTTCGCCTTAGGGGGGCGCTTCTCGGTGAAAATCTCCTTTTTCAGGTTGAGACCGCCACCAATCATCGAGCGGTACCGGACGACCCGGACTTCTTCGACCTTGTCGTCGCTGAACAGAGACTTGGCGCAGGCGATGGCATCCTTCTCGTGCTCGAAGGCGTTCTCCGTCACCCAGTGCTTGTCGAAAAAGGCTTGGACCTCGAACTCTACCTGCCGCCCGGCGATCGCAGGCCCCCGCTTCCCCCAACCCGACGCTCCTGTACTCTCGCTCATCTCCTCTAACCTCCCCCGCGGCGCGGCTGCGCTCCCCGCTGTGGCGCCCCACCCGACTGAGCCACGCCACCCGGAAGATCATATTCCGGGTCCGGCTTGAGTCCCGGAAACTGCGGCGCGGGCTTCCAAGCCCGAACACGCGTCTGCGCCTCGGTGATATCGCTCGGCATCATGTTCTTCTGCAGGTCGCGCAGGCGCTGCTGCGCTGCAGTTCTGATCTCTGGAGGACCGCCTCGCGATGCGAGATTGAGCCAGACAAGCGCCTCGATATTGGCCTCCGAGGAGGCGACCGAGCCGTCACCGACCGAGCCGAGCCAGAGTTGTGCCGCAGGGTGGCCTCGTATCGCGGCACGCTTGTACCATTCCATCGCTTCCCGCTCGTTCTTCGTGACCCCGAAACCAGTCTCAAGGCGGCGGGCGTATTGATAGGTGGCGTTGACGCTGCCGGCCTCGGCGGCGTTCTTGACCCACACCGTGCCTTCGACAGGGTCACGCGGAACGCCCATGCCGTAGTCATAGAGTGCTGCCAGGTCGATCATCGCCGGCATATATCGGTTCTCCGCCGATTTGCGCAGCCAGATCAGCATGTCGGCGGGGCTGATCGGCAATCCTCCGCGCCCGTTTGCGTAAGCGTTGGCGAGCGCAAATTGGGCTTCAGCGTGCCCCTTGTTGGCGGCGAGCCGGTACCAATGATTGGCCTCGGTGGGATTGAGTTGCACCGGACCCGCGCCGTTGTCGGACATCACGGCCAGCAGATACTGAGCTTCGGTGTGACCCCGATGCGCCAGCGGTAGGAGCCGCAGATAGGCGTCCTGATAGTTGCGTGCATTGAAATGCGCCTGGACGATCATGAACTCCTTATCGTCGGCGGTCGGCGGTTTCACCTGGAGGGTGGCCGCCGGGCTCGTCGCTCCCCCCGGAGCAGCCGGGGACGCCGGCACCGGCGGTGGGTTCTGGGCCATCGAAGACCCTACGGCCATTGCCGATAAGGCAATCCCAACAATGGCTTGACGGAATCGATTCACGAGCACTCCGGCGCTAGGCAGGGCTATAGAATCCTTGTTACGCCCAACTCGGTTAATGAAGTCTTGTTTTTCCTCTATTTCATGGCTTTGGCAGCCACTGCTTCTATTTCGATGAGCCAGGCCGGGCTGGCCAGGGCCGCGACCACGACGAGGGTCGAGGCCGGCCGGTTGCCGTCCAGAGCCTTGTCCCGCGCGGTCCTGGCAGCTCCGACATGGCCCTTGTTGGTCAGATAGGTCGTAACCTTGACGAGGTCGCCGACCCCCATCCCCGCAGCAGCCAAAATGCTGCGGATATTCGCCCAGCACTGATCCGCCTGGGCCTCTATGCCGTCGCGGGGTATGCCGTCCGGTGCCACACCAATCTGCCCGGAAATATGCAACCAGCGCGCGTTGGCTGGAACTTCAACTGCTTGGCTGTAGCTGCTCGCCGGCTTGGCGACGGTTGACGGGTTGTGGACTGTGTTCATCGCCCTCACCCCCACATGCGTGGTGACCGTTCCTATTCTATTACGGCGCTGCCGTGCGGGTTGCAACCTGTCGCCGGCGGCGATATCTCCGTGCCATGAATTCTTCCTTGCCCGTTCATGTTATCGGCGGCGGTCTCGCCGGCTCGGAGGCGGCCTGGCAGATCGCCCGCCAAGGGGTTCCCGCCGTGCTGCATGAGATGCGGCCGAAGCGCAATACCGAGGCGCATGTCGGCGACAAGCTGGCCGAGCTCGTCTGTTCCAATTCGTTCCGTTCGGACGACAGCGCCACTAACGCGGTCGGTCTCCTGCATGCAGAGCTGCGCCGCTGTCAGTCCTTGATTCTTCGGGCCGCGGACGCGCACCGGGTGCCGGCGGGTGCCGCACTCGCCGTGGACCGCGAAGGATTCGCGGCGGCCGTTACTGCGGCGCTCGAGGCCGAGCCTCTGGTCACTATCGTGCGCGACGAGATCGCCGATTTGCCTCCGGCGGAATGGGACAAGGTCATTGTGGCCACGGGTCCCCTCACCTCACCAGCCTTGGCGCAGGCGATTCAGGCCCTGACCGGCCGGCAGTACCTAGCTTTCTTCGACGCCATCGCTCCGATCGTGCACCGGGAGTCGATCGACTTCAGCAAGGCTTGGTTCCAGTCGCGCTACGACAAAGGCAACGGCAAGGACTACGTCAATTGTCCCCTCGACCGGGAGCAGTACGAAGCCTTCGTGGCAGCTTTGCTGTCGGGAGAGAAGAGCGAGTTCAAGGAATGGGAATCCAATACCCCGTATTTCGAGGGCTGCCTGCCTATCGAAGTCATGGCGTCGCGCGGCTTAGACACGCTGCGCTTCGGCCCGATGAAGCCTGTCGGCCTGACCGATCCCAACACCGGCCGGCGCGCTCACGCCGTCGTGCAGCTTCGCCAGGACAACGCACTCGGCACCTTGTTTAACATCGTCGGTTTCCAGACCAAGCTGAAGCATGGTGAGCAGAGGCGCGTCTTTCGCATGATCCCGGGCCTTGAGAATGCCGAATTCGCCCGGCTCGGCGGCCTGCACCGCAACACCTTCCTCAACTCCCCAACGCTGCTCGACGGCACGCTCCAGCTCAACGCCGACCCGCGCCTGCGCTTCGCCGGCCAGATCACCGGCGTCGAAGGCTATGTCGAGAGCGCTGCTATCGGGCTACTCGCCGGTCGTTTCGCCGCCGCCGAGCGCCTCGGCCGGGTGCCGGACGTGCCGCCCGCAACAACGGCGCTTGGTGCCCTATTGGCCCACGTCACCGGCGGCGCCGACGCGGCGACCTTCCAGCCCATGAACTGCAATTTCGGTCTCTTCCCGCCATTACCCGAGACGCCCGGCAAGAAGATTCGCGGCGACGACCGCAAGCGGCTGATGAGCAGCCGTGCGCTCGCCGATCTGGAGGCCTGGCTCGGAACGAAGCAGGAAGCGGCCGAGTGATCAGCGCGCCTTGAAGCGTAGCGGGATTTCCTTGGCGCCCCGCAGGACAAGGTTATCGCTCCACTCCAGATCCTGGCGCTCGAGCTCGATGTCATCCAGCCGCGCCAAGAGCCGGGTGAAAGCGATTTCACCCTCGAGGCGGGCGAGCGGCGCACCGATGCAATAGTGGGCTGAATAACCGAAGGCGATGTGACGATTGTCCGAACGCTCAAGATCGAGCCTGTCGGGATCCATGAACACTGCCGCGTCACGATTGGCTGCGTTGATCATGAGGAATAGCCGATCGCCGGCGGCAATCCGCCGCTCTCCATAGGTCACCGTTTCCTTGGCAACCCGCGTCACGCTCGCTGCCGGGCTGTCGTAGCGCAGCAGCTCCTCGACCGCTGATTCGGCGAGTTCCGGTCTCGCTTGCCATTTGGCAAGCTCATCGGGATGACGAAGCAGCGCGATCATCCCGTTGCCGATCAGGTTTGCCGTCGTCTCGTGGCCGGCGAAAAGGATCAGCACTGCCGTCGCCACCAGCTCATCCTCGCTGAGGACCCGTCCGTCCTCCTCCGCCGCAACAAGTCCGCCAATCACATCATCCTTTGGTGCCGAGTTGCGCCGCTCACGGACGATAGCACGAAAGTAGGTATCCATCTCGGCCAACCCGTAGCAGGCGCGCTCGTACTTTTGTGGTGTCGCCTGAGCGCCGCCGACGAAGGCGGCAAGGTCGTCAGACCAGCCTTTGAAGCGCTCAATGTCCTCCTCCGGCACACCCAGCATGCCGGCGATCACCGTCGCCGGCAGCGGATAGGCGAAATCTGCGATCATTTCCATGCGGCCGCGCGGCGCTATGTGGTCGATGAGCTGATCGACGATGGCACCGATCCGTCCTCGCAGCCGCTCGATGGCGCGCGGCGTGAACGCCTTGTTCATCAGCCCCCGCAGCCGTGTGTGTACAGGAGGGTCAACGAATACAGCCCAGCGCGTCAGGATGCGTTCGAGCCCCGACAGGGCGACACGACGAGCCGGCGGCAAGCTATCCATGAACGGCGTGATCCGGTCGGCTGAGAGCTTCGGATCGTGCAGCGCCGCGCGCACGTCCGCGTAGCGCGTGAGCAGCCAGCCTTTGAGCACCGGGCTCCAGCACACCGGGTTCGTCGTGCGCAGCCTGCCGAAGATCGGATACGGATCGGCCATGACTTCCGGCCGGCGCGGATCGAAGACATCATTCATGCGGGCAACGGTAGCACGGCCCTAGTAGCGCCCGCGCCAGCCAGCGAGCGCCAGCCGCAGCGCATCGAATGGCACAGGTTCGGACAGCTTAGGGGAAAACAGGTCGAACCCCACTTTAACCAGGCGCTGCCGGTGGATATCGGCGAAGACGGCGGGCAATAGCACCGGCAATGCACTCCGTGGCACGTCGCGAGCCAAGCGGCGTGCCGCTGCGAGCAGTTCCCCCGCTCGCCCGGCGGTCACCCGGGCTACCGCGGCAAGGCCGGGGCCCGGCCGGCCTTCGAAGACGGCATCGGCTTCAACGCCCTCCTTCGCCAGGAGGTCGGCAGGAAGGAAAAGCCGGCGTCTTCGGGCCTGGAACGGCACGGCGCGCAGCAAGCCGAGCAATGCCCACGCCGCCCCAGCTTGGTCCGCGGCAGCATGCGCCGCCTCCGACTTCTCTCCGAGAACATCAAGAGCCGCCTGTTGCAGAGCACCCGAGGTGCCTCTCGCGTAAGCCTCCATGGCTTCCAGATTTTCTGGCAGCGAATCGTCGAGGTCCGCTTCACGCGTCACCAACAAGCGCTCGATCAAGGCTGGCCGGACCGGCCTGCCCTTTATCGCCGCGCTCAGCGCTTCGGCGATCGGATGGGCGCGCACCGTACCGCGCGCGAACTCCGCCAGCGCCTCGCGCCACCATTGCAGGCGGATCTGCCCGAGGAGCGGTTCGCTGACCGTTTCCCGGATCTTCGAGATTTCGAGATTGAAGGCGTACAGCGCCAGCAGGTGGCTACGCGCCGGCTCGGGAGCGAACAGCAAGCATAGGTAACGCTCGCGGTCGAAGCGGCGGACCTGCTCCAGGCAATACGCGGCAGAGTCGTGCGGCATCGCTCCGAAACCCATAGACTGCGCCCTGTATAGCGCGAATCCGGACCCGATGAACGTCATGTCCTCCGCTCCGACCCGTACCGCTACGACCGAGAATTTTCCGGTCGGGTCCTGGCTCATTGCGCCGGCGTTACGGCCGCTCGTCGCAGCCTATTACCGGGTCACACGCTCGGCGGACGACATCGCCGACGACCCGAGACTCCCGGCTGAGGACAAGACGGCGCTCCTCGATCGTATCGATACGACACTGGCAGGCGGCTCGGACGAAGACACGGCTGCGGTAGCACTGCGCGATGCCTTCCGCGCCCGCGGCCTGGCTATTGAGCATGCGCGTCATCTGCTGCAGGCGTTCAAAGCCGACGCCGTCAACCGGCCTTGCCGGAGCTGGAGCGATCTTCTGACCTATTGCCGCTTCTCAGCTGCACCGGTCGGCCGCTTCCTGCTCGAACTCCACGGCGAGGCCCGCAGCACGTGGCCGGCAGGCGATGCGCTGTGCAGCGCGCTCCAGATTCTCAACCACCTGCAGGACTGCCAGTCCGACTGGCGAGACCTGCAACGCCTCTACCTTCCCGCCGACTGGTTGCGCGAGGCCGGGCTGACGCCCGAGGCGCTGTTGGCGCCGAACACCTCCCCTGCGCTACGCGGGGTTCTCGACCGCGCACTGGACGGAGTCGATCGGCTCAACCAGGTCGCCGCGACCTTGCCCAAGCAGATCGCCAACCGCCGCTTGCGCATGGAGGTCACGGCTATCCTTTTCATCTCGAAGCGCCTTGCCTCACGATTGCGTCACGGCGATCCGTTGGCCGGCCGCGTCGCGCTCTCGATGTTCGTGAAGGCCGGCGCGCTGCTCGCCGGCGGCATGCGCGGGTGGTGGCGATGAGCAAGACCCGGACACGCTCGACCTTCTACTGGGCTATGGCCCTGATGCCGCGTGAGCGCCGCCAGGCGATGTTCGCGCTCTACGATCTGGCGCGCGCCCTCGACGATGTAGCCGATGGGGAGGGTTCGTGTGAGGCTCGTCGCGCCGGCCTCGACGAATGGCGACGGGAGATCGACCGTCTCTACGCTGGGGCACCGACGCACGCTCTGACCCAGGCCCTGCTCCCGGTTGTCAGGCGTTTCGACTTGCCGCGCGCCGAGTTCGAGGAGCTGACCCGCGGTATGGAGATGGATGTCGACGGCCCGCTGGTAGCCCCTCCAAGAGCGGCTCTTGACCTCTATTGCCGGCGTGTCGCCGGAACGATCGGGCGTCTCTCTCTTCCCATCTTCGGGGCCGATGGCGTAGCCGAATGCGAATTTGCCCTCTATCTTGGACGCGCCTTGCAGCTGGTGAATATCCTGCGCGATCTCAACGCGGACGCCGAGACCGGCCGGCTCTATGTTCCCCTGGAATATCTGCAAGCGGCGGGGATCGAACCCGGTTCGCCGCGAACCGTCCTCGCCGCACCGAGCTTCAACCAAGCGGCCCAGCGGCTGGTTGCCGATGCCGAGGAGGCCTTCGCCGCCGCCCATGCGCGCCTGCCGGACTGCAACCGTCGCGCACTCTGGCCAGCGTTGGCGATGAGCGCAGCCTATCGAGCGCTGCTCCATCGCCTTGCCAAGTCGGCATTGCCGATGCCGACGCGCCAGCATGTCAGCCGCGGTGCTGCGCTGTGCGCCGCCCTGCGGGCAGCGATTTTCGCCCGAGCCTGATGCGTATCCATGTCATCGGCGCCGGGCTGGCTGGCCTTGCCGCATCGTGGCGTCTGGCTGAGGACGGCTATGCGGTAACCCTCTACGACGCGGCACCTCAGGCTGGTGGCCGCTGCCGCTCCTTCCTCGACCTCACTCTCGACCGCGTGGTGGACAATGGCGGCCATGTCCTGCTCGGCGCCAACTCGGCCGCACTCGGCCTGCTGCGCGCCACGAGCGGGCTTGCGGCGATGAGCGAGATTGCGCCGGCGGCCTTTCCGTTTCACGACCTGTCGACCGGCGAGACCTGGACCCTCCGGCCCAACCCCGGGCCTTTGCCTTGGTGGATCCTTAGCGCCGGCCGCCGCGTTCCCGACAGCCGGCCCGGGGACTATCTTACAGCTCTCTCGCTGCTGTCGGCTGGCGCCGACGCAACCGTCGCGGACTGCTTCCCACGCTCACCATTGACCGAACGGCTGTGGGAACCGTTTGCCGTCGCGGTGATGAATGCCTCGATCACGGAGGCGGCGGCACATCCCCTCGGCCGGGTACTACTCGGCGCTTTCGGCCGCGGCGAACGTGGCTGCCGGGCGTGGATCGCCAAGTCCGGCCTGTCTTCTGCCTTCGTCGATCCGACGTTGAAGCGCCTGACGGAGCGCGGCGCCGAATTCCGCTCCGGCTGGCGCCTCACTCGCCTGGAGATCGCCGGGGGCCGGGTGACCAGGCTGCTCTTCGACGAAGAGCATGTCGCTCTCACCGAAAATGACCGGGTGGTGCTCGCGGTGCCGCCGTCGAGTGCTGCCGATCTGCTGCCGGGTCTCACGGTTCCCGAAGGCAGCAGCGCCATCGTCAACGCGCATTACCGGCTCGACCGGCCTGCGGTGCTGCCGGGCGGCAGGACGCTGCTCGGGCTGATCGGCGGTAACGCCCAGTGGCTGATCGCCCGCGACGATATCGTCAGCGTGACGGTCAGCGGCGCCGACGCCCTGGTCGACCGGCCCGCCAACGACCTGCTAGATCTGCTGTGGTCCGATGTCGGGCGCGCGCTGGGCTTCGACACACCCCGGCCGCCGGCCCGACTGATCAAGGAGCGCCGTGCCACCTTCGCCCAGACGCCGGCCAATCAGCGGCGCCGCCCATCGTCGCGGACACGCTATCCCAACCTCTTGCTTGCCGGTGACTGGACCGATACCGGCCTTCCGGCAACCATAGAGGGCGCGGTGCGCTCCGGCCTGACCGCCGCTGCGTCGGCCATTCGCTAGGCGGCGGCTACCGGCGTGGCGAACCCTCGGCCGCACGCCGGCGCCACTGGATCAGCATGACCAGGCCGAGCAGGGCCAGAGCCGGCACGTAGAGCCAGTATTTCGACGGCCGGTCGGCCGGCAGCAGCAGCTTCGTCACGGTAAAGCCGGATTCGAGCCCGACGCGCTTGGCGTAGGAGCCGAACTTGATGGCGCCGACCTTGACCTGGCTGCCGAGCGTCGTGAACTGGGCGCCCGCCCGGTCGACGCGCGCCCTGCCGCTGCCGGGCTCGCCCATCGGCAGGCTGATGGTCTTCGTCACATCGTCGCCCTCGATGCTGGTGCCTTCGACGATGAAGGTCAGACGGCCGTTCTCCGGCAGTTGCTCCGCGATCTCGAAGATCCGGGAGGCCGGCGCTTCGACGTAGGGTGGATGGATCAGGTCCATCCAGAATCCCGGGCGGAACAGGGTGAAGCACACCAGCAGCAGCACAGCCGACTCCCAGAGCCGGCTGCGGACCAGGAACCAGTTCATCGTCCCTGCCGCGAAGAGCAGCATGGCGACCGTGGACATGGCGATGACCAGGACTGCCTCGGCCCAGCTCTCCACGTCGATCATCAGCAGCTCGGGATTGAAGATGAAGACGAACGGAAGCACGGCGGTGCGCATGCTGTAGACGGTGCCCTGGAGTCCGGTCTTGATCGGGTCCTCGCCGGAGATGGCGGCGGCGGCGAAGCTGGCCAGCCCGACCGGCGGCGTCACATCGGCCATGATGCCGAAATAGAAGACGAAGAGATGGACCGCGATCAGCGGGATGGCCAGCCCGGCCTGCGCGCCGAGCTCGACGATCACCGGCGCCATCAGGGTCGCCACCAGGATGTAGTTGGCCGTCGTCGGAATGCCCATGCCGAGCAGCAGGCAGATGATCGCGGTCAGCACCAGCATGGCGATGACGTTGCCGCCGGAGAGGAACTCGACGAAATCGGTCATCATCAGGCCCATGCCGGTGAGGGTCACCGTGCCGACGACGATGCCGGCCGTCGCCGTCGCGACGGCAATGCCGATCATGCCCCGCGCCCCGAGATTGAAGCCGTCGATCAGCTCCCGCAAACCCAGCTGCGCCGCAGCCGCCACATCCTGTTTGCGGAATAAGGCGATGAGCGGGCGCTGCGTCACGACGATGCCCATGATCGTCGCAGTCGCCCAGAAGGCCGACAGGCCGGGCGACAGCTCTTCGACCATCAGGGCCCAGAGCAGCACGAAGATGGGCAGCAGGAAATGCAGCCCTGTGCGCGTCACGGCCCAGGCCTCGGGTAGATGAATGGCCGGCAAATTGGGGGCGTCGAGCGCCAGATCGGGGAAACCAGCGGCATACGCGGTGAGCGCGATGTAGAGCGCCAGACTGCCGAGCGCCAGCACGGGGCCGGCGCCGCTGCCGAACAGCGACTGGATGCCGAGGATCAGGTAGTAGAGCCCGCAGACGACACCGATGGTGCCGCTCCACCCAAGGGCCTGACGTAGCAGGCGCTGGTTGAACGGCCGCTCGACCGCCCGCTTCAGCGGCTGGGCGCCGATCTTCACCGCCTCCAGATGCACGATATAGAAGAGTGAGATGTAGGAGATGACCGCCGGCAGGAAGGCGTGCTTGACGATCTCCGAGTACGGGATGCCGACGTACTCCACCATGAGGAACGCCGCAGCCCCCATCACCGGTGGCATGATCTGGCCGTTGATCGACGATGCCGTCTCGATCGCCCCGGCCTTGACCCCCGACAGCCCCGTGCGCTTCATCATCGGGATGGTGAAGATGCCGCCGGAGACGACGTTCGACACCGACGAGCCGGAGATCACCCCGTTCAAGGCCGACGAGACCACCGCGACCTTGGCCGGTCCGCCGCGCAGATGCCCGAGCAGGCCGAACGATATCTGCATCATGTAGTTGCCGGCGCCGGCCTTCTCGAGCAGGGCCCCGAACAGCACGAAGAGGAACACGAAGCTCGTGGAGACGCCGAGCGCCACGCCGAACACGCCCTCGGTGGTGATCCACTGATGCTGGATGAATTTGTTCACCGAGGTACCCTTGTGCTGGATGACCTCGGGCATGTAGGGGCCGGCGAAGCAGAACAGGATAAAGACCAGCGCTACGCCGACCATCGGCGGCCCGAGCGAGCGGCGCGCCGCCTCGAGCAGCAGCAACATGCCAACGACACCGGCGACGAGATCGAGCGATGTCGGCTGCCCCGGCCGCGTCGCCAGCTGGGCATAAAAAAGGAACAGATAGCTGCCGGCGAAAGCGCCGGCGAGCGCCAGAACCCAGTCGATCGCCGGGATATGGTCGCGCGGCGACTTGCGGAAGGCAGGATAGGCCGTGAAGGCCAGGAAGAGCGCGAAGCCGAGGTGAATGGCCCGCGCCTCGGTATCGTTGAGGATGAAGACGCCGAAGACGAAGGGCAGCGGCGAAGCGTACCAGACCTGGAACGCCGACCAGCCCACCGCCACCCAGAGCAGCATCTGGCCGACCCAGCCTGCCGGCTCCCGGGCGCCGGTATCGGCTTCCTTGACCAGCTCCTGGAGCTCCTGCTCGGTCGCCGCCCGGCGCTTCTCCCCCGTCATCCCCCGCTCCCCGCGTGATCGTTTTTATCCCGGCCGAAAACGAACCGGCCCGCTCCTTGCGGAGCGGGCCGGCCTCGGGGCGGGCTTACATCCAGCCCTTCTCTTTGTAGTACCTGACTGCGCCGTCATGCAGCGGCGCTGAGTTACCGTCCTTCATCATGTTCTTCGGATCGAGCGCCGAGAACGCCGGATGCAGGCTCTTGAACTCGTTGAAGTTCTCAAAGGTCGCCTTGACCACCTGATAGACCATGTCGGCCGGGATCTTGGCCGAGGAGACCATCGTCGCCATCACGCCGTAGGTCGTGGTCGGCTGCGGGTTGTTGGCGTAGAGCCCGCCGGGGATCGTCGCTCTGGCGTAATAAGAGTATTGCTGCACCAGCCGGTCGACCGCCGGGCCGGTCAGCGACACCAGCTTGGCGCCGCAGGTCGTGGTCGGGTCCTGGATGTTGGCCGACGGGTGACCGACGCCGTAGAAGAAGCCGTCGATCTTGTTGTCGCAGAGCGCCGGGCCGTGCTCGTCGGCCTTGAGCTCCGAGGCCAGAGAGAAGTCGCCGAGCTTCCAGCCCATCGTCGACAGAAGCTGCTCCATTGACTGGCGCGTACCGGAGCCGGGGTTGCCGACGTTGAAGCGCTTGCCCTTGAAATCCTCGAACTTGGTGATGTTCGCTTCCTTGCGGGCGAGAACCGTGAAGGGTTCCGGGTGGACCGAGAACACCGAGCGCAGATCGCCCCAGGCCCCGGCCTCCTTGAACGGGCCTTCGCCTTTGAGGGCATTGAAGTGGACGTCCGACTGGGCCATGCCGAAATCGAGCTCGCCGGCCTTGATCGTGTTGATGTTGAAGGCCGAGCCGCCCGTCGATTCAACCGAGCAGCGGATGCCGTGCGTGCGGCGGTCCTTGTTGACCAGGCGGCAGATGGCGCCACCCGCCGCGTAGTAGACGCCGGTGACGCCGCCCGTGCCGATGGTCACGAATTTCTGCTGCTGGGCCCAGCCGGTCGACGGCATGGCGAGCAGTGCTGCACCGAACACGGTGCCGAGCAGCGCCTTCCCCAGAGTCATCGTTGCCTGTGTCATTCCTGCTTACCTCCTGCGTTGATTCGCTGTGACGTCGAGCACTCGAGGCCACTTGCCGGCATCATCCGGGATCGGCCGATACCGGGCAAGACATTAGGCGGCTTCCTTGATCGCCGTATCGACGGCTGTTCCCAGCCGCTCGACGATGGCATCGAGGTCCGCATCCTTGACGATGAACGGCGGCGCCAGCAGCACATGGTCGCCGTGCTGACCGTCGATAGTGCCGCCCATGGGGTAGACCATCAGGCCGATGGACATCGCCTGTTTCTTGATTCGCGCATGCAGGCGCAAGGCCGGGTCGAAGGGCGCCTTGCTGGCCCGGTCGCGCACCAGCTCGATCGCCTGGAACAGGCCGCGGCCCCGGATGTCACCGACATGGTGGTGATTGCCGAAGCGTTCCTGCAGCTTTGCCGTCAGGCTGGCCCCGCGCCGCCTGACATTATCCAGCAGACTGTCGCGCTTGATCACCCGCTGCACCTCGAGCGAAGCGGCACAGGCCAGCGCGTGACCCAGATAGGTATGGCCGTGCTGAAAGAAGCCCGAGCCCTTGGCGAAGGCATCGTAGATTTTCTGCTGCAGCAGCACGGCGCCGATCGGCTGATAGCCGCCGCCCAGCCCCTTGGCGATGGCCATCAGGTCCGGTGTAATACCCTCCTGCTCGCAGGCGTGCAGCGTCCCGGTGCGGCCCATGCCGCACATCACCTCGTCGAGGATCAGCAGGACGCCGTAGCGGTCGCAGACCTCGCGTACCCGGCGGAAATAACCGGGCACCGGCGGAATGACGCCCGCCGTCGCACCGCCGACGGTCTCGGCCACGAAAGCCATGACGCTGTCAGCGCCGAGCTCCCGGATCTTCGCCTCCAGCTCCTGCGCCAGCCGCTCCCCATACCGCTCGGCGGTCTCGTCCGGCCGGCGGTCGCGATACTCGTAGCAAGGGCTGACATGCGCCACGTCGATCAGCAGCGGCGCGTATTGCCGGCGCCGCCACTCGTTACCGCCGACAGCGAGGGCCCCCAGAGTGTTGCCGTGATAGCTCTGGCGCCGGGCGATGAAGTGCCGGCGCTGCAGCTCGCCCTTCTCGACGAAATACTGGCGCGCCATCTTGAGTGCGGCTTCGACCGCCTCCGAGCCGCCGGAGACGAAATAGACATGGCTGATGCCCCGAGGCGCATCGGCGATCAGCGTCTCGGCCAGCTCCTCGGCCACCGCGGTGGTGAAGAAGCTCGTATGGGCGTAGGCGAGCCGGTCGGCCTGCGCCTTGATGGCGCGGGTGACGTCAGGATGCCCATGCCCGAGACAGGACACGGCGGCACCACCCGAGGCATCGATGTAGCGCTTCCCGGTGCTGTCGATGATGTGTATCCCCTCGCCGCCCACGGCCTGGGGATACGAGGTGCGGGTGTCGCGGTGCAGGATGCGGCTCATGAATCGCTCTTTCTCGTCTTCGTGCGGCGCGGCGGCCAGTAGGTGTTGAAGGCGGCGAACTGCTCCTCGCTGTTACGCAGCGTTGTCAGGGCCTGTGCTCCGCCCCGCGCCGCAATCAAGGCCGCCAGCGTCTCGGCCGCGGCAAAAGCCGGCGTGATGGCATGAAAGAAGGAAGGGGTGGCAGTGGGCACCAGCAGCGTCTGCCTGGCGAGCTTCGCCAGCGGCGCCACGCGGCTGTCGGTGATCGCGACCAGGGCGGCACCTTTCCGCGTGCCGAAACGCGCCATCTCCAGCGCTGCCGCCGCGTACGGCGCCACGCTCACCGCCAGCATGGCGTCGTCACGCCCGATGGAGCGCAGCAGATCCATGCCTGTGTCGCCCGCACCATCGAGCAGCACGGCGTTGTCGCGGAACAAGCCGAAGATGTAGTGGAAGTGGAAGGCCACGGGATAGCAGGAGCGCAGCCCGAGGCAGTAGACGCGGCGGGCGTCTTCGAGAGTCCGCGCCGCCGCCAGCCAATTCGCCGCTTTGTTGCGCGGCACCAGGCCGTTGACCTCGGCCGCCAGGATACCTGTTACCTGGTCGAGCAGCCCCTCGTCGCCGCCCCGCTTCTGGCGTGCCTGCAGCGCGCCGGCGCGATCGCTGAACCGCCGGCTCGGCTGGCGCAGTGCGGCGGCGAAGACGCCGCGAAAATCCTCGTAGCCGGCGAAGCCCACGCGGCGGGCGAGCCGGATCATGGTCACCGGCGGCACTCCGGCACGCCGCGCCTGCTCGCGCATCGAGAGCATGGCCACGTCCTCGGGGTAGTCGAGGACAAAGCGTGCGGCGGCCTGCACCTGCGGCGCCATGGCATCGAATTCATCGACGATCCGGCCAACCAATGTCTCGCTGTCCATCCCGGCCAGTAAAGCGCAGGGGGCCGCCCCTCCGCAACAAGTGTTTCATTTAATGGAAAAACGATCCGCCCGGTTCAAGTCGCGGGATCGCATCCCAGCCCGCCATTTGTTGCCGGCCACGTCCCTTGTTATTGTTAACCAGAACCGGCGACTCGGAAGTCGCCAGACAATTGGGAGAGCATCCAATGGTGGACTTACTCGAGAAGATCGGCCTCGGCAAACTCAACAACGCCCTGATCTACGGCGTCGTGATCGCCCTGGTTCTGGCCATCCTGTCGCGCGGCCTGGCGCTCGACTACGGCTGGTGGGCTTTCTTGTTCCGCTGGCTGCATGTCCTCTCGGGCGTGATGTGGATCGGCATCCTCTGGTACTTCAACTTCGTCCAGATCCCGACGATGCCCCAGATTCCCAACGAGTTGAAACCCGCCGTCAGCAAACACATCGCGCCGGCGGCACTGTTCTGGTTCCGTTGGGCCGCGTTGTCGACCGTGATCACCGGCCTGATCCTCGCCCACATGAACGGCTATCTGTTCGACGCCCTGATGCTCAACAAGCTGGCGCCCGGCAAGAATCTGGCCATCGGCATCGGCATGTGGCTCGGCCTGATCATGGCCTACAATGTGTGGATGATCATCTGGCCGAATCAGCAGAAGGCGCTGGGCCTGGTCGACGCGACCGCCGAGGAAAAGGCGGCCGCCGCCAAGGTCGCCATGCTGACCAGCCGCTTCAACACCATGTTCTCGGTGCCGATGCTTTACTTCATGGTCGCCGCGCAGAACATCTACTGAGACTGTCCGCACCGCGGAAGGGAAACGGGGCCTCAAGGGGCCCGTTTCTTTTTCCGCCTGAGAACCCGCTTGACTTCGACGTAGCGTAAAGCCCGATCGTCCTCCTCACGACCCACGAGGAGCGGCAAACGCGATGTTCAGGATCGGAGAGTTCTCGCAGATCGCCCGGGTGAGCGGCCGCCTGCTGCGCTACTACGACAGCATTGGCCCGCTGCAGCCGCAGCGCACCGATCCGGCCACGGGCTATCGCTACTACAGCGCCGGCCAGCTCGGCCGGCTCAACCAGATCCTGGCCCTCAAGGATCTCGGCCTGTCGCTGGAGCAGGTGGCGCGGCTGCTCGACGGCAACATCTCGCCAAATGAGATTCGCGGCATGCTCACCCTGAAGAAGGCAGAACTTGAGCGGACGCTCAGCGAGGAAGCCTCGCGCCTCCTGCACATCGAATCGCGCCTGCGCCAGATCGAGGAGCAGGGCTCGCTTTCCAACTACGATGTCGTGGTCAAGTCGGCGGCGGCCCAGCTGTGTGTACCGAGAATTATATCCGGGCATATTGATGATGCAGACCACCGAGCACTGGCTGGGAGAAGATCGTCCCAAACGCTTTTATAGGCCGGAGGATCGGACAGTCCTTGGAC
>Ga0194132_10005760_pt1 | contig 19748 bp, 16 predicted proteins | sample TA2KigOf80mmetaG_FD_148612 | JGI IMG/M metagenome (GOLD analysis project Ga0194132, IMG submission 148612) | Freshwater microbial communities from Lake Tanganyika, Tanzania - TA2015054 Kigoma Offshore 80m | ecosystem: Environmental > Aquatic > Freshwater > Lake | place: Tanzania: Lake... | reverse complement strand
TGCGCCGCGCGGCCGCCGACGCGCGCGACTGGGACGTGTTCCGCGCGGCCCTGCCCGGTGCCAAGGCGCTGACCGGAGCGCCGGCGAAGCCGGCCCTCGACTTCCTCGCCGGGTACGCCTTCGGCGAGCGCGCCGCGGCGCAGGCCCGGCTGGTCGCCGCCGCCGCCGAGTTCGGCCCGCGGTTCGAGGAGGTGCGCGCCGACCTGCCCGACCGGGCCCGCACCCCGGAGGCCGACGACGCGCCCGTCACGTTCGGCGCGCTCGCCGGGCAACAACTCGGCGACCTGCTCCGCGAGTTCACCACCGGCGCAGAGGCCAACCCCGCGGAGGCGTCGGCCCTGCACACGCTGCGCATCGTCGCCAAGCGCCTGCGGTACGCCATCGAGTTGTTCGCGGAGTGCTTCCCGCCGGCGCTCAAGGCGACCGTTTACCCAGCGGTCGAGCGCGCACAAGAGATTCTGGGCGACGTACAGGACGCGACCGTTGGGGCGGAGCGACTCGCGGCGATTCGTGCGACCGTGAAGGCCGCAATGCCGAAACAACTGACGCGCGCGCGCAAGGGCATCGACGGCCTGAGCGCTGCGCTGCGGGCGCAGGTGCCGGCCGGCCAGAAGGCCTTCGCCGCGTGGCGCGCCGACTGGCTCAAACTGATGACGGGGCTGAAACTCGAATTGATCACCGCGGCGCTCTAAGCCGCTTGCGGCTTCGCCCGATTACGGATTCGGCCCGAAGTCCGGTGGCGGAAGTGGGCCGGGGCGCGGGGCGGGCGCGGGCGGGCCGGGGCGCAGCGGGTCGAACGGAGCCGGTTTCACATCGACGCCGGGGGTTTTCTCCGGGTCCACTTTCGCGCGACTCGGGAAGCAGTTGTCGAGGAACCCCGCGACCGGGGCCGTACTGCACCCGGCGAGGACGAGGCACGCGAGCAAAAGTAGGCGGCGCATACCCCGCTGATACCAACCCGGCCGCGCCACGCAAGCTCAACCGCGCGCTACGGCCAGTCCGGGCGGTACGCGCGCCAGCCCCAGTACAGGGCCATCCGCACCACGGTATAGAGTGCCGCAAGCAGCGCGAGGGCCGCGAACGCGCGCGCCGCCGGGCGCGGCAGTGCGGCGAGCGCCGTCGCCAGCACCGGGACCGCGAAGGGTACCAGCTCCACGAACCCGCGGTGCCCGAACCCGTAGCCGAGGCTCCACGTCCACCAGTGCCCGTACAGAACCACGTAGGCCGCGCCCGCGACCAGAACCAGCAGCGCGCGGCCGCGCGCCGCGCGCGCGGCCAGCCCCGCGCCCAGCGCCACCGCGAGTACCGGGTAGTACCGGAGCAGCCCGTTCTTCGGTCCGGCGAGTACCAGACCCATGTGCGGGTCGGCCCAGTGGAACGCCTCGCCGGGGTAGGTGTGGAACGTGGGGCGGCCGAACATCTGGTGGTTCACCGCGAGCGTGAGCGCCAGCCCCAGCACGACGCCCAGTGCCGCGCCGCCTGCGGCCCGCGACCGTGCCGCGCCGGAGAGGGCGTACAGGCACCCCGCACCCCACGCTCCGATCAAGACGATGTTCGTCGTTCGTACAAGCAGCAGCAGGGCCACGAGCGCCGCGACCGGCAGCACCGGGAGCGGGGCCGGTCCGCGGGCGGCGCGCGCCGCGAGCCACAGGAGCGCCGCGACCAGCAGCGCGGAGTACACGTGGCCGAACCCGGCGTCGTACGTCCCGTAGTGGAACAGGCCGGTGCCCGCGGTCAGCGCGAGGACGGCAACGTTGGCCCACGTCGGCGGCACGCCTGCGCACAGGCAGGTGGCGAGCGCAAGCGCCGCGGTCGCCACCAGCGCCGCCGCACCGAGCGCGAGACAGGCCCACTGTTCCGCGGGCGGGAACGGCTCCCCGTTGCGCGCGCGGTCGGCAACGAGCGCCATCACCGGCAACCGAATCAGCGCGACGCCGGGCGGGTACTTGCAGGTGAACCGCCGCACCGCGGGGTCCGGTTGGTGCAGCGACACCGGTGCCGGGTCGCCTTCGAACCACGCGAACGACAGGTCGCCCTTCAGAAGCGCGTAGGTCCAAATGTGGTACCCGGCCCCGTCCGAGCGGATCGGGGGCCAGTTCGCGTACGGCGGGTAGACCGTCACCGCGGTCGCCGCGAGCGCGACCGCGAGGACCGACCACCGCCGCCGGGCCCACTCGCGCGCGGGCCGCGTCATGCGTCCGGCACCAGCTTCAGCGTGCGCGAGGCGTTGACCTTGTCCAGCATGGCGACGAACTCGTGCACCGGCTTCTGGCCGAGGTCGGTGCCGTCGCGCAGGCGCACCGCGACCGCGTTCGCCTCCATCTCCTTGTCGCCGATGACGAGGATGTAGGGCACCTTCATCTTGGCCGCGTCGCGGATCTTCGCCTGCATGCGCCCGTGGCTCAGGTCGGCCTCGACGCGGAAGTCGGCGTTCACGAGGCGCTCGGTCAGAGCGCGCGCGAAGTCGAAGTGCCGGTCGCCGATGGGCACCAGCGCCACCTGCACCGGGGCGAGCCACACGGGGAACGCGCCCGCGTGCAGTTCGATCAGGTACGAGGTCATGCGCTCCATAGTCGAGATCACGCCGCGGTGGATCATCACCGGGCGCTTCGGGGTGTCGTCGCTGTCCTTGAACTCCAGTTGGAACTGGTTCGGCAGGTGCTGATCGGCCTGAATGGTGCTGAGGGTTTCCTCGCGGCCCATCACGTCCTTCACCTGCACGTCGATCTTCGGCCCGTAGAACGCGGCCTCGTTCCACGCCTCGAAGAACGGCAAGCCGGACTCTTGCAGCACCTCGCGCAGCATCTTCGTGCTGCTCTCCCACATGGCCGGGTTGTCGACGTACTTGGTCGACGGAGGGCCGCTCGGGTCGGCGTTCTTCGACAGCCGGAAGCGGTACTCGGTGATGCCGAGGTCGGCATAGGCCTTCTTCATCAGCGCCAGCACGCCGGCGATTTCGCCCTTCACCTGATCGGGGCGCACGAACAGGTGCGCGTCGTTCAGGGTCATGCAGCGCACGCGCGACAGCCCGCCGACCACGCCGGACCGCTCGAACCGGTACATGTTGCCGAGTTCCGCGATGCGGATGGGCAGGTCGCGGTAAGAGCGCGCCTTGCTCTTGTAGACCTGAATGTGGTGCGGGCAGCACATGGGCCGCAGCACGAGGTCTTCCTCGCCCGGGTTCTCGCCCATTTGCATGAACGGGAACATGCTGTCCGCGTAGTGCGGTAAGTGCCCGGACTGGTAGTACAGCTCCTTCTTGGCGATGTCCGGGGTGAAGACGTGCTGGTAGCCGGCCTTGCGCTCGTACTCGGTGATGAATCCTTCGAGGACGCGGCGGATGGTCGCGCCCTTCGGGAGCAGCATCGGGAACCCGCTGCCGAAGATCGGTTCGTTGGCGAACAGTTCGAGTTCGCGCCCGAGTTTGCGGTGGTCGCGGCGCGCCGCTTCTTCGACGCGCTCCAAGTGCGCCTTCAGGTCGTCGCCGCTAGCCCATGCGGTCGCGTGGAACCGCTTGAGCATCTTGTTGTCGCTCTTGCCGCGCCAGTACGAGCCGGTGACTTGCTGAATCTTGAAGCCCTTGCTGTCGAGGTCCGCGGTGGTTTCGACGTGCGGCCCGCGGCACAGATCAACGAAGGTGTCTTGCTGGTAAACGGTGATGGTCGCGGCAGAGCCGGCCTCGTTGCCGTACTCGTCCTTGCCCTTGGTCAGCCCGTCGATCAGTTCGAGCTTGTAGGGGTTGTCCTTGAAGATGGCGCGGCCCTCGTCGGCGCTCACTTCGCGGACCTTGAAGGCGTGTTTGCCCTTGATGATCTGCCGCATCCGGTTGGCGATCCATTCGAGGTCGCCGTCGGTGGGGTTCACGTCGAGGTCGAAGTCGTAGTAGAACCCGTACTCGATGGGCGGGCCGATGGTGGGAATCGCCTGCGGGAACTTCTCGACCACGGCCTGCGCCAACACGTGCGCGAGCGAGTGCCGCAACTTGTAGAGTGCCGGGTCGTAGTCTTTGGGGATGTACTTCTCGCCCGCCGCCTTCAGCTCCGCTTCGGTCGCCATGAGATGGTATCCTGTAGCGGCGGCGCGTGGCACGCACACATACAGGTGCAACCTCCCGCGCCGCCAACGTGCATGTTACAGGAGACAGGAGAGGGCGACAGGGGCGAGAGGTTCGGGGGGACTGCTCCAAAGTAGTAGGCACACTCCGTGTGCCGTCGCTACGCGGGTCAAAACCGTTCCGCGGAACATCAATCGCCACTGCGCTGTTCAGCAACGGCACACGGAGTGTGCCTACTACTTTATTGCTCGAATCTTCACGTTGCGCCACGCGGTCGGGCCGTGGTCGCTTTGCAGCATGAGCGCGCCGGTGGGCGTCTCCTTCTTCGCCCAGTTGCCGCCGGTCGGGGTCTTCACTTCCACGTTGTCGTGAATCACCTCGCCGTTGAGCTTCGCCGAGACGCGGGCGCTCGCGGTCTTCTCGCCCTGCGCGTTGAACCGCGGGGCCGTCCACGTCGCGGTCAGCGTCTGCCACTCGCCGGCCGGCTTCGAGGCGTTCACCTTCGGCGGAACCCCCTTGTCGAGGTAGCCGCCCTTTTCGAGGTTCGCACGCGGGTAGATGCCGCCGTTGTTGCTGCCCGTCAGTTCCTTCTTGCCGTGGCTGTCGTCGATCTGGATTTCGTAGACCTCGTGGAACTTCACGCCGGCGTTCGAGCCTTTGGCGATGAGGAACTCGACGTGAATCTCGCAGTCGCCGAACGCTTCTTTGGTAATGAGGTTCGGGAGCCGGCCGGTTTCGCCGTTCACCCAAATGGTGCCGCCGTCCTTTTTCTCGGCCTTCAGCGCGGCGTCGGCCTTGCCCTTCGCGTTCGGGGCCAGCTTCACCGCGTCCGTGAACACCCACCTGTCATCGACCTTCTTCCACACGTCGGGCTTCATCAGGTCGATCCACCCGTCCTTCGGAGCGAGCTTGGGTGCGGGCTTCGGCTCTTGGGCCGGGGCCGCGAGCGCGAGCGACGACAGCACGAGGGCAGCGAACACAGCGAGGCGCATGGGCGGGACTCCGCATCCGGTTTTCGGTATCCGACGGCGACCACGGGGGCTATTATCATCAACCCACTCCGCGCCGGCCGGTATCCGGCGCGGAATCTTTTTCTCGCACCGGGAGTCTCTCCATGACAGTCACGCGCTTCGCGGTCGCGCTCGCCGCCGCCGCGCTCGCGTCCACGGCCTCTGCCGCGGACCACTGGGTCTTCTTCGGCACGTACACCGGCAAGGACGGCAGCAAGGGCATCTACCGCGCCAAGTTCGACGACGCCACCGGCAAGCTGAGCGAGCCGGAAGTGGCCGCGGAGATGGGCAGCCCGTCGTTCCTCGCGATCCACCCCAGCAAGAAGTTCCTGTACGCGGTGGGCGAGGGTCAGGGCAAGGACGGCGGCGCGGTGGTCGCGTACGCGATGGACACCAAGACCGGCATGCTCACGAAGCTGAACGAGGACAAGAGCGGCGGCCCCGGGCCGTGCCACATCGCCATCAGCCCGAAGGGTGACGTGGCCGCAATCGCCAACTACGGCGGCGGCAGCACCTGCGTGTTCGCGCTCGAAGCCGACGGCAAACTCGGCAAGCGCCTCGGGTTCTTCCAGCACAAGGGCGAGAAGGCCCCGCACGGGCACTGCTGCGCGTTCAACGCGGCCGGCGACCACCTGTACACGGTCGATCTGGGCCTGAACCGCGTGAAGGTGTTCCACATCGGCAAGAAGGGCGTCGAGGAGGACACCGACGAGGACGTGACGACGCCGGCCGGCAGCGGCCCGCGACACATGGCGTTCCACCCGGCCGGCGGCGCGTTCTACGTGTGCGGCGAACTCGACTCGACCGTGAACGTCGTGAAGGGCGGGAAGGTCGTGCAGTCGCTCAGCACGCTCCCGAAGGCGACGAAGGGGAACTCCACCGCGGAGTGTATCATCTCAGCCGACGGCAAGTTCGTGTACGTCTCGAACCGCGGGCACAACAGCATCGCGGTGTTCAAGGTGAAGGACGACAAGACGGTGGAAGCGGCCGGGCACATCACCGGCGACATCAAGATTCCGCGCAACTTCAACATCGACCCGAGCGGCAAGTGGATGCTGATCGCGAGCCAAGCCGGGGACAAGGTGGGCGTGTGGGAGCGCGACGCGGCCACCGGCGGCGCGAAGGAAACCGGCACCACGGTGAAGATCAGCAAGTGCGTGTGCGTGAAGTTCGTGACCGTCGAGAAGTGACCACGAGAGCCGGCCCACACCTCGCCCCCACGCTCTGGTGGGGGCGACGTGTGTGCTCCGACGCCTAGCGCCCCGGCTTCACACCGGGCGGCAGCACGACCGGCGGCGCGGGAATCGGCTCCACCGCCGGGGCCACCGGCGCGGTGTCCGGCCCGCCCATCGGCGGCAGTTGCGCCGGCATTTCGATGATTAGCGTCGTTTCCTTGAACAGCGCGCGGTGCTTGGCCGCGACCGGCCCGCTCACCAGCACGACGGCCCCGCCCTCCTTGAGCTGTTCGGCGGCTTTCTCCGCGTCCACCACCTTGCCCGCACCGTTCGTGACCTTCACCTTGTTCAGCGCCAGTTCGCTCGCGTACGTCACGGTCTCGTACACCGTGATCTCGCGCTTCTCGACGACGTTCATCCCGTTCACGTTCACGGTCACTTCCACGACCTTCCGAACCGGGACGGCCCGGACCGAGTTCCACGTGATCTTGCCGTTGTTGGCTTTCACGTCCACGACCTGAAACCCGCCGGGCGCGGGCTGCGCGAGCGCGAGGGCCGGGGCGAGCGCGACCGCGCCGAGCGCGGCGAGAGCGGCGAACCGAAACATGGTGCGTCTCCGAAGGGGGGTACCGGGCCGCACCCACGCTACCGCACCGCGCCCGCCGGGTCAAACGAATGGCGCGCGGCGGGCCGCACGAAAACGGAACCCGCGTCGCGACCGACCTTGAACCGATTAAAACGTGCGTATACTATACGGTATAAATGTCTAGTGAGCGCCGCGCGCGGCACGACATTCCAACGGGGGGCGGTTGTGTCCGGTTTTCAACTGTTGCCACTTCGGATCGCGCGACCCGAAACCGCGCGCCGCCCGCGCGACATTCTGATATGCGCCAGTTGTACTACACCTTTTCGTTTTGCAAGTTCGGCGGTGTGGTGGGCGGCCCTCATTCTGACATGCGCCAGTTGTACCAGAGTATTTCGTTTTGCAACTCGCACTCCGAGCCCGCGGTGTTGTGCAACCATCCCGTCGCTGACGCTCCGGGTTCGCCGGGGCCGCGGCCGTTGTGCAACCCGTTTTGATTCGTCCCCACTTCGTGGCGCGCAGTCGTTGTGCAACCGATTTCGATTTCGGCCGGACGTGCGCCGCGGTGCCGCGACCTACAATGTCGCGACACCGTTTCGCTTCTCTCGTGAGCCGCCATGAACGTTCCCCTGCCGAAGTACGTCGAGCGCGGGCCGATCCGCGACGTCGCGTGGGTTCCGCTCAAGTTCTTTACCGACGCCCGCGGGTGGCTCGTCGAGCTGTTCCGCAACGACCTCGTCCCGCCGCAGTTCCACCCGGTCATGGCGTACGTGTCCATGACCAAGCCCGGCGTCGCGCGCGGGCCGCACGAGCACGCGGACCAGTCCGATTACTTCTGCTTCACCGGGCCGAGTACGTTCCGCGTCTACCTGTGGGACGCGCGCCCGGACTCGCCGACGTGCGGCGCGAAGGAAGTGCGCGAGGTGGGCGAGAGCGCGCCCTACGCGCTCATTGTCCCGCCGGGCGTGGTTCACGCCTACAAGAACGTGGGCGACAAAGACGGCTGGGTGTTCAACGCCGCGAACCGCCTCTACGCCGGCTGGCTCAAACAGGAACCCGTGGACGAGATCCGCCACGAGGCCGACGCCAACAGCCCCTACCGCTTGGAGTGAGGACTACTCCCCGCGGTCGAGTGCGCGGGCGGCGAGCGCCCACAGGGCCAGCGCCGCGGACAGCGCGAGGGCGGTTGCGATCCAGAGGCCGCGGGCGAGCGCGTCCGGGGGTACGCGGTCGGAGCGCAACAGCAGCAGGTTCCACGCGCCCACCGGCCAGCCCACGGCCACCACCGCGACCGGCAGCGCGAGGCGGAACGCCCGTGCGTCCGACGGACACCGCACCGAGAGCCACGCGGCGAACGCCGCGACCAGCGCGCCGCCGGCTACCGCCAGCAGCGCCGCGGCCACACCGAGGCGCAGTTCCCCGACCGCGGTGAAGGCCATTCCCACCGCGGCCACGCCGACCGCGCCGAAAGCCGTGCCGCGCTCCGCGTGCGCCTGAACTTTCGCGCGAAGGATCGCGCGGCGGTCGAGGGCCGTACCGAGCAGCGGGTCGAGCGTGCGGCGGAACCGCTCGCCGGCGACGCACCCGCTCACGCCCGCGGCCAGCGGGAGCAGGTAGCGCCCGGCGGCGAACGTGCCGGCGGCGATCAGCAGCCACCCGGCCTCGGTGCCGCGCTCGCGGCGGGCCAGTTCCCCGGCGCGGCCGGGGTCGAGCGCGACCGACGCGCGCTTCACCGCGACCCACACGCCCGCCCCGAACAGGACCACCGCGAGCGCGCCCGCGCCGAGCGCGACCGCGCGTACCAGCGCCGGCACCGCCCACGCCGTGCGCCCGACGCACCGCTCCTTCCACAGCACCGGGTTCGCGCCGTCCACCGGCGGCAGGTCCGGCGGAACCTCGTCGTCGGGTTGAAGCAGCGGCGGTTCGACTTGGCGCGGCGGCGCGGGGAACGCCGTGGTCGGGCGCGGGCCCGCGGTCGGCCCGCGCAGCCGCAGCCCGCGCGCCGCGCGCTCCAGTAGCGCGAACCCGACGAGCGCCTGCGCCAGAGGGTAACCGAACCCGGCGGCCAGCGCCCACGGCGCGCCGGGGTCGCGGTGAACGAACGCCAGCAGCGCGAACGGGGTGCCCAGCACCAGCGGCGGGACGAACGCCCCGCACACGAGTACCGCCGTGCGCGCGTAGGCGCGGAGCACCGCGGCGCGCAGGTCGCGCGCCCCGCACGCCGCGCCAATACCGACGGCCGCGCACAGCAGCGCCGTGCCCGCGGTCAGCGCGTACCCGGCTAGAAGGAACTGTACGCTGATGCCGCCGAACAGCAGGGCCAGTGCCAGCACCGGCAGCCCGGCCAGCACCGCGGTCAGCACGAACGCCACGCGCCCGGCGGCCTTCCCGAACACGATCTCGCGGTCGGATAGGAGCGTCGTGAGCAGCAACGGGAGCGTGTGCCGGTCCTTTTCCTCGGACACCGCGGCGGCGGCCAGCGCCGGCGTCAGCGCGACGACGGCGACCAGTTGCGCTTCGAGCAGCACGAGCGCGAGTGCGTCCGCGAACGCGGCGCTCTCGGCGGGGGTGACGCGAATCGAGACGGTGAGCAGGTCCGTGGCGGCGACGGGGAAGAACCAGACGGCCGCGAACCCGACGAGGGCGACGAGGAGGGCGTAGAGGAACAGGAGGCGGGCGCGGAGCGCCAGCCCGCGCCGCGCGAGCCGGCGCAGCTCCCACGCGGCCAGCGGCCCGATCCGGCCGAGCGGCCCCACGCTACGGCCGGTCCTTGTCTTGCAGGCCGAGCGCGATCCCGGCCTTCCCGAACGGCACCACGGGCGTCGGCCACGAGTTCACGTCCTTTAGCTCGCCGGAGCGGTCGCCGGAGAGCTTTGTGTTCTGCCGCGCCACCCACAGCCGGCCCCACGCGTGCCCGACGCGGACCTTCGAGGAGTCGTCCGGCACCTCCACCATGTCGGCGCTCGCCTTCTCCTTCGGCGCGCCCTGAATGCGCAGCGCGGCGCTGTCGCCCAGCGCCCACGCCCGCGTGCCCTCGTCCGGCAGGGACTGCGCGAACTGCTTGGCGAGGTCGGGCTTGCCGCCCGCGCCGGCGAGCTGCGCGAACCGCACGACGAGGTGCGGCGAGGCGACCGCGTCTTTGCGCCCCTTGGTCGCGCTGACCACCGCGAACGCCGCGGTCAGCGCGGCCTCGGCGTTCGGACCGGGGCTCCATTCGGCGCACAGGGCCAGCGCCCGCAACTGCTGGTCGGGGGCGCTCCCCGCGCGCTGCGCGAGCTTCAGCGCGTCGTCCCACTTCTCCTCCATTAAGTAGAGAGCGGTGTACGCCATGCGGGTGTTTTCGAGGACCGCGCCGCCGCCCGGCGGCGCGACCGCGAGCGGGGCCTTCGGGGTCTTGAGGGTGGAGAACAGCGTCTGGGCGAAGGCCGCGCCGCGGACGGCGTCGGCCCCGCGGCCCGTGAGGTCGTCGGCAACCGCGGCCGGCACCGGCGAGCCTTTGTCGCCGCGGTACACTTCGAGGGCGACGAGCGCCTTCGCGTCCACGTACTCGGTCGGCGGGAACAGCGCCAGCGGGATCAGATCGACCGCCAGCGCGGTCTGGCCGCGCTTCGCCAGCTCGCGCGTCAGCCGCCGGGCGAGCGCGGCGCGGAAGTCCGGGTCCGCCCCTTGCAGCACGAGCAGCGTCTTCTGAAGCTCCTCGTACACGGTGAAGACGCGCTCGTTCGGGCGCACCTTCATATTCGGTTCGGGCGTCCAGCGGACGCGTTTCTGCTCGCTCACCTCCGCGTCGGTGCCGCCCAGCCCCAGCGTGGCAACGGCCAGTTCCGCGCCGACGGCGTTCCGGGCCGCGGTCGCCGGGGACTTCCGCAGGTACTCGTCGCGGGCTTTGGCGAACTGTTCGAGCGCGGCCTTCAGCTTGTCCTTGCCGTCGTGCCGCAGCGCGTGTTCGCCCGCGGCGGTGTGGATGATCGCGTGGAACAGCGGCCGTTCGTCCTTTGGTAGCGACTCCGCGCTCTTGACGAGCTCGTCCTGCGCCTCCGCGATCAGCCGGTCCTCTTTGCTGCTGGTGCTGGACGTGATCAGGTAGCGGATGCCGAACCCGACGCACGCGACCAGCGCGAGCGCGAGCAGCACGAACGTGACCTTCTGCTTGAGCGGGCGCGGGTCCAGCTCGATGCCGGTGGCGTCGGCCTCCTTGAGCGCGGTGCCGGACACGATCTTGGCGTCGGCCGCGGCGTCGACGACGCCCTCGAGTTTCTCGTTGTTCTTCTTGGCGAGACTCGGCCCCTTGGTGCGCGTCTGCCGCCAGTCGTACTGCCCCTCGTCCTTCGGTTCGGGAATCTTGATGCGCTGCTTGCACTCCGGGTTCTTGCAAACGGTGTTCTTGCCGGCGCGCGCGATCGGCTCGGTCCACTTGAAGTTGCAGTACTGGCACTCGACGTCGATGATGCGAGCGGCCTGTTCCGCGGCGGTCGGGACGGGATCGTCGGCGAGCGCGGCGAGGGCCGCGGCTTCGGCCGCCGCCGCGTCGAGCGCGGGCGCGTCGTCGGGGATCGTGACCGGGTTCGGGATGACGATCTTGCCGCGGCAGTTCTTGCAGGTGGCGCTCTTGCCGGCGAGTTCGTCCTTGAGCCGGTAGTGGTGCTGACAGTGGGGGCAGTCGAATTCGATTGCCATTGTGCGTGGTCCCGGTGCGGGCGTTCGGAGGCGCGCGACTTGTCCCGCCATTATCCAACGAAGAGCGCCCGGAGGCAATCGGTCTATTGGATGCGGCGCGCTTCGGCTTGTCGCCCGCGGCGCGCGGCGGTATGGGCGGGTCGCCACGGAGGGCCGGACATGCGCGCGCGGACGCTGATGGGATTGGTCGCGGGGGCGGCGCTGCTCGCGGCGGGGTGCGATCACCTGTGCGGGTGCCGCAAGCCGGCGCGCCTGTACCGCGACCACCGCGAGCTGCCGGACGTGCTCAAGAACGAGGGGCCCCCGCCGGTTCTTCAGCCGAAGAACCCCGGAACGACCGCGAGCGCGAACGGGGGCGGCAATACGGGCGCGTACGGCGGGGGTTAGGCCGTGGGCGGCGGGATGCGGCGGCTCAGCGAGCCGGGGCCGGAGAACGAGAGGTGCGGCTTCGACCCGCTCTTGATCGGCCCCTCGCGCACCACCCGCAGCGGTTGGTCCGGCTCGTTCTCAACTTTCAAACCGTTGGCTTTAATCAGCGCGGACATCAGGTCGCGACAGGTCGGGTAGCGGTTCGTCGGGATCGGCGACAGCGCGCGGAGCAGCGGAGGGCGCTCGGCCTCGGTCACGCCACTCAGGTCCGCGAACGGCCGCAGGTAGCTCCGCGACGTTTCCTTCGGCGGCGGCGGGAACGGGAACGCGCCCGACCGCAGCGCGTAGTAACTGACCGCGAGGCTGTACTGGTCCGACCAATCGGTCAGCGTGCCGAGGAACACTTCCGGGGCCGAGTACTCGCGCGTGCCCTGCCGCGAGCACGGCGTCGTGGGGCTGTTGGTCGCGGTCGCGAGGCCGTGGTCGGTCAGCTTCGCCACGTCGCCGAACAAGAGGATGTTATTGGGCTTCACGTCGCCGTGCTGGAACCCGACCTTGCGCCCGTCGCGGACGTGCCGCCGGGCGTTGAGGAAGTCGAGCGCGTCGGCTACTTGCCACAGGTACAGACACAGCGTCGGCACTTCGAGCGGTTGGCCGAGGTCGTTGTGGTAGAGCTGCATCAGGTCGAGGAGCGTCGCCTCGGCCAGTTCCATGTTGATGACGAGGTAGCCCGGCACGGACCAAACGGCGTGCGTGGTGACGATGTAGGGGTGTTCGAGGCACTGGAACGACTGAACGGCGCGCAGCTCGCGGGCGGTCGAACTGGTGTTCGAGGTGGGCATGAACTTGAGGGCGACCGGCGGGCCATTAGGTGCCTCGCACTCCCACACCTCGGCGAACCCGCCGCGCCCGCGGAGGCACCGCAGGCGGTAGCCCGGCGCGGGGCTGGCCCCGACCGCGGGCGCGAACGCTCCCGGCGTGGTCGAGCGAACGTTGGGCAAGGCGGACAGCACCGAGTTCCCCCTTCCGGCCGGGGCGCAAACTTTCCTACACGAATGTAGCACACGAAGTGGCGGAAACGCGCGGCGGGCGCGGTTTCCTGTCGGGTCGGTCGACGTGTGTAACACAGGCGGCCGACGCCAACTCAGACCGTCGCAACGCTGTAGCTCCAACTCACGGGCTTGCCGTCGCGGTACGGCATGACGCCGTGGAACGGCGGCGCGGCCGGATCGAACACCATCGGCAGGAAATACCGGTCGCCGTCCCACAGCGGCAGTTCCGGCACGCGCTCGACGGCAACCCACTCTAGCGCGCCCTCGGCGCTCGCGGTCAGGGGCGTGCCGGTGAAGGTCTCCACGCGGAAGACGAACCCGAACCAGTCCTCGCCGCGCTTGCCGAACCCCGGCCACGAGACCGTGCCCGCGAGCCGGACCCGGCCGCACTCGATCCCGGCCTCTTCGCGGGCCTCGCGCCGCAGCCCGGCGACCACGTCTTCGCCCGGTTCGAGCTTCCCGCCGAGGCCGTTGTACTTGCCGAAGTGGGCGTCGTCGGGCCGCGCGTTCCGGTGGATCATCAGCACCCGCCGGCCGTCCGGCGAGAACACGTAGCCCAGCGTCGCGAGGATCGGGGTGTAGGGCATTGAGGATTTCACCACAAAGGCACGGAGGTCACACAAAGACACACAGAGAAAGCAGCGGGTAAGGGAAAAGGCAGATGAGCCACACGCGCGTTCTCCGTGTTGTCGTCACTCTGTTTCTTCTTCTCTGTGTTTCTCTGTGTGACCTTCGTGCCTTTGTGGTGGGTTCTAATCTTCCGGTAGCGCGGCGAGGATCGCGCGAACCTGCTTCAGGTCTTCGTCTGTCACTCCTTCGCGCCGGGTGTAGCGGCGCTCGAGTGCGTCGAGGAGCGTTTCCCACATGTCGCGCGACACCACGTCCGGTTCGGCCCAATTCTCGTACCGCCTGCGGAACCGGACCCGGAACCGCCACTTCTTGGCGAACTTTTCCGCCTGTACATAGCGCTTCGCTCCGGTTACAGGATCGGTATCGATCCACTCGATTTCCATAGGTTCGCCCGCGCCCGGTTCTACCGTACAATAGACAGGATACGCGGTCGGTCGTCTTCTGTAGCCGGGGTCTGTGACCCCGGACGCGAACCGAGTGGGTTCGCTCCGGCCCCGCAGGGGCCGGCTACAGGGAATGTCCCCGAGTTCTCGCCCGGCGCACCAGTCGCCACTGAAGGGTTGGCCGATGTTGCTGTTCGAGGATCACAAGGCCGATTCGGCCGCGATCAACCACAGTTCCGTGGTATACGCCGTGGCGTTCGCGCCGGACGGCGCGGCCCTCGCCACGGGCGCGAAGGACGGCACGATATTCGTGCGCGAGTCGTCCGGATGCGTGAGCGCGCTGCGCGGCCGCGGGCCGAAGCTGTTTCCCACACACGCCCTCGCCTACCTGCCCGACGATGGCGGGCTGATCGCGGGCGGGGCGTTCGGGTGGGGGCTGTGGAAGCCCGGCGGCGAAGAGTGGCAACCGTTCGGCCCGCAATCGACGCGCCCCGTCACCTCGCTCGCGGTACTCGGATCGAATATCGTGGCCCTCGGAACGGGCGACCGCTTGAAGCCCACCGCCGGAACGTTCGAGCTTTGGGACACCTCTTCCGACCGCAAGCTCCAGCCCTCCTTTAGCGAACCGAACGGCGTCCGGGCCGTGGCCGCGTGCCCGGCGCGCAAGATCGTCGCGTGGGCGACGGGCCACAAGAAGGTGCGCGTGTGGGACGTGACCACGCCGAAGCCGTTCGAGTTCCCGCAGCCGAGCCACTGCCCCGCGGTCGCCCTCAGCTGCGACGGGCGCACGATGGCGGTCGCCGTCGATTGGACCGCGAAGCTCTATGACGTTGACAAGAAGTGCGAGCGCGCGGTCCTGAAAGGGCACAAGGGCGCGGTGGCCGCGGTCGCGTTCTCGCCGGACGGCCGCACGCTGATGACGGGCAGTTGGGACGAAACGGTGCGCCTGTGGGACGTCGCCACGGGCACGGAACTGGCGAACTTCAAATGGGGAATCGGCCGCGTGTACTGCGCCGCCTACGCCCCCGACGGTCTGCGCCTCGCGGCCGGCGGCGACCTCGGCCGCGTCGTCGTCTGGGACGCCGAATAGAACATCTGGCGCGTCCCCTTCCCGCCTTCGCTCTCCAACCAGAAGCTGCCATGCTGCGACTCATTGCGTTCGCGTGCCTCGTCGCGCTCCTCGTCGGGTGCGGTAAGAAGACGGCTAACGACTCCGCTTCCGACAGTAATACCCCGCCGGACGGGGTGAACCCGCCGGGCGGCCCGCAGCAACCGCGCGCGCAGGGCACCGGCGGCGGCACGGCGAAGGTTCTGGCCGACGGCCTCGCACGCATCCGGCTCCACAACGGGGCCGGCCGGATCGTCTTCAGCGGGTCGGACACCGACGGGCACGTCGGCGCGGTCTACACGATGCACCAATCCGGTTCGGACAAGTCCACCGAACTGATGGACGTGTATCGCGTTCGCACCGGCGAGAAGGTCGCGTCGATCCCCATCACGGAGCCGCTCACGCACGCGGCACTCAGCCCCGGCGGGAAGTACGTCGCCGGCGGCACCCCGTTCAAGGGGAACCTGCTCCGCGTACTCGCCGCCAACGGGAGCGAGGTCGGCCGGATGTCGCCCGCGGCCGTCGGCACCGACGGCCGCCCGGACTGGAAGACCGAGGTGCAGTATTACACGTTTCTGTCCGACGACCGCCTGCTCACGGTGAACTGCTCCGGCGGGTACGACATCTGGGGCGTTCCGGGCTTGAAGCGCGTCGGCGGGCGGCCCGGTCTGAACCTCGAAGGCGACCAAGCCCTGTTCCGCATGTCCGACAACTACCCGAACCTGTCCGCGCTCTCGGCCGACGGCAAAACGATCGCGCTCTACAACTGGACCGGGGTCAGCCTCATCGACGTGGCGACCGGGGCGGAGAAACTACGCACCGAAGCGATCATGAAAAAGGGCGAACAGAAGCCCCAGATCCTGCGCGTCGCGCTCTCGCCCGACTCGAAGCGGATCGTCGTTCTCGTGATCCCGTCGGAGGGGCACGCGGACAAGTGCCGGGTGCAACAGTACGACGCGGCCGACGGAAAGCTGCTGAAGGAGACCGGGTTCGCGCGCGACCCGGCGACGCGCGTCGGCGAACCGGGCGTTTGGATGTGGGGGAACGATCACCTCGTCCTCGGTCGCCCCGGGTTCAAGTCGTACTCGGTCCTCCACCTGCCGAGCGGGAACATCACCAACCCGCTGGACGTGGTCGTCTCGCAGCCGGGTAACGTGCAGCGGATCGACGCGCCGACGCACGCCGGCCGGCTGTGGTTCGTCGGCAGCGGCGGTGGCCCCGACCACCCCGGCTACCTGTTCGGCGCGGCCCCCTCCGCGCTCGGCCCCAACGCCCACACCAAGAAGCAACTGGCAATCACCGTCAAGCTCGGCGCGGACGGGTAAGCCGCTCGCGGCTGAGCAATCTCGCCGCGCCGTCTCAGGCGCGGCGGTGTAAAACATCCCCCACACGCCCGCGAACACACGCCGCGAGTTTCCGATGTCCGAACAGAACGCGAACGAGCCGAAGCTGTCGCCGGTTGAGGGGCACAAGTCCGAGGGGCGGTTCCTCCGCGGCACGCTGCCCGAAGAGATCGCCGACCCCGCGGTCGAGCACCTCAGCGACGCGAACAAGAGCCTCATCAAGTTCCACGGCAGCTACCAGCAGGAAGACCGCGACGCGCGCAAGACCCGCGCGAAGCCGGGCGTCGGCAAGGCGTACATGTTCATGATCCGCCTCAAGCTCCCCGGCGGGAAGCTGACCGCGGACCAGTACCTCGCGATGGACGACATCTGCGGCGAGTTCGCCAACGGCACGCTGCGCCTCACCACCCGCCAGAGCATCCAGTTCCACGGCGTGCTGAAGGGCAACCTGAAGGCGACGATGGCCGCGATCAACGCGAGCCTCGTGACCACGCTCGGCGCGTGCGGCGACGTGAACCGCAACGTGCTGAGTTGCCCGGCCCCGCTGCCGGACGCGACCCGCGCGCAGATGATGGCCGATTGCGCCGCGGTCGCGGAGCGGCTCGCGCCGAAGGCCGGCAAGCAGAGCTATCACGAGGTGTGGCTCAACGGCACGCCGATGAACTTCGGCGACGCCACCGACGCCGCGACCGTCGAACCGTTGTACGGCAAGACCTACCTGCCGCGCAAGTTCAAGGCCGCGTTCGCGCTCCCGCACGACAACTGCACCGACATTCTCGCGCAGTGCCTCGGCTACCTCGCGATCACCGAAGGCGGGAAGCCGGTCGGCTACAACCTGTTCGCCGGCGGCGGGCAGGGCCAGACCAATAGCCAGCCCGACACCTACCCGCTGATGGCGCAGCCGGTCGGGTTCATCGAGTTGGGCGAAGTGCTGCCCGCGGCCGAAGGCATTCTGAAGCTGTTCCGCGACCACGGCAACCGCGCCGACCGCAAGCGCGCCCGGCTGAAGTACGTGATGAAGGACTGGGGCGTCGAGAAGTTCCGCGACGTGTTCTATCGCGACTACTTCGCCGGCCCGCGCCGCGACCCGCGCGAAGCCCCGATCACCGGCCTCGACCTGCACCACGGTTGGCAGAGCATGGGCGCGGGCAAGTTCTTCCTCGGCCTGTCAGTAGAGAACGGCCGCATCAAGGACGAAGGCACGTTGCGGATGCGCAGCGGGCTTCGCGCCATCGTCGCCAAGTACAAGTGCGAGGCTCGAATCACCGCGCAGCAGGACATCATGCTGTGCGGGTTCTCGATGGCCGACCGCGCCGGCGTCGATTCGATGCTGAACGAGTACGGCATCCCGCGGCCGGAAACGCTGTCGCAGGTGCAGCGCTGGAGCATGGCCTGCCCCGCGGTGCCGACGTGCCCGCTGGCGCTGACCGAGAGCGAGCGCGTGCTGCCGGATGTGGTGAAGCAACTCGGCAGCGTGCTGACCGACCTCGGCCTGAGCGACGAACTCGTCAGCGTGCGCATGACGGGCTGCCCCAATGGGTGCGCGCGCCCGTACCAAAGCGAAGTCGGCATCGTCGGCCGCGGCGGAACGAACTACACGCTGTACATCGGCGGCGACACCTACGGCCGCCGCCTCAACGCCGAAGTCGAGGACCGCGTTCCCATCGGCCAGATCGTGCCGAAGCTGGCGAAGGTGTTCACCGCGTACAAGGCCGAGCGCACGACCGGCGAAGCCTTCGGCGACTACTGCGACCGCGTCGGGCTTGCGAAGTTGAAGGAACTGGTGGGGGCGACCGCGTAAGCCTGACATTGCCGGCGCGCGAGCGCTTCGAGTAGTCTCGCCGTATGGCCGCAATCAACCTGCTCGAACAACTCCACCTGCACCTCGAAGCGCTGCGCGCGGCCGGGGTGCTGTTCGTGCCGCGCTCGCAGATCGCGCCCGTTCGCTTCGCTCCACAGCCAGTTGTTGCACCTGTCGAAGTTCTCGCTCAGGCACACCCTGTTGAGGTGCGCCGGCGCGAACTGGACGTACTCGCGCAAGAAGTGGCGGCGTGTGGGACGTGCGACGAGTTGTTCTCGACGCGGCTCACCACCGTGTTCGGGGCCGGGCCGCTCAATGCGGAGGTGATGTTCGTGGGCGACGCGCCCGGCTCCGACGAGGACGCGCAGGGGCAGCCGTTCGTCGGGCCCGGCGGGCTGTTACTGGGCCGCATCGTGGCCGCGTGCGGGTTCACCCGCGACCGCGTGTACCTGATGAACGTCATCAAGTGCCGGCCGCCGCGAAACCGCGCCCCCAGCACCGCGGAGTGCGTGAACTGTCGCGACTTCTTCCAGCGCCAGTTCGAGCTGGTGAAGCCGAAACACGTCGTCGCGCTGGGGCACTTCGTCTCGAAGTTGCTCGCACAGCAGAACGCGCCGCTGTCGCAACTGCGCGGCACCGTTCACCAGTACCGCGGCGCGCCGCTGATCTGCACGCACCACCCGGACGACATCGACGACGACAAGACCGGGCGACTCAAGCGCGAGACGTGGGACGATATGAAGTTGCTGCTGACGACGATGGGCCGCGAGGTGCCCAAGCCTTCGTAGGTGCCGCGCGCGATATCCACGCGGTTGGCTTTGCGGTTCGCGCGTCGCCCATGTTATCGCGGTGCTGCTCGGCTCGCGGCACCTACATGCGCTGATACACCCCCAGCAGGTTGCACTCCGGGTAGCGCATCGCCACCTTGCGCAGCAGGGTTCGCGCGAGCAGTTCGAGCGTGTTCAGCCGCGGGAACCGCGACAGCGCGCTGCAGTCGTCCACCCACGCGAACTCGGCCTCGCGGAAGCCGCCGCGGGCGAACAGCTTCTTCAGCTCGCGCCGCGTGTTCATGCGGTACGCGGTCGGGAACGTGTCCTTCTCCTCGCCGCCCCACAGGAACTTCTTCACCGGGTAGTGCAGGTCGAACGGCACCGCGTGCGACACCACGGTGATGGGCGACCACAGATCGACCGTGAAGATGATGACGCGCCCGCCGGGCTTCACGAGGCGCGCCAGTGCGCCGATCACCGCGCCCGGGTCCGTGACGTGTTCCGCCACCATCCGCAGCGTCGCGAGGTCGAACGGCGCGGCCGAAGTATAACCCTCGATAAAGCTCTGGTGCTTCTCGCGCGTGTACGGGTTGTCGAAGACGTTCGCGCTCGGGTCGACGCCGACGAACCGCCCGGAGCGCGCCGCGAGTTGCTCGGCTAGGCGCGGGTTGTCGGGAAACGGGCTGCTGCCACCGCCCACGTCGAGCCAGTCGCAGCCATGCGTCACGGCGTTAGCGACGGTGGCCTCGTACCAGTCGGCCGGCAGGAAGTAGTTGTGCCGCAGCCGGCGGCG
>Ga0194132_10005759_pt1 | contig 19748 bp, 16 predicted proteins | sample TA2KigOf80mmetaG_FD_148612 | JGI IMG/M metagenome (GOLD analysis project Ga0194132, IMG submission 148612) | Freshwater microbial communities from Lake Tanganyika, Tanzania - TA2015054 Kigoma Offshore 80m | ecosystem: Environmental > Aquatic > Freshwater > Lake | place: Tanzania: Lake... | reverse complement strand
CGGAGGCGAAGCGCCTGAGCGCCGTCGTTCAGTTGCGCGCGGAACCGCACACCGACGCGGACCGGAGCGCGGCCCGCGCCGCGCCCGGTGCGCCCGGCAAGCTCGCGCTGGCGAAGATCGAGGCCGCGCGCGGCGCGTACGACGCGGCGCTCGACGCGCTGATCGCCGCGGCCGAGGACGATCAGCAGTTGGGCCGCACCGCGGTGCGCGAGTTCATGCTGAAGGTGTTCGAGGTGATCGGCCCGCACTCCGACCGCGCCGGCGACTACCGCCGCCGCCTGCAAGCGCTCTTGTACTGACCGCGACCTACACCGAACGTCTTCGCCTTACGCCCGGAGTTCCCCATGACCCCCAACGTTCCCCTGACGCGGCGGGCGGCGCTGGCCGCCGGTTCCGTCGCCCTCGGAGCCGCTATGACCCCGCACACCGGCGCGGCCGACGACGCGCGCCCGTGGATCGACGCCCATTCCCACATCTGGCCCGCGGAAACGGACAAGTTCCCGCTCGCGCCGGGCAAGGCCAAGAAGGACCTCGACCCGCCCAGCTTCACCGACGACGAACTGATGAAGGTCGCCGGGCCGGAAGGCGTCGGCCGCGTCATGCTCATCCAGCACTCGGTCTACCACCTCTGGGACAACGCCTACCTGCTGGACGCGGTGAAGCGCCACCCGAAGCTGTTCCGCGTGCAGGGCATGGTGGACGACCGCGCGAAGGAGCCGGGCGCGGCGATGAAGAAGCTGCTGCCGCTCGGCGTCACCGGGTTCCGTATCACCCCGTTCGTGCGCGCGAAGGACGACCAGCCGAAGTGGTTGGACACGCCCGGCATGGGCGAGATGTGGGCGACCGGGACCAAGACGCGGCAAGCCATGTGCCTGCTCATCAACCCGTCCGACCTGCCGGCGACCGACGCCATGTGCGCGAAGCATCCCGACACGCCCGTCGTGATCGACCACTTCGCGCGCATCGGCGCGGACGGCGAGATCCGCGACGCGGACGTGAAGGCGCTGTGCAAGCTCGCGCGGCACAAGCACGCGCACGTCAAGGTGTCGGCGTTCTACGCGCTCGGCAAGAAGAAGCCGCCGCACGACGAACTGGTGCCGATGATCCGCAAGCTGATCGACGCCTTCGGCCCGAAGCGGCTGATGTGGGCCAGCGACGCCCCCTATCAGGTGCAGGGGGCGAACACCTACAAGGCGTCGATCGCGCTCGTCCGCGACCGGCTCGATGGGTTGTCGAAGACCGACCGCGAGTGGCTGCTGGCGAAGACCGCGGAAGCCGTGTTCTTCTTCGCGTGAGTGCGACTGCGCGCCCCGCTACTTCTTTTCGAATACCGGGAGCGGGGGCGCGGCCTTCGGGCTGGCGGCGCGGAAGTCCTCGCCCACCAGCGCCGCGACCGTCGCCGCCACTTGGCTCTGCGTCACCTCGACGCCCTCGCGCTCGCCCCGCGCCGGGGTGTCCGGCCCCAGCACCGCGACCCAGATGAACTCGGCCCCGGCCACGTTCTTCCCGTGGTCGGTCCAGTCGGCGCGCGTGGCCCCGCGCCCGTGGTCGGTGGTGAATACGAGCGCGGTCTTGCCCTTGTACTGCGGCTCCTTCTGCACCCACGCCCACAGGTCGGCGACGAACCGATCCGCTTTGTTGGCGGAGTCGAGGTACAGGTCGTAGCGCCGGCCGTGGCCCCACTCGTCGGTTTCGCCGAGCGCGACGTACAGCACGCGCGGCTTGCGGCGCTCCAGCGCGGCCCGTGCCGCGCCCTGCGTGATCGCGTCGAACACGTTGTCCGGCCAGTACCGCGGCAGCATCTCCAGTGCGTCGTTCAGCGCCTTCTCGCGCTCCGTCAGCTTGTCCTCCTTGATCGGTTCCCAGCCGGCGTGGACGCGCAGGCCGCTCTGCTTCGTGCGGAAGATGAACGGGTACACGTCCCACGTGCCGACCACTTCGACCTTGTCCTTGAACCCCGGTCGCCCGGCGAGGAACTCCAGCACCGACAGGTTCGGGTTGTCCTTCTTGCCGTTGGAGTCGATCTTCGGGTCGGCCAACCCGCAGAACAGTTCGCTGTAGCCGGGGTACGAGAACTTCAGCCCGTTGGTGATCTTGGCCGCGGCCTTCTTCGCGGGGTTGCCGAACACCTGCCCGTTCTTCGCCACGGTGCCCCAGAAGAACGGCATGAGCGCCGCGCGCCGGTCCTCGACCGCGGCGCGCGCGTACCGCTTCTTCAGGCCGGCGACGTCCTTCACGCCGCCCTGATTGGCGTCCATGAACGACTCGTCCGCGCCGTCGAACAGTTCCTGCCAGCGGAACCCGTCGAGGGTGACGACGATGACGTTCTCGGCCGCGCGCGGGGCGGCGGCGCGGGCGGGCGCGACGACCACGAGCGCGGTCAGACCCGCGAACAGGCACGAAAGCCGGACGACCATGATCGGACCTCGGCAGAGAGGGAAGGGGGCGCGCACTGGTGATAGGCATACCCAAACACCCGCGCGCCCGCCAGCGCCGCGCGGGCTTGCGGGCGCGCGGGGCGGTGGGGTAGGCTGCTCGCGCCCGCCCCCACCGAGGCCCGGATGCCCAAGCCCCTCCGAATCGCCGTCGTCGGTGCCGGTCCCGTCGGGGTCGAGGCCGCGCTGTACGCGAAAGCGTGCGGGTTCGCCGTCGCGCTCTACGACCGCGGGCCGGTCGGCGAGCACGTGCGCCGCTGGGGGCACGCCCGCATGTTCACCCCGTTCGGCCTGAACTGCACCGCGCTCGGCCTCGCCGAAGTGCGGCGCGAAAAGGCCGGGCGCTCGCTCCCCGCCGACGGCGACTTCGTCACCGGCCGGCAACTCGTCGACGCCTACCTCACGCCGCTGGCCGAGTCCGAAGCGCTCCTCGAAGCGCTGCACCTCGAAGAAGCCGTGTTGCAAGTCGGCCGGGCGACGAGCGTGAAGAAGAGCGAGGTCGCGGAGCAGATGCCGTTCCGGGTGCTCGTGCGCGACGCCAAGGGCGCGGAGCGCGTCGACGCCGCGGACGTCGTCCTCGACTGCACCGGCACGCTGAACACGCCGCACCGCCTCGGCGACGGCGGCATTCCGGCGGTCGGCGAACTGGCGGCGAAGGGCCAAATCGCGTGGGGGCTGGAAGACATCTTGGGCGAGCGCCGCGCGCACTACGCCGGGAAGAGCGTCGTGCTCGTCGGCGACGGGTACTCCGCCGCGACCACCATTTGCGCGCTCGCGGAACTGGCCGAGGGCGCGAACGATACGTGGGTATTCTGGCTCTCGCGCGGGCCGCGCGGCGCGCCCCTGCCGCGCCTCCCCAACGACCCGCTGAAGGAGCGCGACCGCCTCGCGGTGCGGGCCAACTCGCTCGCGACGCGCTGCGACGGCAACTTGGAGTTCCACCCGCAAACGGTACTCGACGAGGTGACCACCCACGGCCCGGACAAGGGCTTCCGCGTCGCCGGGCGCAGCAACGGCGTCGCCGTGTCGTGGGAGGTGGAGCGCGTCATCGCCAACGTCGGCTACCGCGCCGACACGCGCCTGAGCGACGGCCTACGCCCGGACGAACCGGGCTACTTCGTCCTCGGGGCGAAGAGCCGCGGGCCGGACTTCCTGTTGCGCGAGGGCTACGAGCAGATCCGCAAGGTGTTCGCGCAGCTCACCGGCAACGCCCGCCTCGACCTCTACGCGAAGAAGGCCGCATGAGCGCGCCGACTGTCGTGACCGGCGGGGCCGGGTTCGTGGGCACGCACCTCGTCGCGCGGCTCGTGGCGCGTGGCGCGCGGGTGCGCGTCGTGGAGCGCCCCGGCGCGGTGGTCGATCACCTGCCGGGCGAAGCGGACGTGACCTTCGCCGACGTTCGCGACGAGCGCGCCGTGCGGGCCGCGCTTCGCGACTGCGGCCCGGTGTACCACCTCGCGGCCAACCCGCAACTGTGGACCCGCCGCAGGCGCGACTTCCACGCCGTCAACTACCTCGGCACCGTCCACGTTCTGCGCGCCGCGCTGGACAGTGGTGCGCCGCGCGTGCTTCACACCAGCACGGAAAGCATTCTGACGCGGGCGAAGCAGACCGCACCCATCGCGGAGGACCAAGAGGTTCCGCCGGGCGACGTGATCGGGCCGTACTGCCGGTCGAAGTTCCGGGCCGAGCGGTTCGCGTTCCGGCTCGCGCGCGCCGGCGCGCCGGTCGTCGTGGTGAACCCGACGCTCCCGGTCGGCCCCGGCGACCGCGGGCGCTCGCCGCCCACGCAGATGATGCTCGACTGCGCCCGGGGCATCCGCTCCGCGTACCTCGACGCCGACCTGAACCTGATCGACGTGCGCGACGTGGCCGCGGGGATGGAGGCCGCGCTCGACCGCGGGCGCACCGGCGTGCGCTACCTGCTGGGCGCGGAGAACTGGTCGATTCGCAAGGTGTTCGAGTACGTCGCCGCGCGCACCGGCGCGCCGGCCCCGCGGTGGCGCGTGCCGTACCCGGTCGCGCTCGCGGCGGCCTACGTGAGCGAGTTCGTGGCGGACGCGATCACCGGCGCGATCCCGGCCGCGACTGTGACCGGCGTGAAGTTGACCCGCCGACGCATGCACTTCGATGCCTCGCGCAGCCTGAGCGAGTTGGCCCTTCGTCCGCGCGCCGTGAGCGCGGCCATCGACGAGGCGCTCGCGTGGTTCCGGGAGATGGGGTGGCTCTGAACTCCCCTTGCGTGCGCCCGCGCGCGGCCGATACACTCTCCCCATCCTAACGTTCCGTCACGGCAGGAAAGGACTCTGCCCCGTGAGCCGCACGCTCCCGCACGCGCACACCGAAAAGGACGCGGACTGGGCCGACGAACTGGCCGGCACCGTCGCGAGCGCCCGCGACGGCCTGTTCGCGCGCCAACAACCGGACGGCCACTGGGTCGGCGAACTCGAAGGGGACACGATTCTCGAATCCGAGTTCGTGCTGCTGCTCGCGTTCCTCGGCCGGCACGACGACCCGCGCATCCGCCCGGCCGCGAACTACCTCCTTCAGCAGCAGCAACCCGCGGGCGGGTGGGGGAACTACCTCGGCGGGCCGCCCGACGTGAGCGTGACGGTCAAGGCGTACTTCGCGCTCAAGATCGCCGGCCATCGCGCCGACGAACCGCACATGGCGCGCGCCGCGGAGGTGATCCGCGCGCTCGGCGGCGCGGAAGCGACCAACTCGTTCACCCGCTTCTACCTCGCGCTCTTGGGCCAAGTGCCCTACGCCGCGTGCCCCTCGGTCCCGGCCGAAATCATCCTGCTGCCGCGCTGGTTCTACTTCAACGTGTACGCGATGTCGGCGTGGAGTCGTACCATCTTCGTGCCGCTCAGCGTGGTCGATGCCCACAAGCCGGTCACGCGTCTGCCCGACGCGATGCACGTGCGCGAACTGTTCCTCGCCCCGCCCGAAACCCCGCGCTGGCCCGCGAAGCCCACGAAACAGTGGTTCTCGTGGACCAACTTCTTCCTCGGCGTGGACTGGTGCTTCAAGAAGATGGAGCGCTGGGGGCTGACGCCGCTGCGCCGCCGCGCGGTGCGCACGGCCGTGAACTGGATGCGCGAGCGATACTCCGACAGCGACGGCGTGGGCGCGATCTTCCCGCCGATGGTGTACACGGCCGTCGTGCTGAAGTGCCTCGGCGTGCCGGACGACGACCCCGAAATGAAGTGGGCGCTGAAGCAGATCGACGACTTGTGCATTGCCGAAGGGGACACGCTGCGGCTGCAACCGTGCCTGTCGCCGGTGTGGGACACGGCGCTGTCGGTGATCGCCGCGGCCGACGCCGGCGCGCCGCCGCGCGCCTGCGCCGGCGCGGTCGAGTGGCTGCTGGATAAGGAAGTGCGGCGCGCCGGCGACTGGGCGAAGACCGTGCGCGGCGTCGAACCGGGCGGCTGGTTCTTCGAGTACCGCAACGGGTTCTACCCCGACACCGACGACACCTCGATGGTGCTGATCGCGCTCGCCCGCACCGGGCACGCGACGCGCGAGGCGTGCGCCGGCCCGGTTCACCGCGCGCTCAACTGGTTGCTCGCGATGCAGAACCGCGACGGCGGGTGGGCCGCGTTCGACCGGGACATCGACAAGCGGGTGCTGGAAAAGGTGCCGTTCGCGGACCACAACGCGATGCTCGATCCGAGCTGCCCGGACATCACCGCGCGGGTTCTCGAAGCGCTCAGCCACTACGGGTTCCGCGTCGGCCAGCCGCCCGTCGATGCCGCGGTGCAGTTCGTCCTCGACCGGCAGGAGGCGAGCGGCGCGTGGTTCGGGCGCTGGGGCGTGAACTACATCTACGGCACGTGGCAGGTACTCGTCGGGCTGCAAGCCATCGGGTTCGACATGAACGCCCCGGCCGTGCGCCGCGCGGTGCGCTGGCTGCGCGAGGCCCAGAACGCCGACGGCGGTTGGGGTGAGAGCTGCGCGAGCTACGACGACCCGACGACCGCGGGGCAGGGCGAATCGACCGCGTCGCAGACCGCGTGGGCGCTGCTGGGGCTGCTGGCCGCGGGCGAAGCCGACAGCGCCGAAGTGCGGGCCGGCGCGGAGTACCTCGTGGGCACGCAGCGCGCCGACGGCGGTTGGGCCGAGGCCCCGTTCACCGGCACCGGGTTCCCGCGCGTGTTCTACCTGAAGTACCACATGTATCCGGTGTACTTCCCCCTTATGGCCCTCGCGCGGTACGAGCGCGCGCTCCGCGCCCCCGACGCGGGCGCGCCGGCCACCGTGCGCGCCGACGGCGCGCACGCGGCCCCCGCCCCGAAGGGCGCGTACCGGCACACGTTGGCCGAGTAGGAGCGACGTTCGCCGCGCGGCAACGGCTCGCGCTGGTCAACCGTTAGCGAGCGGCGCGGCGTCAGCCCGCCGGTAGCTACACAACGAATTGACGCACAGCGTGTTGGAGTTGTGCAACTACCGGCGGGCTGACGCCGCGCCGCTCGCTGTGCATCGTGTCATCACCGCACCTTGTGCTCTCGAACCATCTTGGAGCTTCTATGCGTTTCCCCCTGAGTCTCACGACCGACATGGCCGGGTATATGCTCCGCAAGAAGTTGCGGCGCGAGAAGCGGTTCCCGCTGGTGTTGATGTTGGAACCGCTGCACGCCTGCAACCTCACCTGCACCGGGTGCGGGCGCATCCGCGAGTACGAAGACACGATCAAGCAGAAATTGAGCGTCGAAGAGTGCCTCGCGTCGGTGGACGAGGCGGGCACGCCCATCGTGAGCATCTGCGGCGGCGAACCGCTGATTTACCCACACATCGGCGAGCTGGTGCGCGGCATCCTCAAGCGCCGCAAGCACATCTACCTGTGTACGAACGGGATGTTTATCACCAAGAAGCTCCACCAGTTCCGCCCCACGTCGCGGTTCTTCTTCAACGTCCACTTGGACGGCCTCGAAGAGACGCACGATTTGATGGTGGAACGCAAGGGCGTGTTCCAAGAAGCCGTCGAGGGCATCAAGGCCGCGAAGAAGGCCGGGTTCCTCGTGTGTACGAACACGACGGTCTACAAAGACACCAATATGGCGGAAATCGACGCGCTCTACGCCTATCTCACCAAGCTCGGCGTTGACGGGTTCATGCTCGCGCCGGCCTACGGCTACGCGGCGGTGTGCAGCACGAACCCCGACGGCGCGGCGGAAATCTTCCTGACGCGCGACCAGATCAAGCAGAAGTTCAACGAGGCGCAGGGGCTGTTCAAGAAGTACAAGATGAACACGTCGCCCATCTACAAAGAGTTCCTCCAAGGCAAGCGCGAACTGAGTTGCGCGGCGTGGGCCAGCCCGACGCGCAACGTGAAGGGGTGGAAGGGGCCGTGCTACCTCATCACGGACGAGCACCACGAGTCGTTCCAAGGGCTGATGGACGACACCAACTGGGAGCAGTACGGCTACGGCAAAGACCCGCGGTGCGAGCACTGCATGATGCACTCCGGGTACGAGGTGGCCGCGGCGCTCGGCATGAACTCGCGCCTCGGCGACAGCTTCAAGATGCTCATGTGGCAACTGACGTGATCGCCGTGCTGTTCGCGCTGGCGCGCGAGGCCGGGCCGTTCCGGACGGCGGCCCGCACGCTCCCCGGCGTGTCGGTCCACGTCTCTGGCGTCGGGCAAAGGGCCGCGCGCGAAGCCGCGCAGCGGCTCGTGGAAACGAAACCCTCACTCGTCATCGCGGCCGGGTTCTGCGGCGCGCTCGCGCCGCACTTGCGCGTCGGCGACGTGCTGTTCTTCACCTCCCCCCCGGAGGGGGAGGTCGGCGAGGCTTTGCGAGCCGGGTGGGTGGGGAGGGCTTCGGAGTTGCTTAGCGGTTCCCCCCCCACCCGCCGCCCGCAAAGCCGGGCGGCGACCTCCCCCTCCGGGGGGGAGGTGAAGGCAAGGCCGCGCCTGCTCACCGTCGATCATCTCGTGTGCGACCCCGCGGAGAAACGCCGGCTGAGCGCGTCGTTCGACGCCGTGGACATGGAGTCTGCAGCCGTCGAAGGCGTGTGCGCGGCGGCCGGTGTGCCGTTCCGCGCGGTGCGCGCGGTCTCCGACACCGCCGACACCGCGCTGTCGCCGGAACTGGTGCGCCTGCTCGCAGGCGGCAACGTGTCCGTGTGGCGGGCTTGCGCCGCTCTGGTGCGCCGCCCCGCGCTCCTGCGCGAGTTCACGCGCCTCGCGCGAGACACAAAAATCGCCGCCCGCGCCCTCGCCACCGAACTCACGCGCGAACTGGAACCTCTCTCAAGGAGTCGTGTACAATGTCCAGCGAAGTGAAAACCCCGGTCACGCACCGTGCGCTTCGCAGAGGAAGTGAACAGCGACCGCACCGAATTCCTGATCCCCGGTGATGTCCAGCCGCACTCATGGGAGTTGGAGCGCGCGACCGCGAAACACAAGAAGCCACTAAAGCCGGCCGCGCCGATCCGGGTCAAGAAACGGCCGAAGCTGATCGGGTAGGCGAGCGGTCGGTCTGATGGGCCAACGGCCGGCGTAGGCCGGTGGGAGCCAGCCCACAACTGCTCGCACCGGCCGTGACACGCGAAGCCGCTTGTCCCCGCTACTTGTCCTTCTTCGGCGCGTAGCCCTTCCACGTCCACTCGATGGCGTGCGGGAGGAACTGCGCTTGGGCCTTGCCGTCGCAGTGGCCGGAGCCTTGGCAGAACAGGTACTGGTACTCGTACCCCTTCTCCTTAAGCACCTTCGCCATGCGGTGGTTCGCCTCCACCCAGTCGTGCATGTTGTCGCGCATCACGTTCGGGTTCAGCAGGTCCTTGTCGCCGACTTGGATGAAGATGCGGAGCGGCTTCTTCTTTTCCTTGGGGATCAGCGTTTCGTGGAAGCCCCACGCGCCGTCGGGGTACTTCTCGTCGAACGGCCACGCTTGGTTCACGAACGTGCCCGACGTAGTGAGGACGCGGTGGTACAGGTCGTTGCGGAACCACGCCATGATGAGCGCGCATGAGCCGCCGGAACTGCACCCCATCGCGGCGCGGCCGTCGGGGTCTTTGGTCAGCTTCACCTTGTAGTTCTTCTCGACCCGCGGCAGCACCTCGTCCTCGATGTACGTCGCGTAGTCGCCGTTCATGTTGTCGTACTCTTTGCCGCGCTCGTGGCCCTGCGCGTCGCCGCCGCCGTTCTGAACGGCGATCAGGATGATCGGCGGGATCCGCTTCTGGTGGATCAGGTTGTCGAGCATCGTCTTGTAGGTGTTGGCCTGATTGGGGCCGTCGTGAACCACCATGAACGGCGCGTCGGTGCCTTCCTTGTATTGCGCGGGAATGTACACCCCGATCTTGCGCTTGTAGTCGATGGTGTGCGTCTCGACGATCAGGGTCTTCGGGTTCTTCGGATCGACCTTACCGAACACCTTGCGCGCGATGCCGGGGTTGAACAGCTTGGTGTCCTTCGAGTCGATCTCGAACTGCTGCACCTTGCCCTCGGGCACGCCCTCGACCTTCGTGCGCTCCGGCGCGGGCGTGTACTTCGGCCCGATGACGAAGTTGTCGTGGGCGTCCAGCGGCGGCTTCTCGCCGTCCTTCAGCATCTTGAAGGGCGGCGCGCCCTTGTCGTCGAACTTGCGCACCGGCTGCGCGGTCGCCGCGCCGGTGCACGTCAGAACCGCGATCAACGCGGCCATTCGCAGCGTGAACATGAGACCCCCGTTGCGTTCGTGTGGTAGTGTTCCGTGGGGCATTGTAGGGAAGCGGATTAGCCCAACCCCATCGCGCCGAGCAGCATTTCCTTCACGCGCGTCATGGGCACACTCGCGCCGGGCTTCGGACCGTGGCCGATGAGGATCGGGCGGTCGCGCGGGTCGCTCGCGGCGAGGCCGTGGCTGCCGCGAACGATCGCGCCGTCCAGCGGCACCACGTCCAGCGTCATGCGGAAGCCGAGCTTCTTCTGAATCAGCCGGCGCGCGACACGCAGCTTCGGGAACCGCAGCCGCGGGTCGAAGAACAGCTCGCACGGGTCGAAGCCGGGCTTGGCGTGAATAGCCACCGCGCGGGCGTAGTCCGGGGCCAGCGCGTCGTCGAGCCAGAACGGGTACGCGAACCACGCATCCGGCTGCGAGAGCAGCACCAACTCGCCGCTGCGCTCGTGGTCGAGGCCGATGCTCGCTCGCTCCTCGCCCGCGAGCGCCTTTGCCACACCGGGCAGCGGGGCGAGCAGTTCGCGCACGCGCGGCAGGTCGGCGGGGTCGCGCACGTAGACGTGCGCGAGCTGGTGGTCGCACACCGCGAACGCCCGCGAGCCGTACAAGTCGAGGTGCTCGCCGAACGGCCCGCTGCGCACGTCGAGCAGGCCCGCGGTTCGCAACACGCGGTTGGGGTACACCGGGCGCGTCACGTCGCAATGACCGTACTCGCTCACCACCCACACCTGCGCGCCGAGCTGCTTCGCGGCGTCGAGCAGCGGCGCGCACGCGCCGTCCAGTTCCTTCACGCACCGCGGCATGTTAGTGCCGCTCGGTCCGAATCGCTGCGGGTCGTAGTCGAGGTGCGGCAGGTACACCAGCGACAGCGTCGGCTTGTGTTCGCGAATGACCTTCGCGGAAGCGCGGGCGATCCACGCGGTCGACTTCAGCCCGGCCATCGGCCCCCAGAACTGTGGGAACGGGAACGCGCCGAGTTCGCGCACGAGTTCGTCCGAAAGCGCCGGCGGCGCGCCGGTGATGCCGAACGCCTTGTTGCCGTCCACCGCGTAGTGCGGCTTCGGCGTCACGCTGATGTCAACGGCCGCGCCCTGATTGAACCACCAGAACAGCTTCGCACTAGTGAACGCCTTGCTGCGTTCCTTCGCCCGCCGGCGCGCGGTCGCGTACAGCGGCTCTGCTTGAATCAGCGTGTTCGACTGCTGCCAGAAACGGACTTCGTTGGTGTCGCGAAAGAGCCAGCCGTTCGCGACGACGCCGTGCGTGCTCGGTAACTCGCCGGTCAGCAGCGTGGCCTGCGCGGTACACGTGACCGCTGGCAACACTTCCGGCATGTCCGCGACCCAACCGGCCGCGGCAACGGCCTTCAGACGCGGGGCGTGTTCGAGCAGTCGCGGCGTGAGTCCGACCGCGTTAATCAGTACGATTGGTTGCATGTCTTCATCGTAGTCATCACGCTCCCCGTGATGACTCTTCTGCTTACGACATCGTCGCCGGCGCATCACGCGGAGCGTGATGCCTACACTGGAGAACCCATGCAAACGCGCAAGCTCGGCAACTCGGACCTGAACATCACCGCCATCGGGTTCGGGGCGTGGGCCATCGGCGGCGGGGGGTGGGCGTTCGGGTGGGGCGCACAAGACGACGCCGACAGCGTCGCCACCATCCGCGAGGCCATCGACCTCGGCATCAACTGGATCGACACGGCCGCGGTGTACGGTCTTGGGCATTCGGAAGAAGTGGTGGCGAAGGCGCTCGAAGGCGTGGCGAAGCGGCCCTATGTGTTCACGAAATGCGCCCGCGTCTGGGACGAGAAGCGGCAGATCGGCAAGCGCCTCAAGGCCGCCAGCATCCGCGCGGAGTGCGAAGCCAGCTTAAATCGCCTCAAGATCGACGTGATCGACCTGTACCAGATTCACTGGCCCGAACCGTCGGAGGACATCGACGAGGGCTGGCAGACGATGGTGAAGCTCAAGGAAGAAGGCAAAATCCGCTGGGCCGGCGTGTCGAACTTCAGCGCGGAGCAAATGGCGCAGGTGTCGAAGTTCGGCCCCATCACGTCGCTGCAACCGCCGTACTCGATGGTCCGCCCGGAAGTGGAAGCCAGCATCCTGCCGCACTGCCGCGCGAATAACATCGGCGTGATCGCCTATTCGCCAATGGCGTCCGGGCTGCTCACCGGCGCGATGACCCGCGCGCGCATCGCCGCGATGCCCGACGACGATTGGCGCAAGGAGAAGAACCGCCACTACCAAGAACCGTTGCTGACGCGCAACCTGAATCTCGTGGAACTGCTGCGCGGCATCGGCGCGAAGCACGGCCGCACGCCGGGCGAAACGGCCGTCGCGTGGGTGCTGCGCCACCCGGCCGTGACCGGGGCCATCGTGGGCGCGCGCAAGCCCGGCCAACTCAAGGAACTGGTGGGAGCGGCCGACTGGCGGTTGACGGCGGACGAGGTGAATGCGATAGATACGTTCCTGAAGGCGAACCCGGCGTGAGCAGGAGGCGAACCGATGACGCTCGTGACACTCGCGGACGCGCAAGCGAACCTCGCGGACCTGCTCCGCCGCGCCGCCGCCGGCGAGCAGATCGTGATTACCGAGGACGGCGCGTGGCTCGGCGCGTTGGGCAAAGCGCCCCCGCCCCCGCCGACCGCGGAACAGATTGAGGCGCAGGTAGCGCGCGCGGAGGCGTTCGCGCGAAAGTGCCTCGGCTTGCGCAGCGACGCCCCGTTTCCGCGGCCCGAAGGGATGACGCACGAAGAGTACCTCGCGCGCTACCGGGAGGCCGCGTGACCGCGCCCCCGACACCGGCCCCGCGAACGCTGCCGCCCCCGACGTTCGTTCTGGGGTACGATGTGGCGAGTTCGTGGGGCGTTCCCGTGGCGCGGCCGTTCTACACTTCGGCCGTTCTCACGCGGTTGTTGAAGACCGCGGCCGTTGTGCCCGAGTACTGGTTATTTCAGGTCGCGGAGGTCATTCGGACGGCCGCGGTGTCGGGGCGCGTGACCGCGACCGCGACCGCCGACTTCCTCGCCGGCATCTGGGACCTTCCCATCCATCTCGATGCCGAAACGCGCGCCCGGGTCGCAACTCATACGTTCCCCCTTGCTCTCGCGCACGCGATCCCGATTGAGTGCGCCGCATATCTTGAACTGTGCTTGCGCTTGAACCTGCCGCTCGCGACTACCGAAGCGGCCCTGATTCGCGCCGCGGGCGCGGCCGGCGTTTCGATCTTCGCTCCCTGACCCGCAACAGGTGACATATGCCCCGTTGGTTGCTCGCGCTGGTTCTCGCGCTGCTCGCCCCGGCCCCGCTGGTCGCACAGCCCGCATCGCCCGCGACCCCGCCGAAGGAACTGAGCGGCGCGGAACTGAAGGACTACATCCGCGCGAACTACACGAAGTACGAGTACCTGATCCCGATGCGCGACGGGGTGAAGTTGTTCACCAACGTGTTCGTGCCGAAGGACGATTCGCGCAAGTACCCGATGATGCTGATCCGCACGCCGTACAGCGTCGCGCCGTACGGGGCCGACAAGTACCCGGACGCGCTGCGCCCGAGCACGCAGTTCGTGCAGAGCGGCTACATCTTCGTGAACCAAGACGTGCGCGGGCGGTGGATGTCCGAGGGCGAGTTCGCCAACGTCCGCCCGCACAACGTCGCCAAGAAGCAGAAGGAAACCGACGAGAGCAGCGACACCTATGACACGGTCGAATGGCTCATCAAGAACGTGAAGGGCCACAACGGGCGCGTCGGCATCACGGGCATCTCGTACCCCGGCTTTTACGCGGTGTGCGGCATGATCGACGCCCACCCGGCGGTGAAGGCCGTGTCGCCGCAGGCCCCGGTCACGGACTGGTTCATCGGCGACGACTTCCACCACAACGGGTGCTTCTTCCTGCCGCACTGCTTCAACTTCATGTACGGGTTCGGCAAGAACCGCCCGGAGCCGACCAAGAAGTTCGGCCGCGTCGGGTTCGAGCACGACACGCCCGACGGCTACAAGTTCTTCCTCGACATGGGGCCGCTCAAGAACGCCGACGCCAAACACTACAAGGGCGAGATCGCGTTCTGGAAAGAGATAATGGAACACCCCAACTACGACGACTTCTGGAAGGCACGCAACATCCGCGCGCACGTCAAGAACGTCAAACCCGCGGTGATGACGGTCGGCGGCTGGTTCGACGCCGAGAACCTGTTCGGCGCGCTCGAAATCTACAAGCACGCGGAGGCCAACAACCCGCCGAAGAACAACCACCTTGTGATGGGGCCGTGGGACCACGGCGGCTGGAGCCGGCCGGGGGGCGACCGCCACGGGGACGTCCGCTTCAACGCCAAGACCGCCGACTTCTACCGCGCCCAGATCGAGTTCCCGTTCTTCGAGTCGCACTTGAAAGGTGACGGCTCCGACGCACGGCCGAAGGCGTGGGTGTTCGAGACCGGCACCAACGTCTGGCGCAAGCACGACACCTGGCCGCCGAAGGACGCGCAGAAGGTTGCGTTCTATCCGTCTCCGTCGGGGACGCTTTCAGTCGGTAAGCACGACCCCCTCGCTACCGGTGTTGTCGATCTCGTGGGGTACGACGAGTTCGTGTCCGACCCCGCGAAGCCGGTGCCGTTCATCAACAAGACGGACATCGGCATGGTGAAGGAGTACATGACCGCGGACCAGCGGTTCGCGGCGCAGCGGCCCGACGTGCTCGTGTATCAGGGCGCAGTGCTGAAGACCGACCTGACACTCGCCGGGCCAATCGAGGTCGAACTGCACGTCTCCACGACCGGCACGGACGCCGACTGGGTGGTGAAGGTGATCGACGTGTACCCGGACGACTTCCCGGACCCGGATCCGAACCCGACCGGCGTGCGAATGGGCGGCTACCAGCAGCTCATTCGCGGCGAGCCGTTCCGCGGCAAGTTCCGCAACAGCTTCGAGAAGCCGGAACCGTTCAAGCCGGGCGAGGTCACGAAGATCAAGTTCACGCTGCCCGACGTGTACCACACGCTGCGCCCCGGCCACCGGTTGATGGTGCAGGTGCAAAGCACGTGGTTCCCGCTGGTGGACCGCAACCCGCAAACGTTCTGCGACATCAACAAGGCCGACGCGAAGGACTTCCAGAAGCAGACGCACAGGGTTTATCGCGACGAGAAACACCCGTCGCGCATCACCGTGGGCCTGCTGAAATAGCGCCGCGCGCGGATTCTGCCTCCCGCCTGCGCCGGCGACTGGCCCGCGGGCGGTTTTCGTTCTAGGCTTGGCAGCCGAGTTTTGCACCCGTCGCAGGAACACGCCGCCATGCCGCCGCCGCGACCGTCCGGGGGGTTCCCCGCGCCGTCCGTGCCTCACAGGTCCGGCTCGGTCGCGTACCCGCAGATGACCTACGACGCGGTGAAGAATCGCGTGCTCGCCAAGCTCGAAGAGCGCTTGGACATGAGCGCCTCGAAGCGGATGCCGCAGTCGCTGTTGCGCCAGAGCCTGCGCCAGCACGCCGATCAGATTACCGATCAAGAGGCGCGCGGATTTGCCAAGGCCGACCGCGACCGGATTATTGATGAGGTGCTTGCGGAGCTTTTGGGGTACGGCCCGCTCGAAGAACTGTTCGCCGACCCCGCGGTGCGCGAGGTGATGGTCACGGGCCCCGGCGCGGTGATCGCCCGGCGCGATCAGGCCCAGTGGCTGCCCACGAGCGTGAAGTTTCGCGACGAAGCTCACGTGCGCGCCACTCTCGACCGCATCGCCACCCACGCCGACGCCGTGGGGCCGGTCATGGCGACCATGGCCGTGTTCGACATGAAGCTGCCGAACGGGTTCCGGGCGCTGGCGGTGATCCCGCCGGAGGGCTTGGACCAACCGGCGACCGCGGTGTTCGTGCGCGAGAAGACGATCCCGGTTCCGTCGGCGGCCCCGGTGCCCGGCGCGCCCGCCGCCTCGCCGCGCGCCCCCGGCAGCGGGCCGGTGCAAACGCCCGCGCCGCGGAGCGAGTCGGCCGCCACCGGCGCGGTCGCGGCCCCGGACCTGCTCGCCCGGCACCGCAATCGCATCACCGAGCGCCTGCTCTCGAAGTTCGCCAGCTTGGGCCTGTACGACGTGTCGCGCCTCGACGTGAACGAACTGCGGCGCATCATCGGCGCGTACATCGGCGAGTACGCCGCGGCCGAGCGCGTGTACCTCAGCGACACCGATCAGGGCCGCCTCACGCTGGAGATCCTCACGTCGCTGCGGAAGTAGCGCGCGTTGCGCCCCTCACGACAGCAGCAGTTCGAGGTCTTCGCGCTTCAGGTCCGTGATGAGGCTCCCGTCGCCGCCGAGGATCGCGTCGGCCAGCGCCCGCTTGCTCTCTTGCAGCGCCAGCACCTTCTCTTCGACCGTGCCGCGGGCGATGAGCCGGTACGCGAACACCGGCTTCGTTTGCCCGATGCGGTGGCTCCGGTCGATGGCCTGCGCCTCGACCGCCGGGTTCCACCACGGGTCGAGCAGGAACACGTACTCGGCCGCGGTCAGGTTCAGGCCCACGCCCCCGGCCTTCAGGCTGATGAGGAACAGCTTGCTGTTCGGGTCGTTTTGGAACTTCTCCACGCGCGCCGCGCGGTCGCGGGTCTTCCCGTCGAGGTACTCGTAGGGGATCTTCTCCGCGTCCAGCTTCTTCCGCACGATGCCCAACAGTTCGGTGAACTGCGAGAACACCAGCGCCTTGTGCCCCTCCGCGGTCACTTCCGCGAGCTGCGGCAGCAGCACGTCGAGCTTCGCGCTCGACTCGGTGCCGCGCTTCTTGTCGATCAGACCGGGGTGGCACGCCGCTTGGCGCAGCCGCAGCAGCGCTTCCAGAACCTGAATCTTGGATTTGCCCATGCCGAGCGTATCGACGCGCGTGAGGAGCAACTGCCGGTAGTGGTCGCGCAGCTCGTCGTACAGCTTCTGTTGTTCGCCCTCGAGGTCGCAGTACACGGTCTTTTCGGTCTTGGCCGGCAGGTCTTTGGCGACTTGGTCTTTGGTGCGCCGCAGGATGAACGGGCGCAGCGCCTTGCCCAGAATCTCGCGGGCCTCCGGGTCCGGGTTGCGGCCGACGCCGGCGGCGAGGGCCAGCCCGCCGCGGCCCAGCATGCCCGGGTTCAGGAAGTCGAACAGCGTGAACAGCTCGCCCAAGTGGTTCTCGACGGGCGTGCCGCTCATCGCGACGCGGTGCTCGGCGTTCACGAGGCGCACCGCCTTCGCCGTTTCAGTGCTGGCGTTCTTCGCGGCCTGCGACTCGTCCAGCACGCACGTGTCGAAGCGCGTCGCGGCGAAGAGTTCGGCGTCGTTGCGGAGCGTGCCGTAGGTCGTCAGCACGAGGTCGTGCTCCTTGAACGCGGCCCCGGTCTTGTCGCGCGCGGTGCCGGTGTGGTCGAGAACTTTGAGCGCCGGGGCGAACTTCGCCGCCTCCTGCTTCCAGTTGAAGATCAGCGACTTGGGCACGACCACGAGCGCCGGCCCGGTGCGCGGGCCGGCGAGTAGCGACAGCACCTGAATCGTTTTCCCCAGCCCCATGTCGTCGGCCAAGCACCCGCCGAAGTCGAAGTCGCGGAGGAACCGGAGCCAGCCCAGCCCCTCGCGCTGGTACCCGCGGAGCGTGCCGACGAACCCGTCGGGCGGGTCGGCCGCGGCCACGCCCTCGAACTTGTTCAGCTCGTCGCGCGCCTTGGCGAACTGCTCGTCGAAGGTCACTTCCGGGCGCGCGGCGAGCAGCGCGTCGAGCACGCCCACCTGCGACTTACCGAACCGAACCGAGTCGCCCTCGACAGTGCCCATGCGGGCGATCAGCCCGTACTTCTTGAGCCACTCCTCGGGCACCATGCCGACGCTGCCGTCGTCGAGCGCGATGCTGGTTTCGCCCTTCTTGAGTGCGGCGAGCAACCGCGGGAGCGCGACCGTCGTGCCGCCGAAGTCCGCGGTCGCTTTCAGGTCGAACCAGTCGCTCCCGCTGCTGACGTTCAGCTTGAAGTCGCTGGCGTGCCGGTACAGTTTCCCCTCGGCCTCGACATGCCAGCCCTCGCTGGTCAGTTCGCGCACCATCTTGGGGAGCGCGGACGGTTTCACTTCTAGCGCCTGCTTGCCGGCGATGTACGCGGGGCGCGCGCCGGCGCGGGCGAGGCGGTCGGCGGCGGCGCGCTCGGCCACGGGGTCGCGCGGCACGAACCGCTTGGTGCCGGGGTCGAAGGAGCCGCGCCCGGGCGCGCCGAACGTCACCGCGGTCCCGGCGTAGTCGAACGACAGCTCCGCTTCGAGCCGCGAACTGTACGCGGAGCCCTTCGGCGCGCGGACCACGAGCTTCGGGCGCGGCGGCACGGCCTCTTCCGTGTAGCGCATCTCGTCCGGCAGGTCGAGTTTCGGCAAGCCGGGGATCTTCAGCAGTTCGGCGAGGAACTCGTCGGTCTTGTTCGCGGGCACCGAGATGCGCCCGGCGCGGCGCAGCACCGGCACCCACGGGAACGCGGCCGAGTCCGCGAGGCGCGCGTACCGGCCCCCGTGGAACACCAGCCCCGGCACGAGCAGCGCCGGCGCGCGCAGGTCGAGGGTCTCTTCGCCGCGCCGCAGCGCGCCGGACAGCTCCCACTTCTTGCCGGTGGAATCGCGCGCGACGCCGACCGTGAGGTGCCACGGCTCAACGAGGTCCGGTTCGAGGTCTTGCAGGTCGGTACGCAGGTTGGAGTCGGGGCGGTAGCGCACCCGCCCGGTCGCGGCGAGCAGCGGCAGCACCGCGCCGAGCAGCGGCCCCGCGACGCGGTACCGGAGCGCGCCGTAACTGTAGTACCCGCCGCCGTACCCGTAGGAGTACGGGCTGTACGAGTCGGCGCGCTCGGCCCCGCCCAACAGGGCGAGCACCTGCCGGTCGGTCTCGTCGGCCATGTCCTCGGCCTGCGCGTGCGAGACGTACTGCGCCCGCGGCTTGCCCCACTCGTTGTTCTTCTTGCGCTCTTGGAAGCCGATCTCGAGAACCAACTTCTTGGCCTGCTCGCTGGCGACCGGGTCGACGACGTACAGGAGCCGGCGCTCGTTGGTGCGGGCGGCGCGGGCGGGCGCGGCCGGGGTCGGCCCCGCGCCGGCGCTGAGCGCCGCGAGCTGCTTGCGCCAGTCGTCGGGCTTCGGCTTCGTGGGAACCGGCGCGCGCGGTGCGTCGGCGAAGAAGAACGGCGAACCGTCGGACTCGTCGCCACCGTCGGCCTCGTCGACGACGATGCGCGGCGAGTACACGTTCCGCGCGAACGGGCGGTTGTCGATGGCGAGGATCGTGGCCCAGATGTGTTTGCACACCGCGCCGTGGTCGGCGATGTACGGGCACGTACACGAGGCATAGATCGTGCGCCCCTCGAGCGCCAGATCGACCTCGTAGGTTTCGGTACCCTGAACGTCGGCCGCGACCTCGCGCCCGGACACGTTCAGCACTTCGACGGCCCCGTCTCGGTGGTACTCGCGGCCCCGGTCGCGGATCGTGGCCGGGACCTGTGGCGCGAGCGAAGTTGATAGCGACATGGGGGGATTAGACTCGTTGCGCAATAGGTGTTGGTTCAGTCGCACTTCGGCCAGACGATCCTGTGTGGTCGTTACCCGTACATCCGGTTGTGGAGTCCGGCGACGTTCTTCATCATCACCGTGTGACGACGGGGCG
>Ga0194132_10005757_pt1 | contig 19750 bp, 19 predicted proteins | sample TA2KigOf80mmetaG_FD_148612 | JGI IMG/M metagenome (GOLD analysis project Ga0194132, IMG submission 148612) | Freshwater microbial communities from Lake Tanganyika, Tanzania - TA2015054 Kigoma Offshore 80m | ecosystem: Environmental > Aquatic > Freshwater > Lake | place: Tanzania: Lake... | reverse complement strand
GAACGCTGCACCCGTAGCTCAGTTGGATAGAGCGCTGCCCTCCGAAGGCAGAGGTCACACGTTCGAGTCGTGTCGGGTGCGCCATTTAATTTCAGCGTCTTAGGGATGATTCCACAACGACATTAGTTGGTAGTAGCTACCGCCTAGCAACCACCATGGGCCGGTTCGGACTGCCGGATGCGTCTCAGAGGGCGGACATGAAGCCCGGTCGGGGGCGAGCAGGCACGCCATCAGCGCGGGCTTTCACTTCATGGTGGCAGGCACGCCATGGGGATGGGACCCCCGGTGGGGACGCAATGGGTCCCATCCGCGCGTAGGGTCCCAAGGCGGGAGAGTTCAACGCGGCGACGGGACTCCTACCGACACGCGAAGTCCCTGGATTTTCCGCGCGCCACAGTTTCTGATTTCGAGCCACCGCTCGTTCTGATGCCCGCTGCCGGATCGACATCGGACATGGTGCGCCTGCAATGCGCACGACTGGGTCTAGCAGAGAGCAGCCGTGACCGAGGTCCGACAGCGGACTCCTCCAGACGTTGCATTGGACTACAATCCCTCTCTTCGCGAGAGGGAGGCCCGCTCTTGGCACGGGACGAGCGCAGGCTCGCGGCGATCCTTGCTGCCGATGTCGCAGGCTACTCGCGGCTGATGAGCGTGGACGAGTCCGGCACGCTGGCCCGCTTCAACGCGCTGCGATCGGAGTTGCTTGACCCCAAGATCGCGCAGTTCAGGGGCCGGCCCCGGAACACGAACAGATGACCGCCATGCGGATCCTCTCTCAGGGTCTCCTGCACCAGCACCGCCAAGCCGTCGAACCCCTTCCTCATGTCCGTGCAGCCGCTTGCCAGCCACACCCGAACACCTTGAGGCAGCCCGATCATCGTGACTGCCGCAACACCATCATCAGCGCCTTGAGCGCGGCCACCGGATAGCCCGCCTCGATCTCGATCCGCGTCCCGTCGGGCAGCGTCACCAGCGTTCTCCCGCCAGGCACGGCGGGCACGATCGACGATGACGTTGATGATGCTGCCGGGACCACGGCGGGCGATGACGGGTGGGGCGGCGAACCCGGAGGCGGCACGGACGGCAGGGTCTCGCCTGCCTGTAATGGCGAGGCCGGTGACGACACCGCATCACCCGCCGCGCTCTCCTCAACCCGAACCGCGATCAGGCGTGGCACCTCAACCCGCGGCGCGTCCCCGGCCCGGCCATACTGCCGGCGCCAAATGTAAAGGCAGCTCTCCGCCACCCCATGGCGCCGCGCGACCCACGCGACACCCGAGCCCGCGCCATAACTCTCCGCCACAAGCGCGCGCTTCTCGGCCTCGCTCCACCGCCGCCGACGCTCCGTCCCCGTGATGATCTCAACCCGGCCAGCCAACGGAGCCTCCTTCTGGAGTCCATTGCACCCTCCGCTCGTTCTTCCCAGATCATCACAAACGCCCGCAAGGCGGCCCCCGCCGGACGCTTACTGTCGAACAGATCCTGGTGCCCGAACTCCGGCCCGGCGACATCGTGATCATGGACAATCTCGGCAGCCACAAGGGGCCACGGGTTCGCCAGGCCATCGAGGCCGCAGGCTGCGCCCTCTTGTTCCTGCCGCCCTACAGCCCTGACTTCAATCCGATCGAGAAGGCCTTCGCCAAGCTCAAGGCCCACCTGCGCAAGGCCGCGGAGCGCACCGTCGATGGCCTGTGGGCCGCCATAGCACGCGTCATCGATCTCATCTCGCCAGGCGAGTGCCAGAACTTCTTCGCTGCCTCAGGCTATGACCCAACCTGATCGGAATCCGCGCTAAGGGGTCAATGTCAATATCCGCTGGTATGATGCCATAGACCCAAACCTCTCTCCGGAGCGGCTCTCATAAGGATCGAGGGGATTTCGGGGCGTAGGTCATTCGTATTTGCGTTTCATCTCGGTCTTGATTCGGTGCTCGGGGACCAGCCGGGAGCCCCCGAGCCACACCTCGCGTACGGTGCGGTTTCGGTCACGCACAAGGCGAGCGGGCTCGCCATGGCGGCCATAGCCACCGGATAGGCTGATCACGCCCCGGTCGCGCGCCGTGATGGTGATCTCATTGGCGGCGGCGAATGGATCGAGCAAGCTCGGCGTGGCCACCAGCACGCGGTCGTTGAACGGAACCAGATCAACGACAGCACCCAGACTCCACCAGCGCCCGGTCCACGCGCGAGCGCGACCAGTCGGAGGCTCGCTGGTCGCGAAGGTCTTGAGGATCTTGATGACACCGTCAGACCAGATTTCTCCCATGCCGTCGATCGCGTTGGTCAAGACCGAGAAGCAGATTCCGGAGCCCGGCAACATGGCTGTAAAGGTCTTCGCGCTCTGGAACCCGCCGCCGTGGCCGGCCCACTCCCAGCCATCGGCGACGCCCAAGCACAGGCCGAGGCCGTAGTAGCCTTCTGCTGTGGCGTGGGGGTCGCGCCACTGCCTTTGCAACATGGCGCGGCGGCTTGCTGGCGACAGCAAGCCTTGCGTCGCGGATGGATCGAGACTCGCGAAGAAGCGAACCAGATCGGCGGCAGTGGAGATGAAGCCAGTGGCTGGCGCCAGGGCGTTCGTCGGGTTGTCACCGGGGATGATCACCCGGTGACCCAAGGGCACCTCGGCGCTGTGCCCGCGGGCCACCGGCGTGCCCGCGTCGAACGGGGCGTCGGGTCTTGTCTCGTCGAGCTTCAGGGGCACGAGGATGTTGCGCGTGATCCAGTCGCCGTAGGGCTCGCCAGCCACTCGCTCGATCACCATGCCCAGCAGGCCGAACCCGTGGTTAGAGTACTTCATGCGAGTCCCGGGCGGAATCAGAGGTGGCTCGGACAAGGCCACGCGCAGATCCGCCTCATCCGCGAAGGGTCGTTCATCGATCCATTGACCGGCGTCGGCCCCGTCGCGAATCACGCCCGCACCGTGGGAAAGAAGCTGCATGAGAGTGACTGGAGCCAGCGATGCGTGAAGACCGTCGACGTATCGACCGACCGGATCGTCTAGTCCGAGCTCGCCGGCCTCGCGCAACTTGAGAATGGCCGCCGCCGTGAAGCTCTTGGAATGAGACGCGACCCGGAAACGGTGGCGCGGAGTCATGCGCTCGCCTTCGAGGACGTTGGCATGACCGTAGGCCTTCTCGAACACCAGGCGGCCTTTGTGCGCGACGGCGAACACACAGCCGGGCTGGCGTGTCAGGCGCATCTGGCACTCGAGCCATTGATCCGCGTAGTCGATGGCGGCTTTCAACCACGTCCGCATTGTCATTCTCCGGCGTCTATCGTCCCGGCGGGCGTTCAGGCCGAGCGACCGCCGGCCCACAGGTGTGGGCGTCGACCTGGTCCTAGACGAACGCCAGGTCGCAAGTTGCGATACGTGATGTTGTCAAGACGACAGGGATGCGCGCCCGGCGCTTCGACAACGAGGATCTTGTCGGCGATGGGTTCGAAGTCGGCACGGAAGTGCACGCTGCTCTTGACCGCGACAATGCGTTGCTCGGCGGGTTCGATTCCTAGGTGCCTGAAGATCGCTTGATCAAGGCACTGGCAGCGAGTCGATCCGATGACGACCCGGACGTCGGCGGAGGTGTCCAGGACGCGCAAGACCGCCATTGCTCCCAGCTTAGCGGTAATGCCACCGAACATGGCGCCGGCGAAAGTAAACTCGCCGTCGCCCACCGCTTCGACGCGGAACCGCCCCTTGAAGGGCACCTGACCCTGCTGGCCCGACTTCCCGCCCAGGAGGGCTGGGAACTCCGCGCCGATGCTCATCTCATGAGCCTTCGCAGCGATTTCCGCGTCATTGAGGAGGCCAAGGACTGCGCCTTGCGCACCGCCGGCGATCAGCGCATGCAAGAGCCCAGTCGTGTCGGACGAGGCGCCGGCACCCGGGTTGTCCTGCGCATCGGCGATGACCACGGTCCTGGGGCCGGTGTGGGCCATGGCTTCGGCCACGGCGTCCTCAGGTGACTGAAGTCGATCGTCAAACCGGTTCTCCGCGTCGAGCAGGGATTGCAGGAGCGTGTCTGCGGCTGAGTCGGCGTCGCCCTGCGTTCCGGCATAGGCAACCAGCGAAGGCCCTGAATGGAAGATGTCCGCCGGCGGAAATCCCATCGCGATGTCCGCCGAGAACAGCGTTTCACCTTCGAGGCGTTCCAGGCTGGCGTAAAGCGTGCGGCAGGGTTCGGACCCCGTGTGCTGTGCCGTCAATGGCACTAGAAACGGGGACTGCCGAAACGCCTTGCGGAGCGTACCCGCGGTCAGGAGTCGCTGCATGGACGCGAAGGCCCGGACGCCGGTGTCAGCCAGATCGATGTGCGGATAGGTGCGGAAGATGTTGATGGCGGACGCGTGCTCGACCATCTGGGGTGTCACGTTGGCGTGCAGGTCAAGACTGACGACGACGGGTAGGTCGGACCCGATCACGTGGCGCAGACGGCGAAGGAGTTCCCCCTCGCCGTCCTCATGGTCTTGCGTGACCATCGCGCCGTGCAAGTCGAAGTAGATGCCGTCCAGTTCGCCGGCGCCGGCGATGCCCTCGAGAATCATCCCGGTGATGCGCTCGAACGCGTCCGAGGTCACGTACGACGACGGTTCGGCCGTGCACCAGAGGATCGGAACGATCTCGTAACCGCCCGCGGCCGAAGCCGCATCGGCGAAGCCCGTGATGGGGATGTTGATGCCCTTGAGGCCGCGGAGGACGTCGCCGCCACGCAGCAAGCCGGGCCAGGCGTCGGCTTCCTCAAAGTCCGCGTAACCCGCGAGAGTCGGCGCGAACGTATTGGTCTCATGCTGGAATCCGGCGACGGCGATTCGCTTCATCGTTGCTTGTCCCGAATAGCGCGGCGTCCGGCGTCGTGGACGAGCGAGATCATCGCTCTATCCTCGACAACCGTTCGCTCGCCGGGCCTTCGCGCAGCTTTGCGCCGACGCGGGTCTTGAGGAGGTTGTCCAGCCAGTCCGGATCCATCTCCGGCACGGAGGCCAGCAGGAGTTCCGTGTACTCGTGATGGGGCGGTGTCAGCACCTCCTCGCGCGTGCCGTGCTCCACCACCTTGCCCTGCAGCATCACGACTATTTCATCCGCTATCGCCTTCACTGTGGCGAGGTCATGAGTGATGAAGAGATAGGAGACGCCGAGCTCGTTCTGCAGGCGTTGAAGCAGCTTGAGGATCTCCTTGGCCACGAGCTGATCGAGCGCGGACGTGACCTCGTCGCAGATGATCAGGTCGGGCTTTGTCGCCAGTGCCCTGGCGATGCAGACGCGCTGCTTCTCTCCGCCCGACAGCTCCGACGGGAATCGCGTCAGGTAGTGATCGGATAGCTCGATCTGCTCCAGCAGTTCCGCCACCCGCCGACGTTTCTCCGTGCCCCGCGTGCCGAAGTAGAACTCGACCGGCCGGCCCAGGATCTCGTGCACCTTCTGGCGCGGGTTCAGCGCGACATCAGGCATCTGGTAGATCATCTGAATGCGGCGCAGCGTCTCTTTCTGGCGGTCGCCAAGCTTTGCCGGCAGTTCCGCGCCATCGAAGGCAATGCTGCCCCTGGCCGGTGGCAGCAGGCCGGTGATGACACGCGCCAGCGAGCTCTTGCCGCTGCCCGATTCGCCGACAAGCGCGACGGTCTTACCTCGGGTCAGTCTCAAGTTGACATCTTGCAGTACAGGGGGGCCACCGCCGTAGGCGGCCGTGACGCCCTCGATGTCGAGCAGGGGCTCGCCCTCGTGGCGGTGTGGGATTTTGGTTCCGCCGCCCTTGCGCACCGAAAGCAAGGCGCGCGTGTAATCTTCCTTGGGGCTTGCGAGCAAAGCCCGGGAAGGGCCTTCCTCGACGACCTTGCCATGTCGAAGCACCATGATGCGGTCAGCGACTTGCGCGACGACGGCGAGGTCGTGGGTGATGTAGATGGCCGCCGAGTTGAGATCCCGAATGGCTTCCTTGATGGTCGCCAGCACTTCGATCTGTGTTGTCACGTCCAGAGCGGTCGTGGGCTCATCGAACACGATCAGGTCGGGCTTGCAGGCCATCGCCATGGCCACCATGGCGCGCTGCAGTTGACCACCCGACACCTGGTGCGGAAAGCGGTTTCCGATGGTGTCGGGATCCGGAAGGTCGAACCGACGGTAGAGTTCCCGTGCGTGCAGTTCCGCTTCCGTGTGGCTCATGATGCCGTGCCTGACCGGTGCCTCGGCGTGTTGGCGGATCAGGCGATGGGCGGGGTCGAACGAGGCGGCAGCGCTCTGCGCGACATAGGAGATACGAACACCTCGAATCCTGCGCAGAACCGCATCGGAAGCCATCGTCATTTCGGTATCGCCGAACTGGATACTGCCGTTGACGATGCGACAGCCCGGCCGGCAGAAGCCCATGCTCGCAATGCCAATGGTGGACTTTCCGGCGCCGGATTCCCCGATGAGCCCCATGACCTCGCCACGGTCGACATGTAGATCGACGCCCGAGACGATCTGCGACCACGTCTCCTTCTGAAAACCTTCGATGACCAGGTTCTTCATGGTCAGGAGACGAGTCATGGCGTGCGCCCGGATGGCATCACGGTCTAATACTCATCGCGCAGGCCGGCGGCCTTACGCAGGAACCAGTCGGCCACCATGTTGACACCGATCGTCACGAACGCAATGGCGAACGCGGGGACGAGGGCCGTGTAGACGCCGAAGGTGATCGCGCCGGCGTTCTCCTTCACCATGCTGCCCCAATCCGCCGTGGGCGGCTGTAGGCCGAGGCCCAGGAAGCTGAGTGCACTGATGAACAGGAACACAAAGCAGAAGCGCAAACCGAATTCGGCAATCAACGGCGGTAGGGTGTTGGGCAAGATTTCGCGCCACATGAGCCATGACAGCCTCTCGCCGCGCAGCCGCGCGACCTCGACGTACTCGGTGGCCTCGATATCCAACGCGACTGCTCGCGAAAGGCGAAAGACGCGTGTCGAATCGAGCAAGGCGATGACGATGATCAGTACCGGTGTCGACGTACCAGCGACCGACAGGACGATCAGCGCGAAGATCAGCGTCGGAAACGCCATCATGACATCGACAGTCCGGCTGACCAGTTGGTCGACCCATCCGTGCATCGTGGCGGCCAGAAAGCCCAACGTCATGCCGATGAAGAACGATAGTGCTGTGATGATCAGCGCGATGCTGATGGAGTTGCGCGCGCCATACAGCATGCGGGAGAGAAGATCGCGGCCAAGATGGTCGGTGCCAAGCCACGCCTTGCCGTCAACGCGTGAGTGGTTGAGCTGGGACCAGCATGGCCCCCTGAGACTGAGTGCCTCTTCAGAACAGTCGGCGGCCCAGAACCCCGGCTCCCAGACCCCGCCGATGATCTCGGTTTCCTCGAACGGCGCGAGTTGCGGGGCAAAGGCAAAGGCGAGCAGATTGATCGCGATAATGAGGAAGCCGAGCCGAGCACTCCACGGTGCCTTGCGGATCTGACGGAGCAGGCTCGACAACATCCTCCCGCCACCCTACTTCGGATGCCGCAGACGCGGATTGGCGAGCACGGAGAGAACGTCGGCGCCCAGATTGAGCAGCACGTAGGTCGCCGCAAAGATCAGACCGCTCGCCTGCACGACCGGCAGATCGCGCTTCGATACCGAGTCGGCCAACAGTTGGCCCAACCCCGGGTAGACGAACACAACCTCGACCACCACCACGCCCACGACGAGGTAGGCCAGATTGATCACAATGACGTTGATGATCGGCGCGAGTGAATTGGGAAGCGCGTGGTACAGAATGATCCAGGCGCGCGTCATTCCCTTGAGTTGAGCCATCTCGATGTAGGGCCGGCCCAGCACGTTGATGAGCGCCGCTCGCGTCAGCCGCATGATGTGCGCGACCACCACCAGGACAAGAGTCGAGACCGGGAGTGCGATGGCGTGCAGCCGATCCCAAAAGTCCATAGCCGGCGTTACATTGGCCATGCTCGGAAACAAGGGAAGTTCGACAGCGAGAAGTGCGATCAGAATGTAGGCGACGAGGAACTCCGGAAACGAAATCGTCGTCAGGGTCGTCATTGAAACGAGCTTGTCGAATGGCGTTTCCTTGAACAGCGCGGCCAGCAAGCCGAGCAAAACGGACAACGGCACCGCGATGGCAGCAGCGACAACCGCCAAGAACAATGTGTTCGACAAACGTGCACCAATAAGGTCGGCGACGGGAATATCATTGGCCAGCGAACGCCCGAGATCCCACCGCATCAGTCCGCCCAGCCATTCGATGTAGCGGACGTGGAGCGGCTGATCGAGACCCAGTTCTGCGCGAAACGCGGCAAGTGCCTCGGCCGTGGCCTGCTGACCAAGAATGGACTTGGCTAGATCTCCTGGCAGGAATTCAACACCTAAGGAAATCAACACTGATATGACGAACAATGTAACGAACGCGAAAGCGATTCTCTTCAAAATGTATGCACTAAGTTTGCTCACTTAACGATCCTCACGCGATGAATTTGTAGCACACCTGCACGCGGCCCTGGTCCTCCAGCCAGGTCTGCCACATGAAGTTGCCCGCGAACCGCGCCATCTTGCCACCATTCTCGACAAATCCATCGACGGCGTCGCGCATCTCCCATGACCGATATTCATCGTGACCGACGAAGACTGCACAACCATAGCCATGCAAGATCTCCGGAGCGTCCGCGAGGTCATGCTGTGTGATGACGTCGAGCGCATAGCCCTGGCGCCGCGCCCATGACGGGCGGACGGTCAAGGCCTATACGAGGCGCACCCTTCGGCTGCGACACGAATCCGCGGCTCCATGGTCGTTGAGTGCTGAGTCGAGTAGCGAACGCGTTGATGTTGGGTCCGGTGATGCCTTCGTAGTGGTTGCTGCCGCCCCATTCGTTGTAGGCGATCCAGGTCCCGGTCGCGCAGACCAGAACCATTCGTGCGTCGCGACTTGGCACGGCCGGGCGAAGAACGAACATGTGCCGATGCTCGAACCGCTGGTTGTCGCGGCGCACGGACGTACGAACAATGTATCCACCGGATTGCCAGTCGCGCGGCAGCGCGAATTCGTAGGCCACGGGCCAGCCGCAACCGCTTTCGGAACAGTCTTCCGGCGTCGGATGCATGGCCCCAGCAAGCCCTTCGACGCCATGTACTGACGTCGGCTCATCCCCGTCGAGGACGATCTCCAAACTGTAGCGATCGGCCGTTGTGTTGACGTGAAAGCAAACCGTATCCCCTGGCGCGTAGGAGAGTCGATCCGTGTAGCACCAGACCTCCAGCTCGTTGGGGTCGCGGCTGGTGCATTCATAGACATTCTCAAGGACAGCGCTGGTCCACTGTCCCTGGGTCGTACGGCCGCGCCTAGTGCCCGCGCGCGTCGCGGCCAGCATCGAGGACCGAACCTGCTCAGTGGCCCGCGGTCGTGCCACCATCAATTGGCAGCGCGATACCGGTAATGAAACGCGCCTCGTCTGAGGCCAGGTACATGATGCCAGCAGCGATCTCCGCCGGCGTCGTGATCCGCTTCAACGGCGCATAGTCGATCATCTTCTGCCACGCCGCTTCGGGATCGGGTTTCCTCTTGACCGAAAGGCGGATCATGTCGGTGTCGACATATCCGGGGCACACGCAGTTGACGCGCACGTCGGGCGCCACTTCCAAGGCCATGGCCTTGGTCATGTTGACCACGCCGCCCTTCGTTCCACAGTAGACAGTTATGCCAGGCACACCGATGAGGCCCGCGTCCGATGCGATGTTGACGATGTTCCCATGGGATTGGCGCAATGCGGGGAGCGCCGCACGGCACACGAAGAACGTACCCTTGAGATTTACGTCGGCGTGATCGTCCCACATCTGTTCGTCGCAGGCCTCGATGGGTCTTCCGGCGCCGATTCCGGCGCTGTTGACGACGATGTCGAGGCCATTCAACGCGTTGAGTGCGGTTTGAACCGCCGTCTCACATCCTGCGGCGGTACTAATGTCGGCCGGTGCAGCTACAAGCCGTTCGTTGACGCCCATCTTGCCGATTGCCAGTTCGACAGACTGCGGCGTCTTTCCATTGACGGCGACGCGCGCGCCGGCGTCGACAAAGGCACGAACGACGCCGAAGCCGATCCCACGGCTCCCGCCCGTCACCAAAACCCGCTTGCCAGTGAAGTCCATCTCGATGCCCCCCTTGGGCTGCGCGTGCTGCGAGTGCTGCGCGTGCTGCGCGGGCGCCCCGATCGGGCGCCCGCGTCGCACGGCCCGCCGTCTACACGGTATCGTCGACCCAGACCTCCTCGAACGGCCATCCAGCACCGCCGCTGAACGCCGGGCTGCCATGGAAATTCTGAATCCTTGGACCCGTCGCCTCGACAAAGTTCAGGAAGAACGGAATGAAGGCACCGCCGTCGTCATGAACCAACGTCTGCGCCTCGCAGTAGATTTCGTAGCGCTTCTTCTGATCAATGGTCTTACGTCCCATGATCAATAGTTCGTCGAAACGCGGGTTCTTCCACTGGGTCTCGTTCCATTCGGCATCGGATTGATGGACGATGGTGAGGATGAGGTCCGCCGTCGGACGCGAGTTCCAGTTCGACGCGCAGATTGGCACTTTCATCCACGTGTGTTCCCAGTAGCCGTCGGCCGGCACCCGCTTGATATCGATGGTGATGCCAGCCGCCTTGGCGCTCTCCTGGAGCATGACACAAGCATCCACGGCGAATTCACCGGCCTGGGTCGAAGCGGAAATCTCGACGGAGGACAACCCCGTCTTCTGCCAGTAGAACTTCGCCTTATCGGGATCGTAGCCGCGCTGCGGAATCTCCCTGCAGTACATTGGGATGCCCGGATTGACCGGGAAGTCGTTGCCAACGGTTCCGTGGCCCAGCAGCAACTGGTCGACCATGGCCTGACGATCGGCAAGGTGCTTGAGCGCCAAACGCAGGTTCGGGTCATTGGTCGGCTCCCTGTCGCACATCATCGCCCACAGGAAATGAGCCCCTGACTTGGTCGAGTGAATTGAGACCTTCGGGTCGCGGCCGAGCATGTCGGCGACGCGTGGGTCGACGCCGGAAATGTCGAGCGAACCTGCCAGCAATCCGTTTGTTCGCGCGGTGGCGTCGATGACGTTCTGCGTGATCCACGTCTCAACCCACGCCGCATCGGACTTGAAGAAATTCTCGTTGCGCGTCACGACCGAGCGAATCCCCGGCTCGAATTCCACCAGCTTGTAGGGGCCCGTTCCGACCACAGGGTCACCGTCCTTCCAGCCTTCAGGGACGATCGACGTGTGATAGTCAAAGCCCAACTGGATCGGGAAGTCCGCGTTACCCGAATTGAGGACGATTTTGACCCCATTATCGCCGTCCGCTTTCATCTCTACGATCGACGACAGCAACGCCTTCGAAGGCGACGTGGAATCTTCCTTGATGTGCTCGCCGAGCGAATAGATGACGTCCTGGGGTGTCAGCGTCTTGCCGTTATGGAACTCGACGCCGCTGCGAAGCTTGAAGTTCCAGACGGTAGCCTCATCGGTGCCTTCCCACTCTTCGGCAAGGTACGGCACAACGTTCAGATCCCGGTCGAGATTGGTGAGCCGGCTATAGACCTGATAGGACCGCGTGGCGTCGGTGCCACTCGTCATCTTGGTCGGGTCATACGTCTCCGAAGGACTCGATTCCCCGTCGGCCCAAACGACTTCGCCGCCGCGCTTTGGCGTGGCAGCGTAGGCGGACTGGCTGAACAGGGTGGCCGCTGCGGCCCCGGTCACGCCTGCCGCCACAGCCCGCTCGAGAAACTCGCGCCGGCCTATGCGGCCCGACCCCAACTCTTTCAGCAGTACGTCAATGCCCCTCATAGTGATCCTCCTTGCTGATCTTCCGCGTGGATCTTTCGCCGTTTCGTGTGCCCGCTGCCTGATGGGCGCGTCGCCATGACGGAGTTCCGGAGCTCTTCTCGCGCCTGGAACACCTGCACCAAGCTTCGCTGCGCGGTGTCGACATGAGCGCGAATGAGCTCGGCCGCGCCCGCTGCGTTCTTCTCTCTGATCAAGTTGAACAGTGCCAAGTGTTCATTGTAGGCCGCAGCGAGCGCTGCCCTGTCCGCGATCTCCACCGAGATGAACCGCATGACCTTGTCCAGCACATTCTGCATGGCTTGGTGCAGGGACGCGTTGCCACTCGCACGCCCTATGAGCTCGTGGATGTCCAGATCCAGCCTGACCGCCCTGGCGTGGTGCCGCGGATCGGGGGGTAACTCCTTCAGTTCACCCAGGATCCGGGCGAACTCATCAAGGTGTGACGGCTGCGCGTTCCGCGTCGCCAACGTCACCGCGTTGATCTCGAGCATCTTTCTGAATTCGTACAGGTCTGACACCTGTTCCGCGGAGAACTTGCTGACATAGTAGCCGCGCCGCGCGCGCTTATCGACCAGGCCGGTCATGGCCAAGCGTCCGAGCGCCTCGCGGATCGGCGTTCGACTGACACCCAGCTGCTCGGCAAGTTCCCGGTCAACGAGCTTCTGCCCGGCATGAAGCACGTTCATCAGCACCATCTCGCGCAGCCGTGCATACACGTCATCGATCACGAGTTCGGAATGGTCGTTCGCCATCGAGGCCGACGCGCTCTAGCATTCTGTTTGGAATGCCATCGTGCATGCTAGTACTATGCATGTCAACGTGCTGGAAGGTGGGGAGGTGTCCCGTGAGGAATCATGCGCGGGTCGTTGTCATCGGCGGCGGCATGATGGGCGCCAGCCTGCTCTACCATCTCGCCCTGGAAGGCTGGACGGACTGCGTCCTGCTTGAGAAATCGAGCCTGACATCGGGCTCGACCTGGCACGCCGCCGGTCTCGTCGCCCACCTCAGCTCGAGCCTGCCCCTCGCCCAGATCACGAGCTACGGCATCAAGCTCTACCCGAAACTAGAGGCCGAGACGGGACAATCGGTTACCTGGCACGGCTGTGGCGGGCTCTACCTCGCCTTCACCGACGACGAGCTCGATTGGCTCAGGCTCGTCCAGAGCGTGTGTCGTGGATTGGGCCATCCGATGGAAATCGTCGGTCGCGAAAGGATCGCCGAGCTTTTCCCCTTCTATGACCTCGACGGTGTCAGGGCGGCCCTACACACCATGGACGACGGCCATGTCGATCCCGCGGGCGCCTGCATGGCGTTTGCTGTTGGTGCGCGAAACAGAGGTGCGGACATCGTCCAAGGCAACAGAGTCACCGACGTTAGACCGCTGCCAAGCGGCGAGTGGGAAGTCTTCACCGAACAGGGAAACATCGTCTGCGAGCATGTCGTCAACGCGGCCGGGACCTACGCACGCCAGGTCGGGGCATGGGTCGGCCTTGACTTGCCCATCGCGAACACAACCCATCACTACATCGTCACCGAGGCCGTGCCGGAGTTCCTGGATCTGAGTGTGGAGCTTCCCGTTGTCAGGGATGCAAGCGCGTTCAGCGGTTACTGCAGGATGGAGCAGAAGTCTGGCTTGATCGGCATCTACGAGAAGGCCAACCCGAACACTATTTGGGACGACGGAGTGCCGTGGGACGCGGAGCACGAATTGTTCGAGCCCCATCTTGATCGCATCGCGCCGTGGGTCGAGATCGCCATGGCGCGCATGCCCGTGTTCCAGGCTGCCGGGATCAAACGAATCATTCATGGCGCCATTCCCGATACCCCCGACGGAAACATGCTGGTCGGGCCAGCGCCTGGGCTCCGCAACTACTGGTGCTGCTGTGGCGCGCAGATCGGGATCGGCTGGGGGCCGGGGGCCGGAAAACTTCTTGCACAGTGGATGGTGTACGGCGCCGCGGACATCAGCATGAAGGATCACGATCCACGTCGCTATGGTGCGTTCGCGGACCGATCGTACGTTCTTGAAAAGACCAAGGAAGACTACGTTCTTCATCGGGAAGTGCCGTTTCCCCGACTCAACCGCCACGTCGGGCGCCCTGTGAAGACGAGTTCGCTCTATGGACGGCTCAAGGATCGTGGGGCGGTGTTCGAAGAGGTGTACGGGTGGGAGCAGCCTCGCTGGTTCGCGCGCAATGGCGTTTCCCGAGAGGACATCTACAGCTACCGCCGTTCTGAGTTGTTCGAAATCGTTGCAGCGGAATGCGTCGCCGTGCGGGACCATGTCGGCGTCATGGATCTGACGGCATTCGCCAAGATCGAAGTCCGTGGGCGCGACGCCTCGACCTTTATGAACCGCATGATCGCCAACCGGGTTCCGTCCCGGAACGGCGGCATGGTTCTTTCACACCTTCTGAACAGCAAGGGTACCATCGAGGCCGAGATTGTACTCACCAAGCATAATGAAAATGAATTCTATATCACGGGCGCTGCCTTTTTTGAGCAACGCGTGCTCGACTGGCTCTCATCACACAAACATGCCGGTCAGCAGATCGAAATTAGAAATTTGTCTAACGAACTTGGTTGTTTGATTGTATCTGGTCCCAAGTCCCGTAAGGTACTGCAGCGCGTAAGTCAAACGAGTTTAGACAATGTCAGTTTTCCCTGGCTCTCCTGCCGTGATATCGAGATTGAGGGCGGCACGACACGGGCCTTGCGTGTTTCGTACTCGGGCGAACTAGGATGGGAGCTACATGCGCCCATGGATCGCTTGCCCGTGATTTACGACGCTGTCATGAACGCCGGCCAAGATTGTGGCATCGTGGATTTCGGTTCCTTCGCCCTCAATTCCATGCGGCTCGAGAAGGCGTTCCACGCCAGCAGCGAGCTGACGAACGAGGTCACCCTTGTGGAAGCAGGCGCCACGCGGTTTCTCGACCTGGACAAGGGAGCATTCGTCGGCCGTGAGGCGACGGTTCTAAGCGGGCAAGGCCCACTCAGATGGACCTGCGTGTGTCTCGAAGTCAACGCCGACGACGCGGATTGCTGGGGTGGTGAGACCGTCATCGGTAACGGGAATGTCGTCGGATTTGTCAGTTCCGGCGGGTACGGCCACCGGGTCAGCAAGAGCCTCGCGTTCGCATATGTCAGCCCCGAGTGTTCGGCTGCCGGAACAGAGCTTCTTGTCGAGATTCTCGGCGAACGTCGCCCCGCGAGCGTCCTTGTGGGCCCCGTCTATGATCCCGCCAATGCCCGGCCTCGCGCCGACGCATGATCGTGGCCGTTCCCGCCCGGCCGCTTAAGTGGGGGATTATTCCGCCGCCGTTCTCACCCCACACGAAATTGCGGTGTTGACCATCGAGCCGCTGCCGAGCCGGACCTTCGGCGGGCTGATCCGTGTCAAGGACGCGCGCCCGTTCGTCGCCGCCATGGAGGCCGCCCCGGCCACGCTGCCGGCCGCGCTGGACGCGCGTCATGGCCTGCTGGTGCTGACCGGCATGAACGCGATCAACGACGATCCGGACCTCCTGGTGCGGCTCAGCCGTCCCTTCGGCAAGGAGGTCGAGAACTACCGCGGGACCACCAGCCTGCAGAACATGGTGCACCCCGCGGTGCCGCAGATCTTCATCGTGTCGAACCTGCCGCCGGTGAACTTCGCGCCGCCGCCCCGGCCCGAGCCGCCGTTCCTGCCCGACGGCGGCCTGCCGGTGCAGTTTCCCCATCGGCGTGGCTGGCATACGGACCAGAGCTTCCGCCGGCCGCCGCCGGACATCTCGCTGTTCTACGCGGCGACGCCGGCGCCGCGCGACCAGGGCCAGACGCTCTACGCCGACGGCGTCGCCGCCTACGACAGCCTGCCGGCCGACCTGAAGGCGCGCGTCAAAGGTCTGCAGGCGCTGCACGTGGCGCCCTACCACGGCTATGGCGAGGACGAGGTGCGCGCCGGCGCGACGCCGAAGCCGCTGGGCCCGCGCGACGGGCCGCAGCCGCAGCCCATCGTGCGTGTCCACCCGGTCACCGGGCGCAAGGCGCTCTACCTCTGCGAGCAGGAGCAGCTCGACTGGATCCACGGCCCCATCGTCGGCCTTGAGCCGGGCGTGGACGGCGAGGGCGGGCGCTTAGTCTACGCGCTGATGCGCCACTACACCCAGCCCGCGTTTGTCTACGTCCACGAATGGACGGTGGGCGACATGGTAATCTACGACAACCGCTCGACCATCCACACCGCGACGTGGTTCGACGCCGAACGGCACGGCCGCGTCATGTGGCGCACCACCGTGTGGGGCAACCCGGGTGCCGCCTACGCCGGCGAGGCGCGCAGTTGGGAAGCGGCGGCGCGTTGAGCCGCGCCGCCACCGTGCCTCGCGCGGTCAGGTGGCGGCCCAGCCCGAGACGGCCTTGACCTCCAGGAAGTCCTCGAGGCCCCACACGCCGCCTTCGCGGCCGTGGCCCGAGGCCTTCATGCCGCCGAACGGGCTGCCGGCGCCGCGCGGCTGGCCGTTCATCTCGACCATGCCCGAGCGGAGTTGGCGCGCGACGCGCACGCGCGTGGCGTCGTCCTGGCTCTGCACGTAGTTGGTCAGACCGTAGGGCGTGTCGTTGGCGATGGCAATCGCCTCGGCCTCGGTCTCGAACGGGATGATCGAGAGCACCGGACCGAAGATCTCCTCGCGCGCGATGGTCATGGCGTTGTTCACATCGGCGAACACCGTGGGGCGTACGTAATAGCCGCGATTCATGCCGTCGGGGCGGCCGAGCCCACCCGCCAGCAGCTTGGCGCCTTCGTCGATGCCCTTCTGGATCAGGCCCTGGACCTTGTCGAACTGCAGTTGGCTGACCACCGGGCCGATGTGCTGCCCTTCCTCGGCGGGCGGACCGACGCGCGTCGCCCGCGCGACGTCGCGCGCGATGGCGACCGCCTGGTCGTAGACCGAACGCTGCACCAGCATGCGCGTGGGCGCGTTGCACGACTGCCCGGTGTTGGTGAAACAGTGGATCGTGCCGCGCTTCACCGCCTTGTCGTCGGCGTCGGCGAAGATGATGTTCGCCCCCTTGCCGCCCAGTTCCAGGTGCGCGCGCTTCAGCGTGTTGGCCGCGTTCTTCGAGACGGCGATGCCGGCGCGCGTCGAGCCGGTGAACGAGATCATGTCGATGTCGGGATGGCCCGAAAGCTGGGTGCCGACGCCCGCGCCGTCGCCGTTGACCAGGTTGAAGACACCCTTGGGCGCGCCGGCCGCGTGGACGATCTCGGCGAACAGCAGCGCGGAGAGCGGTGCGATCTCGGACGGCTTCAGCACCATGGTGCAGCCGGTCAGCAGCGCCGGGATGACCTTCAGCGTCACCTGGTTCATGGACCAGTTCCACGGCGTGATCAGGCCGCACACGCCCACGGGTTCGAGCAGGATGCGGTCGGTCGGCGCGTGATCGCCGAGCGGCCGTTCGAAGGCGAAGCCCTTGGCTGCGCGCAGGAAATTCTTAATGTGCCAGCTTCCGGCCACCACCTGGCGCGTGCGCGCGAGCTCGATAGGCGCGCCGATCTCCAGGCTGACGGCGCGTGCCATCTCCTCGGCGCGGGCGTTGTAGTGCTCGAGGATGCGCTCGACCAGCGCGATGAGCGCCTCGGGCGCCGCCTGCGACCACGGACCGAACGCGCGCCCGGCGGCGGCGACCGCCTTGTTGGTGTCGGCCTCGGCGCCCAGCGCGATGACGGCGCACGGCTCCTCGGTCGCGGGGTCGATGACCTCGAGGTCGCGCGGGGCCGCGGCCGGCACCCACGCGCCGTCGATGTAGAACTCGCGCTTCTCGATTATCGGGTTTCTCCGTCGGTGAAGGGGCGGCGGCGTTCGGTCGGTCCGGGACTTTACAGGACCATCGAGCAACATCCGATCGGACTGAACCGCCCGGGTTAAGTCCGATCGGATGAAGTTGCTCTCGGCTCAATAGGCCAGAGCGGCTTGACCGATCAAATGGAATCGCCAAGCGATTTCATTTGATCGGTCCCCGCTCTGGTGGCCGCCGCGCAAGCCCGACGCACGCGGTGCCGTCGGATCAGAGCTGCGGCGTCCACGGCCCCTCGACGGGCTCCGCCTCGTCCGGGCCGGGCCAAGGCGGCATGGTCACCGCGACCGCGACCAGGGGCACCGGTCCGTCGTTGCGGTATTGGAACCGTGTGCTGACGGGTATGGTGAGCGAGACACCACCGTGCAGGCTCGTGAACCGCTCCTCGTCCTCGCGCGCGCGCCACATGCGGCCTTGCCCCGCGAGGAAGTACCAGATCTCCTTGACGGAGCGATGGACCACGGCGCGCGCAACTGCGCCGGGTGCCAGCGTGAAGTGCGCCATGCTGCCGCGCCGGCCCGAAGCGAGCACCCGCACGTCCGAGCCATCGGGCGCGGTGACGGTCGGTAGGGCAGGCAGAGGCTGAGTCGGGAAGGGCATCGGTCGGGTCCTCGGCGCGGCTCAGTAGCGGCGCGGGATGTGGCGCGTCCAGTAGGCGACCGCGAGCGTGGCCGCGCCCGTGACGACGAACACCGCTTCGAGCGGGAAGACGAGCAGCACCAGCGTGAACGTGCCGAGCGGCGCCAAGCGCCCGGCGTCGCGGAACGTGGCGTGCACCGAGGCCATTTCGGCGCGCTCGTGCGCGTGCACCGCGCGCAGGAACAGCGCGTTGCCGCCGGCGTCGATCCACGAGGCCGTCACGGTCGCCACCAGCAGCAGCACGATCACGACCACGGGTGCCGCGCCGGCCAACGGCAGCAGCATGGTCACTAGGCCGGTGGCGACGAAGCCGGTGGCCAGCAGGCCGCGCAGGCCGACGGGCGCGAACAGCCGGCCCCACAAGGGCGAGAACATGACCGCGACGGTGCCCAGCGAGACCACCAGGCCGGCCGTGCGATCGGAGAAGCCATTCTCGACGCAGTAGATCGGGCCATAGACGAAGAAGACGTTCCACCAAGCCGAGCGCGCGGCGGACATGAACCAGCCGAGCCGCAGGCGCGGCTGGCGCGAGAAGCGCGGCACGTAGCGCAGCGGGTTGGCTCGGGCGACGCCCAGGCCAGGGCGATCGGCCACGAAGCCTCGCGCCAGGCCGTAGGCGCACACACCCAGCGCGCACGCCGCCATGGCGGCGACGGGCAGCCCAAGCCCGCCGGTCTCAGCCAGCGTGACGCCGAGCCACGGGCCCGCCGTGAAGCCCGCTCCGATGCATGCCATGCGCAGCGGCTCGAACCGCGTGAACGCCTGGCGCGGGACGCGGTCCATGATGGCGACGCTGACCGCGACGTCGACGCAGAAATAACCGTAGGTGTAGAGCGCGGCACCCGCCGCGAACAGGTCCGCCGTGCCGCCCGCCAGCAGCGGCGCCGCGCCGACGATGCAGAGCGTGCCGGCCATCGTCGCGCGCCTGCGCCCCAGCAGCTCGACCAGCATGGGCACGGTGAACGCGCCCGCCAGACCGACCAGGCCGACCGCGAGGAACAACAGGCTCACCCGCTGCGCATCGCCGAGCAGATCCAGCGCCTCGAGCGGCATGACCGTGATCGGCAGCGCCAGCCCGAAGCAGTGGACGCCGTTCAGCGCCGCCAGGGTGAAGGCGTGCGGGATACCGGCGACATTGAACAGCCGCACTAGCGGAGACGGCGGAGGGAGTGGCATTGCGGGCAAGGCGGGAAACCGTGGTGACCACCTACACTACCCCGACCAACTTCGGCGGTCGGCCCTTACGAACGAGTCCACGCGGCTGGACCGTGTCTCGACGTCCCAAGCATCAGCAAAGGGATACACGGGCCGCAGGTCACCTGCGTCGTGGCGCTTCGCCCGTAGTGACCGCTTGGACGCCTTCTGTCATTGGGCGGTAGGGGACAAGAGGGTTGTGGTCCTTGGCGAGGTACATGCTTCTGTCCGTGATCCGGGTTGAGCGGTCACATGATGCGGTCGGTGCGGTTCGGGTGGATCC
>Ga0194132_10005754_pt1 | contig 19755 bp, 22 predicted proteins | sample TA2KigOf80mmetaG_FD_148612 | JGI IMG/M metagenome (GOLD analysis project Ga0194132, IMG submission 148612) | Freshwater microbial communities from Lake Tanganyika, Tanzania - TA2015054 Kigoma Offshore 80m | ecosystem: Environmental > Aquatic > Freshwater > Lake | place: Tanzania: Lake... | reverse complement strand
AGCAACCCGATCACGTTCCTGCCGCAGATGCCGCCCGCGGGGATTCCCGCGGCGCGGGCGGAGCGGCGTGTTCCGGACGAGTAGCTCTCGCCGCGGTCACCTGTACTTGCCGCGACGCAGAAGGGCTTTCACCTCGTCGTGACTCCCGAGGAACGACACGAAGAGCGCATCGGGGCGGTTCTGGAAAACGAATCGCAAAGCGAGGTTGCCGCGGCACTCGAACAGGCTCTCGCCGAGCTTCCGGATGCCCAGCCCGCCGTGGAGATGCGGCCGCCCGAAGGCCTCGGCCAGATCGCACAGCGCAGCGAGACACTCTCCCCGCTCACTCTTCGGCAGCTCGCGAAGGCGTTTCAGCACCACCGGGTCGATCGCGAGCAGCTTAGGCAAGCAGCTTTCTCAACTCCGCCGCTGTGACCGTGACGAGCTTCCCTGCGCGGCTCAAATTCCGATGGCGCGCCTCCGTCGCCCGATCGAGTGCGCTTACCTGCGCAGGGGCGGCGTCGTACTCGCGCTGAGCATAGTCCGTCGACTCGACCTGCACCTTGCGAAGCGCGATGACATCGGCGCCCGCGATGATCCCGATGTCCTCCCCCCGGGCGGCCGCCGCGAGCCAGCGGCCAAGGTTTTTTTTTGCGTCGGTGATCGTAAGGGTCTTCACGGAGGCTTTATAGCGTCTGTCAGGAGACCGCGAAAGGTGCGCCGCTCCGCACAGGCCCCCTGACGGAACCGGGGCGACCGAGGGCGCTGCTTTGCGGTCAGCGCCCGACGCGCACCACCACGTGGTGCGGCAGCGGCACGACCTCCGCGCCATCGGCGCGCAGCCGCTCGACCAGCGCGTCGAGCGGCCCCGGATGCTCGGCGACGATCACCCCGACCCCGCGCTCGTCGAGCAGCCGCGCGAGCTCCGCGTCCTGGCCGCGGCGGCCGAGCGGCCGCAGCGAGTACACCGGGCGGTCGAGCAGCAGCGCGTGGACCGCGCCCATGTCGCCGGCGATCGCGACTTCGGGGGGCGTCGTCGTGCGCACCAGATCGGTCGCGGCGACGAGGCTCGCGTGCTCGGCGCGCGCGTTCGGGCGCGGATCGCCGGCGAGCTGCGCGAGTGCCACCACGAGCAGCAGCACGGTCACCGTGCCGTTCGCGGCCGCGCGCGAGAAGACGCGCATGCACAAGCGCTGCAGCGTCTCCGCGAGCGCCGCCACCGCGAGCACCCAGACCGGGAGCAGCAGCCGCGCCTGCGCGACGTAGTACACCGCGATGACGGCGCACGTCGCGAGCGCGAACCACTCTGGCGCCTCGCGCCGTCGCACGAGAACGAGCACCAGGGCCGCGAGCCCGAGCAGCGCCGCGGGGAGCGCCGGCGCCGACGGCCGCCGCGACACCATCGCGGTCGCGAACAGCGACGCGTACGCCGACGCGTTCTCCGCGATGCGGCCGCTCCAGCCGCCCGCGCCGAGTGCCGGCGCGTCGGGGTCGTTCGGATCCGCACGCAGGAACGCGGTGGTGTACGAGTGCAGGTCCGGCGAGTCGTACTGCGAGGTGTACGACGGCGTGACGAGCCACGGCAGGTAGAGCAGCGTGAACGCCGCGACCGGCAGGACGAGGCGGCGCAGCGCGAACGCGCGCGCATCTTCCTGTGGTGCGTGGGGCGCGGCGTCCGCGCCAGGGCGTTCGAGCCAGCGCGCACAGGCGCGGTCGAGGACGATCGCCGGCACGAGCAGCACGTTTGCCGAGCGTACGTACGCGCCCGCGACCAGCGTCAGGATCAGCGCCGCCTCGCCCGCCGGCGTGGCGCGTTCCCGCGTCCGCCGCGCGAGCAGCAGGGCCAGCAGTGCGAGCACCAGCGCCGGCACGTCCGACATCACCTGGTTGCAGAGCGCCTGGAGCTGCGGGTTCAGCCACGCGACGACCGACACGCCGAGTGCGACCCACGCGCCCGTCCGCGGCACGAGGTGCATGTAGAGCAGCAACACAGCCGCGACCCCGGTGAGGCTGACGAGCAGGTTCAGCAGTGCGAAGTCGAAGCCGCGCCACGCGACCAGCGGCGCCAGCGCGGCACTGAGGCCCGGCGGGCGAAGGCGGAAGGGCTCACCCATCACGGTGTAGCCGTGCCCGTCGGCGAGCGAGCGCGCCGCGAGCAGGTAGCGTGCGGCGTCGGGGCGGGCGTCCCAGAAGTCCTGCACCGTGAACGGCAGCGACGCGAGCGTGCCGAGCAGCAGGACGAGCAGCAGCGCACGGTCGAGACGGCTGCTTGCGTATTCCCCGCCGATGTCAGACATTGTCGTGCATGAAGACGTCTGCGCTGACCATCCGTCTCGACCGGACACTCGAACGGCAACTCGAGACGGCCGCGAAGCGCTCCGGCCGCTCCCGGAGCGATATCGCCCGCGACGCTCTCCGTCGACAGCTCGCGGTCATGCAGTTCGAGGAAGCCCGTCGGCAAGTGATGCCCTTCGCCGAGGCCCGGGGCTACCTGACCGACGAAGACGTCTTCCGCATCGTTTCGTGAGGGTTCGTGAGGGTCTGCCTCGACACCAACGTGCTCGTGGCAGCCTTTGCCACCCGCGGACTGTGCGCGGACGTTTTCCGGACCGTTCTCACGGAGCATGATCTCGTGCTCGGCGAGGTGATCCTCGTCGAGCTGCGGCGTGCACTCAGGGGCAAGCTCAAGCTATCCGAGGACCGCCTCGCGCTGGTGGAAGCCGTACTCGGGAACGTTCCCGTCGTGCCCACACCAGTGCGTCCGGACCCGATCAAGCTTCGAGACCCGTCGGATGGCTGGATCATCGCAACGGCTCTCGACAGTGCCGCCGACGTGATCGTGACCGGCGACCGAGACCTGCTCGACGTTCGCGATGCCGCGCCGCTCCCGATCGTCGATCCGCGCAGTTTCTGGGAGATGCTCCGCAGCCGCGGGACGTGAGTCCATCCGTCATGCCGCTGGATTGTCCGCTGGAGCGGACAGCCGTTGGACCGGCTCGCGCGAAATCGTTGCCCGAAGCGTCTTCGTGTCGGCGCGCTCATTGCTCGGTATCCGGCGGGCGTACTACGAAGGGCCGTCGTTTCGTTCCCCGTCAGGAGGAACAGCCGGATGCGCGTCGCCGTCGCGTGGACAGCCGATCGGGTGTGCGAGGGCGGGATCGCGCCCGGGCCGCCGCCACGGCTGCTCGACCGCGTGCGCGCGTCGATCCGCGCGCGGCACTACAGCCAGCGAACCGAGAAGGCGTACGTGCACTGGATCCGCCGCTACATCCTGTTTCACGGCAAGCGACACCCTGAAACGCTCGGTGCGGCAGAGATCGAGAGCTTTCTCTCCGCGCTGGCTGTGCAGGGCAAGGTGGCCGCGTCGACGCAGAACCAGGCGCTGGCCGCGCTGCTGTTCCTGTATGATCTGCACGCTCGTGCTGAACCTGGGGCCGGCGGCGGTGAGGAGTCCGGCGGATGCGCTCGGGGGCTTCGGGGGTGCGCCGCTTCCGGCGGTCGCGCCAGCGTGGCCGCCGCGAGACTCGGGCGGCGAGCGGCAGCGGACCCGCGGTCTGATTGAACGACGGGCGGAGTCGGAGAACGCCTGGCGAGGCGACGGGCGTACCTGGAGGAAGTCTTGACGGGCCTAGGGCCTGGACGGAAGGTCCGTGGAGTCGGGAGATGATTTACACAGCGGGGGACGGGCGTTTAACGGACCTGTCTACTTCTTGTTAGGCGCCGTCGCACGATCTTGCGTGCCATGCGCCACTGGCGTACCGTGCCGGCGTGGTGATCGTGGAAACGCGGCCGTTTACGAGCCGCATCCTCGACCTCCTTCGCGATGATGACTACCGGCTGCTGCAACTGGAGCTTCTTCGGAACCCCGAGGTGGGCCGGCTCATCCCCGGAACCGGCGGGCTGCGCAAGCTCCGATGGTCAGCGAGCGGAAGAGGGAAGCGTGGTGGTGCGCGAGTGATCTACTTCTGGCACGCGACGTCGCAGCACCTCCTCATGCCGTTCGCGTACCCGAAGAACGAACGAGACGACCTGACGGTGAGCCAGCGTCGAGCCCTTCGCCAGCTCGTTGAATCGGAGTACCCATGAAAGACGATCTCTTCGCCGAACTGCTCGAGAGTGTCCGACAAGGTGGAGCGATTCTCCGCGGTCACACGCGCCCTTCTCGTGTTTTTCGTTTCGAGGATCCCGACGTTCGGGCAGTCCGTGAGGGGTACGGCCTAAGCCAGAGCAAGTTCGCGGCCCTCATGGGGATCAGCGCCGCGACGCTGCGTAACTGGGAGCAAGGACGTCGCAAACCCGAGGGGAGTGCTCGGGTGCTCCTGCAGGTCGTGGCCAGGAATCCGAAGGCCGTACTGGACGTCGTAAGCGCGGCGCCTAACAAGCGAATGCAGCCGCCGCGCTCGGGCGCTCGCGCCTCGAGCGCCCGTCGCCGCGCGCGCGGCTGATTCGCAAGTCGTTAGCCAGTCATGGTCAGGTTGACGCGTGTGCTAGAGGGACCATCGGCTGATGGATTTGTGCTTCGAGTGGGATCCACGGAAGGCGGCGTCCAATTGTACGCAAGCACGGCGTCTCGTTCGCGGAGGCAGTGCAGGTATTCGGCGATCCGTTAACGAGGATCTTCGACGATCCCGATCACTCTTCGGACGAACTGCGCGAGCTCATCGTTGGCCACGCGACCCGACAGCGCTTGCTGATCGTCTCCTTCGTCGAACGGGGCGACAGGGTTCGAATTTTTAGTGCGAGACGCGCAACACGGCGCGAAAGAAGAGACCTTGAAGAAGGCACCTCGTAAGGCAAAAGGGCACCTGGATCACGAGATACGAGCGGAGTATCGGCTCGACCACGGCAAGGCTCGAGAGAACCGTTTCGCCGGTCGCGTACCGAGGAACGCGGTCGCCGTTGTCCTCGATCCAGACGTGACTCGCGTGTTTGCGTCCTCCGACTCCGTCAACGCTTTGCTCCGCTCGGTGATCAGGGCGATGCCCGCTGGCGGCAAGGTACGCCGGAAGGCTGGCTAGCCGGCGCATGAAGCCGACCGGCGCGAGGGCAGCGGCAGCTCGCGAGCATTGGTGCGCCGGCGGTTCATGCGCACCGCGCTAGCGAGGAAGCGAGCAGTTTGTTGCTCCGCGCGAGTCCCGCGCCCACCACCTCCCCACTCGTCTCCGCCCGCGCCACGCGCTAAGTCACGCCCTCATGGAGCTCACCCTGACACCCGAAGACCGTGCCTTCCGCGACGAGCTGCGCGACTTCCTCGCGCGGGAGAAGCCGAAGGACTGGAGCTACCCGGCGGGCGCCTCGTACTTCGAGCTGTGCGCGACGGAGTTCGAGCGGCTCCGGGCGTGGCACCGGAAGCTCTACGACGCCCGCTTCATCGGCATCACCTGGCCCGAGGAGTACGGCGGCCGCAACGCGCCGGCGCACCAGGAGGCGATCCTCTCCGACGAGATGATCCGCGCCGGCGCACCGCCGACCGTCAACCTGCTCGGCATCACGCTGTGCGCGCCGGCGCTCCTGCACCACGGCAGCGACGCGCAGAAGGCGCGCTACCTGCGGAAGCTCCTCTCGGGAGAGGAGATCTGGTGCCAGGGCTACTCCGAGCCCGGCTCGGGCTCGGACCTCGCGAGCCTGCGTACGCGCGCCGAGCTCCGGGGCGACCACTACGTCGTCAACGGCCAGAAGGTGTGGACCACCGACGGCGCGTACGCCGACTGGATGTTCTGCCTCGTGCGCACGGAGCCGGACGCGCCGCGCCACAAGGGCATCGGCTTCCTGCTGATCGACGTGCGCTCGCCGGGCGTCGACGTCCGCCCGCTCCGCCAGATCACCGGCGGCAGCGAGTTCTGCGAGGTGTTCTTCAACGACGTCGTCGTGCCGAAGGAGAACATGGTCGGCCACCCGACGCAGGGCTGGGAGATCGCCAACACCGTGCTCGGCTACGAGCGCGGCTCGCAGGCGCTCGGCTCGTCGGCGAGCTTCGACGCCGACTTCGAGCTGCTGCTCGAGCAGCTGAAGGATCGCGGCGCGGGGCGCGACCCCGAGGTCCGTCAGCGCGCGGCGCAGCTCAAGATCGAGCTTGCCGTCTTGCGCCTCGTCGCGCTCAAGACGCTCGCCCGCATGCGCGACGGCGCGGCACCCGGTCCCGAGGCGAGCATGGGCAAGCTCTGCAAGTCGGAGCTCGAGCAGAAGCTGTACTCGTTCGCGGTCGACCAGCAGGGTCCGTACGGCTCGCTGTGGGACGGCACCCACGCCGTCGACGGCGGACGCTGGCAGGGGGCGATGCTGTGGGCGCGCGCCGGGACGATCTACGCGGGCTCGAGCGAGATCCAGCGCAACATCATCGCGCAGCGCGTGCTGGGGCTGCCGCGCGGCTGACGCCCGCGCGCGTCTGCCGAGCCGCGCGCGGGCTCTATCCCGCGACTCGCGGGTCCGCCGCGAGGTCGGTGCCGGCGCGCGGCGCCGTTGCTGGCGCCTGCGGAGTCGGCCGGCGCCACGCGAGCGCCACCGCGCCGAGCATGAGCGCCGCACCGGCGAGCGTACGTACGCCCGGCAGGTCGCCGAGCGTCAGCGCCTCGATCACGGTCGCGAGGAACACGCTGGTCGCGGCGGCGAGGCTGCCCTGGCTGGCGCTCGTGAAGCCGAGCCCGTGGTGCAGCAGCCACTGCGCGAGCACCGACGTCAGGACCACGCCGGCGAGCAGCCAGGCAGTGGCGCCCGCGACGCGCGGCAGACCGCCGAGCAGCGCCGGTGCCGTGACCAGCACGCCGACGCCCATGAACCACGTCGTGATCTTCGCCGCGTCCTCGGTGCGGCGCAGCTGCTGCGCCGTGACCACCGCGGCACCGGCCAGCATGCTCGCCGCGATCGATGCGGGGATGCCGACGGTCGTCGCAGACCCGATGTCGACGCGCGCTCCGAGCACGACCAGCGCGCCCGCACCACTCATGGCGAGCGCCACGCCGAGGCGCCGCGTGAACCTCTCGTCGCCGAGCAGCACCGCGATCAGCGCCGCGAACACCGGGTAGGAGTTCTGCACCAGCGTCGCGAGGCCCGCACCCGCTCCCTCGATGCCGACGAAGTAGAACGTGATCGCCGTGGCGCCGAGCACGCCGCGCAGCACGAAGCGCTTCGCGTTGCCCGGACGCGGCGCGAGATCGCGGCCGCGGGTCACCGCCAGCATGAACAGGAACGAGCCGACGAAGCGCACCAGCGCGATCTGCGACGCCGGCACCTCGCGCGCCGCGGCGCGCACCAGAACGGCCATGACGCCGAACAGTGCGGACGAGGACAGGAGTGCGGCGAGCCCGTGATTCCAGGATCCGCCGGCCGCCCCTTCGGCCTCCGCTTCGCTCGCGACACGCGCCGTCATCGCGCGCAGTTCTCCCAGCCCCGGGAGCGCGGTTCAACCCGGGCGTTTCCACACCGGTGGCGCGCGAGCCCCGCGGAGCGGGCTACGGGCACGCGGAGCGGACGGCGGCTCGTCGACGCGTCCCGCCGCACGCCGCTCAGCCGACGCCGAGGAACGCGGCGAGCCGCAGCGTCTCGTCGGCCAGCGCCGCGCGAAACGCCGCTTCCCGTGGCGCCTTTCCCGCCACGTAGCCCGGCTCGACGACGAGCTGCCCGTCGCGCACCGCCGCGTTCGCCCAGCCGATGACCCGGTCGCGCCACAAGAGCGGCAGCGCGTAGTAGCCGCGCACGCGCTTCGGCGCCGGCACGTAGGCCTCGAAGCGATAGGCCCAGCCCCACAGCAGCTCGAAGCGGCGGCGGTCCCAGACGATCGGGTCGAACGGTGCGAGCAGCCGCACCGTGTCGGCAGGCTGGTGGCGGCGTGAAGCCGGCGACTCACCCTCGGGCCAGTACCAGCGAACGCCATCGACCAGCGCCGACGGCAGCCGTGCCTTGGCGCGCAACGCCGCACCGCGCCGCTCACCCGTCCACTGCGGCGCCGCGAGCCGCAGGCGTGCGATCAGCGCCGTGAGGCAGGGCTCGGGCAACGGCGCGTACTGGGCGAGCAGCACGTCGGTCAGCGCGTCCATCGCCGCCGCCGCGTCGGCCACCGGCTCGTGCGCCGGTGCCGGCGCGTACACGCGCACGCCACCTTCACGGCGCGCGATGCGCACCAGGCCGCGATAGTGCATGGCGTCGAGCAGCTGCGTGCTGGCGCTGGACGAGCCCCCGAACCAGTTGCGGGTCTTGCCGTGCTGGAACCGCGCGTCGACGTCGCGCGGGTGCACGCTGCCGCGCTCCTTCACGAACGCGAGCACCTCGTGCGCCATCGCCCGGCGCTTCTTCGTCCAGGTGGTGCGCGGGCTGCGCGGGTGGACGAGGCGCTGCGTCGCGCGCGGCAGGAATCCGTAGCTGATGAAGACCTCCTCCTCGATGGCGAGATCCGGGTAGCGGCGCTCGAGATCGCCGGCGCGATAGCCGCGCACGCGGTGGCGAAGCGTCAGGTCCTGCGCGCGCGCAGGAGCGCCGATCGGGTCGGCCTGCACGAAGCCCAGGCGCTCGATGGCCTTCGGCAAGGTGGTCGGCGTGAACAGCGTGCGGGCGACGGCGTGACGGCGCAGGTCGTCGAGGGTGATGGCCGAAGGCACTGCGCGACCGATCATGCCGCAGCTTGCGGCCGCGACCGGCACCGCGAGCCGGGATCGGCGCCCGCGTCGGGCGGGCCGAAGATCACAGAAGATCGCGCGGGCGCTTCGCGATCGCCGGGTAGGCCTCGAGAACCCTGCGGTCGAAAGTCGCCATTGAAATGCGCTCTCGATCCGCGAGCTCGACGAAGAGCGTATCGTACACCGCGACGCCGCAGGCGAGCGCCCGCGCGAGCGCGCCACGCCAGAGCGTCCTGTTGTTGACGGAGTGCACCCCGAGTCGGCCTGCCAGTTCCAGCTGATCGCCACCGCGTCGTCCCTGGCGATCACGTCTGACCGCGCGGCCGTCCATACGACGTTGGCGATCTCGGCCTCCCAGATGGACGGCGCGATCAGCTCGTCGGCTCGATTCCAGAAGGCTCGGACCTCCGCGACGAACTTCGACGTTCCCAGCAGAAAGTACGCGATCACGTTCGTGCCGACGACTGCCTTCACGGCCTGCCTGTCACGATCCACTTCTCGACTTCCGCCGCCGACGGCCGCCGCGACTGCGGCTCCCACGACGCCTCGACCTGCTTCACGACGGCGGCTCGCTCGCCCACGTACTCCTCGAGGAGATCACGCACCTCCTGCTCCATCGAGCGGTGGCGCCGCTTGGCGATGGCCTTCAGGGCCCGAACGACCCGCACCGGGACGTTCCGGATCGTGAGGGTGGCGACCGACCGGGGCATGCTGGCGAATCGCTAGCACGGATCATCCCCGGACCAACCGCTGCTCCTGACACCGCTGCGGCTGACACGGCCCACGGTCCGTGAGCGAGCCTTCGGCGCTGTCGTGACGCACACCTCTTCGAGCCCGCCACGCCCGCTTCGACCCGCGCTTCTGCGCGCCGTGCCCTCAGCCGCCCGCTTCGAGCGCCGCGCGCGCCTCGGCGACGATGCCCTCGACGAGCTGCCGGTGCCGGTCGCGCAGCTCTGCACTCGACGCCTCGAAGCGCAGCACCAGCGCGGGCTGCGTGTTCGATGCGCGCACCAGCCCCCAGCCGTCGTCGAACTGGACGCGCACCCCGTCGACCTCGTTCACCGGGTAGTCGCGCTTCAGCCGGTCGCGCACCCGGGCCGCGACCGCGAACTTGATCTCGTCGGGGCAGTCGACGCGGATCTCCGGCGTGTTGAACGCGGGCGGCAGCCCGTCGAGGAGATCGAGGATGCCGCCCGGGCTCCGCGCGAGGATGTCGAGCAGGCGGAACGACGCGTAGATCGCATCGTCGTAGCCGAGAAAGCGGTCGAAGAAGAACATGTGGCCGCTCATCTCGCCGCCGACGGCCGCACCGGTCTCGCGCATCTTCGCCTTGATGAGCGAGTGTCCGGCCTTCCACATGATCGCCTCGCCGCCGTGGCTCACGACGTCGTCGAACAGGCGCTGCGAGCACTTGACCTCGCTGATGACGATCGCCCCCGGACGGCGGGCGAGGACCTCGCGCGCGAAGATCACCAGCAGCTCGTCGCCCCACAGGATGCGGCCGCCGGGCGCGACCACGCCGATGCGGTCGGCGTCGCCGTCGTAGGCGATGCCGACGTCGGCCCTCTGCTCGTCCACCGCTCGGATCAGGTCCTCGAGGTTCTCGGGCACGGTCGGGTCGGGGTGGTGGTTCGGGAAGCGGCCGTCGGGATCGCAGTACAGCTCGACCACCTCGCAGCCGAGCTTGCGCATGATGTCCGGGCCGATGTGCCCGCCGGCGCCGTTGCCGGCGTCGACCACGACCTTGAGCTTGCGCGGCAGCGTGCCGAACTGCCCGGTGCAGTACTTCTCGTACGGCGGCAGGATTGCGCGCTGCGTGATCGTGCCCTGCCCGGTCGCGAACGCGCCGCGCTCCATCTCGCCGCGCAGCGTGGCGATCGCGTCGCCGTAGATCGCGGCGTGGCCGATGCAGATCTTGAAGCCGTTGTACTCCGACGCGTTGTGGCTCGCGGTGACCTCGAGCCCGCCCTGCACCGGCAGCTCGTGCAGCGCGAAGTAGAGGAGCGGCGTCGGGCACATGCCGATGTCGAGCACGTCGACGCCGCTCTCGTTCAGGCCGCGCATCAGCTCGCGCGCGTAGGCGTCGGACGTCGTGCGACAGTCGCGGCCGACCGCCATCGCGGGCGTCGTGCCGGGGTGCAGCGCGCGCAGGCGCGTGCCGACGGCGCGTCCCAGGATGTGCGCGAAGTCCTCGTCGAAGTCGCGACCTGCGATGCCGCGGATGTCGTACTCGCGAAAGATCGTGGGGTTCATCTTCATCTCGGACCTCTCGGGTCTTGGGTCTTGCGTGGGCCGCGCGGCACCGCCGGGCGCTCGATGGACTTCGGCGAGCGACGCGCAGCGCGCCGCTCGAGCGCCGCGAGACGCAGCGCGAGCGCGACCGCGGCCTGCATGCTGCGCGGGTCGGCGCCGCCCTTCGCGGCCACGTCGTACGCCGTACCGTGGTCGGGAGACGTACGGATGAACGGCAGCCCGAGCGTCACGTTCACCGCCTCGTGCACGCCGAGCTGCTTGACGGGGATCAGCCCCTGGTCGTGGTACATCGCGACCACCGCGTCGTTCGCGGGGCCGAGCGCGGAGAACAGCGTGTCGGCCGGGACGGGGCCGAAGGCGTCGATGCGCGCCGCGCGGGCGCGCGCGATGGCCGGCGCGATCAGGCGCGCCTCCTCGTCGCCGTAGGTACCACCGTCGCTCGCGTGCGGATTCAGCGCCGCGACCGCGATGCGTGGCCGCGCGATCCCGAACCAGCGCCGGAGATGGCTCGCGGTGACGCGGATCGTCTCCTCGATGCCGTCGCGCGTGAGCTGCCGCGGCACGTCGGTGATCGCCACGTGCGTCGTCGCGAGCACGATGCGCAGCTGCGGGTGCGCCATCATGAGGCGTACGTGCGCAGCACCGCTCTTCTCGGCGAGGATCTCGGTGTGCCCGGTGGTGGCGAGCCCGGCGCGCGCGAAGCCTTCCTTGTTGATCGGCGCGGTGCAGATCGCGTCGATCGCGCCGACGCGCGCGAGCTCGATCGCGGCGAGGAGCCCGTGGTACGCGATGCGCGCACCGGCGTCGCTCGGCTTGCCGGGGCGGCGCTCCGCTGCCCGCAGCGGGCGCGCCTGCGACGCGTCCGGCGCGAGCAGCGGCAGGACGAGGCGTCCGCGCGCGTCGACCGGCGGCAGCGCGCGGCGCGCGACGTCGTCCGTCGTGCACGGCACGACGCCGATTCCGAGGCGCAGTCGCCGCGACGTCTCCTCGGTCGCGGCGCGGTCACCGATCAGGACGACACGCGGTGTCGTCCTGCGCCCGATCTCGACTCCGTGCGCTGCTCCACCCGGACGCAGCAGCGCACGGGTCGCGCGCAGTGCGACCTCGGGGCCGACGCCGGCGGGATCGCCGAGCGTGACGGCGAGGACCGTTCCTCGCGAGCCTTGCATGGACCTCGTTCACCCGCAGAGCGCGGGCTACTTGATCACCACCGCGTGTCCCTTGCGGAGGTCTTGCGTCACCCACTCCTGGAAGCGCGCCTCGGTCGCCTGCGCGTAGAGCCGCTCCTTGATCTGCTCCTGGACGGTCTCGAGCGGCACCGCCGTCCCCGCGTGACGCTTCTCGACGTAGAGGATGTGCAGGCCGAAGGGGCTCTGGACGGGCTGGCTGAACTGCCCCTCGCGCATCGAGAACGCGATCTGCTCGAGCTCGGGCCGCATCTCGCCGCGCTTCAGCTTGCCGAGCATGCCGCCCTGCGTGGCGTCGGGCCCCTCCGACATCGAGCGCGCGACGCTCTCGAACGGCTCACCACCCTGCAGCCGGCCGTAGGCGCGCTTCGCCTTCTCGCCGAGGAGCTGCCCGACCTGCTGCGGGTCGTCGACCCCTTGCGGGGCCGTGAAGAAGATGTGCCGGACGGTCACCGCCTCGGCGTCCGAGAACTGCGCCTTGTGCTCGTCGTAGAACTTCTGGATCTCCTCGGGGGTGACGTTCACCTGCGAGCGGACGTTGCGCGCGATCAGCTGGCTGCGCTGGATCTCCTTGCGTACCTGGATGCGGTACGTGTCGATCGTGAGGCCCTGCTGCTCGAGGGCCTTGGCGAGCTTCTCGTCGTCGAGGTCGTTCTGCTTCTTGATCTGCTCGATGTAGGCGTTGACCTCCTCGCTGCCCGCGCCGACGCCGAGCCGCGAGCTCTCCATCTCGACGATCATGTCGTTGATCAGGACGTCGAGGACCTTCTTGCGGTCCTCGGCGCCGACCGACTCGGGATCCGCACCGCGGACGTTGGCGCGGATGAAGGTGTCCACCTGGTAGGTGGTGATCGGCTCGCCGTCGACGGTGGCGACGATGCGGTCGATCACGGCCGCGCCGGCGCCGGCGGGGAACAGCACCGCGATCGTCGCCGCGACAAGGAAGCCCGACGCGACGGCCCGTCCGCGGGCGGCAAGTTCTCGATTCACAGCGCTCTTCCTCTCCAGGGGGGATCGGGGGCGGGTGCCCCCCGAACGCTATACCTGCTGCCACCTGCGCTGGCCACGTCCGGCACCCGCCGCTACCCGGGTGCCGGTCACAGGGTGAAGGCGACGTCGTCGACCAGGGCACCGGGGACCCGCATGCTGCCCACCGACCGACCGCCGTAGGTCCCCGGGTCGAGGATGGTCTCCCGCTCGCGGGTGAGGCCGATCAGGTTCGAGCCCAGCATGCGGAAAAGCGTGTCGTCGAAGCGCAGCACGCCGATCGGGGCGACCAGGCGGCCACCCTCGACCGCGAAGCACGCGAAGCGCGTCATGCCGGTCGCCCGGCAGCGGATCCGGTCGGAGTAGTTCAGGTAGTGCAGGTTGCTGACGTGGATCCCCGTCCCGAGGCGCGCGAGCGCGTCGTTCGCGGCGACGTCCCCGGCGGCGAGGTCGAGCGACAGCGGCATCTCCTGAGACGTCGCCCCGTTGGTCTCGGCCGCGAACTCGACCGCCGAGCGCGGCGAGACCAGGCTCGCCCGGTAGCGACCCGACTCGATCAGCGGCACGCACGCGGGACGGCGAAAGCCCTGCTCCTGGAAGTCGGGCGCCATTCCGCCTGCCGTGTCCTCGACGAGCGTCACCGACTCGTGGAACGTCTCGTTCCCGTCCGCCATGCGGAGCAGCGGGCTCGTCCTGGTGCGCAGCGCGCGCAGCCCGAAGCCGCCCCACGAGAGAAGGCCCATCAGCTCCGCGACCGCGTCGGGCGCCAGGTGGATCGCGTAGCGTCCCGGCGGCAGGTCACGGGTCGGGCGGGCGAGCAGCTCGAGCTCGCCCGCCGCGCGCTCGAGCCGGTCCGCGAACGCGGTGCCATCCCAGCGCGTGCCCGCGTACGACGCCTTCACCGCGCGGTCGGCCTCGAGGTGGAAGCTCCAGTCGAGGTTGAAGCTCGGACAGACGAACCAGTTGCGCTGTCCGCGCGAGCTCGCGAACGCGTGCACGACCGGGCCCGACGCGTAGAGCCCGACGAGGTCGCGCGCCTTCCCGGCGTCGCCGAGGCGGTCGAGCACCTCGTCGCGGTCGGGGAGCACGCTCGCCACCACGCGCTCACTCGACTCGGGCCGGTCCGGCGCGAGCAGCCACGGATCTTCGGGCAGCTCCGCGCGCTGCGCGCGGAGCTCCGTCACCAGCGCCGCCACGCGCTCGAGGTCCGCCGCCGGGTCTCCCGACAGTGTGAGCGTGCCCGCTGCGTGCCGCCTTCCTTCCGCGAGGTCGAGCGACAGCGTGCGCTGCACGACGCTGCCCGCCTGGCGCACCGCGCCCCGGTTCAGGCGCACGAATTCGGAGTCCTCGGCGTGCAGGTTGAGCTCGAACGACTCGCCGCCGCGCAGCCGCGACTGCGTCGCTGCGGCGAGGTTCTCGAACGACGTGCGCAGGTCGTCAAGCACCGCCGAACACCTCGACGCCGCGGAACAGGCACGGCGGCACCGCGTGCCCGACGCGGATCACCTGGTTCGGCTCGCCCTTGCCGCAGAATGCCGTGCCGAGCGTCTCCACCGTGTCGGGCGCACCGACCATGGCCAGGCTCCGCCAGAAGCTCGCCGAGACGCCGCGGTAGTTGGGCTTCTTCACCACCGTCTTGAGCTCGCCGTTCTCGATGACGCGCCCGCGCTCGCAGCCGAACTGGAACTTGTTGCGCGAGTCGTCGATCGACCACGAGCAGTTGGTTTCCATGTAGACGCCGCGCTCCACCGCGCGGATCATGTCGTGCAGCGACGACGTGCCGGGCTCGAGGTTCAGGTTCGCCATGCGGTCGATCGGCGGGCGGTTCCAGCTCGCCGCCCGCGCGTTGGCGACGCCGGCGAGGCCGCTGCGCGCCTGCGACAGCGCGCCGCCGAGCGGGCGCAGCAGGATGCCGTCGCGGATCAGGTGCGTGCGCTCGGCCCGCGTGCCCTCGTCGTCGTAGGCGTAGCTCGCGATCTCGGCGGCGCGCGTCGGGTCGAAGGTGACGTTCAGCAGCTCGGAGCCGTAGCGATAGGTGCCGAACATGTCGGGCGTGACGAAGCTCGTACCGGCGTAGTTGCGCTCGTCGCCGAGGATCCGGTCGAGCTCGAGCGGGTGACCGATCGACTCGTGCACCTGCAGGACCATCTGGTCGGGCGCGAGCAGCAGGTCCATCGTGCCCTCCGGGCAGTCGGGTGCCGACAGCAGCTCGAGCGCCTCCGCGGCGAGACGCGGCGCCGCGGTGGTGAATCCGACCGCGGCCATCACCTCGAGCCCGCCCTGTCGGCCCGCGTGATCGCCGAGGCTCCGCGTCTGCGACTCGCTGCCGGCAGCCGCGGTCACACTCAGCATCGGCAGCAAGACGTCGAAGCTCTGCTCGATCTCGCTGCCGGTGCTCGTCACGAGCAGCGAGATCGTGGTGGTGCGCCAGAGCGCCGCCGACCAGTCGACGATGCGGTCGTCGCACTTCAGGCGCTCGCACTGCGCGCGCAGCACGTCGACCTTGTCGCGCAGCGAGGTGCCTTCCCACGGCTCCGTCACCCGCGACGCGTACGCGCCGCGCACCGGGTCGCGCGGCACCAGCCGCGGATCGACGACGCTCCGCCCCGCGCTGCAGCGTGCCCAGTCGAGCGCCTCGGCGACCGCACGCGCGAGACCGGATGTCGTCACGTCGCAGGTGCCGGCGTAGCCCGTGCCGCCGTCCGCGCAGACCGTCACCATGACGCCGAGGTCGAGCCCCGTCCGCGGCGGCTGCACGACACCGCGCCGCACCGCCAGGTGGTCGTCGCGCTCCTCGACGACGCGCAGCGACCAGAAGTCCGCGGCCGGCGCGACGTCGCGAAAGCGCCGGACGATGTCGTTGAAGGTGTCGCCCGTGCTCATCGGCTCACCGCGGCATGGTGACGTCGAAGCCTTGGTCCCGACCGGCGCGCGCCTGCTCTGCGAGCGACGAGACGACCACGTGCTCCTCCGCGGCGACGATCTCCGCCACGCGGCGCCACTCGACCTGCGGCAGGAGGAGCTTCCGCAGACAGCTCGTGTCGAGGTAAAGGCACACGTCGCGGTCCCGGTCGAGGTAAAGGCACACGTCGCGGTCCCGGTCGAGGTAAAGGCACACGTCGCGGTCCCGGTCGAGGTACGGGCTCATGCCTCGCGGTCCCGGTCGAGGTACGGGCTCATGCCTCGCGGTCCCGGCGCAGCAGCTCGTCGCTCGACGGGCCGGGGTCGCGGGTGCGCCAGAAGCTCTCCATCCAGCGCAGGTGCTCCGTCGCGTCGAAGCGCTTCCGGCGGGTCGAGGACGAGGATTCGTACGGCAGGATCCGCGCCACGGGCTTCGCGTCGCGCGTGACGACGATCTCGCCGACGCGCGCAAGAGCCTTCTCGGCGGCGGGCCGGTTCAGCCGGATGTCACGGACGGTCATGGTCTTCATCCGCGGTGGAGCGTGAACATGTTTCTCAGGCGGGTCAATCGCGCGGCGGCGCCAGGCCCGCGCGGCGCTCGTCGATGCCGCCCGCGAGCAGGAAGCCGACCGCGATCGCGATCGCCGACACCGCGACGTCGGAGAACGGGTCGAAGGTGATCAGGTCCGCGACGCGGTCGGTGCCGATCAGGTCGGCCGCGGTCTCGTCGCCGATGCGCAGGTCGAGCCGGTGCACCAGCGGCACGAACAGCACCGCCTGCTGCACCAGCGACGCGGCCACCGTCGCGAGGATGCCCAGCCACCAGCGGCGTCCGCGGAACAGGCGGAAGACGCCGTAGCCCGCGATCCCCCACACCAGCCCGTCGACCGCGAACGAGGCGACGGCGAGCACCACGAAGTCGAGCGGCACGACGTCAGAACGGCAGCGCCGTGTCCTCGGACGCGTAGGGCGCGCAGATCGCCGGCGGGTCCGCGACCTCGAGTCCCACGGCACGCGACGCCGCGAGCGCCGTGCACGCGACGTGGTCGCCGATCCGCGGGCTCACGTTGAAGATCGCATTGTCGTTGCCCGGTGCCGCCGCGAGCACCTGCGGGTAGCCGCTCTCCGGCGCGATCAGGTAGCCGAGCTGGTCGTTGGCGAGGCCGAAGACGAAGTGCTCGCCGGCCGCCACGTGCGTCTCGAGCGTCTGCTGGATCGCCGGATAGCCTTCGCCGGGGATGCCGACGAACAGCAGCTCGCCGACCCGTGCCGCGCTCACCACGGTGCCCACGGTCTCCGCGTCGAGCCACGGCGGCTGGTCGTTGCGCGCGATCTGCGAGCCCAGGACCGAGAGGGGAAAGAGCGGGTTCGCGTACGGCTCGCGCAGGAAGAGCTGCGCCGCGCCGACCGTGCCGCCCGCGGACGGGCGCAGGCGCCCCAGTGCCGCGACGACCCGCTCCTCGACGCGCGCTGCGTAGCCCTCGAGCTTCTCGACGTCCGTGTCGCCGGGGACCTCGCCGTCGCGCGGCTGCGTCCGCCCGACGTCGGCGACCATCACCACCGCCGCGTCGAGGCCGTAGCGGCGCTCGATCGCGTCGGCGACCACCGCCGGCCAGTCGCCGGAGATGAGCGTGTTGCCGCTGCCCATGACGGTCGCGTGCGCGGCGTAGTTGATCAGCACGCCGAACGGCGCGCCGTCGTCCGCGCCCGGCTCGAACGCCGCGAGCACGCGCAGCTCGCCGTCGACGGCGTCATTGGGCGGCGTGTCGAACTGGCTGCGGATCAGGTCGGTCGCGTCGACGCTGCCGATGCGCAGCTCCGCGTCGCGCCGCGCCGCGTACGCGTCGAGGATCGCGCCGACCGTCTGGTCGCGCAGGAACGCGAGGTACGAGTCGGGCAGCCCGCCCCACACGCCGGTCGTGTCGGGGCCGGCGTGGCTGTGGTCCGAGCCGACGATCACGCTGGTGCGCGGGATCGCGCCGCCGGTCGCTTCCTCGACCGTGCGCGCGACGTCGGCGTGGCCGTAGGGCCCCTGCTTGTACGCGGCGAAGGCACCCTGCGTCTCGTTCTCGGCGAACGCCACCGTGCCGCCCGCACCGCTGATCACGATCGCGCGCACGAAGATCGGCGCCAGCACGCCGGTCGACGGACGCTCCGGGCCGAAGCCGTAGCCGCCGAGGTAGACGCTGCCGTCGGGCGGCGCGGTCGCCGCACTCGGCGTGACGTCGCGCCGTGCGACGCCGACCCGTACCGTGCCGCCACCGGTCGGAGCTTCCGCGTCGGAGCATCCGGCGAGTGCCAGCGCGACGAGACCGACCCACACTCCAGCTCCGCGCATCCGTACCTCCGATCCGCGCCCGCACGGGCGCGCGCCGACCTTCGCGGCGGCGGTCGCATGGTTGCGGCTCGCGCGCCCGCGTGCAAGCGACCCGGCATGCCCACCGCTCCGCCCGCAGCGCCCACCGTGCCGGTGCGCCCTCCCGCGACGCACGTCATCTACGACATGGACGGGCTGCTGCTCGACACCGAGCGCTTCTACACCGAGGTCACGCAGCAGATCGTCGGCCGCTACGGGAAGACCTTCGACTGGTCCGTCAAGAGCAACATGGTGGGCCGTCCGGCGCTCGAGTCGGCGCGCTACCTGGTCGCGACGCTGGCGCTGCCGATCACGGCGGAGGACTACCTGCGCGAGCGCGAGGGCATGCTCGAGGAGCTGATGCCGACCGCGGAGCCCATGCCGGGCGCCGTCGCGCTGACACGCGCGCTCGCCGCGCGCGGCGTGCCGCAGGCGGTCGCGACCAGCACCGGACGGCGCCTGTTCGATCTGAAGACGCAGCGCCACCGCGCGTGGTTCGCGCTCTTCGCCGCGGTGGTCCTGGGCGACGATCCGCGTGTCGCGCGCGGCAAGCCGGCGCCCGACATCTTCCTGCTCGCGGCGCGCGAGCTCGGCGCGGATCCCGCGTCGTGCGTCGTGCTCGAGGACGCGCCGTCGGGGGTCGCAGCGGCGCGCGCGGCGGGGATGCGCGTCGTGGCTGTCCCGTACCCCGGCATGGACGCGACGCGGCTCGCCGACGCCGACATCGTGCTCGCATCACTCGCCGAGGTCGATCCCGACCTGCTCGCCACCCGGCGCTGACCCGCGCGGCGTGTCCAGGCTCGCCCGGTCGGGCCCTGGCAGAGCCGGTGCCGACGTCAGTCGCGAAGGAACGCCTTCCGGTAATGCCGCAGCTCCGCGATGCTCTCGCGAATGTCGGCGAGCGCGGTGTGCTCCTTGCCGTCCTTCTCGAACCGCGCACCGCCCGGGTACCAGGCGCGCGTCAGGACCTTGAGCGTCGAGACGTCCACCTGCCGGTAGTGCAGGAAGCGCTCGAAGGCCGGCATGTACCGCGCGAGAAAACGCCGGTCGACGTGGATCGAGTTGCCGGCGAGGATGCCGTCGCGGAAGGTGCAGTGCGCCGCGACGAGCGCGAGCGCCTCGTTCTCGACGTCGGCGAGCGACGTCTTCGAGGCCCGGACCTTGTCGAGCAGCCCGTTCTTCGTGTGCATCTCGCGGACGAACGGCGACATGCGGTCGAGCACCTCGTCGGGCTGCCAGACGACGCGCTCCAGCTCGGCGCGCGGCTCGAGGTCGCTCCCGGTGACGACGACCGCCATCTCGATGATCGCGCAGGAGTCGACGTCGAGACCGGTCATCTCGAGATCGACCCAGACGAGTGTCGGCGCTTCGTCGCTCATGGTGCGGAGCTACCGTGCGCGGTGCGGCGCCGTCAATTCGCGCGTGCCGCGCGCTGACCGCGCCCCGGGCCGCCACCCGAGGGCGGGCCGGACACCGGCCGCGC
>Ga0194132_10005751_pt1 | contig 19761 bp, 16 predicted proteins | sample TA2KigOf80mmetaG_FD_148612 | JGI IMG/M metagenome (GOLD analysis project Ga0194132, IMG submission 148612) | Freshwater microbial communities from Lake Tanganyika, Tanzania - TA2015054 Kigoma Offshore 80m | ecosystem: Environmental > Aquatic > Freshwater > Lake | place: Tanzania: Lake... | reverse complement strand
TCAGCCGGAAGGTTGGATCCTGCGAGAGCCGCTCGGCATCGTTGACATCCTCGTAGCCGGCAATCCGGCTGTAGACGGACTGGCGCAGTAGGTCCGCCAGCGGAAGCTGGGTATTCTTGCCGCGCCGTGAGTCAGTCAGGTGTTGGGCAATGAGAGCACCGAAGCCCAGCCGTTCATCCAACTCACGCACCAGGATCAGACCACCATCGGAAGTAACGCGCGATCCCTGGAAGTCGATCTTGAGAAGGCCGTTGAACGAGAGCTGAAAGGGCTGGTTTTGTTTGTCACCCATTGGGTGCTGTCCTCCGCAGGGGTCTTCGCTGCCTTCAAACCCCTATCGATATTGATGCGGACGAGCATCCAGGAGATTCGCACGCGCGGCTCAAAACGGAAATGTGGGCTTAAGGTAGTAGAGCGACGCCGCCATCAGGCCCAGGCCCTGTTCACCGGCGCGCCGCACCACTTCCTGCTCGTCGAGATCCGTCAGGAGTTCGATCAGCACGTGCAGCCCGGCCGCGTCGCCCATCACGCGGACGCGGCCTGCCAGGTGCTTGTCGAGCGCGGCCATCAGGGCCCGGCGCCGGGCACCGTGCGAAACCCGCATCCGGCGAATGTGGCTGGCCATGTGACCATCCGCGATGAAGTGCGCGAGAGCCACCTGTTCCAGCCACGCGGTCTGGCGGTCCACCAGCCACTTGGCTCGTTTCACGCGCTCCAGCACGGCGTGGGGAGCCACCATGTAGCCCACGCGCAGGCCCGGAAACAGCACCTTCGAGAAGCTGCACAGGTAGATGACGTTGGCGCCGCCGGCGATGCCCTGCAGGGCGGGCAGCGGCCGTCCGGCATAGCGGAACTCGGAGTCGTAGTCATCCTCAATGATGGCGGCCCCGGTGCGGCGCGCCCATTCGATCAGTTCCAGGCGCCGCGCCAGGGACATGACGCAGCCGGTGGGGAACTGGTGTGACGGGGTGATGTAGATGGCCTTGGCCTCTTCCGGCAGCGCGCTGACGATGACGCCCTGGCTATCCACGGGCGCGGGCGCGAGGCGGGCGCCCCAGGATTCGAAGATGAGGCGGGCGCCGCGGTACCCGGGGTTCTCAAAGGCCACGACATCGCCCGGGTCCACCAGCAGGCGCGCGCTCAAGTCGATTGCCTGCTGGGACCCGTTGACGATGACCACATCTTCGGCCCTCGCCCGCACGCCGCGGGCCTTGGCGAGGTGGGAGGCCAGGGCTTCGCGCAGGGGCAGGTAGCCGCCGGGGTCCGGCTGATAGTCGAAGATGCCGGGGCCGGATTCGCGAAGGGCCCGGGTCATGGCGGCCTGCCAGGCGGGAAGGGGGAGGCGGCGCGGGTCCGGGGTCCAGTGGGCGAAGGAGATGGCGGGGGCCTTGTGCGCGGCGAGGTGGTCGGCGCGGCGGCCGGTGGCGGCGGTGAGGCGGCGGCCGTAGGCGGAGAGCCGGATGTTGGATGGCGGGGTTTCGGGCTTGCGGGCGCCGGGGCGGGCGTGCAGCATCCGCTCCGGGAGTTCGCGGCAGACATAGGTGCCTGAGCCGCGCCGGGCTTCGAAGTACCCTTCCGCCAGCAGTTCGTCGTAGGCCTGGGTGACGGTGGTGCGGGAGACGCCCAGCAGTTCCGCCAGGCCGCGGGTGGAAGGGACGCGCTCGCCGGGGGCGAAACGGCAGGTGAGGACGGCCTGGCGCCATTCGGCCGACAACTGGCGGAAGAGCGGCGTGGGGGATTCCGGGTCCAGGATGACAGCGAAGTCCATGGCAAGTGGACTTATGATACTTCTAAAAAGTGGATCTTTCAAGAGTCCACTTTGCGTGACATTCTGGTACCACCCATGGTTGGATGCGCGGCCATTGACGCTGTACTCGATGAGGGGCTGGTCTGCCACGTTGGGTTCCTTATGGGTGGCCGGCCCCTGATCGTTGTGGCGCCGTATGCGCGCGACGGCGGGAGGATCCTGATTCCGGCCGCGGACGCCCTGGGCCGTGCGGCGGAGGCGGGGGAGGTTTGCGTGACCATCTCCCTGCTGGACGGGCTGGTGTTGGCCCGTTCGGCGATCCATCACACCGTGAACTATCGCGTGGTGACGCTGCGAGGCCGTCCGGAACGGGTGACTGGAATGGCGGAGAAGTTGCGGGCGCTGCGCCTGTTGACGGACCGGCTGTCGCCGGGCCGGTGGGACACGGCCCGGGCGCCGAACGAGCGGGAGGTGGACGAGGCCGGGTTGCTGGCGGTGTCCACGGCGGGGGCACGCCTGGATGTTCGGTCCGGTCCACCGGCGGAGGCGCCCGAGGACCGGCATTCACCTGTGTGGGCGGGCATCGTGCCCCTGACGCTTGCCCGGGGGCCGCTCATCACCCACGATCCGATACAATCCAGGCGTCGGTCTTCCGTCTGAAACTGACCTTAGGGAGGTTCCATGCTAAACCGGGCAAGGTTTGTTCTTTTCCTGACGCCGTTGTTCTATCCCGGGATCGAGCCACTGCTCGCCCAAACCACCTTCGGCCGAATTCTCGGCGACGTCCGCGACGCCTCCGGGAGTGCGGTGGCCGGCGTCAAAGTCACCGTCGTCAACGAGAAATCCCGCGAGACCTACGCGCAGGACTCCAGCGACGTTGGCTCTTACGCTTTCAACACACTCATTCCTGGCACCTACACCATCCAGGCGGAACGCCAGGGTTTTCGCGGCGTTCGCGTGCAGGGCATCGTGCTGCAGGTGAATCAGACGGCTCGCTTCGATCTTGCCATGGAGGTGGGCGCAGTGACCGAATCGGTGAGTGTGGTGGCCTCGGCCCCAGTGCTCGCCACAGACACCGCGGACATTGGCAACGTGGTCACCCGCCGGCAGGTTGTCGACCTGCCTCTGAATGGCCGAAACTACATGCAACTCACGGCGCTCACCAACGGCGTCATCCTCGGCGGCAATACCGAAAGTGGCGGCCCCAACTTTCTCAGCCAGGGCGGACGTCCCACGCAGAACAGTTTTCTGGTGGATGGCGTCGAAACCCGAATTCAGCGCGAGGGCGGCTACGGCCTCAATCTGTCGGTGGAAGCAATCGACGAGTTCAAGGTGATGCAGAACTCCTACTCGGCCGAATTCGGGCGCGCCGCCACCATCGTGAACGCGGCCATTCGCTCGGGAACCAATGAGTTCCACGGCAGCGTCTTTGAGTTCCTGCGCAATGAAAAACTCGACTCCCGTAACGCGTTTGACCTGACCAGCACGCGCCGCCCGCCGTTGCGCTTTAACCAGTTCGGCGCGGCCGCTGGAGGACCCATCCGCAAAGACAAGCTCTTCTTTTTCGCCAACTACGAAGGGCAGCGGATCCGGCGCGGCTCCACCGTGTTCGCCAACGTACCTACCCCGGCAATGCTGGGCGGCAACCTGGCCGGCATGCGCGTGGCCAACGACCCCGACACCCGCGCTCCGTTCCCGGGCAGTGCCGTTCCCGCATCGCGATTCTCTCAATTCGCGCGCGAAGGGGCGAAACTGTATCCGGCTCCGAACTCCACCGCTCTGGCGAACCTGAACTATCAGGCCGTGCTCAGCAATCCCACCACCATGAACCAGGGCACGGGCCGCATCGACTACCTGCTCAGCGCCAAAGACCGGCTGAGCGGCCACTACTCCGGTTTCGAGTTCGGCATCATCAACCGCAACGTGATGCCCTTTGCCGGCACGCAGTCCTTCTCTAAGGTGCGCAATCTGGCCGTCGAGCACATCCACAATTTCAGTGCCTCTCTTCTGAATACGCTGCGCTTCGGTTACTCCTGGACCGACACCTACACGGGTCCCGACACGCTGCTTGATCGCGACGTCACGCGCGACTTCGGCCTTCGCAACCTTTCGCCGGAGCCCCGCGCCTACGCGCCCCCCGGCATCTCCATTGTCGGTTTCAACTACATCGGCGCGCCCCAGTGGAACCCCAACGGCGCCATAGACATCAACCGGCAATTCGTCGAACAACTCACCTGGATCCGGGGCAAACATTCCCTCAAGTTCGGCGGCGATGTTCGCCTTCTCCGCTACAACGATCTCGGCTACGCCATCCAGAACGGTGCCTACGGTTTTGCCAACCAGTACAGCAACAACTCAGTGGCGGACTTCCTTCTTGGCATCCCGCAGTCGGCGTTTGCCCATCGCGCCGGGGGCAGTGGCTTTTCGTTCCGCACGGCCAACGGCGAATACTCGTTCTTCGCGCAGGATGACATCCGCCTGAGGCGAAACCTGACCTTGAACATCGGCATGCGCTATGAATACGTCCAGTGGCCGCAGGAGGACCGCGACGAATTCGCCGTCTGGAACTTCCGCCGCGGTGCGCTCGATCTGGCCGGCCGGGACCTTCCCCGCCGTATCGCCCCGTCGGACCGCAACAACTGGGGCCCGCGCCTTGGTCTCGCGTACACGCCGTTCAAGAAGACCGTCATCCGCACGGGCGCCGGCATCACCTATGGCAACTTCCGCCAGTGGGAAGTGGCGCTCTTCCATTTCAGTCCGCCCTTCGTCTACGAGAACCTCGATTTCAACGACTTTCCGCGCCCTGCCTTCACCACGTCCACGCTGTGGCCTTCCGTTGTCCCGGTTGATCGTTTGGATTTCCGTACCGTCACAGTGAATTTCCAAAGCCCGGATAAAGTTCTGCCCACCACGTATCAGTGGACCTTTGGCGTACAGCAGGAGTTGCTGCCCAACCTCATGCTGGAAGTAGCCTATGCCGGCAACCGCTCCGTGCGTCAGCCGAATCGTTGGGATGCCAACCCGGCCAGGCAGGACGCCGACCTCTCGAGGCCCACGCCCATCCAGTCCCGGCGGGCGTTCCAGAACGTCGGCTTCGTCAGCGGCAATACCTCGCAGGCGTGGTCCAATTACAACGCGCTCAACGTGCGCCTGGAGCGTCGTTTCGCCGGCGGCCTCACCCTGCTGGGTGTTTATACATGGGCGAAGGCCCTGGCAATCCGGCCCTTCGACAACTGGACCGTCATGGACATCAACAACATTCGGATCAACTATGGTCCAATCAATGACTTCACGCACAACTCCGTCACCAGCTATGTTTACGATCTGCCCTTTGGCAAGGGCAAGCGATTCGGCGGAGGCGCAAATCCGGTGATGAACCAACTCATCGGCGGCTGGCAGGTGAACGGCATCACCACGTTCCGTTCCGGTGCCGCGCTATCCACAACCTCACCGGTCTCCAACAACCGGGGCAACCGCGCCGGCAACCGGCCAGACCGGATTGGGGCGGGCAACCTGCCCACAGACCAACGCCGCGTCGAGCGGTGGTTCGATACCGCCGCATTTCGCGACCCCGTCCTGGGAACCTACGGCAGCGCCGGCGACGGCATTCTCCGCGGCCCCGGACTTGTCAACTGGGACCTGTCCATCTTCAAGAACTTTCTGATCACCGAGCAAAAACGCCTCCAATTCCGCTGGGAAATGTTCAACTCCCTGAACAACGTGAACTACGGCAACCCGTCCACCAATACCGGCGATCCGCGCTTCGGGCGCATCTCCAGCGCTCTGGCCGCGCGCCAGATTCAGGCTGCGCTGAAGTTCATCTTTTGACCACAGCACCGCTCAACGTGGACCCCTCTGGCACTTGTCCAAGCGGTTCACGAACCGGCCAGACTTACTTTTCCCGTCTTTTCAACAATTAAGCGGCGCCTGGTAATGCAACCCCAACCGGGCGCCACCGACCCGGGCGAGGCATCCGGTTTTTTGGGTTCGCTTCGTCACAGGCTCTTCCTGGCTCCCAGTTTTCTGAAAACCGAATCGTTTCACACAACCTGGATGCCTGGAAAAAAGCGATGCCAGGCGCCCCGGCTGGGCTTCGCGCGGCAAACCGCAACACGAACCCAGACCCGCGATCTGGCTTTGCTTCGTTAAGGCCTGTCCGGCCGGCAAGCTGTTCAAAATCAGGCCGTTACCCGCCGTTACGCGCCGTGGACAATCGAACCCAGACCGGCACGCTGCGACAAAATCCCGAACTTGCGGAACGCATCCTGTGCGCTCATCCCCGCTTCCAAAGCCTTGCACACCGTCTTTTCGCCGCGCGCCTTCTCCACCGGTGTTGATGACCTCGCGCTCCGCCTTCCACGGAATCACGCACACCCCGCCGATGCCGCATGATACCGGGGAAAATGTCCCGTCCGGGCGTCCTGGGACGCTACTTAGTTGTCATGATCTGCAGACTAGCCTTGGTTTTCGTTGCCTGCCTGCCGCTGGCGGGCAAGATCGAGTGGCGGCGGGTGACGCCGGAGGAGCTGAAGTCGGCGCCGGTGGTTGACCCGGGCGCGGCGGTGGAGATTCTGTTCTATCACGTGTTGATCCGGGAGGGGGTGTCCTGGGACTACAGCGTCCGGTACAAGATCTTCACGGAAAAGGGCGCCGCGGATTTCTCGACGGTCAAGCTGCCGGCTTCGATCACGGAGCTGAAGGATGTGGGCGTCCGCGTGACGCAACCGGATGGCACCTCGGCGGAGTTGCCGAAGGTGGAGATCCGGGACCAGGTGACGAAGGTGGGGCGCCTCAAAGTGCTGGTGAAGTCATTTGCCGTGCCCGGTCTGAAGCCCGGTTCTATTCTGGACCTGCATTGGCTCATGCCTCAGGCCGGTTTACTGCAGGGCGCCCGGCTCGACTATCAGTTCGATGTTCCTGCGCGTGAGGTCAGTTACCTGATCAAGACGAAGCAGCATGAGCGCGCCTGGCTCTCCTACGCGAGTTTTAACTGCCGTCCGGAAATTGGATCCATGACGAGGACCATGCGCAACGTGCCGGCGTTCCGCGAAGAAGAGAATATGCCCTCGCGCGCTCGTGCTTCGATGTACGACCTGGCCTACTACGACGGGCTTTTCCAAAGGAACTGGTGGGATCAGTTCAATGAGATGCGCTGGAAGCACTTTGCCAAGTACACGGAGCCCACGCGGCCGATTCAGGAACTGGCCAAACGGCTCATTGCGGGCCAGGAGGGCAATTTGAACAAGGTACTGGCGTTGGCCGCGTTTTGCCGGGAGAACATCAAGAACGTCTACAATGCCGGATCCGGCGTGACGACCGAGGAACGCGAAGAGTTCGCGAAACGCAAGCTGCAAAAGCCCGAGGAGACGCTTGCGCTGAAGGTGGGCATCGGTAAGGAAATCAACTTTCTATTCGGCGCGCTGGCCCGGGCGGCCGGCTTCGAGACCCGCCAGCTGTTGCTTTCGGAAGCAACCGGCGTGGACTTCGATTACCGACGCGCCGATGAAGGGGAACTCACGGCGGACGAGGTGGGCGTTGAGATTGACGGGCGGTGGCGCTTGTTCGACCCAGCGACGCGCTACGTCATGCCGGGTATGGTTCGCGGGCAGGAAGAAGGACAGAGCGGGATGATGATTTCGGCGAAGGGCCCGCACTTCATGACCACTTCCGGGGCCCCGCCCGACCAGACCCTCATGCGGAACATCGGCCGTTTCAAGCTGAGTGAAGACGGTACGCTCGAAGGCACGGTGGAAGAGTGGCACGGCGGGCATGCCGGCGCTTCCCTCAAAGAACGTTACGAGGATCTCTCGCCGGCCGAACTCGAGAATCTGGTGAAAGAGCAGGTGCGCGGCCGCATTGAAGGCGCCGAGGTGACGGAGATCAACGTGGAGAACGTGACGGATTTGAAGAAGACTCTGGTGATCAAGTACACGCTGCGGGTGCCCGGTTACGGCATTCGGACCGCCAAGCGGCTGATCCTGGCGCCGAGTGTGCTGGCACGGCGGCGGCAACCGTTGTTTTCCTCTCCCACGCGTACCCATCCGGTGCAGTTCAACTACTCCTACACGCGCTGGGACGACATTGCGATTGAACTTCCGGAGGGTCTGGAATTCGAAAGCCTGACCGGGCCCGCGAACTTCCAGTCGGATGTTGGGCACCTGCACCTTCAGTACTCGCTGGAGAAGGGCAAGGCTCACAAGTTGGTGGTGACTCGCCAGTTTAAGTGGGGAACTCGGGGTCCCTTGCGGGTGCCGGTGGAGTACTACGGGAATCTCCAGAAGATCTTCCATACGATGCACGAGATTGACGACCACGTGCTGACGATGCGTCCGCCCGCGGCGGCGGCGACGCAATAACCCCGCCATCATCGGAAGCGTGTAGACTCTCTAGAGAAGGAAGTGAACCACGTGTCCGAATCACGCAGAACCTTTGTATGGATGGCGGGCGGCGCTGCCGCCGCGCAGTTGAGCACACGGCGCGCCCTGGGCGCCAATGAGAAGATCCAGGTGGCCGTCCTGGGTGTGAACGGCCGGGGGAAGGACCACATTCAGGGCTTCATGAAGCAGCCCGACGCCGAAGTGGCCCTGATCTGCGACCCGGATAGCGAGGTGCTGGCCAAGCGCAAGCAGGAGTTCGAGGCCAAGTACGGCAAGACCGTGGCCACGGAGACCGACCTGCGGAAGGTGTTCGACAACAAGTCCATTGACGCGGTGAGCGTGGCGACGCCAAACCATTGGCATGCGCTGGCGGCGATCTGGGCGTGCCAGGCGGGCAAGGACGTGTACGTTGAAAAGCCCGGCGCGCACAACATCTGGGAAGGGCGCAAGCTGGTGGAAGCGGCGCACAAGTACAACCGGATTGTGCAGCACGGCGTGCAGCTTCGCAGTTCCGAGGCGCTGCAGGAAGCGGTGGGGCTGTTGCGCAAGGGCGCGATCGGGAAAGTCTACATGTCGCGCGGGCTGGTGTTCCGGTGGCGGCCGTCGATTGGGAACAAGCCGACCGAGCCGGCTCCGGCACACATCGACTACAACCTGTGGACCGGCCCGGCCCGCATGCGCGCGTTCTCGCGCCGCATCGTGCACTACAACTGGCACTGGCACTGGGATTACGGCAATGGCGATGTGGGCAACCAGGGGATCCACGAAACCGACATGTGCATGTGGGGCCTGGGCGTGGACACGCTGCCTTCGAAGGTGGCCAGCATGGGCGGCAAGTTCCTGTTCGACGACGACAAGGAAACGCCGGAGGTGCAGACCACGACGTACCTGTATCCGGAAGAGCGGAAGATGATCCAGTTCGAGGTGCGGCACTGGTGCACGAACTCGGAGCATGGCGCCGATGTGGGCAACCTCTTCTACGGCTCCGAGGGCTTCATGGTGGTGAAGGGCTACGACAGCTACGAGATCTTCCTGGGCCAGAAGCGCGAGAAGGGTCCTGCGCGGAAGGCCGGCGGCGACCACTATGCGAACTTCATCAAAGCCATGCGCAGCCGGAAGACCGCCGATCAGAACGGTCCGGTGGAGACGGCGCATCTGGCCAGCGCCCTGGCGCACATGGGCAACATCTCATACCGGCTGGGCCGCACGCTTACGTTCGATGCGGTGAACGAGCGGTTCGTGGGGGATGAAGACGCCAACGCGATGGTGAAGCGCCAGTACCGGCCGCCGTTTGTGGTTCCGGACAAGGTCTAGGCGCAGGCGATCAGTTTACTTTCGGGAGGCACACGATGGACCGCCGCCATTTTCTGAGAGGCGCTGTGGCTTGGGCCGGCGCCGGCATGCTTGACGCGCAGAGTAACTCCCAACAGCGGGGGGGCGGCCGGCAGGGGCTCCAGCCGTTGGGCGATGGCCGGATTGGCAACACGCCGGCGATGAAGATTACGGGCATCAAGACGTTCCTTATCGGCGCGGGAGGACGGAACTGGGTGTACGTGAAGGTGCTGACGGACCAGGGCATCTATGGCATCGGCGAGGCGTACTCGGCGGGTCCTGATGAGGCCACGGTGAAGGTGATCGAAGACTTTCAGCGCTGGCTGATTGGGCAGGATCCCCGCAATGTGCAGTACCTGTTCGACCTGATGTACAACACCACGCGCTTCCCGGGCGGGCTGGTGATCAACTCAGCGATCAGCGGCATTGAGCATGCGTTGTGGGATATTGCCGGCAAGTCGGCGGGCGTTCCGGTGTGGGCCCTGCTGGGCGGGCGCACGCGCAACAAGATACGGGTGTACCAGAGCATCGGTGGAACCACTCCTCAGGAAGCCGCGGAGAGCGCCAAGCGGATGATTGAGAAGTACGGGTATACGGCCATCAAGATGGGCATCACCGCCGATGGCGACATGCCCTACAACCGGGCGCTTCGTCTGAGCACGGAAAAGGTGAAGGCGGTTCGTGAAGCGGTGGGGCCGGATATCGACATTGGCGTGGATGTTCACACCAAGTTTGTGGAAGTGGAGCGTGCCGTCCGGCTGGCCAAAGCGATTGAGCCTTTCAATCCGATGTGGCTGGAGGAACCGATCCGGCCGGAGAACTACACGGCGATGAAGAAGCTGAGCGATCACGTGGATATCCCGCTGGCGAGCGGCGAGTCGAACTACATGAAGTACGAGTTCAAGCAGTTGATCGACATGCAGGCACTGGACTTTGTTCAACCGGATATCTGCTGCTGCGGCGGCGTGCTGGAGATGAAGAAGATCGCCGCGATGGCGGAGGCGCAGTATATCAAGGTGGCTCCGCACAATCCGATGAGCCCGCTGGCCACGGCGGTGAATGTGCACTTTGCGGCGTCCACGCCGAACTTCCATGTTCTGGAGTACCATGCTCCCGATAATGGTGCTTGGAAGGATGTTTTGAAGGAGCCGATCATGGTGAACAAGGACGGGTATGTGGACATCCCGAACAAGCCGGGCTGGGGTGTGGAGTTGAACGAGGAAGCGTATAAGCACATGCCGCCGGGTCCGTGGAAGCGGGGGACGAATTTTCGCGCGGATGGGTCGCCTTACTTCCAGTAGGCGAGATGGTGTGGTCGATGGTGGAGGTTCGCGGGGTGAGGTGGTCACCCAACTGAAGAGGGACACCTTCCAGGGAGCAGGAGACATCGAGCGGCTGGTTCAGGGACGCAAGCGGCTCGCCCGCATTCGCGACCTTCGCTCTCCGAACGGGCCTTCTGGCAAACCGATAGCCGACGGCGAGGATCGACGCCAGGTAGTAGTGTCTTAAGCACCGCCGAACCTGGCGGGCACCTTCCTGGCGAACTTGTAAGAATTCCTTGCAAGTTGCTTCCGACTCCAGTTTCCTCTCGTTGTCGATGTCCGCGAGGTGCATGAACGCTATTCGGCCCCGTTTGAGCATGCGGCCGTAGGTTCTGGAAAGTCTTACCGGGGAGTGCCGGTAAGTCTTGCCGGGTGGCCGCTCGCGGCGGTCGCGAATGGGCTGTAAGAGGTTGAATTCATTGAGTTGAGTGCTTTGGCATCCGCCGTGCTTTATTGGCATGGCAGAAAGGGATGCCAACCATGAATTCATCCAGCAGCGATTTCGAGAGCCGGGAAGCGAGCCGCTTTCCCTGGGTCTCTTCTTTCCTCGGTTTGGGGCTGATTGTGAGCCTGAGCGGAGGTGTTTATCAACATTCCCAGATTGAGCGTCTGGGGCAGGAGTCCGCCGCGACGCGGCAGGAACTGGCTTTTATGCGCCAGAGTATGGCTCAGGGTGAAGATGGCTTGAAGGACGCGCTGGAAGACGTGAGGCAGGACGTTGCGGTGGCGCGTGGCGATGCCGCACGGGGCATTCAGGCTGCGCGGAACGCGGTGGCCAAGGCCGCACGGAAGCAGGATGAGAAGCATTCGGCGATGGCGGCCGAGCTGGGCACGGTGAAGACGGCGGCGGAGCAGGCCGCTCACCTGGGGGCTCAGCTTGGCACGCGGCTGGGTGAGGTTTCACAGGAAGTGGGGGGAGTGAAGAATGAGGTGGGGAGCGTCAGGACCGATGTCGCTCAGACTCGGGGTGACCTGGAGAAGGCCGTCGCCGACCTGAAGCGCACGACCGGCGACCTGGGTATCCTGAGCGGCCTGGTGGCCACCAACGGCAAGGAACTGGCCGCTCTTCGGGAACTGGGCGAGCGGGACTACGTGGAGTTCACGCTGAACCGCGACAAGACACCAAGGAAGGTCGGCGAAATCATGGTTTCGCTCAAGAAGACGGACCTGAAGCGCAACCGCTACACGATTGAGATCACGGCTGATGACAAGCGTGTGGAGAAGAAGGACCGCGGGATCAATGAACCGGTGCAGTTCTATGTTGCCTCGAAGGCGCGCCAGCCTTACGAACTGGTGGTGAACCAGGTGAAGCCCAATGAGATCACGGGCTACCTGGCGGTGCCCAAGGCGAAGCTTCCGCGCCGCGGCTGAGTTCCGGGGGCGGTGGCTGGCCGCCGCGCGGACGCTCACCCGCGCGGCGGCGGCCGGTCTTCGGGTATCCTGATGCCCGCGAGCCGCGGCACATGCCAGCGCCCCTTTGACGGGCGGACCGGTAACAGCCTCCCGGTCCGTCCGATTTTTTGCGTTCCGCAACTTCGTTTCACGCGGCGACGTCGATAGAATCTGAGTATGTGGCGATTCCGCGCGGTGACTTTTCTGGCGGTGGCGGCCGTGGCGGCCGTGGCGTTCGCTCAGGCACCGGCGCGGACGGGCCAGAAGAAGGCGGCTCCGCGGCGCCCGGCGGCGAAGAAGGCCGAAGCTCCGAAGCCGGAGGCTTCCGAAACGGTGGAAGAGCGCAAGACCTGGCCCGTGGTGCGGTTGACGGTGACCGGAAACAAGCGTTACACCGAAGCCCAGATTCTGCAGGCCGCCGGGCTTTCGACGGGCCAGACAGCGTCCCGCGAACTCTTTGATGGCGCCCGGGACCGGTTGCAGGCGACGGGCCGCTTTGAGACGCTGAGCTATCGCTATGACCCGGACCCCGGCGGTCAGGGCTATGCCGCCCGGGTGGAGGTGGTGGAGATTGAGCCGCTGCTCCCGTTCCGCTTCGAGGACCTGCCTGTCGCGGAGCAGGAGTTTGCCGCCTGGCAGCGCCAGCGCGACCCGTTGTTCATTGACCGGGTGCCCGCCACGCGGAACGCGCTGGAGGCTTTTTCCCAGGCGGTTCAGGCCTTTCTGGAATCGCGGAATGCGGGCGAGCCTGTGATTTCGCGGGTGGACGCGGAGCGCCCGGAGGAGTTTTTCGTCCGCGTACGCCCGGCGAAGCTGCCCCCGGTGATTGCCGAGGTGCATTTCAAGGGCAACGACGCGATTGCCACACAGCCGCTTCGCACGGCGCTGGCGGGCGTGGCCATTGGAGTGCCCTACGCCGAGCCCCGGCTGCGCCAGTTGCTGGATACCAGCCTGCGTCCGCTGTATGAAGCCCGGGGGCGCCTGCGGGTGGCATTTCCAAAGGTTGAAACCGCCCCCGCCAAGGGTGTGGACGGCCTGGCCGTCACGGTGACGGTGGATGAAGGCAAGGTGTACGAACTGGGCGATGTGCGTCTGGACGGCCCGCCGGGGCTGCCGGTGAACGACCTGTTCAAGCAGGGCAAGTTCAAGACGGGAGAGATCGCGAATTTTCAGGAGATTGACGAGGCGGTGGCCCGGGTGCAGGCGGCCCTGCGGCGGGCGGGGTATATCCGGGCCACGGTGACGCCGCGCCGCCGGATGGATGACGCCAAGCTTGCCGTTCACCTGGATCTGGCGGTGGCGGTGGGAGAGCGCTATTCATTTGGCAAGCTGACGATTCAGGGGCTGGACATCCACGGGGAAGCGGCTATCCGGAAGATGTGGGGCATGAAGGAGGAGGCCACCTTCAACCCCGAGTACCCGGACTATTTCCTGAATCGGGTGAAGGAGGACGGCGTTTTCGACAACCTGAGCGCCGTGCGCAGCGAGGCGACGGTGCGCGAGGCCACGCGTATGGTGGATGTGACGCTGCTTTTCGGCAAGCCGGCGGAGCGGAAATCGCCCCTCCGCGCCGACCCTCCTCCGGTGCCCGCCGAACCCCCGATGCCGTGATTTTTCGAGGCCCCGGGGCCTGTCCGCGTGCTAATTTGGAAGGAGTGCCCACGGCTCCACTCAGCTTTCACCTGGAGCGGTACGAGGGTCCGTTGGATCTGCTGCTGGACCTGATCCGGAAGCAGCAGATCAATATCTACGACATCCCGATCGCCCAAATCACCTCCCAGTACATGGCGTACATGGAGAAGGCCGCCCAGCTCGATATCGAACTGAGCGCGGAATTCGTGTACATGGCCGCGACGCTGATTCATATCAAGTCGAAGATGCTGCTGCCGCGGGATCCGGAACTGGAGAAGATCCTGCCGGAGGATGACCCCCGGCAGGAACTGGTGGACCGGCTGCTTGAGCACGAGAGGTTCAAGAATGCCGCGGAGATGCTGCAGCAGAAGCGGATGATCGAGGAGGCTGTCTGGTCCACCTCGCAACTGCAGCAGTTTGCCGAGGATGAGGATCAGCCGGGGCTCTCCGTGACGCTGTTTGACCTGGTGAAGACCCTTCAGGACGTGCTGGAACGGGCGCGGAGCCGGCCGACGTACGCGATTGAGAAGGAAGATGTGGGTGTGCCGGACATGATCCGGGTGCTGCACCGGGTGTTTCGCGAGGAGAGGCGCATTCCGGCCCTGCAACTGTTTGAGCAGCAGCGTTCTCGCCGGGCGATTGTCTGCCTGTTCCTGGCGATTCTGGAACTGGTGAAGCGGCAGGCGCTCTTGCTGGTGCAGCAGGAGCTTTTCGGTGAGATCGGGCTTGAGAAGACGGCCGCGTTTGAAGCCAGCTTTACGCCCGAAGGCGATCTGGCGGCCTTCCAGGAAGATTACACGTAGCGGATAAACGATCAAGATGGAAGAGTTGGAACAAGAAACAGCGGCGGCGCCGGCCGCCGAGGAGATGCCGGGCGCGGAGGAGGTGTCCGCCGAAGAGGTGTCCGTTGAGGCGCTGGTGGAATCCGCGGCTTGGGACGAGAGCGGGCCGCCCGACGCCAGTGTGCGCGCGGTGATCGAAGCGATTGTCTACGTGACCGAGGAGCCGGTGAACGCCACGCAGATCGCGCAGGCCCTGGTGCTGCCGGTGGAGAAGGTGGAGCGGCTGCTGGCGGAACTGGCGGCCGAGTTTTCGCGGCCCGAACACGGCCTGATCATCCGCGAGGTGGCGGGCGGCTACAAGATGGGCACCAAGGCTGAGCATCACGAAGCCATCCGCGCGTTTGCGCGCAGCCTGAAGCCGCCGCTCAAACTGTCGCTGGCGGCGCTGGAGACTTTGGCGGTGATTGCGTACAAGCAGCCGATCACGGCGCCGGAGATCGGGGAGATCCGCGGGGTTCAGGGGACGGGTGTTCTGAAGACGCTGCTGGACCGGAAGCTGATCACCACGGCCGGCCGCAAGAATGTGATCGGCAAGCCGATTCTGTATCGCACGACGAAGGACTTTCTGCTGCAGTTCGGATTGAAGGATCTGGCTGAGCTTCCGACGTTGAAGGAGTTCGAGGAATTGCGGCGGCTGGCCTTCAATGAGGACCCGGTGGAGTTGGAGCCTGCGGCGGCGGCGGCGGATTCCGGGGAAGAGGTTTTGCCGGAAGAGGCTTTGCCGGAACAGGCGGCGGAACAGGCTCCGGAACCGGGCGCCCATGGCTGAAGAGCGGCTGCAGAAGCTGATTTCGCGCGCCGGTGTGGCCAGCCGCCGGAAGGCCGAGGAGTTGATTCTGGGCGGCGCCGTTACGGTGAACGGCAAGGTGGTGGTGGAACTGGGATCCAAGGCGGATCTTGAGCGGGACCACATCAAGGTGGGCGGCAAGCTGCTGCATGCGCCGCGGCGGCTGGTTTATCTGGCGATGAACAAGCCCGTGGGCTGCGTGACGACGGTTTCCGACCCGCAGGGCCGGCCGACGGTGATGGACCACCTGCGAGGGGTGAAGGAACGGGTCTATCCGGTGGGAAGGCTGGATTACGCGAGCGAGGGATTGCTGCTGTTCACCAACGACGGCGACTTTGCGAATGCGTTGATGTCGGCCAAGAACCGGGTGGTGAAGACGTACATGGTGAAGGTGAACGGGACGCTGGACTTCGCCCAGGAAGAGCAGTTCCGGCGCGGGGTGCCGCTGGACGGGCGGATGACGGCCCCGGCGGGTCTGCGTGTGGTGCGGGAGGCTGAGAACCCGTGGTATGAGGTGAAGCTTCACGAAGGCCGGCAGAACCAGATTCGGATGATGTTCAAGCACTTTGGCCTGCTGGTGGAGAAGTTGAAGCGGGTCCGGATTGGTTTCCTGGAAGTGCGGGGGATTGGGAGCGGCGAGCACCGGCAGTTGACGGCGCAGGAGCTGGACCGTTTCCGGCGGTTGCTGCACCTGGCCGGGACGCAGGCGTAGACGGGGGTTTGGGCGTGACTGTTCCCCTGGCGGAGATCCTGAGGCCGGGCCTCACCATTGCGGTTGTCGGACTCTCGTCGAGCCCTTTCCGGCCGAGTTACGGGGTGGCTGAGTATCTGCAAGGGGCGGGTTTCCGCATTATTCCCGTGAATCCGAACGAAACCGAGGTGTTGGGGGAGCGGGCTTATCCCAGCCTGGCGGCGATTCCGGAAGCGGTAGACATCGTCAACGTTTTCCGCCGCAGCGAGTATGCCGCGGAGATTGCGCGGGACGCTGTGGCGATAGGGGCTGGTGTGCTGTGGCTGCAGGAAGGGGTTTGGAGCAGGGAGGCGGAAGAGGTGGGCACCAAAGCAAAACTGACGGTGATCATGGATCGCTGCATTGCGACCGATCACCGTCAGCTTGTGCGAAGCGGAAAGTTTACTTCCTGAGGCGGCGGGCCATGAGGCCGAGGCAGAGGACTGCCGCACCAGCCATGGCGAAGGTAGCGGGTTCGGGGACGGCGCGGAGCAGTTCGGCGCGCCCGTTCAGGCTGATCAGGTCGCCCTTGCTGAGCTTGAATTTCACGATGATGGAAAGGATCCCGGAACCAGGGGTGGGCGGGATGCCGACGGTGGCGTTCGAAGACGGGTCACAGGTGTCGGAGAAACCATCGGGGCCGGTGAGTGCGCAGCCATCGCCAAATCCGGTGCCCGCGTAGTAGACGCCGTCCACCATGGGATGATGAACTTCAGGCTGGGTGGTGGTCATGACGTTGATCGCCCCATTCCGGGGAGCGCCATCGGTGACGGAACTGGAATGGCTGCTCTGAAGCTGGTCGTAGGGGCCACCCGTGTAGAACGTGGAGAAGACGAACATGGCCAGCAGGTCGCCGCCCACGGCTTTGACGCCGAAAGCGTACTCAATAAAGGGGTCGGTGTCGAACTCGATATGGTTCTTGGGGTTCTTGCCGTGCTCGTTCTTCAGGTCGAACTGAAAGCCGGCATTGGGATTGCCGTGCTCTCCCATGGCGTTCCAGCCCCAGCGATTCCCCTGGCCCTGGGTTGCCTTGACGTCGATGGCGTGGCCCGGGCCAACCGGGTCTCCGCGTTCATTCAACTTCTGGACCATCAGGGTCATTCCGGGGGCGCAGGGAATTCCCCTGAAAACCTCAGGCTTCGCCATCATCAAACTGTTGCAACTCGGCAGATGGGACGTGGCACCGGCCGTGCCGACGAACGATAGAGCGACAATCGCCGCGAGTGCGAGGTTCCTCACGATCATATTCCTCCAGTACTATTCCGCCTACTCCTCCGCAGGATAGGCTTCTGCCATTATGTACTAGTTGAAACACCGAACTGATTCTGGGTGAGAGCCGCGCGCCTGTTGCCCGCGCGGTTCTGGAAAAAATTGTTCGCGTCAAGCGATTTGTTGCGGAGGAAGTTGTAGGCGGTGCCGTGCAACTGATTGGTGCCTGACTTGATGCTGAAGTTCACCACCGCGCCCGCGCTGCGTCCGTATTCCGCCGAGAAGTTGTTGGTCTGGATGCGGAATTCCTGCGTCGCGTCGACAGGCGGCACGTACGCCGGCGCGTTCATCTGGGCATAGTCGAGTGCGAGCCCCTCGACGAGCACTGTGTTGGCGTTGGCAAGCCCACCGTTCACGGAGAAGTTCGACCATTGTCCCTTGCCACCGAAGCCGCCTTGAATTCGCACTCCCGGTGTCAACGCCACCAGTGCGATTGGGTTCCGGCCGCTCAACGGAAGTTCCGTGACCTGCCTGTTCTCGACGACCGTGGCGATGGTGCTGGTGGCCGCGTCGAGCAGCACGCCGGTAGCCTGCACACTCACCGACTCGACGATGCCGCCAACCTCGAGGGCAAAGTCGACGCGCGCCACCTGATCGATGGCAAGCGTTACCGGACCCCGTTTGGTTTGCTTGAATCCCGCGGCCTCCGCCGTGACTTCATAGCGGCCTGGCAACAACCCGGTCACCAGATAGTTTCCTCGATCGTTCGTCGTGGATTCGCGGCCGACGCCGGTTGCAGTGTTGGTGGCGACAACCTTAGCGAGCACGACCACGGCGCCGGAGGAATCGGTGACGGTTCCAGTCACCTGCGCGGTCTGTCCGAAAAGCGTCGAGCAGGCCAGCAGGGCCAGCGGGAGGATGCGGAGGAGGCAGTGCAACATGCTCCGAACGATATCACAGCCCAATGCGGAAAGCCAGCATACATTGAGCAACGTATACATGATTGTGATAGGCTCTCGAGGAAGCGAAAGGCGGGCCCGGCATTGGACCAGGGTGAAGGCAGATTCGGTGTTTTTGAGGAAGATGCGCAAGACGGACTCGCTCCGGCTTTCGTTAAGTGGCGTGGTTCTCCATGTTCGGAGCCGCGCCGGAGGGGTCTTTGCGCTCTTGCCGTTGCCGTTTTGGCCGGCTGCGTCTTGACTGGATGCTCGCCGCAATCCAGGGCGGCGGGATCCAGAAGACCGTTCGTCGAGAACTTCGACCAGGGGCCTGGCGGATGGTATCGCGACCGCCACTACGCCCTGCCAGTGTTCGACGGGGCCGCCTACTCCTACAGCCCGTGGTGGACTGATGCCAATCACGCTCCGCCAGGCGCCGGATACCTGCACCTGGTCATGTGGATGTACACCGATAAGCGCCGATACCAGGGCGATGACGAGTACCTGCGAAAGCTGCCCTATCGCGGCACGAAGTTCGCCGAGGAGGGATTCAGCCGCGACCTGCGCAATGCCCGGCTCGGCGTCCGGCTGCGCGGCGACATGGATCTGAAGGGTTCCGAGCTGGTGCTCCATGTACAAGCGCAGACGAGCAAGACAACCGCGAACTTCGCCCTCACGGGACAGCCCTTCAAGGTAACCCGCGATTGGACCGAGCAAACGGTGACGCTGACGACGGACGCCAGCCAATGGACCTGCCTGGGCGCGCGTCACGACATGACCGGCGAGTACGGCTGCGACGATATCGCCACGGTGCTTGCGGATGTCAACCTCGACATCATCTTCCTGCTGTTTCCGGTGAAGGCCGTTCCGGCCGCGGGTCCAGTGGCGGATCCGCACAAGCTTCGTGCGGGCAAGGACTATGCCGTGGACCAATGGGCGCTGCCAGCAGGGATCATCATGTTCGATTGGGTCCGCATCAACTATCCGGGCTTGTAGCCTCTCGAGAAACTGCCCGAGCGGCCATCCGCGGGCTCTGACGGGTGGGTGTATACACCCACATTTCCGTTTTGAGCCGCGCGTGCGAATCTCCTGGATGCTCGTCCGCATCAATATCGATAGGGGTTTGAAGGCAGCGAAGACCCCTGCGGAGGACAGCACCCAATGGGTGACAAACAAAACCAGCCCTTTCAGCTCTCGTTCAACGGCCTTCTCAAGATCGACTTCCAGGGATCGCGCGTTACTTCCGATGGTGGTCTGATCCTGGTGCGTGAGTTGGATGAACGGCTGGGCTTCGGTGCTCTCATTGCCCAACACCTGACTGACTCACGGCGCGGCAAGAATACCCAGCTTCCGCTGGCGGACCTACTGCGCCAGTCCGTCTACAGCCGGATTGCCGGCTACGAGGATGTCAACGATGCCGAGCGGCTCTCGCAGGATCCAACCTTCCGGCTGA
>Ga0194132_10005750_pt1 | contig 19763 bp, 17 predicted proteins | sample TA2KigOf80mmetaG_FD_148612 | JGI IMG/M metagenome (GOLD analysis project Ga0194132, IMG submission 148612) | Freshwater microbial communities from Lake Tanganyika, Tanzania - TA2015054 Kigoma Offshore 80m | ecosystem: Environmental > Aquatic > Freshwater > Lake | place: Tanzania: Lake... | reverse complement strand
TGTAATTGGAGTTTCCCAGCACGGCAGCGTGAATCTGGCTCGTGCGAGCAGTGACCGCATCAGCATCGAGCGTGGTTGTTTCGACGATTTGGATAAGATTGCTCAGCATGTCGTCATCCGTAACTGGGGCCGTCATTCTACCGGCTTGGTCGCCAAGCGGGTAGAATGATCGCTTCTGCCAGCCCTGCACGGAGGCCCATCCATGCGTCTTACTTCCGACCGAGCCAAGCAGGCGATCCTGCACCCTGAGCAACACGTTAGGGAAGCGGCCGTTTACTACTTCTCTCGCTCGTTCAGCCAGGATAAGGACATCGTGCCCCTGGCAATCAGGGCCATCGAGCAATACGGTCAAGACGCATTTCAGTCCTACTCGTTTCTCGACAGCCTCGTCCATACGGACGAGACCGTCCTATGGATGATTGGACAATTGGCTTCGCTAGAGAAGCCCCCCGAGGACTTGTTTGGCACGCTTTGGGGTGGAGTGAATTCGGCACTTCGTCAAGTGGACCCCGAGATTCTCAAGAACCACGCATCTCAGATTCTCTCCCTGGACTGCATCGATCCTGCTCTGCACGAGTCCATTCAGGAGCGGATTCGATTTCTGACGGCTGACCCGACCAAGTTGTGGGCCGACCTAGAAGATTTTTGCGAGCGGCACAAGAACGACCACCAAGCACCGGCTGAGGAGCTTGACCATGCCAGCCGTCTCGTCGAGGCACTTGGCCGTCATCCTGGCGAAATGGCAGAACGAGTGATTGCATTTCTAAGGACGGAGATCGAAGACTATCAAGGTAACCCCATGACCTGGATGGAGCCCTACGCCATCCGGCTGGCGGGCATGATGCACTTGGAACAAACCATCCCAGACATTGTGGACAAGCTTCACGAAGATGACGACTGGCTGAACAGCGAATGCCTGTGGGCCTTGACCCGAATCGGCACGGACTCCGTGGTCCAAGCAATGGCACAAGACTTCCCGGAGGCTGAATTGGGATTTTGTTTTCAAACAGCCGGTCTGCTTGAAGACATCCACTCCGACCTGTCGGTGCAGACATGCTTCAAACTGCTGGAGGATAAGGACAAAGAGGAGATTCGCCGGGAACTCTACAAGGCACTTCTTATCAATGGGGATACGGCTGCGATTGAACCTGCCCGCATGTGGCTGCTTGAAAATGACCGTGATCCAGACTGGCTTGAACTTCGAGCCGACCTCGTGACGGCCGCCACTATCATGGAGGTAGACTTTCCAGAATTGAGCGAGTGGAAAGAGGATATGCAACATGACACGGAGTTCCGCAAGCAATGGTATGCGGAGCACGTTGCCCCTGGTCTCGATCTATATGAGGAACCGGACGACCTGCTTGATGAGGATGATGACCTCGAAGAAGATGAGGACTTGGCGTTTGCGCCTCCTGCTGACACCATCGTCGCACCGAAGCGGCCAGGGCGCAACGATCCCTGTCCCTGCGGCAGCGGCAAGAAGTACAAGAAGTGCTGCCTGAGAATGGAAAAGGGTGCCTCATTGAATTGAATGCACTCTAGGCTGCCTTCTTCGTCTCCGTCAGTGCCACGACCTTCACGACCTGCCCGGCCTGGCTGTAGACCTTCACCTGATCTGTCTCGACGAACCAGACGGCTGATACGTCGTCACAGCGGAAGCGGCGACCAATTACGTAGCCAGGGTCAGCGCCCAGCTCCTGGTGGGTTCAGCCACAAGCAGCACTGCGGAAAGAGAACGCCACCAGATCAAGGTTGCTCGTCGCCAATCCTGGTCAGGCGAAGCGACAATGGGCCCGACGCCAGCGGCACGCCGACCGTAGCACTCGGCGTTCCCTGCTTGAGAAACCTCGGAAGCGCCGTGAGGCAGGCCGTAAGCAGTTCCAGTTCCCAGGCCAGGGGTGGCCGGACGGCGTGTCCGGGATTAACCCGCATCACGTGGGGATGCGCCTCCGGGCCGGCGACCTCCCAGCCGTACTGTTCGGCGGCATCCAGGTCTTGCGGCGCCACCTCAAACGCCGGGCCATAGGTCACGGACATCCCGTTGGTGCGGCGGGCGTTCTCCTCGTCCTCGCCGCCGCCGGAGAGGATCTCACACAATACCTCCAGGTCTTCGTACAGGGCCAGCCCCAGCGTAATGCCCGACTGTCCCATCACCACCGCGTGCCACGGCCCGCTCTGAAACCTGTCACATTCAATGCGAATCGGCGCGTCCCCATCGATATACTGCCAGGGAGCTTGGCGGTAAAAACCGGCGGCCGCCGCGAAAAAGGCCCCCACCAGTTCGGGAGTGACGCCCGGGACATCGACCAGCGCTGTCATTGCGTCCCCGGCCACGTGCTGGCCCAAATCCTCGAAGATCGTCTCCAGAGGCAACAGTTCCTCGCACACCTCGCAGCCGACATTCAGCGCTTCCAGCTTTGGGCGCATCGCCTCGGCCCAGGTGTTCTCCCGCAACTCGAGCCGGCCTGGCCGACGTGGCTCGCCGGCAAACGGCCTCGCCATGGCCTGGATGACCTGCTGCCATAGCCACTGTGCATCGGGGGCTTCCGTCCGAATGTCCTGGGCCAGGACTGGCGCTTCGCTACAACTGACCACCAGCGCGCCCCAGGGGCGCTGCGGATCTCCCTGGTTTTCAATCCAGATCGGCAGCCGGCGGATGTCGGCCTGCCAGACTTCCTCGACCGCCTGCGGCAGATCGGCCGGGTCGGTGTCGCTGACTTCCAAGGGTACACCCGGTTCGCCCGACAATTGGCGCGCCAGCCAGGGTGGCGGACTGGCTATTTCCAGCACCGCCTCGACCTGTTCCAGTTCCTTGCAAAGCAGGCACTCGACCTGGATCTGCCGGAGCTTGGACCGCCAGGCATTCTGAAAACCCTTCTGCCGTACCTCGACCCGCCCGGGGCGACGGGGATCGCCATGCTTGGGGCGGAGCATCGCCTCGACCAGCGCGTCGAGCACAGCATTCTGGCCAGGTTGCCGGTCTTCGATCTCCAGGCACACCAAGTGATCGTCGTCCGAGTTGCTGGCAATCACCAGCAGCCAGGGATACATCGTCTCATCGGGTGTCTCCACCGTCGCCGAGTAGCGCCGCGCCTCAACCTGCCACACTTCGCTCTCGGCCTGAGGCAGCAGACCGAGGCGCCGGGACACGTCGGGCCACGATGGCTTGCCCCGGCTGGGCCTGGGGAGCGCAATCTTCAGCGTCTTTCGCAGCCAACTGATCGCGCCGGGCGTCGCCTTCCAGGCCGGCAGGTTGTCGGCGGCATAGGCTGCCGCCTCGCTTTCATCGCCGAGGCCAATGTATTCAGGGGCCATCCGTGGAAGCTGCCGGTCGCCCAACAGGAAAGCCGGCACGTGCTTGTTGGCTCGGTGCGCCTTTTTAAGCAGCCTGCCGGGCTGGGGGGTGTCTCCGTTCCGGCGAAAGGCCGACAGCGCCGTCGTGTAGGCCCAGGCGGCGGTGCCGTCGTCCTTATAGGCAGCCAGCAGCCGGTCCAATTCGTCGTGCTGCTCCTGTTCCAGCAGGCAACTGGCCAGGACATAACGCAGGCCCTGATTGTCATTGGGATTCAGCCGCAGCAACTCACGGTAGTGACCGAGCGCCTCGTCGTGCTCGCCGGCGTCCCAGAGACACTGGGCCAGCGCGGCGCGAGCCCTCATGTACGGGCGGGTGGGGAAATATCCCCAAAAGTGACCGGCATATTCCTGGAAAACATCCGCGCCCAGGGACCGCTCGGCGGCCCTGACGGCCTGTTCGAGGTGCCGCCTGGCATCCGGGAGCGTGGCGGCGTTCTCAGCCAGCAGGATGTGGGCGTCGGCGCAATCTTCGCACACGGCCAGCGCCTTGCGGGCCAACCGCACCTGCTCTTCTTCGTCCGCCTCGTAGGCTTGTTCCAGGATCTGCTGAGCTTTGGCCAGCGATGTGTTGTCTTCCGGCTCGCCGGTCAATTCGGCGACCAGCCGTCGCATTACCCCTTCCATCGCCCGGCGGTCAAAACCAGGTTGTGGCCCGGAACTATCAGGTAATGCGCGATTCCTGGCGACGGAGCCCTTCTTGCCAGACGCGGGCGGCTTCTTGCGAGCGGCCATAATGATCGGACTCCTTTCCCTGGGGGTGAAAACCGCCGTCGTGCTGACTAATCCCCGTGTTCTGGGTTATGTCGTGACGCACATTGTGTCCCGCGTGGCCACGCGTTTTGTCGCAAATGACAGAGTTTGTGTCTGCCACCACAAGCCGTTTACACGTCCAGGTTGGTGACTTCCAGGGCGTGCTTTTCGATGTAGTCGCGGCGGGGCTCCACTTTTTCCCCCATCAGCACGCGGAACAAATCGTCCGCGCCGCCGGCGTCCGCCATGGTCACCTGCAACAGCGTCCGGTTGGCGGGGTCGAGCGTGGTCTCGCGCAGTTCTTCCGCGTTCATTTCACCCAGGCCCTTGAACCGGGTGATGGTCAGCCCGCGGCCGCCGGCGGCGCGGACGGCGGCCAGCAGCGAGCGGAGGTCCGAGAGCGGCGTTTCGCTTTCATCGTACCGGAGCACGTAGCGCGATTCCTGGCTGCCGGTGCGCTCCTGAGGGATGAGGCTTTGGATGTCGAAGCCGGTTTGGCGAAGGTCCCCCAGCAGCGTGTTGATCGTGCGGACTTCGTTCAATTCCACGATATGGAGCTTGCGGCCGGCGGCTTCTTCGCCGTTGGTTTCCGGGGGGACGGCGCCGGAGGGAGTTTCGCCGACGGTCAGCTCGCCGCCGGCGGCCGCTTCCTGCTGGGAAACAAAGTCGCTCAATTCCTTGCGGGAACTGAACCAATGCTCGTGCCCGCCGAGGAATACATGGTAGATCGGCAGCTTGCCGGAGGCGTCGAGGTGCTTGGCATACTCGCGGAGGCTGAACCCGCGCCGCTCCAGGGCCAGCAGCGGATCTTCCATGGCGGCCAGGGTGCGGCAGAGCTGGGCCAATTTCTCCCCGGTGAAGCGGCGGCCGTCGCGAGGGTCGAACGCGGCGTCCTTCAATCCCCGTTCCAACAATTGGGTCCGCATTTCTTCGTCCGTCTGGACATAGTAGACGTCTTTCTTGTGGCGGACGCGGAACAGCGGCGGCTGGGCGACATAGACGTGGCCGGTGGAAACCAGTTGATACATTTGCCGGTAGAAGAACGTCAGCAGCAGGGTGCGGATGTGGGAGCCGTCCACGTCGGCGTCGGTCATGATGACGACTTTGCCGTAGCGGCGTTTGGCCATGTCCTGCTCGTCGCCGATGCCGCAACCCAGGGCGGAGATCATGCTGCGGACTTCCTCGTTGGCCAGCACTTTGTCTTCGCGCGATTTATAGGCGTTGATGATCTTGCCGCGCAGCGGGAGGATGGCCTGGAACTCGCGATGGCGGCCCCCTTCCGCGCTGCCGCCGGCGGAATCTCCCTCCACCAGGTAGAGTTCCGTCCGCTCCAGGTCTTTGCTGGTGCAGTCGCGGAGTTTGCCGGGGAGCCCGCCGCTGCTGAGCGCGCCCTTGCGGTCGATGATCAGTTGCCGTGCCTTGCGGGCCGCTTCCCGCGCTTCGGCCGCCAAGAGTCCCTTCTGCACCATCACTTTGGCGCTCTTGGGGTTCTCCTCCAGGTACTTGTTGAGAAAGGCGCCGACGGCCGAGTTGACGATTCCTTCCACTTCGCCGTTGCCCAGCTTGGTCTTCGTCTGCCCTTCGAACTGCGGCTCCGGCACTCGGAGCGACAGGACCGCGGAAAGCCCTTCGCGGAAATCATCGCCGCTGGGGGCCACGTCCTTGATCATTTCCTGTTGTTTGCCGTACTTGGTGAGCGCCCGGGTGAGTGCGGAGCGAAAGCCGGAGAGATGCGTGCCCCCCTCGATCGTGCAGATATTGTTCACGTAGGAATGGACGTTTTCCGTGTACTCGGCGGAATATTGCAGGGCCAGCTCGATGTTGATGCCGTCCACGTCCTCCTTGAAATAGAGGACGTCCGGGTGGGCCGGCTCCGTGGCCCGGTTGAGATACTCGACGAACTGTTCGATGCCCCGCTCGTAGACGAACGTTTCTCCCTCACCCGTGCGCTTGTCGGCGAAGATGATCTTGATGCCCCGATTGAGGAAGGCCAGTTCCTGCAGGCGGCGGTGGAGCGTGCTGTAGGTGAACTTGGTGACGGGGAAAATCTGGGGATCGGGCTTGAAGGTGGTTTTGGTGCCCCGCTTCTGCGTGGCGCCGATGCGGCGAACTTCGCCGGTGGCTTTGCCCCGTTCGTATTCCTGCTGATAGACGTGCCCTTCGCGATAGACTTCCACCTCGCACCATTCGGAGAGGAAGTTGACGACGGTGACCCCCACGCCGTGCAGGCCGCCGCTGGTGATGTAGGCTCCCTTGCTGAACTTGCCGCCGAACTTCAGGACCGTCATCACCCCCTCGAGCGTGGAGACGTCCCGGTCCATTTCCTCGGAAAGCTGCGGATGGCGGTCCACGGGGATACCGCGGCCGTCGTCCTCCACGGTGACCGATTCGTCCTCGTTGATGGTGACGCTCACCTGGGTGGCGAAGGCGGCCATCGCCTCGTCGATCGAGTTATCGACCACTTCGTAGACCAGGTGGTGCAGGCCGCGGACCGTGGTGTCCCCGATGTACATGCTGGGGCGCTGGCGGACGTGCTCCAGGTCGCTCTTGTGTTCCAGGTCTTTGGAGGTGTAATCGTCGGACGCGGCGGGAGAAATGGGTGTTGATTCTGCCATGGAATGAGGTCGTTCGTTTTCGGTGGGTGGCCGGGACTAAAGCCGTGCTTTGGGCGAGGCGAAGTCCTGGCAAGTTAGGAATGCGGTATCGGTTCGTTGGAAAGGTTCGGCTCCGGCACACGGAGTGGACCTGCTACGTGATTGGTCCCACGCGGAACTTCAGGTTCTGCACGGCCAGCTCCGGCGCGTGCCGCGTGAGCCGGGTTACGATTTCGGTTTTCTGAAAGGTGAGTTCCTGAAGCAGGGTGGAATTGGCCACGAACACTTCCAGCGTCCCGCGGCGGACGGCGCCGGGCCGGGTTTGTTTGGCCAGGGCCTCGCCCAAGGCTTCCCGCCAGGCGGCGTCCCGCACCCCCAGCGACCGGGTCCGGCCGATGCCGCGGCGGGTGATGATCTCCGCCACGAGCTCGCGGATCGGTTGCGGGCCGTGGAGCGGGACTTGTTTTCCGGTACTGTCGTTGGAACGTGCCATGTAGGTGTTGGACTGCAATTTACTGCTAACATCCTCCGGGGGCTTACGCCCGGCTCGCCGTTTCGTTAGCGGTCGCGGGCCATGGGCATGATGACGTAGCTGTAGCCGTCGTCCGTGTGGCAGACGGCGGCGCTTTCGGAATCCTTGATCTCCAACTGGAACGTCTTGTCCGGATCCAGCACGCGGAGAAAATCGGTCAGGTAGCGGGGGTCGAGCATGATGGCAATCTTGCTGCCAGTGTAGCCGATCGTCAACTCGACGTGCGATTGGCCCGTCTCCGCCGCCTGGCCGGTGAACACCGCCGTGCCTTCGCCGAATTGGAAATCGACCCCGCGGCTCTCTTCACTGGTGACAATGGCCGCCTGGCGGACCGCCGTGTGGAACTTGCCGACCGGCAGGTCGATCGTGATCGGCTGATCGCGCCGTGGGAACACGTCGCGCCAGCGCGGGAAACGCCCGTCCACCAGCCGGCTGGTGAGCGTCAACCGCGGGCTCTGCACGATGATGTTGTTGCCGGTGGCGGCCAATTGCACTTCCGCGTCCGCGTCGCTGAGGGAACGCTCGATCAACTGCAGCGCCCGGGTGGGGACGATGGTGGGCTGCTCGCTGCCGCGAACTTCCCCAACGGCCAGGGCGGGACCCTCCATCTTTGCCAGCCGGCGGCCGTCCGTTCCCACCGCGATCAGCTTGTCCGCCTCCAGCTCCCACAGCACGCCACCCAGGGCATAGCGGCTGCTCTGCGGATCGGTGGCGAACGTGGTGCGGCGGATCATTTCCTTCAGCAAGCGGGCAGGAACCTCGTGATAGTTCTTTTCCGCAAAGCCGGCGACGGCGGGAAACTCGTCCGGGTTCTCACCCGGGAGCTTGAACTCACTCCGTTCGCCGCGGACGAGCGTTCCCTGGGGATCGGCCTCGAGGGAAAGCATGTCGTCGGTCGATTCACGGAGGATGGCGCCGAAGCGCAGCACGGGCAGCAGGGCGGTGCCGGGGGCCAGCGTCTGCACCTCGGCCACCTGGATGCGGACGCCGACTTCCAGATCCGTGGCTGAGAGGACAGCCGTGCCGTCTTGAACCTCGAGCTTGATGTTCTGCAGGACGGCCTTGGGGCTCCGCTTGGGGGCCACAGCGGCTGCGATATCGAACGCCTCCAGCATCTTGGCGCGGTTGCACTGGATTTTCATCTGGCCTCCCGACGATCGCTTGGTAGTGCGAACTTCTTCAGAAACTGCAACGGACATGATTTCTCCTTACTGTATTTGTTTATTTCTTTTAGCAGTAGAAGCAGTGTGGCGGCCGCTGCGCCGTGGCCTGATCAGGATGGTTTGGCGCAATGGTTTACGGCGGCTGGAGTTAACGCCGGTCGGGTCAGTCCCAGGGTTGTGGAAAACAAGTGCGTGGGCTGTCGCTGGGCGGTTAGTACCGTGACGATGGCTCGTCGGTCGATGCGCAGACTTCGTCCGGCGTGTTGGGGTTGGTCAACGGCATGGTCTGTGCTGACATTCATTTCACACGTTGTCCACGTCGCAAGCTGCTTGGTTTCTTGCCAGATAAAGTGCGGTGCAATAGGGAGTATTCCGCCCGGATAGCGGCGTCTGACTGCAGCAGTTCCTCGATTTTCTGGCAGCCATGCAGGACCGTGGTGTGGTCCCGGCCTCCCAGGTATTTGCCGATCTGGTGCAAATGGGAGCCAATCAGCCGCCGGCAGAGGTACATGGCCATGGCCCGGGCGGTGGCGGCGGTGCGGCGGCGGGAGCGGCCGCGCAGATCATCCGGCGAGAGCCGATAGTGACGGGCGACGGCGGCGACGACCGTGGCGATCCGCGGCCGGGAGGCGGAACCGGGGCCAAGCATTTCGCGCAGATCCGCGGCGGTCAGTTCCTCACCGGCGTTTGAGACACGCATCAGCGCGCCGAGCAGGTCGCCCGGGCTGGCGTGCTGAGCCTCGCGCAGCGCCGCGGCGGTGCGGCTGTCGAGGTTGATTTGCCGCTGCCGCGCAAAGGCGTCCAGCAGCGCTTGCCGGGCGGCGCGCTGCGGCGGAGCGATGTTCACCACCAGTCCTGCTTCCAGCCGGCTGATGAGCCGCGGATCGAGCGGCGCGGACGAAAGGGGATCGCTGCGAGACGTGATCACAAGCTGTGCGCCATCCGCGGCGGCGTCGATCAGCGCCGCCAGTTCCTGTTGCGCTGAGGCCTGGCCGGCCAAATCGTCCACGCCGTCGAAGACCACCAGGGCCGCGGCGCGAACCTGATCTCGCCACGCGGACAGGCGCTCTGGCTGGCGATGTTCGGCCAGTGCCCGGCGCAGACGGTCAGCACTGAGCAAGCAGCCTGGGCTTCCTAGTCCGTGCTCTGGAGTAGCATGGACTTTCAAGTCCGTCGAGTTGTGGGCCGGTTCGAGTTGACGGCACGGGTTGGAAGCCCAGGCTACAAGTCCGGCAGCCAGATGGCTTTTTCCGGAGCCGGGGGGGCCGCAAACGACGACCAACGGCGCGTCGATGCTGCTGCTGCGCAGGCGTGCAATCACCGTTTCGAGCAGGCGGTTTTCGCTGCCGAGGATGAAGTCGCGCGGGGGAAGCGGGATCGACGAAGTGCCCGATACCACGATGGGTCCGTCCACTTTCCGACAGGGCGTACGCCTGCCGTTAATAGGCCAATTTTCACAAACCGTGATTATACCGGTTTGGCGGCCAAAGCGGGAGGCGGCAGCGAGGAATTCGGCCTTTCGGAGAGCCGCCGCAAGTCATTGTATGTCTTGAGGATACGTCCGGCCGCTTCCCCCAACTCTTCGGCCGTGGAAAAGGCGCTGAAACTGAACCGCAACGAGGACGCCGCAAGCTCGCGTGAAACGCCCATCGCCAGCAGCGTGGGTGAGAGTTCGCTGCTGCCGCTGGCACACGAACTGCCCGCCGAACAAGCCACCCCCGCGAGGTCCAATGCCATCAGCAGGGCCTGCCGATCGAGCCCCGGAAACGCCAGGTGCGAGGCGTGCGGCAGCCGCGGCGCAGCCTGGGCATGGATCACCAAATCGGCAATGCCGGTGCGCAGCAGCGATTCGAACTGGTCGCGCAGTTGTTGCATCCGAGCGGCGCGCTGGGCGGCCTCCTCGCGCCACAGTTTCAGTGCCGTGGCTAGTCCCACGGCCAGCGCCACCGGCTCGCTGCCGGGGCGCAACCCGGCCTGCTGGAAGCCGCCGAAGAAGAGGGGGGCGAGGGGAGTTTTTCCGTGGACCAGCAAGGCGCCGACGCCGCGTGGCCCATGAAACTTGTGAGCGGAAACACTAAGCATGGAGGCACCGAGCGCACGGAAGTCCACCGGCAGCTTGCCGGCGACTTGAACGGCGTCACAGTGCAGCGGCACGTTGGCCGCGCGGCAGATGGCGGCCGCTTCCGCCACCGGCTGCAGCGCGCCGGTCTCGTTGCTGCCGAGCATGATGCAGACCAGCCGCGTCTGCGGCGTCAGCATCGCCGGCAGCTCCTCCAGTTTGACAACGCCGCCGCGGCTTACCGGCAGCTGGGACACTTGCACACCTTCCGTCGCCAATTGATCTGCCACGCCGCTGATGCTGGGATGTTCGATCGCCGAAACGATGACATGCGGCGCACCGTGTGACTCGGACATTCCTACCCGCCAACCGCCGAGGATCCCCCGGATCGCCAGGTTGTTTGCCTCGGTGGCGCCGCTGGTAAAGATCACGCGATCCGGCTGCGGGGCACCCAGTTTGGCCCCCAGTATGCCCCCGATTTCCTCCCGCGCCTCTTCCAGTGCGCGGCGGGCGGCCCGGCCGGCGGCATGCTGGCTGGCCGGGTTACCCGGGAAGCGGCGATAGCACTCCGTCATCGCTTCCACCACGCGCGGGTCGATGGGGGTGGTGGCGTTGTTATCGAGGTAGATGGATGGCGTGGGCATGCCGTCATTATAGAGCGGCTGCTGCCGGCCATTGCGGTTGCGTGATAAGATTTCTCCCAACTCGAAAAAGGATTCCCTTATGCGCATCCTGAATAACCAGCGGTTTCAGAAATGGTTTGGGGGCGGCGTGCTGGAACGGTTTGCGGCCAATCGGCTGGCGGGCCTGCAAATGGTGATGCTCCGCGCGCACAAGCCGCCGGAAGTTCTCCAGATGCTCCGGCAGGTCCGCCGCGAACGCGTCTCGCTGCTGACCGGCTTTGAATCGCACATCATCTATTCGCTGGCCACCGCCTACGCTCACTTGCCAGGCGATCTGGCGGAGGTGGGGGTCTATCAAGGGGCTTCCGCCAAGCTCCTCTGCCTGGCCAAGGGGAGCAAACCGCTCCACTTGTTCGACACCTTCACCGGACTGCCGCCCGCGACAGCCGAGGACGGAACGGTCCATCGCGAACATCAATATGCCTGCTCCCTGGAGTCCGTGCAGGAGTATCTCCAGGATTTCGAGAACGTCCACTTCCACCCCGGCTTGTTTCCGCAGTCCGCGGCTGACCTGGAAGAAAGGCGATTCAGCCTGGTGCATATCGACGTGGACCTCTACCAGAGCACGCTGGGTTGCCTCGACTATTTCTATCCGCGGCTGATCCCCGGCGGCGTGATTCTCTCGCACGATTACTCGCTGCTATCCGGCGTTAAGGCGGCTTTTCAGGAGTTCCTCCGCGACAAGCCGGAACGGGTCTTCGAGTTGCCCACCACGCAGTGCATGTTGATCAAATTGCCGGCTGGGTGAGCGACTGAAACAGCCTGAATCTGCGGGCGAATTGCCGTTGTTGGCTGCAAACCTCGCTGGGTATTATTTTCAGGCTGGAGGCTTGAGACTTGAGGCTGCTGGAGGGGCAAGCATAGACCCCCGTTCACCGCCTTAAAACTGAAGCCCGTTTCCGACATCCTGCCGCCTCTTTGCCAACAGCCTAATTCATGCCCTCGGGGTTCGACACTACCGTGCGTGGCGGAGTGATGCTCGCCGTCCTGGGCGGGGGCATTTGGGGGGCGATGCAGTATCCGCCTGTCGCCGACCGGGCCCGGCAACTGCTTGCGCAGTGGGAAAACGGAACACTGCTGGACACCTCCAACGATGACCTGGCACAAAAGCGGCTGGAAGGCGGGGACGCACCGCCGTTTCAGGCTGGGTCCCCCGCTGAGCCGGGCATGCTCCCGGCGCGATCTGGAATCGATGTAACTGTGCAACCGCTTGCGCCACCGCCGGGCCAGGGCCCCTATCCTGCCCAGCAAGTGGACTTTCAACGCGAAGCCGAACCGTCGACACCCGCCGCCACGGCCGAAAACTCCAAGGTGAGTGGCACAAGACCTGTTGACGCTGGCGTCCCGGCCGGGGCCGGTGTGTCCCCGCTCCTGGAATTCGAATCTCTGCTGAGGGAACTCGGCGCCACCTATTGCCTCCTGGAGCGGTGGCAGGACCATCCTCCCCGATATCGGTTCCACTGCCGGGTGCAACTCTCCGCGGGGACGGAACCGCGCCGCTTCGAGGCTTCCGGGCCTGACCCGGCCGGCGTGATGCGACAAGTGGCGCAGTCCGTGGCCGCGGCAAGAGAGGGTTCCGCGCCGTTGGGGCAGCTTCGCAGCCAGAGCACAGGACAATAGGACGGTCCGCTCGTCCCACCGGGTCCCTTTCTGGCGTATCCTGTCCTATTTTATCTGTATCCATAATTTCCCATGGCGGACTTGCCCTGGCCTGCGGCCGCGGCATAGGCTGAACGGCCCATTTCCTAGAAAACCAGATGCGCCCCCCCTCCCGAATCCCGGCCCGACAGTTGCACAGCACGGCTCTGCGCTATAGCGGCTGGGGCCGGACTGCCGATACTGGCTCAATCCCCGGCTGGTGGCGGTGGGGGGGGCGGACTGGACCTGCGGAGGCTGGCAGCCCGGGCGAGGGGGCGGCCGGCGCCGCGCGGCGGCGCGACCCGCGTTTGGCCGAGGTGGAAGTCGTGTTACTGCTGGCCCGCGAGCCGCTGAGCAGCCGGCGCGTGGCCCAGTTGGCCGGATTGGAGGACGGGACTGCTGCCCGCACCTTGATTCGCCGGCTAAATGACCTATATGATGCCGCGGGCCGGGCGTTCCGGGCGGAGGAAATCGCGGGTGGATACCAGCTTTTAACCCGGCCGCGGTTCGCCCCCTGGGTGCGGCGGCTGGCCGGCGGCGGAGCGGAGGTGCGGCTGTCGCAGCCGGCTATGGAAACTTTGGCCGTGGTGGCGTATCGTCAACCCGTGCTGCGGGCGGAGATAGAGGGGGTGCGGGGCGTTCAATGTGGTGAAATTCTGAGACAATTGATGGAGCGGGGGATGGTGCGGATTGTAGGTCGAGCGGACGAGCTGGGGCGGCCGATTTTGTATGGGACGACGCGAAAATTTTTGCAGGTTTTTGGCCTGCGACACTTGGACGAATTGCCCCGCGGTGCAATACTTCGACGAGCAGGAGATGCTGCGATGCTTTCAGAGAGTGACTTAAAGGACGAGGAGCCCTCCACCATGACTGCCCTGATGACCGAAGACGAACTGCAACAGCGCGGCCTTGAGACCGACGAGGATCTGAAAGCCAAGCGCGTCCTCCGCGCCGCGGATGAAGACGACGATCTGGACGAAGACGACGAGGACGAAGACGACGAGGACGAAGACGACGACCTGGAAGAAGACGACGAGTGGGAAGAGGTCGAAGACGATGAGGACCTCGACGAGGATGAAGATGACGAGGATGAAGATGACGAGGAGTGGGAGGAGGACGAGGACGAGGACTGGGAAGACGACGACGATGAAGATTGGGGCGATGATGACGAGGAGGAAGAAGAGGAAGAAGGAGGAGAGTAGTCCAGCCGCGTAGGTCAGGCTATTGCCTGACGATCAACTAATGGCGGAGTCACCCGCGGCTAGCGCCGTTCCACTCACGAACAACCCTCGCTGGCGCTTCGGGCTAGTCCTTCAACTGGAACAGCCGCCGCAGCGCTTCCAGTAACCCGTGCGGGGTCCCTTCCTGCGATTCGTCGCGGATCGATTGCAGCGGAGGGTGCAATAGCTTGCCTACCAGCCGCTCGAACGCCTGGCGGATTTCGGTCTGGGCTTTGCCGTCCAGTTCCGGCAGCTTGTTGAACAGCCGCGTCAGTTCGTCGTCCTTCACCGTGTCGTAGTTTTCCCGCAGGCGGCGGATCGTCGGGGCGGTGGCGCGGTGGTGCAGGTCGGACATGAAACGGGCAGCTTCCTCCTCGATGATCGATTCGGCCGCGGGCCACTGCTTCTGCCGGGCCTCGCGGTTGCGGCGACATACTTCGCTCAAATCGTCGATCGTGTAGAGGTACACACCCAGGCAGTCCGCAATGGCCGGTTCGAAATCGCGCGGCACGGCCAGGTCGATCACGGCCAGGGGGCGCTGGAAACGGCGGGGCTCGATGCGGCGGAACATCTCGAGCGTGACCACCGGCTGCCCGGCCCCGGTGGTGCTGACGATCAAATCGGCGGCCGTGAGCAGATCGGGGAGCCGCTCCCACGGTTCCGCCTGGCCGCTTACGGCCTTGGCCAGTTCTTCGGCACGCTCGCAGCTGCGGTTGACGACAGTCATCTGCCGGGCCCCTTCCGCGGAAAGATAGCGCATCGTTTCTTCCGCCATCTTGCCGGCGCCGATCACCAGCACCTGCTTGTCTTCAAAGCGTTCGAAAATCTGCCTAGCAAAATCCCCCACCGCCACGCTGGCCACGCTGGTGCGGCGCTGGTGAATGGTAGTCTCGCTGGCCACGCGGCGGGCGACACGCAGCGCGGCCTGAAACGCGCCGTGCAGCAGCGGCCCGGCGGCGCCGCAGTTCGTGGCCAGCTCGTAAGCCTGCTTCACCTGCCCCAGGATTTGGGCTTCCCCCATCACCATGCTGTCCAGACTGGAGGCGACGTAGAACAGGTGCCGCACGGCGTCGGTGCCGGAGCGCTCCAGCACGTCGTCGAAGATGGCGGCCGCATCGAGGCGGTGGAAATCGGCCAGGAAGTGCACCACTTCCTGATGGCTGGGTGAGGCGGCTTCGCTCTCCGCGGCCGTGTAGAGTTCCACGCGGTTGCAGGTGGACAGGAGCACGGCCTCCGCGGCCGGGAACCGCTCCCGCAGCGCGGACAGCGCCTGCCGGGCCTGCTGCGGCGAGAAGGCCAGCCGTTCGCGAATCGCCAGGCTCGCGTTGTGGTGCGAGCAGCCCACCAATTGCAGCCTCATGGGAACCTCCACAAAGTCGGAGGTCGGAGGTCGGAGGTCGGGGGGCTGATTCTCACCACGGAGGCACAGTGGCACGGAGAAATCGTAGGGTGGGTGCTTGTACCCACGCGTTCTGTCGTTTGCCGATTCATTTCAGTGGGTGCAAGCACCCACCCTACGCTTTGCCTCCAGCCTTCAGCCTCCAGCCTCCAGCCTACTTTGGTGTGCGCTTCCGGCAGCAGCAGCGTGACGGCCAGGGTGAGCAGCAAGAAGCCGAAGCTGGCGACGGTGAGGTAGGCCACCTTGCGCCCTTCGCGGCTGGGCCGGTAGAGCGCGTTGAAAGCGACGGCCGCCACCAGCCAACCCAGGAGCACGGCGGAGCTCCAGATGGTTGGGTCGCTCCACCGCAGGCCGCCATTGGCCGAGCGAAGCAGCAGATAGTTGCGCACCACGCCCCCAATCACGCCGACGCCCACCAGCAACATCGAAATCAACAGCGCGCGGGAGGTGGCCGTTTGCAGCCATTCCAGGCTGGGGAGCTTGAAGCGCGAACTGGGCGGCAGTTTGTTTTTCAACCGCCAAGACTGGGTGAGATACATCACGCCGGTCGCGAACCCGATGAACACCGTGACGGTGCCCAGCAGGAAGCCGAGCACGTGTACCCAGAGCCAAACGGTGCGGGCCTGCGCAGCCGGCGGCGGCGCATCGTTCCGCACGTAATAAGCCGCCGCGATCAACAGCAGCACCAGGGGCAGCAGGAACAGGCCGATCGGATTGCGCGGGTGATAGTACGTGAGATACAGATAGACCACGGCCAACAGCCACGCGGCCAGTAGATACCAGTGATACCAACTCGAAAGCGGCAGCGTGGCCGGCGCGGTGGCCATGGCCTGGGCGACCAGGTAGAGCGTATGGGCCACGAGCCCTGCCGTGGCGAACAGCAGCATGACCGCCCCGCGGATCCCGCTACGAAACATCAGCCGCGTCACTTCCAGCGCAAGGGCCACCCCATAGCTGGCGGTAAAGCAGAGAAGCGAGATTCCGGAAAGCATATATGGCGAGCGGGGGGCGTAAGCCCCCTGGTGGTGTCAGGTGGCGGACGGTTGCAGCTGTTTGGAAGGCCAGCCTGAACAAAGTCATTCGGGTTTGTTCAGAATCCTTCATTCTACCATCAGGCTGCGGCAGCTTCAGGGCGCCTGAAGGTGGCCGGAGTATGTTTTAGACCTACAGCCATTGCGAGAACATCACGGCGATGACGATGCCCACGACCCAGATCAGTGCCAGTCCGGCTGGAACCACGGCCGACCAATGGAGCCAGTGTCGGCTTTCGGCGCGCCGCCAGTCTGTAACGATGCCGGCGATAAGCAGGCCGAGGGCGAGCGAGGTGAAGCTGCTGACGTAAATCAGCCCAATCGCAATCAGGGCGCCATAGTTTAGAGGGAGCAGGCGATCCAAATAGATCACCCCATAGAAGACGATGCACGCGAGCGCAATGACACCAAAGAGTGCCGACCAGATGGGGCGCCGACGCTGTGTGATCGTGGGCACGAGCGCTGCCACGGCGAACTCGGCCGGAGTCAGCAGGATCAACCACTGAAACTGAGACCGCCAGAACGCGAAACTATCCCCCACTCCGAAGAGGCCCAGGATGGTCAGGACATTGATCGCCAACAGAATCAGCCACTCCCCCGGCTCCAGCGGCCAGAGGGTGCGATGGACCGCGTGGCGAAGAATGAGCAGACCACCCAGGTAGACCCAACCTACTCCCATGGCCGAAAGGGCCGATCCGGCGACGCTGATCGGGTCGGTCGTCGATATGCCCAACCCGTGCGTGAAGACGACCATTATGGCAGAGGTCAGCGCCGTTAAGACCAGCAGGTGCAGGATGGTCAGGCGAGGGACGTGGGGAAGTCGCGGCTTGCTTGTCTCAGGTGCGTGTGTGACTTCGGACGGTTGCTCAAATGGGGTGTCGCTCATGGTGAGCCAACCAGCAACACAAGGCGCATTGGCCGAAGGAGAGGATGACAAGCAGGGCCAAACCAGATCATTGTGCTTCGGAATATCTGTATAATAGAGCTTGTGAGTGGAGAACGTAACATGATTGTTGATCCTGGCGATCCGCGATTGACCGATCCGCGCCGTCGCAAACCGGCTCCGGTGGAGTTTGCCGGTCAGTGGGTGGCATGGAGCGATGACCGGACCACCATTCTGGCCCACGGCGACGATTCCGAAATCGTCTGGTCCGCGGCGATTGCAGCGGGGGCGAGCAATCCGTTGCTGGAGAAGGTTCGCCGGCCGGGTGTCTCGCTCATTGGGGCCTTATGACTTTGGATTCTGCCAGTTTTCAAGCGCGAGACCGGGAACTCGTCCGAATTCGCTCGTATTGTCTGTCACGAGCGTGAGGCCAGCGGCAACGGCTTGCCCAGCCAAGAGCACATCATATGGTCCAATCATTTTGCCCTGAGATTCCAGGATCGCGCGGATTCGACCCGCTTCCTGCGAGGCGGCAGAGTCGAACGGAATCTCGACCAGCGCCCTCAGCAGCGTTTCAACCTTCAAACGCTCCTTTTCGGGCATAGCACATTTCGCGACGCCCGTAAACAGTTCATAGCTGGTGACGGTGGAAACAAAGCATTCGGCTGGCGAAGCTGCAGATAGCCGTTGCACAATCTGCGGCTGATTGCGCATGGCCGCGATGCAGGCGTTGGTGTCCAGCAAGTAGGGCACGAGACCTATCCAGCGATTTCTGGGGCGGGAGGAACCTCACCTTGTGGCGGACGTGTAAATGCTGGATCGTCGATGCGAATCTCTGCAAAAAAATCGGCGGGCCATGTGGCGGCGCGAAGGGGCTCCAAAATCACCGCTTCCCCTTCCTTGCGGATTGAAACAACGCTCCCAGGAAACCGGAATTCATCCGGCAGCTTCACCGCCTGATGACCTTCAATCGAAACGATTTGTGTCGTGTTCATGAGAAGACTCTTGGTATTCGGAGATCCGTCGCGGAATGACGATGAATATTATACTCAATTGTCATTATGACCGACAGCAAGCCTGCCGAGGGTCTTATCGAGTTGTGAACAGCCGATCCGATAACACCAGGGGGCTTACGCCCCCCGTTCGCCGGAAGTGAAAACGTCGAGCGGCACTCGGCCGCTAAGCAGTTCACTCCTCCAACCCGTACTCTTTCAACTTCTTGTGCAGCGTGTTGCGATTGATCCCCAGCCGGGTGGCGGCTTTGGTTTGGACGTTGTCGCAGGAGGCCATGACCTGGGCGATCAGTTCCCGTTCCACGCGGTTGACGATCTTGTTGTAGAGATCGTCCTCGTTGGGGCCGGCTTGGAAGAGGCCGGCTTGAATGACTTCGCCGGTGAGCGTTTCCAGGTCGGCCGGCTGGCCGCGGCGGACGCGGGGCTGGCTGTTGGGGGCGACCACGGCGGGCGGAAGAAGCTCGACAGTCAGCTCGTCGGAATCGGCCAGCACCACCGCCCGTTCGATGTAGTTTTGCAGCTCGCGGACGTTACCCGGCCAGTGATAGTCGGTCAGCGCCTCGGCCGCCCGCGGATCGACATGGACGACAAACCGCTCGTTCAGTTCGCTGTAAACGCGGAGGAAATGGGTGGCCAGCGAGAGAATGTCCTCGCGCCGCTCCCGCAGCGGCGGGAGCCGGATAGGCACCACGTTGAGCCGATAGTAGAGGTCCTCGCGAAAGCGCTCGGCCTCCACTTCGTCCAGAAGGTCGCGGTTGCTGGCGGCGATGACGCGCGTGTCAACCCGGACGGTTTGCGTATCGCCGACGCGCTCGAACTCCCGCTCCTGCAACACGCGCAACAGCTTGACTTGCAGCTTGGGTGTGGTGGAGTTGATTTCGTCCAGGAAGATGGTGCCGGTGTGGGCCGCTTCGAACCGGCCCGTGCGGTTCCCCACCGCGCCGGTGAACGAGCCGCGGACGTGGCCGAACAGTTCGCTCTCCAGCAGGCTTTCGCTCAGCGCGCCGCAGTTGACGCGCACAAACGGCCCGCCGCTGCGGGGGCTCAGGTCATGGACCGCTTTGGCGATCAGTTCCTTGCCGGTCCCTGTTTCGCCCAATAGCAGCACGGAGGCGTTGCTGCGAGCCACCTGCCGCGTGAGGCGATACACTTCGCGCATGGCGGGTCCGCTGCCGATCAATCCGGCAATCGGGGGCGAACCGTTGTCTGCGTCAGGGCGGGGCATGCGAGGTCGGAAATCGGAGGTCGGAAAGCGAAAAACGGGGGTCAGAGGGGCTGCGGAATTTTCGGCTGCTTGGAGTCCGACTTCCGACCTCCGACCTCCGACTTTGCTTTCTGCATCGTCTCCAGCAGCGACCAGAGGACGTCCTGCGAAGGCTGGTCCAGGCCACTGCTTTCGTCGTAGCGGCGGACCTGCTGCTTGATGTCGGCGATGGTCAGTTGA
>Ga0194132_10005748_pt1 | contig 19763 bp, 20 predicted proteins | sample TA2KigOf80mmetaG_FD_148612 | JGI IMG/M metagenome (GOLD analysis project Ga0194132, IMG submission 148612) | Freshwater microbial communities from Lake Tanganyika, Tanzania - TA2015054 Kigoma Offshore 80m | ecosystem: Environmental > Aquatic > Freshwater > Lake | place: Tanzania: Lake... | reverse complement strand
CGATGCGCACGGACCGCGCGCGCTCCGCGCGTTCCGTGCGCGCGCGCTCCGCGCGCTCGGCCCGTTCGGCGCGCTGCGCCTCCGCGCGCGACGGTCGGGGAGCGGGCGTCGCCGTCCGGTCGGGCTGCGGCCTCGCGGGAGGTTTCGGCTCGTCCGCGACGGCACGCGCGGTGTCCACGTCCCGGGGGGACTCGGACGCCGGGCGGCCGCTCACCGGCCGCGACGCCTGCGTCGAGCTGTCGTTAGCGTCGGCGACCGTCATGTCGGACGGCGTCGCCGTGGCCGCCTCGTCGCCCGAGCGCCGGCTGTACGCGACCGCGGCGACGAGCACGATCAGCGCGACGACCATGATCGCGACGCTGCGGCGGCGGCTGCGCGTCCGCGCGCGATCGTCCTGCATGCGGCGCAACAGCTCGAGATCTTCGGCCGACGGCTCGTCGTCCGGCGTCCCGTCGGGATCGCGTGCCGCGAGCAGCGCTTCCGCGGGATCGCTCGCGGTCACACGCGGTGGCGCCTCGATCGGGGCCCGCGTGACGGGCGGCGGTGCGGCCGGCGGCGGTGCGGCCGGCGGCGGTGCGGCCGGCGGCGGTGCGACGACGCCCGTCACCGCGGTCCCGCAGCCGGGACAAAAGCGCGCGTGCGCGGGCAGCGCGACGGCGCAGGACGTACACGTCGACGGCGCGACGGCGCTGCCGCACTGCGAGCAGAAGCGGGCGCCTTCGACCACGGTCTGTCGGCATTGCGGACAGTGCACGGACAACCTCGATCGCGAGAGTTTCATCGGCACGGCCCCGGCGGCCGCGCGCCACGGATCGGCGTGGGTCAACTCTACGGGGAGACGCCGGCCGACACAAACCGAACCCCGGGCCTCCGGCGTAGCGTCTGTAGAGAGGAGGAGGCTCCGCCATGTACGCCAGAGCCGCGCTGCTGCTCGTGCTGCTGTCGCTCACGACCCCCGCATGGACCCACGCGCAGAGCTACGCGATCCAGGGGGTCGACCGCTACCTCCGCCTGGAGTGGGAAGCCGGTCAGGGCCGCCGGGGTCCCGTCGTCTCGGGCTACGTCCACAACACCTACGGTCACACCGCGGACCGCGTGCGTCTGGTCGTCGAAGGCGTGGACGGCGCGGGCCAGGTGACCGCCACGACCCATGTGCAGGTGCTCGGGACCATCCCGCCCGGCACGCGGGGGTACTTCGAGGTGCCCGCGCCGCGCGGGGCCGCGTCGTACCGGGTGCGCGTGCTCTCGTTCGACGCCGTCGGCCGCGGCGTCTGACGCGCGTCGCATGCTATGGTGAGGGCCGATGACTCGGCCCGGGCTCGGCGTGCTTTGCCGGCTGTCGGTGGTGCTCGCACTCGTGCTCGCGGTCTCCGCGGCGCCCGCCGCGGCGCAGGCGCAGTCGAGCGTCTTCCGCATCGCCCACACGGTCGACAAGGGCACCCAGGCGCAGGTCGGCGTATCGGGCCGGGTCTTCAACGACGGACGTGCCGACGCCGTGGACGTCTACGTGACCGCCGAGGCGCTCGACAGTGCCGGCAAAGTCATCGCAAGCGGCGTCTCATACGTCGGCGGCATCCCGGCGGGGTCCAGCACGGCCTTTTCGCTCAAGGTGCCGGCGGCACGCGCCGCGGCGAGCTTTCGCGTCATCGTGTCGTCCTTCAGGTTCGGCTTCGCCGTCCAGTCCTGAGCCGTGACCGGCGCCGCCCTGGCGCTGGTCCTCGCCGCCGCGGTGTGCCACGCGTTCTGGAACGCGCTCGCGAAACGCGCCCGCCAGCCGCTCGTGTTCCTCTGGTCGTCGGTGTCGCTCGCCTCGCTCGCGCTGTGCGTTCCGGCCCTCGCGCTCGCCGACCTCGCGGAGCTGCGCGCGGGATGGCCGTTCCTCGCGGCCAGCGTCGGGCTCCACGGCTTCTACTTCTACGCGCTGAGCTCGTCCTACCGGCTCGGCGACTTCTCGCTCGTCTACCCGATCGCGCGCGGGCTCGGCGTGGCGCTGGTCCCCGTGCTCGCGTTCTTCGCGTTCGGCGAGCGCCTCTCGCCGCTGGGGATCGTGGGGATCGCACTCGTCGTCACCGGTATCGTGGCGATCAGCATCACGCCGCGCGCGCTCGCGACCTCGCGCTGGCGGCTCGGCGCCGGCACGGGGTGGGCGCTGCTCACCGGGGTGACGATCACGCTCTACAGCGTCAACGACAAGGCCGGCGTGGCGCACATCCACCCGGTGCCCTACATCGCGCTGATGGGCGTGGGCACCGCGGCGTCGCTGCTCCCGGCCGTCCTCGGGCGGCGCGAGGCGCTGCGCGCGGAGTGGCGCGTCAACTGGCGGGCGATCCTCCTCGCCTCCACGACGAACCTCACCAGCTACCTGCTCGTGCTCTTCGCGTTCCGCCTGTCCAAAGCCGGTTACGTCGTGGCGGCGCGTGAGCTGTCGATCCTCTTCTCGGCGCTGCTCGGCAGTCTCTGGCTCCGGGAGGGCCGGCTCGGGCCCCTGCTCGGGGCGGCCGTCGTCGTCCTCGCGGGCGTCCTGTGCGTCGCGTTGGCGCGTTGACCCCTGAAGTTCTTGCGCAGGGCATGCACTTCCGTACCCTGCCGCATCCCTGCCCCCAGCCTTTCCGCGGCCTTCCGCGTGGCATCGCTCTTGTATTCCCGAGAACAGCCAACGCTTCGCTGCGTCAACGCACTACGGAGGGGACATTTATGAAGAGAGTCACGATGCTGCTGACCGTCGCGCTCCTGGTCGGCTGCGCGTTCGCGGTGGATGCCCAGACGGTCGTGGTGCCGGCACCGGGCCAGACGACGGTGATCGCGCCGGCCCAGCCCGCCGCGATCGCCACCGGGAAGTTCTCGGGGATGGCCTGGACGTGGGACACGGAGCGCAACATCGTCACCCTGAACGACGGGGGCAAGCAGTTCCGGGTGCTCACGACGCCCGACCAGATCAACCGGCTGAACCACCACCAGTGGGTCACCGTGACGGGCACGCTCCTCGGGCCCGATCCGATCGAGACCGTGCTGCTCCCCGCCCAGCCGATGACGCCGATCGCGAGCGGCCCGGCCGCGAACGTCGAGGTCGCCGGCAAGATCACGTCGATCGAGCCGACGGGCGCGGCGGTGGTCGAGTCCCCGCGCGGGCCGATGCGCGTGTGGCTCGCCGAGAACCCGCAGGCGCGCTTCCAGCAGGGTCGGGACGTGAAGGTCCAGGTCGCGGTGCAGCCGGTGCGGATGGTCGCGGTGTCCGGTGCGGGCGGCCAGGCGTCGGGCCCGACGCTCGCCGCGGCGCCGCCGATGGGCGGTGACTCCTCCACGATCGTCGGCCGCATCCTCGGCGTGACGCCGACGGGCCAGCTCACGGTCGAGTCGCCGCGCGGTCCCGTGACCGTGTGGGTGCCGGACGCGTCGACCTTCAAGGTCGGCGACTACGTGCAGGTGCAGACGATCGTTTCGCCCGCGTAAGCGTCCGGGCGTCGCGACGGGGTCGGGTATACTCCGTGTACCCGACCCCGTCGTCTAGCCTGGCCCAGGACGCGACCCTTTCAAGGTCGAGATCGCGGGTTCGAATCCCGCCGGGGTCACCACCACCTCATTCCCGCAGTTCCCACGACTTCCCGGTCGTATTCGGGGAGCCGTGTTGTTCGAGAGCAGGAGCGTGAAGCGACCAGCGTCCCAGGCTTCGTGGATCTTCGCGGTGACGGTCGGTTTCGCTGAGGTCGAGCCCCTCAGGATGACCGGCGTGTCAAGAACGACCCCGAGCACGCGCCGCGCGGACGCCTTCCGCGATGATGGCGGCTACTTCGTCTTCCGGCACCTCGCGCGCACGCTGGCGCGCCCGCTCCACCAGGGCGCGCAGCTCGTCATCCGGGAGATCGCGGAGCGCCTCGTCGATCTCTTCGAGCCCCGCGAGCGTACTTCAACAGGGTCGGCAGGACCTCGCGGGCGAGCTGCTGCCGCTCCGCATCGCGATGGTGGAGCGATTTCGAGCTGTTCCTGCGCCGCGGTCGTCGGGAAGGTCGAGCGGCCGGAGCGAGCAACCCGGGCCCCGGGTGCAGTTTCGTCGACGATGCGCAACTCGGGGGCGTCCGGTCGCGCGCGCGCGCCGTGAGAGTCCCGAGCGTGCGGGAGTACCGGCCCGGACCGCCCCGTAGTATGTTCATGCCCATGAAGACCCGGTTCCTCACGCGCATGGTGTTGTTCGTCGCCACGAACCTCGCCGTCCTGGTCGTCCTCGGGGTGGTGCTGCGCTTGCTCGGGGTCGACCGGATCCTCGACGACCAGGGGGTCGGCCTCGACTACCGCTCCCTGCTCGTGTTCTCCGCCGTGATCGGCTTCGGCGGCGCGTTCCTCTCCCTCGCGATGTCCAAGTGGATCGCCAAGCGGTCGATGGGCGCCGAGGTCATCGATCAGCCGCGAGGCGAGATGGAGACGTGGCTCGTCGGGACGGTGCGCCGCCTGGCGGCCGAGGCCGGCATCGGGATGCCGGAGGTGGCCGTGTACGCCAGCGACGACATGAATGCCTTCGCCACCGGCGCCCGGCGCAACCGCGCGCTGGTCGCCGTGTCGACGGGACTCCTGCAGCGCATGCGGCGGGACGAGGTCGAGGCGGTGCTGGCGCACGAGATCGCGCACGTCGCGAACGGGGACATGGTCACGCTCGCGCTCCTGCAGGGCGTGGTGAACACGTTCGTGATCTTCGCCTCGCGCGTGATCGGCCACGTCGTCGACCGCGTCGTGTTCCGCACGGAGCGGGGGCACGGGCCGGGGTTCCTGGTCACGGCCATCGTGGCGCAGCTCGTCCTCGGCATCCTCGCCAGCGCGATCGTGCTCTGGTACAGCCGACGCCGGGAGTTCCGCGCCGACCACGGCGCCGCGCGGCTGCGCGGCGCGCCGCCGATGATCGCCGCGCTCCAGCGCCTCGGCGGCGCCCGCGGCCCGGCCGCGCTCCCGGACAGCCTGAAGGCGTTCGGGATCCGCGGGCCGAACCGCCGCGGCCTCGCCCGTCTCTTCATGTCGCACCCGCCGATCGAGGAGCGCATCGCGGCACTCCGGAACCTCGCGTAGCTGGCTACCGCTCGCGTGGCGAGTACAGGAAGCGCAGCAGGTCGGAGTCCGGCCGCAGCACGACCGTCGTCTCCGGGGAGAAGATCCGCTCGTAGCTCTCCAGGCGCCGGACGAACCCGTAGAACGCGGGGTCCTGGCCGAACGCCAGTCCCGTGACCGCCGTGGCCTGGGCATCCCCGGCGCCGCGCAGGCTCTGGCTCTCCTGGTACGCCTTCGCCATGATGATCTCGCGCTCCTTGTCGGCGCGGGCCCGGATCTCGCGGCCTTTCTCCTCGCCCTCCGCGCGGTAGCGCAGCGCGATCCGCTGCCGCTCCGCCTGCATGCGTGCGAACACGCTCGCCTGGACTTCGGTGGGAAGGTCGGCGCGCTTGACCCGCACGTCCAGGACCTGGATGCCGAACGGCGCCGAGAGCGTACGCGCCTCCCGGGTCACCGTGTCCATGATCTCATCGCGCTTCTCGCGGATGATCTCCTTGAACGACTCCTTCGCGACTTCCTGGCGCAGCCGCGCGGTGATGATGTCGTCCAGCCGCGCCATCGCGCCGACCTCGTTGCGGACGGTGCGGAAGTATTGCAGCGGGTCCTCGATGCGCCAGCGCGAGATGTGGTCGATGAGCAGGCGCTTCTTGTCGAGGGTGAGGTACTCCGCGCCGCCGGTGTCCGCGGCGAGCACCCGCTTGTCGAAGACCGTCACGGTCTGGAGCAGCGGGACCTTCCAGTAGAGTCCCGGCTCGCGCACGGTGCGGATCGGCTGCCCGAACTGCGTCACGATGGCCTGCTGCCACTCCGGGATGACGTAGGTGGAGGTGCTGAGCACGACCACGAGGAGCACGGCCGGAATGATGCGCCATATCATGGGCTATCGCCCTCCCGACGCGGGCGTCGTCGCCGCCGGCGTCGCCTGTGAAGTCGTCCGGCCAGGGTAGAAGTCGCGGAGGGGGAGGAGCGGAACGACGCCGCTGCCCTCCGGACGCCCGTCCACGACCACGGTCCGCGTCTTCGGCAGGACCCGGTCGACCATCTCGAGGTAGAGGCGGTCGCGGGTCACCGCCTGGGCCTTCTTGTACTCGCCGAGCACGCGGACGAACCGGTCCGCGTCGCCCCGTGCGCGGATCAGGCGCTGCTCGCGGTAGGCCTCGGCGGCCTGGAGCATCTGCACCGCCTCGCCGCGCGCCTTCGGCACGACGCCTTCCGCATAGCCCTCGGCTTCCTTGATGAGCCGCTCGCGGTCCTCCCACGCGCGCACGACGTCGTGGAAGGCCTCCTTCACTTCCTTCGGCGGATCGACGACGAGCAGCCGTGCCTCGGTGACGAGCAGGCCGGTGCCGTAGAGGTCGAGCAGCGCCTGGAGCTGGTCCTTGACGCGGTCCTGCACCTCCACGCGTCCCTCGGTCATCGTGTAGTCGATGGTGTTCTGCCCGACGGCGGCGCGCAGCGCGACCTCCGTCGCGGAGTGCAGCGCGACCTCCGGCTGCCGCGCCCCGAACAGGAACTTCACGGGATCGCGCACCAGGTACTGCACGAAGATCTGGACGTCGACGATGTTCTCGTCGCCGGTCAGCATCAGCGACTCGCTCGGGATCGCGCGGCCGCCGCCTCGCTCGGCCCGGAACCCGATCTCCGCGCGGCGAACGCTGGCGATGTCCACCACGCGGTGCTCCTGCACGGGCGCCGGCAGGCGGTAGCGCAGCCCGGACTCGGTCTCGTCGACGACGCGTCCGAAGAGCAAGACGACGCCGCGCTCGCCGGGACCGACGACGTACAGCCCGGAGGCCAGCCAGAGCAGGGCCACGGCCGCGACCGCGACGATGGCGATGCGCCGGCGGCCCCAGCGCTGGAGGAGGTCGAACACGGGCTGAAGCGTCTGCTCGAGATCGGGAAGGTTCTGTCGTGGGGGCCAGCTGCTCATGATGCGCCCTTCCTTTCGTATCCGTGGTGTGGGGAGCCCGAGGGTCGGAGAGCCCGCGCCGCGGGAGGCGCGAGGGCGGCGATCAGGCGTCTTCGGAGGGGGAGCTGGAACCGGAGGGGGCCGGCTGACACTGCCGCAGACACGTCTGCCAGACACGCGAGACGTCGCGCGAGGGCTGGCGCATCCGCACGAACTGCGGCTCGGCGGCCTGCGGCGCGACGGGAGTCGGCAGCGGCGGCGGCGTGCCGTCGACGCCACGGGGTCGCTCGCCTTGCCGCGCCTCCACCGATTCGCCGTCGCCGAACGTGACGGCGCCCGGCATCAGCGGATTCGAGAAATCGAGCGAGAGATAGACGGCGAACACGAGCGCGAAGGACAGCAGCGTCATCGGCGCATTCTAGCGCGTCGGCTTGCCGTCGCGCGCGGCCGATGGTCGCCCCCAGGATGCCGCGGCCGGAACTTCGACTGCCATGTCGTCGATGTCCGCCCTTGGAGTAATATCGCGGACGTTTGCGCAGTCATCCCCGCTTTCGAGGAGGCTCGATGAAGGCAACGGTCCGCGCCGTTCTTCGTGCAGTGGTGGTTCTCGCGCTCGTCGCCGCCGCCGGCCCCGCCGCGGCCCAGACGCGCGAGCTGTTCGAGCGCCAGGTCCGCGTCAACTGTGACCGCGGCGACACCATCGGCAACGCCCTCAACGCCATCGGCACCGTGCTCGTCATCGACGTGGTCGGCACCTGCCTGGAGAACGTCGACATCGTGCGCGACAAGGTCACCCTGCGCGCCGGCGCGCCCGGCGCGCGCGTGCAAGGCGCCGCGACGGACGACACGATCAGCGTCGGCGGCGCCCGCATCCGGATCGAAGGCCTCGAGATCCGCGGAGGCCGCACCGGCGTGTCCGGCCAGGGCGCGCGCAATCTCGTGCTTCGCAACGTGATCGTGTCCGGCAACCAGACCGGCGTGCGCGCGGCCGCCGGGTCGAACGTCAGCATCGAAGGCACGTCCACGATCACAGGCAACAGCGTGGATGGCGTCACCGCCAACGTCGGCGGCGTGCTCACGGTGAGCGGCGCGACCATCTCGTCGAACGGCCGCTTCGGCGTGCTGGTCGCCGACGGCGCCGTCGCGATCCTCGGCCCGCTCGGCCTGTCCGGCAACACGATCACGCAGAACGGCGGGATCGGGGTCAACGTGATCCGCGGCAAGGCGCTCGTGCGCGGGAACACGATCGCCGGCAACGGCGGCGGCATCACCGTCTACCAGGGCGCCGCGGACCTCCTCGGCAACACCGTTGAGAACAACGGCGGCTTCGGCGTCGCGGTCTTCGGCGGCCAGGCGCGGCTGGGCGACGGCAGCGGCCCCGGCGCGAACTTCGTCCGCGGCAACCAGGGTGGGGGCGTGCAGGCGTCCCAGAGCGCGGCGGTGGACGTCCGGTCGGCGACGATCACCGGCAACCAGGGCGACGGCGTGCAGGCGGCGTTGAACGCCGCCGTGGACGTGCGCAACACGACGATCGCGAACAACGCGGGCCGTGGCGTGAACGCCAGCTTCAACGCCACCGCGATGCTGACGGGCGGCTCCATCAGCGGCAACGGCGCCGGGGGTGTGCGCCTGCACGCGGCCGGCGTGGCCTTCTTCGGCGCGGGCGGTCCCGCGCCCAGCGTCCTGACCGCGAGCGGGTTCGGGCTCGAGTGCGACGACTTCAAGTCGCAGTACGGCGGCAACGTGTCCGGCATCACCGTGAACCGGCAGCGCTGCGCCACCGCGCTGGAGCTGCTGCCGCCCGAGACGCCGACCGGTGAGCTCGCGCATCACTTCCGGTGGGACATTCCATTCGTCACCGTGGACGGCTTCGCGCAGCATCTGCAGTTCTGAGGGGCGGCCCGTCGGGCGGCGCGCCGCGCGCCGCCCGACGGGCGCGTACACTGACGACATGCCGATCAAGATCACCAAGCTGCTGCACGCCGGCGTCCGCGTGGGGCCGGGCGACGACAACGTGAAGAAGGCGCTCGACTTCTATGAAGGGCTGCTCGGACTCGAGCGCGATCAGTACCGCCCGCACGTCCCGGGCGTTCCCGGCCACTGGATGAACATCACGGAGGGCGACCGCAGCCTGCAGGTCCATCTCTTCGGCGCCGAGGGCGTCTCCCCGTTGGGTCGGAGCACGACGGAGGACCCGACGCGGCATCACACGGCGTACGCGGTCGAGGATCTCGCGGAAGCCGAGCGCGAGCAGCGGGGCCGGGCGCACGACGCAGCGCCGCGGTAACCGCTGTGGATTGCGTCCACTGTAAGCGCGGCCGCCTCGCGCGCGGGATCACGACGGCGACGTTCGATGCCGAAGGCACGACGGTCGTGATCCGCAACGTTCCCGCGGAGCTCTGCGACACGTGTGGCGAAGGATCGTTCGACGAGCGCACCAGCGAGCGGCTCGTCGAGCTCGCCGCGGATGCCGCCCGCTGGTCCGGCGCCCCCGTGCAGATCTGCGACTACACCGACGCCTGAGCCGCCGGCTCGACACCTGACGTCAGCGACCGCCACGATCCCGACGCTGTAACAACTCGCCTCACCGACCGCCGCGCGCCCAAGTGCGCGTGACCACGACGCGATTCCCCCGCGCGACGCCGCGCGCCAGGTCTGGAACGTCCCTTGCCCTGCGCCCCGCGGAACGCAATCCGTTCGCAAGGGGTGACCGTGATCTCGAAGCGCACGCGCATCGCAACGTTGTTGCTGTGCACGGTTGTCGTCGCCGCGGTCCTGCCGTTCGGAGTCGCGACCGCGTATCTCAGCGACTCCGGCAGTCATCCGCCGCCGAGCACCGGCGGCTTCGCCTACTACGCCACGTTCGGCACCTTCGGCCCCGATCAGGCGGGCTTCCCCGCGGTCGGCGGCGCGTTCACCGATCCCATCTTCGGCAGCGCGGTCCGCCGGCTCACCAACGAGCTGCCGCAGTCCTCGTCGAGCGAGATCTACGCGAAGAACGGCTTCATCAACGCCGACGGGTCGGTGATGTATCACCGCGCCCCCGGCGGCAAGCGCTTCATCTCGACGTCCAGCGGGCAGGTGATCCGCACCGGCGTGCCCGGAAACTACGACTCCTCGTTCGCGCCGGACGATCCGGATGTCTGGTACTGGTTCAACTGGAACGGGACCGCGCTGAACCGCTATCGCATCAGCACCGGCGCCAGCACGGTCGTGAAGAACTTCTCCGACGCGCTGGGCGAGCTGGGCGGCTCGGTCGACTGGATCGACGGCTCCGGGACGTACATGGTGCTGCGCCTGGGCAACGCCATCCGCGTCTACGACGTGAAGGCCGACGTCCTGTACTCGGGCAGCATCCCCGCGAGCTACATGGCGAGCGGAGGCTGGATCGCCATCTCGCCGGACGGACGCTACGTCGTGACGACCGGCGGCAGCCAGCAGAAGCACTCGTTCCTGATCGACCACGGCAGCCGCAACGTGAGCACCTCGCCGGTGACGTTCTGGACGCTCTGCGGCAGCCACGGTGACCTGGTGAGCGCGTCGAACGGGCGCACGTACTTCGTGACGTTCGACTGCCACACGACCGGCGGCGTCTACGCCGCGGACGTCAGCCTCCCGCAGAGCGCGTCGAACGTGGCCAAGCAGCTGTCGGACAACCGGAAGCTCGTCCAGCTCGCGTCGTGGAGCGACGCCGACGGCCACTTCTCCGGCGTGGCGCGCGGCAGCCTGCGCGACTGGGCGTTCATGAGCGTGAACAGCGGCGACGACGCCACCAACGGCTCGATCTCCGGGTGGCGCCCGTACAAGGCCGAGATCCTCATGATGAACGTGCTCACGGGCGAGGTGCGGCGGCTCGCGCACCACCGCTCGCGGAGCCTGGACGCGAGCTACTATCACCAGCCGCGCGTCTCCGCGAGCTTCGACGGCAGCGTGATCACGTGGGCCTCGAACTTCGGCTACAGCGGCAACGGCTACGTCGACATCTACGCGATCCACGTCGGCACGACGGCCTCGGGCGGCGGCTCCGGCTCCGGCGACTCGGGCGGCGGCTCATCGTCGGGCGGCGCGCTCAGCGCGGCGCAGCTCGCGGTGATCGCCTACGCCCGCAACGGCAACGGCTCGTACTTCGGCGACCAGGTGAGCGCGGCGGTCGCGTACCAGCGCGTGACGGGCGCGGCGCCGTCGGGGGGCGGCGGCTCGTCGTCCGGCGGCTCGGGCGGTGCGCTGAGCGCCGCGCAGCTCGCGCAGATCGCCTACGCCCGCAACGGCAACGGCTCGTACTTCGGCGACCAGGTGAGCGCGGCGGTCGCCTACCAGCGCGTGACGGGCGCGGCGCCGTCGGGCGGTGGCGGCTCGTCCAGCGGGTCCTCGGGTGGCGCGCTGAGCGCCGCGCAGCTCGCGCAGATCGCGTACGCGCGCAACGGCAACGGCTCGTACTTCGCGGATCAGGTCAGCGCGTCCGTCGCATGGGCGCGCGTGTCGGGTCAGTAGCGGGCGCTTCGTGGTAGGGTCCGCGGCATGAAAGCCGTGGGCCTCTACCGCTATCTGCCGATCGACGATCCGGAGTCGCTCCTCGATCTCGAGCTGCCGGCGCCCGTGGCCGGCGGCCGGGATCTGCTCGTCGCCGTGCGGGCGGTCTCGGTGAACCCGGTCGACTACAAGATGCGCGGGCCGAAGGACCAGGTCGAGACGACGCCGCGCATCCTCGGCTGGGACGTCGCCGGCGTCGTGCAGGCGGTCGGGCCGCAGGTGACGCTGTTCAAGCCGGGCGACGCCGTGTATTACGCCGGCGCGCGCATGCGGCAGGGGGGGAACAGCGAGCTGCATCTCGTCGACGAGCGCATCGTCGGCCGCAAGCCGGCCTCGCTCGACTTCGCCGCCGCCGCGGCGCTGCCGCTCACCACGCTCACCGCGTGGGAAGGCATGTTCGAGCGCATCGGGATCTCGAAGGACGGCGCGCACGCCGGCCGCACGATCCTCGTGATCGGCGGCGCGGGCGGCGTGGGCTCGATCGCGATCCAGCTCGCGAAGCAGCTCGCGCGGCTCACGGTGATCGCCACCGCCTCGCGTCCCGAGTCCTCGAAGTGGGCGCGTGAGCTGGGCGCCGATCACGTGGTCGACCACTCGAAGGATCTCGCGGCGCAGCTCGCGGCGCTCGGCACGCCCGAAGTCGACTACGTCCTCGTGCTCAGCAACATCGAGCCGTACGTCGCCGCGTTCCCGGCGATCGTGGCGCCGCAAGGGAAGATCTGCGCGATCGTCGGCACCGCGACGCCGCTCGACCTCGGACCGCTCATGGCCAAGAGCGTGACGTTCGCGTGGGAGCTCATGTTCACCCGGCCCCAGTTCGAGACCGCGGACATGAGCGTGCAGCACGAGATCCTCGAGCAGGCGGCGGCGCTCGTGGACACGGGCGTGCTGCGCACGACGATGACCGAGAACCTCGGCGCGATCACCGCCGCCAACCTCAAGCGCGCGCACCGGGCGCTCGAGGGCGGGCGGGTCATCGGCAAGCTCGTGCTCGCCGGCTTCCCGGCGTAGTACTCTCGCCCCGTGAAGATCACCGGGATCGAGACCTTCGTCGTCGACGCGGGGTGGCGGCCGTGGCAGTTCGTCGCGGTGCGCACCGACCAGGGCATCACGGGCTACGGGGAGTGCTCCGACGGCCGCAATCCGTACGGCGTCGTGTCGACGGTCGGCGACTTCGCCGCCCTCCTCGTCGGCCGGGACCCGCGGCCGATCGAGATGCGCTACCAGGACATGTACCGGATGGCGCGCCAGAGCCACGGCGGCATCGCGGCCAAGGCCATCGCGGGCATCGAGCTCGCGCTGTGGGACATCAAGGGCAAGGCGCTCGGCGTGCCGGTCTACGAGCTGTTCGGCGGGCCCGTGCGCGAGCGGCAGATGGTGTACTGGTCGCACTGCGGCACCTCGCGCGCGCGCGACTACAAGACCATCGGCGTGCCGCCGCTCCGGTCGATGGACGACATCGCGAAGCTCGGCGAAGAGGTGGTGCGCCGCGGCTTCAAGGCGCTGAAGACGAACATCGTCTATCCCGGCGATCCGGCGAGCGTGCACTTCGGCGGTTTCGGCGGCCCGCCCGGCTCGACCGACCAGAACGTCACCCCCCAGATGCTCGAGCACATCGCGACGCTCATCGGCACGTTCCGCAAGGCGGTGGGCCCGCACACCGGCATCGCGCTCGACCTGAACTTCAACTTCAAGGCCGAGGCGGCGCGGCGGATCTGCAAGGTCCTCGAGCCGTTCGACATGATGTGGGTCGAGGTCGACATGTACGACGCGCGCGCGCTCCGCGAGGTGAAGGACGCGGCGAGCATGCCGATCTGCTCCGGCGAGAACCTGTACGGCCTGCGCGACTATCGCCCGCACTTCGAGGCCCGCGCGATGGACGTCGTGATGATCGACGTGCCCTGGAACGGCTTCGCGCGCTCGCGGGCGGTGGCGGAGCTGGCGGAGAGCTACGAGCTGAACGTCGCCCCGCACAACTACTACAGCCACCTGTCGACCTACCACTCCGCGCACCTGTGCGCGTCGGTGCCCAACGTGAAGATCATGGAGATCGACATCGACGACGTGCCGTGGAAGGACGAGCTCGTCGACCATCCGCCGGTGATCGAGCAGGGCGAGATGGTGATGCCGACGCGGCCGGGGTGGGGCGCGGACCTCAACGAGGACGTCGCCCGCAAGCACGTGTGGGAGAAGGGGCGCCCGCCGGGCTACACGCCCCTGGGGCGCTGACATGGCGCGGCCGCCGGCCGGGCCCCCGTTTCGCGCCGATCACGTCGGCAGCCTCCTGCGCCCCGCCTCGCTGAAGCGCTTGCGCGACGAGGTGAAGGCGGGGCGCACGCCGGCCGCCGCGCTCCGCGCCGCGGAGGACGCGGCGATCCGGGAGGTCGTCGCGCTGCAGGAAGCCGCGGGCCTCCAGGGCATCACCGACGGCGAGCAGCGGCGGCAGTCGTGGCACATGGACTTCCTCATGCGCCTCGGCGGCCTCACGAGCGAGGGCAAGGCCATCCCCGTCAGGTTCACGAGCCAGGCCGGGGAGGTGAACTTCACGCGCGCGGATCTCGCGATCACCGGCAAGGTCACGCGCCCCGCGCCGATCTTCGTCGACGGCTTCCGGTACCTGACGTCCCTTGTGTCGCGCACGGCCAAGATCACGCTGCCGTCGCCGTCGATGCTGTACACGCAGGTCACGCGCGCGAACATCGACCCCGGGGTCTATCCCGACCTCGACGCGTTCGCGGAGGATACGGCGGCGGCCTACCGCGCGGAGATCGCGGACCTCTACGCCGCGGGCTGCCGCTATCTGCAGCTCGACGACGTGGCGCTCGCGTACCTCTGCGACCCCGGCATGCGCGCGCAGGCCGCGGCGGCGGGCGACGATCCGGACGCGGCGCTGCGCCTCTACGTGACGATGGTGCGCGCCACGCTGCGCGACAAGCCGGCGGACATGGCGGTCTGCACGCACCTCTGCCGCGGCAACTTCCGCTCGAGCTGGCGCGCGCAGGGCGGCTACGAGCGGATCGCGGAGACGATCTTCACCGAGCTGCCGTACGACGGCTTCTTCCTCGAGTTCGACGACGCGCGCTCCGGCGACTTCTCGCCGCTGCGCCACGTGCCGCGCGGCGGCCCGCGCGTCGTGCTCGGGCTCGTGACGTCGAAATCGGGCGTGCTGGAGGCGAAGGACGACCTCAAGCGCCGCATCGACGAAGCCGCGACGTACGTCCCGCTCGAACAGCTCTGCCTGAGCCCGCAGTGCGGGTTCTCGTCGACCGTGGAGGGCAACGCGGTCACGGTCGAGCAGCAGAAGGCCAAGCTGGCGCTCTGCGTGGACGTCGCGCGCGACGTCTGGGGCGGGGTCTAAGCGCCCCGGTGCACCAGGACGTCCTCGGCGCCATCAGCGTCGGGATCATCGCGGCGACGCTGCTCGCGCTCGTCGCGCAGCGGCTCAAGCAGCCGCTGATCCTCGGCTACATCCTCGGCGGCGCGCTCCTGGGGCCGCACCTCGGCTTCGGGATCGTCCACGACGAGGCCAGCATCGAGCTCATCTCCGAGATGGGCCTGATCCTGCTCCTCTTCATCATCGGGCTCGAGATCAGCATTCCGCGGCTGCTGCAGGCGGGACGCACCATCCTCGTCGCCGGCCTGCTCCAGTTCCCGATCTGCGCGCTGCTCGCCTGGCTCGCCTTCGCCGACCTCGGCTCCGGGCGCTTCGACCGCCTCTACCTCGCCATCGCGCTCAGCCTCTCGTCCACGCTCATCGTCGTGAAGCTGCTGGCCGACAAGTTCGAGCTGGCGACGTTCGCGGGGCGTGTGACACTCGGCATCCTCATCTTCCAGGACTTGTGGGCCATCGCGTTCCTCGCGGTGCAGCCCAACCTCGCGAACCTCCAGGCGGGGCCCCTCCTGACGTCGCTGCTCGCGGGCGCGGCCCTGGTGGCGGTCGCCGTGCTGCTCTCGCGCTTCGTGCTGCCGAACCTCTTCCGCAGCATCGCGAAGTCCACCGAGCTCGTGCTCCTCGGTGCGATGGCGTGGTGCTTCCTCGTCGCCGGGGTCGCGGGGTGGGTGGGGCTCTCGAAGGAGATGGGCGCGCTCATCGCGGGCATGGTGATCGCCGGGTTCCCGTACGGCACCGAGGTCACCGCGCGGCTCACCGGCGTGCGGGACTTCTTCATCACGCTGTTCTTCGTCGCGCTCGGCCTCAAGACCCCGGCGCCGACCGCGCGCCTCCTCGTCCTCGCGCTCGCCGCCGCCGCGCTCGTGGTCGTCGCCCGCTTCGTGGCGATCGGGTCCCTCTTCGCGCTGCTGCGCCTCGACGTCCGCACGGCGGGCGTGGTCGCGATCAACCTCGCGCAGATCAGCGAGTTCTCGCTGGTCATCGTGGCGCTCGGCGCCGGCTACGGCCACGTCAGCACGGATGTCGCGTCGGTGGTGATCTACACGCTGCTGATCACCTCCGTGGTCTCGACCTACGGCATCCTCTTCAATCACGAGCTGGCGGGCGCGATGGCCCGCGTGGCCGCGCGCCTCGGGCTCCCGGTGTACACGGGCCCCGCGCCGGCGGCCGAGCCCGCGGCGGACGCCGACGAGCACGGGCACGGGCACGGCGGGGCCGGCGACATCTTCTTCCTCGGCGTCTCGCGCGAGGGCCTCGCGATCCTCCAGCACCTCGAGCGGGAGTCGCCCGCGATGAAGCGGCGCATCGTCGCGGTCGACTACAACCCGGAGACGCTGGAGGCGCTGCTGGCCGACGGCGTCGCGTGCTACTACGGCGACATCGCGAACGTCGACACCCTGCGGCACGCCGGCATCGAGCGGGCGCGCATCGTGGTCTCGAGCGTGTCCGACTGGTTCCTGCGCGGCGTCAGCAACCAGGCGCTCGTGCGGCTCGTGCGCGGGCTCGCGCCCGAGGCGCGGATCATCGCCACGGCCGACCGCCTCGCGGATGCCGAGACGCTCTACGCCGAGGGCGCGGCGTACGTCGTGATTCCGCCCGCGCTCGCCGCCGAGCATCTCTTCCGGCTGCTCCGCGACTGGTCGGACGCCTCGATCGACGCCGCGCGCGCCGAGCAGTCGCACGAGCTGTTCGGCCGCGAGAAGGGCTGAGCGCGATGGCGCCGCCCATCCGCCAGGTCGAGGCCGGCTGCTATCGCATCCCGCTGCCCGTCACGCTGTCCGACAGCACGCACGGAAGCATCGCGGCGTTCGAGCTCGTCACCGTCCGGGTGCGTGACGCCGACGGCGCGGAGGGCGTCGGCTACACGTACACGGTGGGCACCGGCGGACGCGCCGCGCACGCGCTGATCGCGCATGACCTCACGCCGCTGCTGACCGGCCGCGACCCCGAGCGCATCGAAGCGCTGTGGCAGGCGATGTGGTGGCACGTGCACTACGGCGGGCGCGGCGGCGCGCAGGTGCTCGCGATCTCCGCGATCGACGTCGCGCTGTGGGACCTGCGCGCGCGCCGGCAGGGCGCGCCGCTCTGGCGGGTGCTGGGCGGCTTCGATCCGCGCGTGCCGTGCTACGCGGGCGGCATCGACCTCGACTTCCCGGTCGACGCGCTGCTGCGGCAGACGGACGAGAACGTCGCGCGCGGGTTCCGCGCGATCAAGATGAAGGTGGGGCGGCCCACGCTCCGGGAGGACGTCGAGCGCGTGCGCGCGATGCGCGCGCATCTCGGCGCCGACTTTCCGCTCATGGTCGACGCGAACATGCGCTGGAGCGTGGACGACGCGATCCGCGCGGCGCGCGCGCTCCGCGAGCTGGACGTCGTCTGGCTGGAGGAGCCCACGATTCCCGACGACGTGCCGGGGCACGTGCGCATCGTGCGCGAAGGCGGGCTGCCGATCGCGGCCGGCGAGAACCTCCACACGCTCCACGAGTTCCGGCAGCTCATCGCGGCGGGCGGGGTGACGTTTCCCGAGCCCGACGTGACGAACTGCGGCGGCGTGACCGCGTTCATGAAGGTCTGCCACCTGGCGGAGGCGTTCAACCTGCCGGTCACGTCACACGGGGCGCACGATGTCACGGTGCACCTGCTCGCCGCGGTGCCGAACCGCTCGTATCTCGAGGCGCACGGGTTCGGGCTCGACCGCTTCATCGAGACGCCGCTGCGGATCGAGGCCGGCGTCGCCGTCGCGCCCGAGCGCCCCGGCCACGGCATCGCCTTCGACTGGAAAGGCCTCGGGGCCCTCTCGACCACTCTGTTATGATCCGGGCACGATGCCGCCCCGTCTGCCGGAGCTGGTTGGACGCCTGATGATCGATCCCGAGCTGGTCGCGGAGATCCAGCGCGCGCCTGACAGCGTCCTCGGTCAGTACGAGCTGAGCGACGAGGAGCGCGTCGCGGTCCGGCAGGCCGTCGATCGTCTGGGCGACACGCCGCCCGGGCGGCGTGCGCACGCGCTCAGGACGGTGCTCCTGAAGCGGGTGGCGACGTGATCCCCGGCCGCTAGGCCCCCGTGTCCAGCCACGACGTCGCGGAGTTCCTGCGGGACGTCCGGCTCTTCCAGGCGTTCTCGGACGACGACCGGGCGGCGCTCGCCCGCGCGCTCCGCGAGCGCACGGTGCGCAAGGGCCAGGTTCTCTTCCGCGAGAACGACCAGGGCGCCGAGATGTACCTCGTCCGCCGCGGCACCCTGGTCGTCTCGAAGGCGGTGACCGGCCCCGTCGAGCAGATCCTCGCGCGCATGGGCCCCGGCGACTTCGTCGGTGAGATGTCGCTCTTCGACCGCGCGCCCCGGTCGGCCACGATCCAGGCGGACGCCGCCGCGGACGCCTGGCTGCTGGTGCTCGACCGCGCGAGCCTCGAGACGCTCATCGACGCGAACCCCCGCGCGGCCGCGTCCTTCTTCCACGCGCTCGTGCAGGTCTTCATCGAGCGCATGCGCGCGAGCTCGGATCTCGTCGCCGAGGTCACCCGCTGGGGCCTGGAGGCCACGGGCCTCGACGTCGAGGGTCGGTGACCGAGCCGGTGGCGCCCCGGCGCGCCAAGCTGGAGCTGCTCGTCCGCAAGCCGGCGGTCGACGGCGCCGAGGAAGCGTTCGAGGTTCGCGAGATTCGCAGCGCGGTCGCGTTCGTCCAGCTCCGGCCGCAGCGGGTGGAGCCGGACGCGTTCGAGCTGGCGGAAGTCTCGTCGCGGGTCAGCGGCAACCGCAACTTCATCCTCAAGAACCGCCTCACCGAGCGGTATCTCCTGCTCTCCGAGCCCGAGCGCTTCCTGTGGGACCAGATGGACGGCCAGACGTCGCTCCAGGACCTGGCGACCGCGTACGTGCTCCGGTACGGCGAGTTCAACTTCGAGATCATCCCTTCGCTGATCCGCAAGCTGCAGCGCGCCCAGCTCCTCGTGCTCACGCCGGCCTCGCGCCTGCGCAAGGCGCTCGCGCGCAACCGCGCCCGGCACCTCGTGAAGATGCTGGAGAACGCGCTGCTCGTGCTCGAGCGCGTGAACATCTCGAGCCGGAGCGTCGACGGCTTCTTCCGCGCGCTCTACCGCTTCGGCGGCTTCCTGTTCTTCACGCGCATGGCGGCCGCGCTCTGCGTGCTGCTCGCGATCGCGGGCGGTGTGGCGGGCGTGCGGCTGTGGAACGACGCCGCGCAGGTGGCCGACAGCCTCGGCGCCAACCCCGTGCTCGCGCTCCTGGCGGTCAAGCTCCTGTTCCTCTTCACGGTCGCCGCGCACCAGCTCCTGCACGGCCTCGCGCTCGTGCACTACGGGCGCCGCGTACGGGAGTTCGGCTTCACGTTCCTGCACGGCTTCGTGCCGACCTTCTACGTCGACGTGACCGACGTCTTCATGACGAGCCGGCGGGCGCGCGTGGTGACGGCGGTGTCCGGGGCGCTCGTGCACCTCGTGCTCGGCTCGCTCTGGTTCCTCGTCGCCGTCCAGGCGTCGCCGGGATTCCTCCAGGGGTTCGCGGCGGCGTCCGGCATGATCCAGTGGCAGGCGTTCGTGATCGCGCTGTACCCGTTCTGCTTCATCGAGATGGACGGCTACCACGTGCTCGTCGACGTGCTCGGCGTGCCGACGCTGAAGAGCGACGCCATGGGCTACGCGGGCGCCCTCATCCGCGGCCGCGCGGCGGCGCCGGCGACGCGCGAGGAGTGGCTCTGGATCGGCTACGTGGTCCTGTCAGTCGTGTCGATCGCGGCGTTCGCCGCCTTCAACGTCTGGCTCATCGTCCACGCGTCCTGACGCGAGCAGCGCCGCCACCGCGGCGGTGATCGTGCGCGCGGCGTCGGGACTCTCGGCATGCGCGCGGCCGAGCGCGGCGTGCTGCGTCGCCGCATCCGCCGC
>Ga0194132_10005747_pt1 | contig 19767 bp, 16 predicted proteins | sample TA2KigOf80mmetaG_FD_148612 | JGI IMG/M metagenome (GOLD analysis project Ga0194132, IMG submission 148612) | Freshwater microbial communities from Lake Tanganyika, Tanzania - TA2015054 Kigoma Offshore 80m | ecosystem: Environmental > Aquatic > Freshwater > Lake | place: Tanzania: Lake... | reverse complement strand
CGCGGCATCGCCGCCGCCTGCGGCCGGAGCCCGGTCGGCCCTGCCGTGGCTCCACCGGCTGGCCGGGGCGCCGTCGAGGCCGCGCGGGCCGGACCAGACCCCGAAGGTGCGCTCGGACGTGGCGCGGCCCCCGCTGGCGTCGGGCGCGCCAAGCGTGCTCCGTGGCCGTCGTCCCCTCCCCCGGCGCGACGCTCCAGCGCCTCGAGGCGAGCGACCAGCTGGTCGAGCGGCACCAGCGGTGCGAGCGTCGCCATCTGGACCAGCGTCATCTCCAGAACGAGGCGCGGGTAGGGACTGCGGGACATCTCTTCGAGCGCTTCGAGCAGGACCCGGAACCAGCGCTGCAAGTCGGCCGGCGGCACGTCGCGCTGCGCCTCGGCGAGCTCGTCGATCTCGCGTTCCGCCAGATCGGTCATCGCCTGCCGCCCCGCGACCGCGAGCACGGTCATGTTGCGCAGGCGCTCGAGGAGCGCCTGCCCGAAACGGGCAAGATCGACGCCCTGTGCGCAGACGCGCCCGATCACCTCGAGGGCCGCCGCTGGCTCGCGCGCCACGACGGCGGCGAGGATCTCGCGCACCGCGCGATCATCCGGCAGACCGAGCGCCGCATGAACTGCGGCGAGGTCGAGGGTGCCCGACGCGAACGCGATCACCTGGTCGAGCAGCGACGTCGCATCGCGCATGCTGCCGCCCGACTCGCGGGCGATCGCGCGCAGCGCCTCCTCCTCGGCCGTCATGCCCTCCTTCCGGACCATGGCTTCGAGGCTGTGCACCACGGTGTCGCCCGCCACCGAGCGAAAGTCGAAGCGCTGACAGCGCGACAGGATGGTCGACGGCAGCTTGTGCACGGCGGTCGTCGCGAGGATGAACTTGGCGTGTGCCGGCGGCTCCTCGAGCGTCTTGAGGAACGCGTCGACGGCCTGCTTCGAGAGGCCGTGCGCCTCGTCGATGATGTAGACCCGGAAGCGGCCGCTGGCCGGCTGGTACTTGACGGTCTCGAGGAGCTCGCGGGTCGCGTCGATCCCGGTCTGCGACGCCGCGTCGACCTCGAGCACGTCGAGGGAGCGCCCGTCGGTGATCTCGACGCAGCTCGAGCAGCGGTTGCACGGCGCCGGGGTCGGTCCCTCGGCGCAGTTTAGCGCCTTGGCGAGGATCCGGGCGGTCGTGGTCTTGCCGACGCCGCGCATGCCGCTGAACACGAAGGCGTGTGCGAGACGTCCCGTCGCGAGTGCGTTGGTCAGCGTCTGGGTGACGTGCTCCTGCCCGACGACGTCGGCGAAGGCCTGCGGGCGCGCCCGGCGTGCGAGCACCTGGTACGCGGCTGCGCGCCCGGATGTCACCTCGGACTGACCGAACAGTTCGCGATCCTCGCTCATCCTGGCCGCTCGCGCCTCGGTGACGGCGCGTGTCCGCTCCGGGCTGCGGGTTCTCTCGCCGTCGAATTGACGTCCCGGCCGAGCATGTCAGTGATAGCTAGGCACCCCCACGGCACAGAGAAGAATCGGTACCGTTGTTCCCTTCCGGGCCTGGCGGGATTCGCGACCTGCTCTTGCGTGGGACCTAGCTATCACTGACATGCCCGGCGACGCGAAAAACGTAGCCCTCCCCACCGGGGGGCGCAAGCAAGCGCCGCCGCGCGCGGTGCCGAAGCCCACCTGTCAGCCGCGCTGGTAGATCACGCGCGCCAGCCGCAGGTGGTACGCGACGCCCGACCAGAGCGCGAGCACGAGCGCGATCCACACGAAGACCATCCCCGCGGCGTGGAAATCGATCAGCCACACCGGGTAGTGCATCAGCAGCGAGAACAACGCGACGATCTCGAAGGTCATCTTGGCCTTGCCCAGCGACTCGGCGCCGAGAACGATCCCCTCGTCGCGCGCGATGGCGCGCAGCCCCGTGACCGCGACCTCGCGCGCGGCGATCACCGCGACGATCCAGCCCGGAACACGAGGCTCGCGAGGCATCGCCGTCAGCATGATGAGCGCGCTGATGATCAGCACCTTGTCGGCGAGCGGGTCGAGGAACTTGCCGAGGTTGGTGATCAGGCCGCGGCGTCGCGCGAGGTAGCCGTCGAGCCAGTCGCTGACGCAGGCGACGAAGAACGCGAGCGCGGCGAGCAGCGCGGCCTCTCGGCCCGGATCCGTCAGGAGCCAGATGAGCAGCGGCGTGATCGCGACGCGGCTCAGCGAGATGACGTTCGGCAGGTTGAGGGCGTTCGGGCGGCGGGGGCTGTCGCGCTCCGGGGCCGATGCAGGCTCGCCAGCCTCGGTCATCGCGACGCGACGAGAACGCGCCGTGGGCGTGCGCGCTGGCTCAGCAGGTACTGCTGCCGATAGCGGAACACCCGCTCGACGTAGTCCATGGTTTCCGCGTAGGGCGGCACACCGCCGAAGCGCTCGACCGCGCCAGGCCCCGCGTTGTAGCCCGCGAGCGCCAGGCGGTAGTCGCCGCCGAACCGGTCGAGAAGCGAGCGCAGGTAGTAGATCCCGCCCTCGAGGTTCTGCTGCGGGTGAAACACGTCGCGAACGCCCACCTCCAGCGCCGTCGTCGGCATGAGCTGCATGAGCCCCCGGGCGCCGGCAGACGACACGGCCAGGTGGTCGAAGGCCGACTCCGCGCGGACCACCGCGTGCACGAGCGCCGTCTCCACGCCGTACCGTCGGGACGTCTCGTGGATCAGCTTGTCGAGGTCCGCCGGCGGCTCGCTCCAGATCCGATCGACGACCGACGCCGAGCGGCCCTTGCGGGAGCGCGATTCGCCACCGGCGCGCCCGCTGTACGAGATGCGGATCGACCGCCCCGCCTGCATCGGTACCGCCTTGTATCGCTGATCGGTCGGCACGTTCGTGAAGTGGAGCGTCCCCTTCCGGTCGCGGAAGGAGTAGACACGCTCGGACGCCAGGCCTGGAGCAGGCGCTGACAGCGCCGCTACCGCGAGCAGCGCAGACAGGCCCGCCGCGGCGACACGACCGTGCAGCAGACTGCGGAATCGTGCCCGACTGGTGCGCTCCCCTCCGAAAGCGGCCCCCGAATAGGCGCCCCCCCGAGAAGCGGCACCCGAGACGGCGTCCCTCCCAAGAGCGGCACCCGAGACGGCGTCCCTCCCAAGAGCGGCACCCGAGACGGCGTCCCTCCCAAGAGCGGCACCCGAGACGGCGTCCCTCCCAAGAGCGGCACCCGAGATGGCGACCCCCCGATGCGTCATCGGCTGCACCCTCCTATGGCGGATCGGTGCGACGGTCAAATTGACCGCACCGGACGGGACGCCGGTCAGGCTTCCGACAGGCAGGAGAGCCGCGCATGATCCCGGAGGAGCCGATTCGCGCAGGCTTGCCGTGCCCGGTCCTCGCGCCCTACTCTGCCGATGGTGATCGCACTTTCGCCGCACACCGCCTCCCCCGCCGCGTCCGGACCCCCATCCGGGACGTACCGGAGCATAGCGCACCTCGCGCGCCCCGTACATCGCGTGCCCGCCCTCCCATCCGTCACAGCAAGTGCGGGGCCGCTCGTGCCCCCACCCCGGTGATCCTATGGACGCGGACTTCCTGGTCATCGGCAGCGGGATTGCCGGCCTGAGCTTCGCGCTCGAGGCCGCGCGATCGGGTCCGGTCACGGTGGTCACCAAGGACCACCTGCCGGAGGGCTCGAGCCGCTACGCCCAGGGCGGCATCGCCAGCGTGTGGAGCCCGGAGGATTCGTTCGACGCGCACGCCGCCGACACCGAGGAAGCGGGCGCCGGCCTCTGCAACCACGAGATCGTCGAGCTCGTCGTCCGCGAGGGTCCGGAGCGCGTGCGCGAGATGATCGCGCTCGGAACGCGCTTCTCGCTCCGCCCCGACGCCGAGGACGCCTACGACGTTGACCTCGGCCTCGAGGGCGGACATTCGCAGCGGCGGATCCTGCACGCGCTCGACGCGACCGGCGCCGAGATGATGCGCGCCCTGCTCGACGCCGTTGCGAAGCACCCGTCGATCCGCATCCTCGAGCGGCACATCGCGGTCGACCTGCTGACCGCGTCGAAGTTCGGCCTCCCCGGCCCGGAGCGCTGCTGGGGCGCCTACCTGCTCGACCGCTCGTCCGGCGAGGTGAAGACGTTCCGCGCGCAGGCCACGCTCCTCGCGACGGGCGGCGCGGGTAAAGTTTATCTTTACACCAGCAATCCCGACGTTGCGAGCGGGGACGGCGTCGCGATCGCCTACCGCGCCGGCGCGCCGATCGGGAACATGGAGTTCATTCAATTCCACCCGACCTGCCTCTACCACCCGAACGCCAAGTCGTTCCTGATCAGCGAGACCGTGCGCGGCGAGGGGGGTGTCCTCAAGCGCCCCGACGGGAGCCCGTTCATGGCCGCGTACGATCCGCGCGCCGAGCTCGCCCCGCGCGACATCGTCGCGCGGGCCATCGACCACGAGATCAAGCTGCACGGCTACGACAACGTGTTCCTCGACATCTCGCACCGCGACGCGGTCTTTCTCGAGGAGCGCTTCCCGACCATCCTCGCCCGCTGCCGCAGCTTCGGGATCGACCCGGCCCGAGAGCCGATCCCGGTGGTTCCGGCGGCGCACTACACCTGCGGCGGCGTCTGTACGGACGAGGACGGCGCGACCGCGATCGACGGCCTCTACGCGGCCGGCGAGGTCGCGATGACCGGGCTGCATGGTGCGAACCGCCTCGCGTCGAACTCCCTGCTCGAGGGCCTCGTCTTCGGGCGGCGTGCCGCGCTGCATGCGATCGCGCGTCTCGCCAAGCATCGTCGGGGGCCCCTCCCCGAGCTGCCCCCCTGGAATCCGGGCCGCGCACGCGACACGGACGAGGCCGTGCTCATCGGTCAGAACTGGGACGAGATCCGCCGCTTCATGTGGAACTACGTCGGCATCGTGCGCAGCGACCAGCGGCTCGAGCGCGCCCGGGCGCGGATCGACCTCGTGCTCGCCGAGATCCAGCGTGACTACTGGGACTTCCTGCCGACGTCCGATCTGCTGGAGCTGCGCAACATCGCGACCGTGGCCGACCTGATCATCGCGTCGGCGACGAACCGGCGCGAGAGCCGCGGCCTCCACTTCAACATCGACTCCCCCGCCCGCGACGACACGCACTGGCGACGGGACACGGTTCTCGTCCGTGACCCGCTCACCCATCGTCCTCGCACCCGACCGTGAGCCCGAGCGCGGCGGCTGCTCACGCCGCGGAGGCGGCGGCGTCGAAGAGCTGCAGCTGGCGTGGCTCCTGCCCGGCCGAGATCGGTGTCGGATAGCGCTCGGTGAAGCAGGCGTCGCAGAAATCGCGCTCGCCGCCGTCGAGAAACGCGTAGAGCCCCGACTCGCTGAGGTACCCCAGCGAGTCTGCGCCGATGAATCGGCAGATCTCCTCCACCGACTGCGACGCGCCCACGAGCTCTTCGCGCGTCGGCGTATCGATGCCGTAGTAGCAGGGGCTGATCGTCGGCGGCGAGCAGATCCGCATGTGCACTTCCTTCGCACCTGCGTTGCGCAGCATCGTCACGATCTTCTGGCTGGTGGTCCCGCGCACGAGCGAGTCGTCCACGACGACCACCCGCTGGCCTTCGAGGATCTCGGGCATGGCGTTGAGCTTGACGCGGACCCCGAAGTGCCGGATCGAGTCGGTGGGCTCGATGAACGTGCGCCCGACGTAGTGGTTGCGGATCAGCCCGAGCTGATACGGGATCCCGGACTGCTCGGCGTAGCCGATCGCCGCCGGGACGCCGGAATCGGGCACCGGGGTCACCACGTCCGCCTGGACGTGGGTCTCGCGCGCCAGCTGGCGGCCGAGCTCGCGTCGCACCTGGTAGACCGTCCGGCCGAAGACGCGGCTGTCGGGCCGCGCGAAGTAGACGTACTCGAAAACGCAGCGTCGCGGCCGCACCGGCGGGAACGGATGGAACGACCTCATCCCCTCGCTGCCGATCACGATGACCTCGCCGGGCTCGACCTCGCGCACGTAGGTCGCGTTGATCAGGTCGAGCGCGCAGGTCTCGGAAACGGCGACCCAGGCATCCTTGACGCGGCCGAGCACCAGCGGCCGGAAGCCCAGCGGATCGCGTGCAACGATCAGCTCGTCCTTCGAGAGGAAGACCAGCGAGTACGCCCCCCGGACCTCCGCCAGCGCGGACACCACGCGGTCGACCAGCGCCGGGCCGCTCGCCTGCGCGATCAAGTGGATCACGACCTCGGTGTCCGACGTCGACTGGAAGATCGAACCCGTCGCCTCCAGCCGCTCGCGAAGCTCGACGGCGTTGACGAGGTTGCCGTTGTGCGCGACCGCGAGCGCTCCGCCCTGGTACTCGACCACCAAGGGCTGCGCGTTCTTGAGCACGGTCTCGCCGTGGGTCGCGTAACGGTTGTGGCCGATGGCCGCGGTCCCGACCAGGCGCCGGATGATGTCCGGGTGGAAGATGTCGGCGACGAGGCCGAGCCCCCGGTGCGAGATCAGCGCGTCGCCGCGCGACGACACGATCCCGGCCGATTCCTGGCCGCGGTGCTGCAGCGCGTAGAGCGCCAGGTAGGCGAGGTTCGCCGCCTCGGGGTGGCCGTACACGCCGACCACACCGCACTCTTCATGGAAGCGATCCGCGTCCGGGGAGAACATGGCTTCAGCCTGCGTTCAACCGACGAGCTTCTCGAGCGCCGACTCCCATACCGTCCGGAGCTCGGCGACCGACACACTGGCGAGACCGCCGAACTCTAGCATGCCCCCTCCGACGTCGCCGAGTACGGCGACAGAAACTCCCGCCTCATTCGCGAGGTCGCGCACCGTCGCGACGTGCTCGCGGCGGACGCTCACCAGCATGCGGGCCTGGCTCTCGCCGAACAAGAACGCGTCAGCGCGCATGGTCTCGTCCACACGGATGCGTGCGCCCAGCGCCGGGAGACCCTCGGGTGCCAGGAAACAGCACTCGGCGAGCGCGATCGCCAGGCCGCCTTCCGAGAGATCGTGCGCGGACCGCAGCAGATCGCGGGTCGCCGCCTCGAGCACCACCTGATGCAGCCGGCGCTCCGCCTCGAGATCCACCCACGGTGGCAGGCCCTGGGTGTTGCCGTGCACGACCGCTGCGTACTCGCTGCCCGAAAGCTCCTCACGGGTCCGACCGAGCAGGATGACGACGTCGCCCTCGGCCTTGAGCCAGGGCGTGACGGGCTTCGGCGTGCGCAGCAGGCCGACCATCGCGATGGTCGGCGTCGGCGGAATCGCCCGGCCCTCGGTCTCGTTGTAGAAGCTCACGTTGCCGCTCACCACGGGCGTCTCGAACGCTGCGCAGGCGTCGCGGATCCCCGCGATCGCTTGCTCGAACTGCCACATCACCTCGGGACGCTCGGGGCTGCCGAAGTTCAGGCAGTCCGAGATCGCGAGCGGCTCGGCGCCGGTCGCGACGAGGTTGCGCGCGGCTTCGCACACGGCGAGGCAGGCGCCGAGGTAAGGGTCGAGCAGGGTATAGCGGGCGTTGCAGTCGACGGTCATCGCCACGTGGAGGTCGGTACCCAGCACGCGCACGACTCCCGCATCGGCACCGGGATGCACGGCCGTCGCGGCCCCGACGTAGTGGTCGTACTGCTGGTAGACCCAGCGCCGCGAGCAGAGGTTCGGCGACCCGACGAGCTGCCGCAGGACCTGCGCGTAATCGCGCGGCTCGGGCAGATCGTCGAGGCGGAACTCGGTCGTCGTTTCGGCGGGCGCGACCGACGGCCTCTGCAGGGCCGGAGGGTCGGCGAGCAGATCGACCGGCAGCGCGATGACTTCCTTGCCCCCGCGCTTGACGCGGTACATGCGATCGTCGGTGAGCTTCCCGATCACCGCCGACTCGAGGTCCCACTTGTCGCAGACCGCGCGGATCGCCTCGACGTTCTCGGGCTTCGTCACGAGCAGCATGCGCTCCTGCGACTCGGAGAGCATGATCTCGTAAGACGACATGCCCTCCTCGCGTAGCGGCACCTGATCGAGGTCCAACTCGATGCCGAGCTCGCCGCGATACGCGCTCTCGACCGTCGAGCTGGTGATGCCGGCGGCGCCCATGTCCTGCACCGCGAGCGCGAGATCGCCCTTCTGGATCTCGAGGGTCGCCTCGAGCAGCAGCTTCTCGAGGAACGGGTCGCCGACCTGGACGGTCGGCCGCTTCTCCTCGCTCTTGTCGTCGAACTCTGCCGAGGCGAGCAGGCTCGCACCGTGGATGCCGTCGCGCCCGGTCCGCGAGCCGAACATCATGACGAGGTTGCCGACGCCGGTCGCCTTCGCGCTCATCAGGCGCGACTCCTCGACGACGCCCAGAGTGAAGGCGTTCACCAGGCAGTTGCGATCGTAGCCGGGGTCGAAGATCACCTCGCCACCGACGGTCGGGACGCCGATCGAGTTGCCGTAGCCGCCGACACCGGCGACCACGCCGTGCACCAGGTAGCGCGTGCGCGGATGATCGAAGCTGCCGAAGCGTAGCGAGTCCATCGAGGCGATGGGGCGCGCGCCCATGGTGAAGATGTCGCGCAGGATGCCGCCGACGCCGGTCGCTGCACCCTGGTACGGCTCGATGTACGAAGGATGGTTGTGGCTCTCGATCTTGAAGACGACCGCGAGGCCCTGCCCGATCGAGATCGCGCCCGCGTTCTCACCCGGGCCCTGCACCACTCGCCGCCCCTCGGTGGGGAGCTTCTTCAGGTGGAAGCGCGAGCTCTTGTAGCTGCAGTGCTCCGACCACATCACGGTCGCGACGCCGAGTTCCTCGATCGTCGGAGTGCGCCCGATGGTCGTCGTCAGGCGCTCGTACTCCTGGTCCGTGAGTCCGTGCTCGCGCGCAACCTGGAGATTGACCTGCTGCTCGCCCATCGCGTCACCGCAGCGAATCGACGGCCGAGCGCTGGCCGCGATCCGCGATCCATCCCGCGATCGACTGGAAGATGCGCAGGCCGTCGGGGACACCGGCCCCCGGCCAGCAGACGTCGCGCAGCGCCGGATCGGCGCCGTGCTCGGGGTGCGGCATCATGCCGAAGACGTTGCGCGTCGCGTTCATCACGCCAGCGACGTCCCGCAGCGAGCCGTTGCAATTGTAGTCGCTCCCGTCCGCTCCGTCCCGCGCCCGCGTGCCGTCCGCGCGGCAGTAGCGCAGCAGGATCTGGCCGTCGCGCTGCATCTGATCGAGCGTCGTGTCGTCGGCGATGTAGCAGCCCTCGCCGTGCTTGACCGGAATCCGCCACACGTCGCCGGCGACCGCCATGTTCACGAACGGGTTCGCGACGCTCTCGACGCGCAGGCTGACCTCGCGACAGACGAACGACAGCGACCGGTTGCGCACCAGCGCGCCGGGCAGGAGCCCTGCCTCGCACAGGACCTGAAAGCCGTTGCAGATTCCGAACACCAGCCCGCCGCGGGCCGCGTGCTCGCCGATGGCCGCCATCAGCGGCGAGAATCGCGCGATCGCGCCGCACCGAAGGTAGTCGCCGTACGAGAAGCCGCCGGGAAGGACCACGCAATCGACGCCCTGCAGACCGTTGCTCTTGTGCCAGAGCGACACCGCCTCGTGCCCGAGGACGTGACGCAGCACGTGCAGCGTGCCGTGGTCGTCGTTCGAGCCCGGGAACGTGACGACGCCCCACTTCATGCGCCGCGTCCGGAATTCTCCTGGTCGATCTCGAAGCGGAAGTCCTCGATCACGCCGTTCGCGAGCAGGCGCTCGCACATGGCGCGCACCCGGGCGGCCGGATCACCCTCGGGCGACGAGCCGAGCCGGATCTCGAGGTACTTGCCCATGCGCACGTCCTCGACCTCGCCGAAGCCGAGCGCGTGCAACGAGGACGAGATGGCTCTGCCCTGCGGGTCGAGAACGCCCTTCTTGGGCGTGATGAACACTCGAGCGATCACCGGACGACGCGCCTATACACTTCCTGGTACGCTTCCTCCACCCTGCCGAGGTCGCGTCGGAAGCGGTCCTTGTCCAGCCGTTCGCCGGTCGAGACGTCCCACAGGCGGCACGTGTCGGGGCAGATCTCGTCGCCGAGCAGGATCGCCCCGTCGGCGGCACGCCCGTACTCGAGCTTGAAATCCACGAGCATGAGATTTCTCGCCGCGAAGAACGCCTTCAGCGACTCGTTCACTCGAAGGCTCGTCGAGACGATCGTGTCGAGGTCGGCGCGCGTCGCGAGTCCGAAGACGATCGCGTGGGAGTCGTTGATCATCGGATCCCCGAGCGCGTCGTTCTTGTAGTAGAGCTCGACCACCGGCGCGGGGAGCTTCTCGCCCTCGTCGCGGCCGAGCCGCTGCGCGAGGCTGCCCGCCACCACGTTCCGCACGACGACCTCGATCGGGAAGATCGCGAGCTTCCGCACCACCATCTCGCGCTCCGAGGGGCGCGCGACAAAATGCGTCCTGACGCCGGCGTCGGCGAGCAGCAGGAAGAGCCGCTCCGAGATCGCGTTGTTGAGCACGCCCTTGCTCGCGATCGTGCCCCGCTTCTGCGCGTTGAACGCAGTCGCGTCGTCCTTGAAGTACTGAATGACCAGATCGGGGTCGGCCGTGGACCAGACCTGCTTGGCCTTGCCCTCGTACAGCAGCTCTTTGCGCTCCATCTCGGCTCCTCAGCTGTCGAGCAGCGGCGGCGCCTCGGGCAGGCGCGGCCGGATGGCGAGTGCGCGATCGATGATCGCGCCGGTGTGGGCGAGCGCCCGCTTCGGATCGAACACGGCCGTCAGGTGCTTCTCGTCGAGAACCTTGCGGATGTCGGGGTCCAGGCCTACCAGCTCGCGGAACGAGCCGCCCTCGTCGCGCGCGGCGAACGCGCAGCGCTGCACCCAGCGGTAGCCCTCCTCGCGCGCCACGCCGCCCTCGACGAGTGCCAGCAGCACGCTCTCGGAGAACACCAGCTCGCCGGACCACGCGGCGTTTTCCGCCATGCGCTCCGGGTAGACGACGAGCCGGTCGAGGATCCCGGTGAGGCGCGCGATCATGAAGTCGAGCACGGTGCACGCGTCGGGCGCAATCACGCGCTCGACCGACGAGTGGCTGATGTCGCGTTCGTGCCAGAGAGCGACGTTCTCGAGCGCGCTGCCGGCGTAGCCCCGCATCAGTCGCGCGAGACCGCACAGGTTCTCGGCCATCCAGGGATTCCGCTTGTGCGGCATCGCGGACGAGCCCTTCTGGCCGCGCGTGAACGGCTCCTCGGCCTCCAGCACCTCGGTCCGCTGCAGATGCCGGAGCTCGAGCGCGATGCGCTCGAGCGACGCGGCGACGATCGCGAGCGCCGAGAAGAACGCGGCGTGCCGGTCGCGCGGCACGATCTGCGTCGCAACCGTCTCCGGCGCGAGCCCGAGACGCGGCAGGACCTCCGCTTCGACCTCGGGCGACAGGTGCGCGTACGTGCCGACCGCACCGCTGAGCTTGCCGGTCGCGATCTCGCGGCACGCGGTCTCGATTCGCTCGAAGCCGCGGCAGACCTCCGCGTACCAGCTCGCGGCCTTGAGACCGAACGTGATGGGCTCTGCGTGGACGCCGTGCGTCCGGCCGATCATGCGTGCGTCGCGGTAGGTCTCCGCGAGCTTTCGGACCGCCGCGAGGAGGCCGTCGAGGCCACGGAGGAGGAGATGCGCAGAGTGCGTGAGCTGCACCGCGAACGCGGTGTCGATCACATCCGACGAGGTCATGCCGAGGTGCAGGTAGCGCCCCGCAGGACCGATGCTCTCGGCCGCCGCGGTGACGAACGCGATCACGTCGTGCTTGACCTCGAGCTCGATCTCGGCGACGCGACGCGCGTCGACCCTCGCCTTCGCGCGCATCTCGCGTGCGGCCTCGGCCGGGATCACGCCACGCTTCGCCAGCGCCTCACAGACCGCGATCTCGACCTCGAGCCAGATCCCGAGGCGGTGCTCGTCGGTCCACAGGCGAGCCATCTCCGGCCGTGTGTACCGGCTGATCATGATGCTCCTTCCCGGCCCCGCCGCACGCCCGCTGCGTCGGCCTGCCCGCCGGTATGTCCGAACCCACCCGCGCCGCGCTCCGTCCAGAGTGCTTCGCCCGCGACCGGAGCGACCGCCACGAGATCCCAGTCCGCACGCGACACCCGCGCCACCACCAGCTGCGCGATCCGATCCCCGGGTCGGACGGTCCGGGACTCGTTGCCGAGGTTCACCAGGATGACCTTGATCTCTCCGCGGTAGTCCTCGTCGATCGTACCCGGTGCGTTCAGCAGCGTCAGCCCCTCTCGCAGCGCCAGCCCGCTGCGCGGCCGCACCTGCGCCTCGAAGCCCGGCGGCAGAGCGATCGCGAAGCCGGTGGGGACCAGACGCCGCTCGAGCGGGCCGAGGACGAGCGGCTCCGCGATGTCGGCCGCCAGATCGCACCCCGCGGCACCGTCGGTCATGTAGGCGGGCAGCGGCAGCTCTCCACCCCGCACGCGCCAGATGACGACGCGAACCGTCTCCCGGCCGGTCCGGTCCACTGCCACCATTTCGCCTCCCTACACGGGGGACAGCAGCGCGTCGTCGATCGCGACCTCGCTGACGTCGCCCAGCAGCGCGAGGCTCATGCGACCGGAGAAGAGCTCGCGCGAGAGGGCGACCACGTCGTCGTGTAGGACACCCGAGATCGCGGCTGCGACCTCGGCTGGATCGATGTTGCGGCCGAAGTACATCTCGTTCTTGGCGATCCGCGACATCCGGCTCTCGCTGCTCTCGAGGCTCAACAGAATCGTCCCTTTGATCTGGCTCTTGGCGCGCTCGAGCTCACCGCGCTCGAGCCCCCCGCGCATCAGCTTCCCGAGCTCGTCGCGGACCACCTCGAGGACCTCGACCACCGCGTCAGCACCCAGTCCTGCGTTGACCGCAAGGTAGCCCGCGCCGCGGAAGGCGGAGAGGAACGACGCGATCGAATACGCCTTGCCGCGCTTCTCGCGGACCTCCTGGAACAGGCGCGAGCTCATCCCGCCGCCCAGTGCGGTGTTCATGACGTAGGCTGCGTAGCGACGATCGTCGGTGTGGGGCAGCCCCGGCACGCCGAGGACCATCTGCACCTGCTCGAGATCGCGCTCGATCAGCGAGAGAGCGGGCTTCGGCGCCGGAGTCGCGGTCGTGACCTTCGGCGTGGTGCCGGACAGATGACCGAACGCCTGACCGATGCGATCGACGAGCCAGTCGTGATCCACCGCCCCGGCGGCGCAGATGAGAATCCGGTCGGGGCGATAGCGCTCCGAAAGAAAGCCCAGGAAGTGCTCGCGCTTCATCCCGGAAACCGTCTGCGCCGTCCCGGTGATGGGTAGCGACAGCGGGTGCCCCGGCCAGAAGGCGCGGTCGAAGACCACGTGGACGTGATCGTCGGGCGAGTCCTCGGACTCGAGGATCTCCGACAGGATCACGCCGCGTTCGCGCTCGATCTCCTCCTCGGGGAACGTCGAGTGGAGAAAGAGGTCGGACAGGACGTCGAGCGCGAGGGGAAGATCCTCCCGGAGGACCTTCGCGTAGTAGCAGGTGTACTCCTTGCCGGTGAAGGCGTTGAGCACCCCGCCGACGCCATCGATCGCCTCGGCGATCTCCTTCGCGGTCCGCCGCTCGGTCCCCTTGAAGAAGATGTGCTCGAGGAAGTGGGAGATCCCGTTCAGCTCCGGCGGCTCGAAGGCCGAGCCGTTCTCCACCCAGATGCCGAGAGTGGCCGAGGTAAACTCGGGAAGAGCCTCGGTGAGAACGCGGATCCCGTTGGGCAGTACGCTCTTCCGAACCGCGCTCGCGTCACCGAGGCTTCCCACGAAGCTGTCCTACTCCTGAACGCCGTCGTCCGCCATCGCCTCGCGACGCGACAGGCGGATCTTGCCCGATCGGTCGACCTCGAGGACCTTGACCCGGATGCGATCGCCCTCCTTCAGGACGTCGGTGACCGCGCGGATACGCTCCGTCGAGATCTGCGAGATGTGCAGCAGACCGTCGGTGCCCGGCATGATCTCGACGAACGCCCCGAAGTCGACGATCTTGCGGACCTTGCCTTCGTAGATCTTGCCGACCTCGGCCTCGGCCGTGATGCCGAGGATGCGGTCGATCGCCTTCTTCATCGAGGCGGCGTCGGTCGACGCGACCGAGACCGTGCCGTCGTCCTCGATGTCGATCGTGCAGCCGGTCTCCTCGACCAGCGCGCGGATCACCTTGCCACCGGGTCCGATGACGTCGCGGATCTTCTCCTTGTTGATCTTGATCGTCGTGATGCGCGGCGCGTAATCCGACAGGGTCTCGCGCGGTGCGGCGATCGCCTTGCCCATCTCGCCGAGGATATGCAGCCGGCCGGCCTTCGCCTGCTCGAGGGCCGCCTTCATGACGTCGCGCGTGAGGCCGTCGATCTTGATGTCCATCTGCAGCGCGGTGACGCCCTCGGCCGTCCCGGCGACCTTGAAGTCCATGTCGCCGAGATGGTCCTCGTCACCCAGGATGTCGGACAGGATGGCGAACTTGTCGCCTTCCTTGATCAGACCCATCGCGATGCCCGCGACCGGCGCCTTGATCTTCGCGCCCGCGTCGAGCAGCGACAGCGAGCCACCGCAAACCGTGGCCATCGACGACGACCCGTTCGACTCGAGGACCTCGGACACGATGCGGATCGTGTACGGGAACTCGTCGCCCGGCAGGATCGGCGTGAGCGCGCGCTCGGCGAGCGCACCGTGGCCGACGTCGCGCCGGCTCGGACCGCGCAGGAACTTCACCTCGCCGACCGAGAAGGGCGGGAAGTTGTAGTGCAGCATGAACGTCTTCTTGCTCTCGCCGAGCAGGGAGTCGATGCGCTGCTGATCGGCCGACGTGCCGAGCGTGGTGGTGACCAGCGCCTGCGTCTCGCCGCGCGTGAACACCGCCGAGCCGTGCGCCCGCGGCAGCAGTCCGAGGTCGATCCAGATCGGCCGGATGTCGGCGAGGCCGCGCCCGTCGAGGCGCTTCTTGTCCTTGACGATCATGCTGCGCACGGCCTCGTACTTGAGGTCGCCGAAGGCCTCGCTGATCGCCTTCTCCTGATCGGGGAACTCCGCGGCGAGCGCCGCCTTGGTCGCGGCCTTGGCCTCGTCGAACTTGGCGTAGCGCTCGAGCTTCGTGGTGGTCGCGAGCGCGTCCTTGCAGAGAGGTCCGGCGACCTCGCGCACGCGCGCCTGCAGCTTGCCGGGCTCGGGCAGGACCGGGCTCGGGCGCTTGGCCTTGCCGGCTTCCTTCTGCAGCTTGAGCTGCAGGTCGATGATCGGCTGCAGCGCCTCGTGCGCGGCGAACAGCGCCTCGAGCATGATCTCGTCGGGGACGACCTTCGCGCCGCCCTCGACCATCACGATCGCGTCGCGGCTGCCGGCGACGATCAGGTTGATGTCGCTCTTCTCGAGCTCCTCGGCGGTCGGATTGAAGACGAACTTGCCGTCGACGCGGCCGACGCGGATGCCGGCGATCGGGCCCGCGAACGGGATGTCCGACACCGTCAGCGCCGCGGACGCGCCGCAGAGCGCGACCATGTCCGGATCGCAGTCCTTCTCGGCCGACAGCACGGTCGCGACGATCTGCGTCTCCGAGTGCCAGCCCTCCGGGAACAGCGGGCGGCAAGGACGGTCGATGAGACGGGAGGTGAGGACCTCCTTCTCCGACGGCTTGCCCTCGCGCTTGAAGAAGCCGCCCGGGATCTTGCCCGCGGCGAAGGTCTTCTCCTGATAATCGACGGTCAGCGGCAGGAAATCGACGTTCTCGCGCGCGCTCGCCTGAGCGGTGGCGGTGACCAGGACGACGGTGTCCCCATACCGGACGAACGCCGAGCCGCCCGCCTGCTTCGCAAGACGGCCGGTCTCGATCGAGAAGCGTCTACCCGCCAGCTCGCACTCTACTACCTTGGGCTCCATACAGATCTCCGTAGGTCACGGGCGACCCGCGCCCGTGACCAAAGCGGGAAGTATTCTCAGCGGTAGCGTCGGGCCTACTTGCGCAGACCGAGCTTTTCGATGAGCTGCTTGTACCGCTCCGGGGCCGTCCTCTTCAGGTAATCGAGGAGCCGACGCCTCTGCCCGACCAGCATGACCAGGCCGCGCTGCGAGGCGTGATCCTTCGCATGCTTCTTCTGGTGCTCGGTCAGGTAGCTGATCCTGTTACTCAGGAGGGCGATCTGCACCTCCGAGGAGCCCGTGTCCGTTTCGTGGGACCGGAAGCTCTCGACCAACTCGCGCTTACGTACCGCGGCTAACGCCACTGTTCTTCCTCCGTTTTCGTTGACCCGCTCAGTTAACACCCGGCTCAGGACCTGTAAAGCTGTCTCGCTTCCGGCATGAGCACGCGACGCAGCGCCCAGTGCCCGCCCCGAGCCTCGACCACGGCGAGGAGGCCCCCGTTGGGGGCCATCAGCATGGCGATCCGGTCACACTCCGCGGGCGGCTCGATCCGTTCCAGGGCGGCCCGCTGGCCGCTCGCGATGGCGCACGCCTGAGCGGCGTCGACCGGGATCCGCCGTACCGTTCGGAGGGCCGACGGCGCGTCGAGGACCGGCAGGTCGCCCGGTGGGCGGGCCAGGATGTCGGCGAGGGGGTGGGCCTCGGCAAGCTCGAACTTCCCGAACGACGTGCGCCTGAGGCTGGCGAGCGCTCCCACGGTCCCGAGCGCGCGGGCCACGTCCTCGGCGAGAACCCGGACGTACGTGCCCTTCGAGCAGCGCACGGAGAAACGGACCACTTCGGCCTCGGCAGCCGCCTCGAGGACCAGCTCGTGGATCACGACCGGGCGCGGCTGGCGTTCCACCGTCGCCCCGGCCCGGGCGTGCTGGTAGAGCTTCCGGCCGCCGATCTTGACCGCCGAGTACATCGGCGGCAGCTGCTCGCCAGGGCCCCGCAGCCGCGCCGCGACGTCGTCGAGGCGTGCTGCGACGCCGGCCGGAACCGGCGCCTCGCGGACGATCCGTCCCTCCACGTCGAGCGTGTCGGTCGCGACCCCGAGGCGGATCGTCCCGGAGTACCCTTTCTCCTCGGCGCCGAGGAACTGCGCGATCTTCGTGCCGTCACCGATGCACAGCGGCAGCAGACCCGTCGCCATGGGATCGAGCGTGCCGAGGTGGCCGATGCTCTTCAGCCGATGCGCCCGCTTCACGTCCCGAACCACGCCCGCCGAGGTGATGCCGTCCGGCTTGTCGACCAGCAGGATGCCGTCAGCCACCGGCACCGCCCTCGGGATCACCGTCACCGCCGGGGGGCGTCTCGGCCGTCCGCAGCCCCTTCAGCAACGAGTCGATGCGTCGCGCGCTGGCGAGGCCCTCGTCGTAGGCGAAGGCGAGCTCCGGCGCGTGCCGCAGACCGAGATCCCCGGCCACCGTGCGGCGCAGGTACGGCATCGCACTCTCGAGGCCCTTCTGCGCCGCGCCACGATCGCCCTCCCCGACCTCGAGGAGCGTGAACCATACCCGAGCGAGCCTCAGGTCGTCGTTCACCCGAACCCGCGTGACCGTGACGTGCGCGACCCGCGGATCGCGCACTCGATGCAGCAGCTCCTCGGACAGGATCCTCTGGATCTCCGCAGCGACGCGGTCGGCACGCCGGACCCCGCCTGCCGCGCTCCGCTGCGCTGGACGCTTCCCGGAGCGCCCCTTCGTCAAGCGTAGCGCTCGATCTGCTGTGACTTCTCACCGGCCGGCGCCATACGACGCGCGACCTGCTCGAGCTCGTAGACCTCGATGACGTCGCCCGGCTTGAGGTCGTTGAACCCCTCCAGCCCGATGCCACACTCGTAACCCGCGGTGACCTCGCGGACGTCGTCCTTGAATCGACGCAGGCTGCCGATCTTGCCCTCGTGAACCACCGCATGGTCGCGCAGAAGCCGCGCCAGGCCGCCGCGGACGATCTTGCCGTCGAGCACGCTCGAGCCGCCGATCATGCCTGCGCCGACGCCGAAGGTCTGCCGGACCTCGGCACGCCCCACCGTGCGCTCGCGCGTGGTCGGCTCGAGCATGCCCTCGAGCGCCTCGCGCACCTGATTGATGGCGTCGTAGATGATCGTGTACAGGCGCACGTCGACGCCCTCACGGTCGGCGAGGGCTGCGGCCTTCGGCTCGGGACGCACGTTGAACCCGACGATGATCGCGTTCGAGGTGGACGCGAGGAGCACGTCCGACTCGGTGATGCCGCCGACGGACGCGTGCATGATCGTGACCTGCACCTCGTCGTTCGACAGCCGGGCGAACGCCTCCTTCAGCGCGTCCACCGAACCTTGCACGTCCACCTTCAGGACGACGCGCAGCTCCTGCACCGCGCTCTTCTCGAGCTGCTTGTACAGGTCGTCGAGCGAGACCTTGCTGGACTTCGCCATCTCGCCCTGGCGCTGCTTGCCGCGACGGTGGTCCGCTACCTGGCGGGCGGTCGCCTCGTCGGCGACCGCGACAAACGCGTCACCGGCCTCGGGTACGCCGCTCAGACCCAGGATCTCGACCGGCGTCGACGGGCCGGCGACGTCGATCTTGCGGCCCAGCGAGTCGAGCATGGCACGGATGCGTCCGTACTGGAGGCCGACGACGAACGGATCGCCACCCTTGAGCGTGCCCTCCTGGACCAGCACCGTGGCGACCGGTCCGCGGCCGCGATCGAGCTTGGCCTCGATGATCGACCCCTTGGCCCGCGTGTCGGCCTTGGCCTTCAGCTCGAGGACGTCGGCCTGCAGCAGGACCATCTCGAGCAGATGGTCGAGCCCCTGACGGGTCTTCGCCGAGACCGGCACGAACGTCGTGTCGCCGCCCCAGTCCTCGGCCACGAGACCGTTCTCGGAGAGCTGCTTCTTCACGCGCTCGGGATCCGCATCGGCGCGGTCGATCTTGTTGACCGCGACGATGATCGGCACCTCCGCGGCACGCGCGTGAGCGATCGCCTCGATGGTCTGCGGCATCACGCCGTCGTCTGCGGCCACGACGAGGATCACGATGTCCGTGACCTTGGCGCCGCGCGCCCGCATCGCCGTGAACGCAGCGTGGCCCGGAGTATCGATGAACGTGATGTGGCGGTCGTGGACCTTCACCGTGTACGCACCGATGTGCTGCGTGATTCCACCGGCCTCGCCTTCGGCGACCTCCGTCTTGCGGATCGAGTCGAGCAGCGACGTCTTGCCGTGATCGACGTGGCCCATGACGGTCACGACCGGATCACGCGGCAGGGCCTCGACCTCCTCGGTCTCCGTGTCCGGGCCCTCGATCTCCTTGTCGGCATCGAAGGCCACGTTCTCGACCGCGTAGTCGAACTCGCCGGCGACCAGCGTCGCGTGGTCGACGTCGAGCACGTGATTGACGGTCGTCATGACGCCCATGTCCATGAGCTTCTTGATGACCTCGCCGGCCTTGAGACCCATCGCCTTCGCCAGATCACCGACCGTGATGACCTCGCTGAAGCGCACCAGGCGCTTCCTCGCCGAAGGTGTGGTGATCTCGGTGTGCTTCTGCTCCTTGCCCGGAGCGGCCCGCTTCTTGAGCGGCTTGCGACCGCCACGACCGCCGCTGCGATCGCCACCGAACGGGTCGAACTGGCCGGGCTTGCGGATGACCTTCTTGCCCCGCTTGCGGCGCGTCTCGTCCGTCGACTCGGTCGGCGCAGGAGCGGCACCCGGGGCCGCGGGCGCGCCCGCTACCGTTCGCGGGCGTGCCGGCGCCGGCTCGGGCTTCTTGAGGTTGATCTTGCCGAGCACCTGGACCCGCCGCATGCCGTCGTCGAGCATCGGAGCGGAAGCCGGCGCCCGACCGAGCGCGCGCGGCGCCTCTGCGGGTCGCGCCTCGCCCGCCTCGGTCGCACCGGCGACCGGGCTTGCAGGCGCCGACACC
>Ga0194132_10005745_pt1 | contig 19774 bp, 22 predicted proteins | sample TA2KigOf80mmetaG_FD_148612 | JGI IMG/M metagenome (GOLD analysis project Ga0194132, IMG submission 148612) | Freshwater microbial communities from Lake Tanganyika, Tanzania - TA2015054 Kigoma Offshore 80m | ecosystem: Environmental > Aquatic > Freshwater > Lake | place: Tanzania: Lake... | reverse complement strand
ACGCGCTGAAGAAGATCACGACCCCGAGCGTGGCCAACGCCATCGAGACGTTCAAGGTCCGCGGCCGCCACGAGGGCAACGTCTCCTCCGAGATCCGCTGCCTCTTCCCCGAGCTCGGCCCCATGGTCGGCTATGCGGTCCCCTGTCTGATCCGCGCCGAGCAGGAGCCCGTGAAGGACCACCGCGCCTCGACGTACGGGTGGTGGGATTTCGTGCTGTCGATCCCCGCCCCGCGGATCATCGTGGTGCACGACCTCGACGAGCCGCGCGGCCAGGGGGCCCAGTGGGGCGAGGTCCAGGCGAACATCCACAAGGCGCTCGGCTGCGTCGGCGTGCTCACGGACGGCTCCGTGCGCGACCTCGACGAGGTGAAGGCGCTCGGCTTCCAGTTCGCGGCCGCGCACGTGTCGCCTTCGCACGCGTGGGTGCACATGGTCGACTTCGGCATCCCGGTGAAGGTCGGCGGCCTCTGGGTCAAGCCGGGCGATCTCGTGCACGCCGACCAGCACGGCGCCGTCACCGTCCCGCGCGACATCGCGGAGAAGATCCCGCAGGCGGTGGCCGACATCGAAGCCGACGAGCGCACGATCATCGGCGCCTGCCAGGATCCGGGCTTCACCGCCCAGAAGCTCAAGGACCTCTACGCCAAGATCCGTCCGGGCACGTACTAGGAGGACAGACGGTGACCAAGCAGGATCTGCTCAACGCCGCCGCGCGGGAGTACAAGGCGTTCCACGAGACGATCCACGGCCTCAACGAGGAGCAGATGGCGGCCGTGTGGCTGGGGAGCTGGAGCGTCAAGGACATCGTGGCGCACATCTGCGGCTGGCACCGCGAGATGATCCCGCTCCTCGAGCGCATCGCGCGCGGCGAGCGCCCGGTGCCGGCGGGCGTGAGCTACGACGACGTGGACGCCTGGAACGCCACGTTCGCCGCCGCCCGCGCCGACATGGCGGTGGCCGACGTCCTCCTCGAGTTCGACAAGTCGCACGAGGACTTCATGCACGCGGCCGCGCAGGTGCCGGACGACCGCTTCGTGGAAGGCAAGACCGCGTGGAAGGTGGTCGACGGCAACAGCGCGCATCACTACAAGGAGCACGCGGACCAGATCCGGGCCTGGCGGACCGCACAGGGCGTGTAGGCTAGCGGGCGGCGCGCGACAGCGGGAGCGTGCCCTCGATCTCACCCTTCATCAGCGGACGCTGACGGCCGCCCGCGCGGCGCGCCGTCGCGTCCACCTGGTCTTCCACGTACTCGTAGAGCTCGGAGACGGTGACGAGGCCGTCCGTGTTGCGATCCGCCTTGCCCCGCAGGCCCTCCAGCACGAAATACGTGAAGACGCCGTGGCCGAGCTCCGGCAGCTCCAGCGCGACCTCGTTCGGGCCGCTCGCGGTGATGATCACCCGCCCGCGGCTGCGCGTGAGCCGCTCGAGGAACTGGTCGTCGATGCCGGTGGCGCGCGTCGAGGCGCGGGCGAACGTGCGGCCGCCCGCGGTGCCGCTGTAGCAGGTGTCGAGCAGCATCACGATCCGCTCCGCCTGCACGCGCGAGAAGATCCGCTGGATCTCGTCCATCGGCAGCGCGGTCGTGTAGAGCGAATCCGGGTCGCCGTCGCGCGGGATCAGGTACTTCGAGAGCCCGTCGGCCTCCACGCCGCCCGCGTCCACCTCGGGCGCGCCGTGACCGGCGAAGTAGATCAGCACCATGTCGTCGCGGCCCGCGCGCCGCGCGAGGAAGTCCCCGAGCGCGCGCTTGATGTTGAGGAGCGTCGGCTTCTGCGCGGTCGCGTCGGTCAGGAGCAGGACGTGCTCCTTCGGATAGCCGCCCTGCGTCGTGAGGAACCGGTAGATGGCCTCGGCGTCCTTCGTGGCGTAGCGCAGCTTCGGGATCGTGCGGTGCTCGTACTCGCCGACGCCGATCACGACGGCCCACCGGTGGGCGACCTTCGGGCCCGGCGCCGGCGCGGGCGTCGCCACGGCGGGCGCCGCCCGCGTGACCGTGCGCACGACCTGCGACACGTTCCCCGCCGTATCGGCGGCCGTGATCTCGATGACGTTCGGTCCCGGCTGCAGGGCCGCCGGCACGCGGATCGGGACGCCGCGGCCGACGGCCGCGAAGTCGCGCGGCTGCGCGCTCTCGAGGCCGTTGACCGTCACCTGCACGCGGTCGACCGCGACGTTGTCGGTGACGAGGCCGAGCACCATGATCGAGTCGGTCTCGACCGTCGCGTCGACGCCGGGATAGTTGATCGCGATCTTCGGCGTCTCGGTGTCCGCCGGCGGCGCCACGACGACCGGGGGCGGCGGCGCGGGCAGCGCCGCCATCGCCAGACTCTTCCGCACACGCCCCTGGCCCGGCGCGAGCGTGACGGTGTCACGACCGTCCGTGAAGCCGTCCTTCTTGCCTTCGAGCCGGTACGTGCCGGGCGGCAGCTGCAGCGTGAGATCGCCGGAGGCATCGAGGGTGTGCGTGTCCTCGTTGACCCTGATCTGCGCGCCGGGCGGCCCGCGCACGTCGAGGGCGACGAGGCTGCGCCGGGTGATCGTCAGCGTCTGCGCGCCTCGGCCGCCGTGCTCGTCGACCGCTTCGAGCCGGAAGCGGTTCTCGCCTTCGTTCAGGAAGACGACCGGCTCGAGCGTCCACGTCTCGCCCGGCTTCGTCGCGGCGGGCGGCGCAAACGTCTGTTCGGCGGCGTCCTTGTCGCGGGCGATCCGTAGCGAGGCGATGCGCGCGCGACTCGTCACCGCGACCCTGAGCCGCACGTCCCGCGTGGACACGACGGCGCCGGCGGCGGGCTCGCCCACCGTCACGGTCGGCGGCGCGACCGGCTCGCGCACGGGCGCGGGCCCCGGCGGCGGGGACGGCGCGGGCGGGGACGCCCCCGCCGCCTGCGCCTCCGACGGGGTCGCCTGGAAGTTGAGCGGGGTCACGGAGCTCTCGGTCTTGACGATCCGGGCGACGTCCGGGGCGTACCACGACGTCACGCGAAAGAAGGAGATCGACGGCACGCGCCCGAAATCGTCGGTCACCTTGAAGGCCTTGAAGCGCCCCGCCGGGACCGTGACGTCCTCGTACGCGTCCACGGAGGTCGTCACCTGGTAGTCGCCGGCGGTGGTCACGTAGAACCCGCGCCGCATCACCCCGGCGGGTTCTCCGCGTGCGACCACGCGGCTCTGCGTGAACTTTCCCCGCCTGAGGGGCCACGGCCAGCGGGGCGCGAAGGTCAGGTCGTACAGGGTCTCGCCGTTGCGGACCATCTTCGAGATCGAGAGGTCCTTCGTGAGATGGATCGCGTTCCGCGGGTCGTGCTCGAACACGTAGGTGTCGCCCTCGATGCGGGTGAGGCGGTAGCCGGAGCCGTCGACGGTCCAGACGTCGCCCACCTGATAGGCGGGCCGCTCCGCCGTCGGCGTCTGCGCCGCGGCGGGCAAGGCCCCCCCGAGCACGATCAGGGCGAGGACGAGGAGGACGGTGCGCCGCACCGTCTCCGAGTATCACGAGTGCGCCTGCGTATCCAAGCGCTTCAACCGCGACGAGCAGCGTATGATCCCGTCATGCGATCCGTCGTCTGTCTCGTCGCTCTCGTGGCGCTCCTGGCGCTCCCCGCCGTCCCCGGCGCCCAGGCTCCGGCGAGGAAGCCGGGGGTGGCGCTCGTGCTCGAGGTCGGGGGCGGGCGCATCCCCGGCGTCGAGCCCTTCAAGGAGATCGCGGCGGACACGAAGGTCGCGGTCCCCGCCGGCGCGCGGCTCGTGTTCCAGCACTATGGCTCCTGCCGCAAGTTCACGGTGACCGGCGGCGCGGTGACGTTCCGCGCGGACGGCGTCGACGTCACGGGGGGCAAGGCCACCGACGTGAAGAGCTCGTGCCCACGCCGGCTGACCCTGAAGGACGATGGGGCCAGCGCCGCGGTGGTGCTGCGCTCGGCGATCCGTCCTCGGCTCACGGCCTCCCCGCGCCCCGATTTCGTGGTGGTGGGCCCGCGCGCGGGCGAGTTCACCGCGCTGCGCGTGCGCCGCGGCACCGAGCTCGTGCTCGAGCAGAGCCTCGCCGCCGGCCCCCAGGTGCGCTGGCCGGCGCACGCGCCGGCGCTCGCGCCGAACACGAGCTACGACCTCGAGCTCGTCCCCGCGCGCGCCGAGGGCGTCCCGATCGTCATCGGCTTCCGGACGCTCGAGGCCGCCGCCGCGGACGAATCGCTGACCCTCGTCAACGCCGAGTAACGGCCGCGCCGTGACGCGGCGCCGTTACCGCCTGCTCACCGCGGTCGGCTGTGCGGGGATCGCCCTCGCGGTCGGCCTCGCGGCGCCGGCGCCGCTGCCGGTCGACGGGCCGATCCTCGATCTCCTCGTGCGGGCGCGCACCGCGCTCCGCGCGCCCGAGCCCGCGGAGGCCGGCCCGGTCGCGATCATCGCCGTCGACGAAGCGAGCCTCGAGCGCGACGAGCTGGCGCAACACCCGCGCGCGCTGTTCGCGCCGGTGTGGGCGCGCCTCACCGAGGCCGTGACCGACGCCGGCGCCCGTGCGATCGGCTTCGACCTGCTGTTCACCTACACCGCCAATCGGCTGTCGCCCGACTACGACCGGCCGTTCCTCGCGACGCTCGCGGCGCGGCGCGAGCGCGTCGTGCTCGCGCGCTCGGCCCGCGCGCTGCCCGCGCCGCCGTTCCTCGCCGCGCTGGACGACGACGAGGCGCTCGGCCTGGCGGAGATCGTGGCCGATGCGGACGGCGTCCATCGCCACGTGCGGCGCGCGTATCGCGCGGAGGCCGCCGAGGACGTGCCGAGCCTCGCCGGGGCCCTCCTCGCGCGCGCCGGCTATCCCGCCATGCCCGCCAGCGTGCTGCTGACCCCGCGCCGGCATCCCGAAGCGCTCCCGACCTACGCGCTCGCCGACGTGCTCGCCTGCGCGGCGCAGGCCCCGGAGACGCTGCGCCGCGCGTTCGACGGCCGCGTCGTGCTGGTGGGCTCGACGCTGCCCGACGAGGATCGCAAGCTCTCGAGCGCGCGGTTCCTCCGGCCTGCTGCCGCCGGCCCGCGGCTCCATCCGTGCGGCCTCCGGCGGCTCGGGCCCTCGGTCGGCCGCTCCGCGTCGGTCCCGGGCGTCCATCTGCACGCGGTCGCGATCGACGCCGTGGTGCGGGGCGACCTGACCCGCGCCGCACCGGCGCCGCTCATCGCCGCGCTCGCGGCGCTCGTCGCGGCCGCGGGCGCCATGGCCGGGCTCGCATGGACGCCGTGGCGGACCACCGCGCTCGGCGTCGCCACCGCCGCGGCCCTGTTCGCGCTCGCCACGGTGGCGCTCGACCACGGGATCTGGGTGCCGCTGGCGCTTCCGTTCGGCGCGCTGGTCACGATGCCCGCCGTCGCCTACGTCGTGCGCTATCTGGTCGAGGAGCGCGCGCGCCGTCGGATCGAGCACGCGTTCGGGCGCTACCTCTCGCCCCACGTCGTCGAGCGCCTCGCCACGAGCCAGGCGGCGCTGCGGCTCGGCGGGGAGCGCCGCGACGTCACCGTGATGTTCGCGGACCTCTCGGGCTTCACCGCGCTCTCGTCGCGCGTCGCTCCGGAAGCGCTCACGGATCTCACGAACCGGTACCTCGCGTACATCGTCGACGCCGTGGAGGAGACCGGCGGCTACGTGGACAAGTTCATCGGCGACGCCGTGATGGCGATCTGGGGCGCCCCGGTGCCCGAGCGTGCGCACGCCGCCCGCGGGGTCCAGGCCGCGATCGACGCGGTGGGGCGCATCGACGCCGCGCGCGCGGCCGCTGCGGCGCGCGGCGAGGTCGCGTTCGCGGTGAAGATCGGCGTGAACTCGGGCTCGGCGGTCGTCGGCAACGTGGGCACCGAGCGCCGGTACAACTACACGGCGGTGGGCGAGACCGTGAACGTGGCCGCGCGCCTGGAGAGCGTGCCGAGCCTCTACGGGTGCTCGCTCGTCGTCGGCGAGGAGACGGCGCGCCTCGCCGGCGACATGCTGCTGTTCCGGGAGCTCGACCGCATCCGCGTGAAGGGCCGCGACGCGCCGCTCGCGATCTTCGAGCCGCTCGGCGAGCGCGCGACCGCCGGGGACACGGCGATCGCGCGGAAGGACGCGTACGAGGCGGCGCTGGCGGACTACCGGGCGATGCGGTTCGAGAAGGCGGCGGACGCGTGGGCGGCGCTCGGCGACGCCCCCGCCCTCGCCATGGCGGCGCGCGCCCGCGCCTTCAGCGTGGAGCCGCCGCCGGCGCCGTGGGACGGTGTCTGGACGCTGACCGGGAAGTGAGCGCGGCGCTCAGGCGCGGCGGCGCTGGTCGCGGCGCAGCTTGTACTCGATCGAGTCCACGAGGGCCCGCCACGACGCTTCGATGATGTTCTCGGCGACGCCGACCGTGCCCCAGGTGTCCTCACCGTCGCCCGAGGTGATCAGCACCCGGGTCTTCGCGGCGGTGCCCGCGCTCTCGTCGAGGATGCGGACCTTGTAGTCGAGCAGCTTCATGGTCTTCAGCGTCGGGTAGAACTCTTCGAGCGCCTTGCGGAGCGCGTGGTCGAGGGCGTTCACGGGGCCGTTGCCCGCCGCGGCGGTGTGCTCCAGCATGCCCTTCACGCGGACCCGCACGGTGGCTTCCGCCACCGGCTCCTCCGCCGCGGTCTCCTCCTCCACGATCACCCGGTACGCGACGAGCTCGAACCACGGGTGGTGCCGGCCGAGCGCGCGCTCCATCAGCAGCTCGAACGAGGCCTCGGCCCCCTCGAAGAGGAAGCCCTGGTCCTCGAGCTCCTTGAGCCGGTCGAGGATGCGCCGGGAGTCCGGCGTGTCCTTGTCGAGGTCGATCCCGAACTCCTTGGCCTTCCAGAGGATGTTCGACTTGCCGGAGAGCTCGGACACGAGGACGCGGCGATGGTTGCCGACCGCGTCCGGCAGCACGTGCTCGTAGGTCTCGGGATGCTTCTGCACCGCCGAGACGTGCATGCCGCCCTTGTGCGCGAACGCGGAGTCGCCCACGTAGGGCTGCGAGCTCCACGGCTTCTTGTTGGCGAGCTCGGAGCAGAACCGCGAGACGTCGCGCAGCTCGCGCAGGTTCGCCTCCGGGATGCACTCGAGCTTCATCTTGAGCACGAGCGCCGGGATGACCGAGACGAGGTTCGCGTTCCCGCACCGCTCGCCGAAGCCGTTGATGGTCCCCTGCACCTGCTCGCAGCCCTCGGCCACCGCGGCCAGCGAGTTCGCCACCGCGCACTCGGCGTCGTTGTGGACGTGGATGGCGAGGCGGGTCGTCACGTGCCGCTTCACCTCACGGATGACCTGCACGAGGTCGGCGGGCAGCGTGCCGCCGTTCGTGTCACAGAGGACGAGCCAGTGCGCGCCCGCGTCCGCGGCCGCCTTCAGGGTGGCGAGCGCGTAGTCGCGGTTGGCGCGGAACCCGTCGAAGAAGTGCTCGGCGTCGAAGAGGACCTCGTCCATCTTGGGACGGAGATAGGCGACGGTGTCGGCGATCATCGCGAGGTTTTCCTGCAGGGTCGTGTCGAGCGCGTCGGTGACGTGGAAGTCCCACGACTTGCCGACGATCGTGGCCACCGGCGCGCCGGCGTCGATCAGGGCCTGCATGTTCGCGTCACCGTCGGCCCGGCCGCCCGCGCGGCGGGTCATGGAGAAGGCGGCCAGCTTCGCCTGCTTCAGGGGGACGTCCTGCATCCGCCGGAAGAAGCGCAGGTCCTTGGGGTTGGAGCCGGGCCAGCCGCCTTCGATGTAGTGGATGCCCAGCGCATCCAGCCGGCTCGCCAGCCGCACCTTGTCCTCGCTCGAGAAGGACACGCCTTCGCCCTGGGTGCCGTCGCGAAGGGTCGTGTCGTAGATCCTGATGAGCCGCTTCTCCACCACTGTCTCCATGGGCGCAACCCGCGCCGCTACGAGGGATTCAGGCATGATGCGCGTCCCGGGCGGGGGGTGTCAAGAATCGGGGTACGCTGGGAACAGGGGCAGGACGGGGGACGGCCATGAAGCCGCTGACCATCGTGGGGATCGTGCTGATCGTGCTCGGAGTGGTCGCGCTGGCGTACCAGGGCATCAGCTACACGACGACCGAGAACGTCGTCGACCTGGGCCCGCTCAAGGTCGAGGCGAAGAGGGAACAGACCATCCCGCTGCCGCCCGTGCTGGGCGGCATCGCCGTGGCGGCGGGGGTGGTCCTGCTGATCGCCGGCGCGCGCGGGCGCCGCTAGGGTCGCAGGCGGGCCGCGCTCGCGGCCGTCAGCGCGGCGGCATCGCCGCCCAGGGCCGCGGCCAGCGCGAGGGCCAGGTACTCGCGATCGACCGGCTTGTGCAGCAAGTCGAAAGCGCCGGAGCGCAGCAGCGCGCGGGCGGTCGTCTGGTCCCAGGTCGCGGTCACGATGAGCACCGGGACGTCCCTGTCGATCCGCCGGATCTCGGCCAGCACCTCGGGGCCGTCCATCCCGGGCATCCGGATGTCCAGCAGCACCGCGTCGGGCCGCCGGGCGGCGAACGAGGCCAGCGCGGAACGGCCGCCCAACGCGATCTCGGCGTCGTAGCCCAGCGAGATGACGGTGTCGCTGAGCATGTCGACGACGCTGCGGTTGTCGTCGACGATCAGGATCCTGGGGCGGGAGCTCGCGTTCGACGGTCGCATCGCTGGCGGCACTCCGGTCGAAGGAGCCCGCAGGCTCGGCGCGGTCGGGACGACCGTACGAGCTGCGCCAGCCGAGTCTACTACAGCCCGGCAGCTAGCCGGCCTCGCCCTCCCGGCGCTCGAGGATCTTGCCCGTCGCCCGGCCCTTGTCGGGCGTCGGGTCCTTCACGACGCCGTAGGCCTGGCGGCCTTCGTGGTCCTCGGGCAGGTACTCGGTGATCGGGACGCCCTCGGGCGTGACGAACAGCAGGCAGTGGCAGTACTTGTACTTCTGCATCTCGTCGCAGGCGCAGATCCAGCGGCGCAGCTTCGCTTCCGCCGCCGGGTCGGGGTAGAAGTTGCACGGGCAGAGCGGGCGGCCGACGAGCTCGATGTGCCGCGCCAGGCCCTCGACGACGGCCTCGGTGACGCCGCGGTCCGGGTGGAGCGAGGTGCCGGACTTCTCCGCGTACTTCTCGGCGTACTTCCACATCTTGTCGATGTTCGCCTGCGACGGTTTCACCACGCTCACTGAATCACCTCCGCTCAGCCGCTGAGCGCCTTGAGCGCTTCCTCGATCTTGGTGGGGTTGAAGCCCGTGAGCTTCTGGTCGCCGATGAGGATGACCGGCAGCGAGAGCAGGCCGAGCTCCATGAGCTCCTGCCGCGCCTGCGGGTCCTTGCCGACGTTCTTCTCCGTGAAGGCCACGCCCTTCTGCGATAGATACTCTACCGCGCGATGGCAGGGCCCTCAGCCGATGTTCGTGTAGACCGTGATCCCGTTCGCCATGTCGCTGTCCCCTCCCCTCTCCCTACGATCCCGCTCCCTAGGATGCGCTAGAGCGCCCGCTCGGTGCGCAGCTTCTTGATCTGCGCCGGCGTCAGCTTGAGCAGCGTGCGGAGCACCTGATCCGTGTGCTGCCCGAGCGTCGGGGGCGGCGTCTTCACCTCGCCCGGCGTCGCGTGCAGCTTGATCGGCACGCCCATGACCGTGATCGCGCCCGCCTTCGGGTGCTTCAGCGTGCGGATCATGCCCCGGGCCTTGAGATGCTCGCTCTCGCACACCTCGGGCACCGTGCGGATGCGGCCGGCCGGGACGCCCGCCGCCTCGAGCCGCTTCATCCACTCGTCGGCGCTGCGCTCGCCCAGGATCTCGTTGAGCAGCGGCACCAGCGTGGCGCGGTGCTCGACGCGCGCGGCGTCGGTCGCGAAGCGCGGATCCTTCACGAGGTCGGGCCGGTCCATCGCCGCGCAGCAGCGCTCCCACAGCGAGTTGTTCGCCACGCCCAGCGTGACGTACGCATCCGCCGCCTTGAACACTTCGTACGGCACGATCGACGGGTGCTCGTTGCCGCGGCGGGCCGGCGTGCGGCCCGTTCCCCAGTAGATGCCCGCCTGGTACGTCAGCAGCGCGGCCATCGTGTCGAGCATGCCGATCTCGACCTTCTGGCCCTTCTTCGTCTTCGTGCGGGCGAGCAGCGCCAGCGTCACGCCGTGGGCCGCCGACATGCCGGAGACGAGGTCGGCGATCGAGGTGCCCATCTTCACGGGCGGCCCGTCGGGGAAGCCGGTGATGTCCATCAACCCGCTCTCCGCCTGCACGATGAGGTCGTAGCCGCCTCGGCCGCCTTCGGGACCGGACTCGCCGAAGCCGGAGACCCCGCAGTACACGAGCTTCGGGTTGAGCTTCGCGAGGCTCTTGTACCCGAGGCCGAGCTTTTCCATGGTGCCGGGGCGGAAGTTCTCGAGCACCACGTCGCTCTTCTTCACGAGGTCGGTGAAGATCGTCTTCGCCGCGGGCGCCTTGAGGTTCAGCGTGATGCTCTTCTTGTTGCGGTTCACCGACATGAAGTAGGTGGCTTCGCCCTCGATGAAGGGTGGCCAGCTCCGCGTGTCGTCGCCCTTGCCGGGCTCCTCGATCTTGATGACCTCGGCGCCCATGTCCGCGAGGATCATGGCGCAGAACGGCCCCGCGAGGACGCGGGTGAGGTCGAGCACGCGGATGCCGTCGAGAGGCTTCAGACCTTGACGGCGGCTGCCGTCAACTGTTGCTGGCCGAGTCGGCACGGGTCCGTCCTTTCCAGACGCGCTTGGCGAGGCTGCGCGCGATCGCGTTCACCCGGTCGCCCGCCCGTCCGGTGCGCCGCCAGAAGATGCGCGCGCGGTCGAGCGTGCCCAGGTGCGAGAAATAGTACACGTTGTCGATCGCCTCGATGGCGACGGTCGCGCCGACCTTCAGCCCCTTCGTCTCGGCGCCGTGGCAGACGAAGCGCGCGCCCTCCTCGAGCTCGACGAGCGCGATGTGGAGCGGCGAACGAAAGCCCTCGGGCGCCGAGTGCAGCGTGGTGAACGTCACCACGTCACCGACGCCGGGCAGCGCCACGGGCGTCATGGCGACCGGGTGCCGCGGACAGAACGGCGCGGGCGGCGCGACGACCGCCTCGCACCGCGGACACCGGGAGGCCGCGATCGTCTCGATCACCGCTGCTTCTCCAGGAGCGCGACCCAGTTGTTGGTCGCGAGGCCGCCGATCGAGTGCGCGAGCGCCACGCGGCCGTCGAGCTGGCGGCCGCTCGCCCCGCCGGTGAGCTGCCACACGCATTCCACGATCTGCGCGATCCCGGTGGCCGCCAGCGGATGCCCGCGCGCCTTGAGGCCGCCGGAGGGGTTGATCGGCAGGCGCCCGTCCATCGCCGTGTCGCCGTCGAGCGTGGCGCGCCCGGCCTTGCCCGGCGGCACGAGCCCGGTGTCCTCCAGCGCGATCAGCTCGAACGGCGTGAACGCATCGTGCAGCTCCGCGAAGTCGACGCGCTCGGGCCCGAAGCCCGCCATCGCGTACGCGGCCTTCGCCGCCTCCTGCGTCGCGCGGAACGACGTGAGCGAGTGGCGGTGACGCACGGCCAGCGTGTCGGTCCCCTGCCCGATGCCCGCGATGCGCACCGGCGTGGGCGCGGCCGTCAGCACCACCGCCGCCGCGCCGTCGGAGATCGGGCAGCAGTGCAGGAGGCGCAGCGGATCGGCGACGATCCGCGACTCCATCACCTGCGCGAGGGTGACGGCCTGTTGATGGTGCGCGTACGGGTTCTGCGTCGCGTTCGCGTGGTTCTTCACCGAGACCTGGGAGTACTCGCGGGACCCGATCCCGTGCGCGCCGAGCGCCCGCGCGATGAGCCCCGCGAGCGCGGGCATGGTGGCCCCGTACGACCGCTCGTACGGGTCGATCGAGCGTCCGATCAGCTCCGACACGCGCGGCGTCGCCAGATGCGTCATCTTCTCGCCGCCCACCACGAGCACGCGGCGGTGCAGGCCCGCGGCGACCTGCGCGAAGCCCGTGTAGAACGCCGCCGCCCCCGACGACGTCGCGGTCTCGACGCGCAGCGCCGGCACTTCCGCGAAGCCCATGTGCGTCGTGACGCGCGAGGCGAAGTTGCCGTCGCCCAGGAACTCCTCCGGGTTCATCGTGGCGACCACGATGAAGTCCGGCGCCTCCAGCGCCGCCGCCGCGAGCGCCGCGTGCGCCGCCTCCGCCATGAGGTCGGGCAGCGACTCGCCGCGCTTGCCGATCTTCGTCATCCCCGCGCCGGCCACCCAAACCCCTGGCATGTCGGGTCATTTTACTTGGGCGGGGCGCACCGGAGTGCGCCTCGATTACGCGGACGGCGCGAGCGGCTCCCGGGGTATCCGGCGGCGGCGATCCGGCGGGGGCGGCGCCATCACGCGCAGGTCGCGGATCAGGCGCAGCAGGTACGTGCGCTGGAGCCCGAGCGAGCGCGCCGCGTGGGTACGGTTGCCCTGCGCCTCGCGGAGCGTCGCTTCGATGAGGCGCCGTTTGAACTCCGACACCGCGCCGTGATAGTCGGCGCGCACTGCCGAGGCCGCGGATGGTTCAGGAAGTATCGCCATGCGCGGGGCACGGAGGCAACGGGTATGCCACGGCTGACGCCGCGGAAACGCGGGCGTTCGCGCGCCGTACCGGGCGCCGCTGTCCTGCCGCCACGGCGGTGTGCCCAAAAAAGAGGGCCCCACATGGGGGCCCTCTCGACTGACCGGACCGGAGCGGAGCCTCAGGACTTCGTGGCGGGCGTGACTCCCGGGTTGTCCTTGAAGAACGTCTTGTTCAGCTCGATGAAGCTCTTCCACTGATCCGGGGTCTCGTCCTCGGCGAAGATCGCCTTCACCGGGCACACCGGCTCGCACGCGCCGCAGTCGATGCACTCGTCGGGGTGGATGAACAGCTGGTCCTTCCCCTCGTAGATGCAGTCCACGGGGCAGACCTCCACGCACGCCTTGTCCTTCACGTTGATGCAGGGCTCCGCGATCACATAGGGCATGAGAGCCTCCCGGTCCTCGAAATATCCTGCGGCCAGCCGTCCGGTCTAACCACAGATTTCTACCGCGTCGCCCGGAAGCCTGTCAAGGATGCGCGCGCGTCTACTGCGTCCTGAGCCGCGGATCGAGCGCGTCGCGCAGCGAGTCGCCGAACAGATTGAACGCGAACACCGCGAGGCTGATCGCGAGCCCGGGGAAGACGGCCATCCACGGCGCCGATTCCGCGAACTGCACGGCCGCGCCGCGGAGCATGAGGCCCCACGCCGCCGTCGGCTCCGAGACGCCGAGCCCGAGGAACGACAGCGAGGCCTCGAGAAGGATCGCCTGCCCGAGGAACGCGGTGAGCATGATGAGGTACGGCGCCATCACGTTGGGCAGCATGTGGCGCATGATGATGCGGCCGTGCTTGAAGCCCGCCGCGCGCGCCGCGTCGACGTACGGCATCTCGCGGATCGCGAGCGCGCTCGAGCGCGCCACCAGCGCCGCGCGCGGGATCATCGGCACGGTGATCGCCGCGATGACGTTCTCGAGCCCGTTGCCGAGTATCGCCACGACCGCGAGCGCCAGGATGATGAGCGGGAACGACAGGAAGCAGTCCATCACGCGCTGGATGATGAGGTCGACCTTGCCGCCGAAGTACGCGCTGGTCACGCCGATGACCGCCCCGACGGTGGCGCCCACGAACGCGCAGGAGAAGCCGACCAGCATGGCGGTGCGCGAGCCGTAGAGGATGCGCGTGAGCACGTCGCGCCCGAAGGCGTCCGTGCCGAGCCAGTGCTCGCGGTTCGGCGCGGCGAGCATCGCGCCGTAGTCGGTGGCGAGCGGGTCGTACGGCGAGATCAGGTTGGCGAAGATCGCCACGAGGATGTTGAGCAGCACCACGGCGGCGCCGATGGCGCCGAGCGGCCGCTGCTTGCAGAAGTCGAGCACCGCCCGGCGCCAGCGCGCGGCGGCGGACGTGGCCTCGGGAGCCTCGACGAAGGTCTCGAGCGTCGCCATCAGCGGAACCTGATCCGTGGGTCGATCCACGCGTACGCGAGGTCGACGAAGAAGTTCACGACGATGAAGGACGTGGCCACGAGGAGCACGAGCGCCTGGGTCAGCGTGTAGTCGCGGTGCGCCACGGACTCCACGAACAGCATCCCGAGCCCGTTGAGGTTGAAGACCTGCTCGGTGACGACGAGCCCGCCCATGAGGAACGCGAACTCCAGCGCCACGACCGTGAGCACGGGCAGCATCGCGTTCTTCAGCGCGTGCCGCGTGAGGATCAGCTTCTGCCAGAGGCCCTTCGCGCGCGCGGTGCGGATGTAGTCCTCGCGGAGCACCTCGAGCATCGCCGAGCGCGTCATCCGCATCGCGACCGCGGAGTAGCGGTAGCCCACGGCGAGCGCGGGCCAGATGAGCTGGATGATGTTCTGCCAGGGGTCCACCCAGAAGGGCGTGTAGACCATCGGCGGCAGCCACTTGAAGAACACGAGGAGCACCAGGATGAACAGGATGCCGAGCCAGAACGACGGCGTGGCGAGCCCCGCGATCGAGAAGAGCCGCACCACGTAGTCGATCCAGGTGTCCTGCTTGAGCGCCGCGATGACGCCGAGCGGGATCGCGAGGGCGACCGCGATGATCGTCGACATGATCGCGAGCTGCATGCTGAGCGCGAAGCGGAGCTTGATCTCCTCGAGGATCGGCGCCCCCGTCCACATCGAGGTGCCGAGGTCGAAGCGCGCGAGGCCGCCCATGTAGGAGAGGAACTGCTGCCACAGCGGCCGGTCGAGGCCGAGCCGCGCGCGCTCGATGGCGATGGACTCCTGCGACACCGCGGCGCCCTCGCCCGCCATGCGCAGCTCGACGATGTCGCCGGGCACGACGCGCATGAGGAAGAAGATCAGCACCGCGACGCCGAGCAGGGTCGGGATCATGAGGAGGATGCGCTTCACGATGTACTTGGTCATACGCTCGCCAGGTGGCACGCGGCCGAGTGGCCGGGCGTCAGGTCGGTGAGGAGGGGGACGTCGGTACGGCAGCGCTCGATCGCGATCGGGCAGCGCGGATGGAACACGCACCCGGACGGCGGGTTCAGCGGGCTCGGCACCTCGCCGCCCAGCACGATCCGCTCGCGCTGGATCTCGAGCTCCGGGTCGGGAATCGGCACGGCGGACAGGAGCGCCTTCGTGTACGGATGCCTCGGCGCGTCGTAGATCGACTTGCGGTCGGCCATCTCCGCGATCTTCCCGAGGTACATCACCGCGACCCGGTCGGAGATGTGCCGCACCACCGCGAGGTCGTGCGCGATGAAGAGGTACGTGAGCCCGAACTCCGCCTGGAGGTCCTCGAGCAGGTTGATGATCTGCGCCTGGATCGAGACGTCCAGCGCGGACACCGGCTCGTCGCACACGATCAGCGTGGGCTCCATGGCGAGCGCACGCGCGATGCCCACGCGCTGGCGCTGGCCGCCGGACATCTCGTGCGGATAGCGCTGCGCGTGGCGCGGCAGCAGGCCGACGCGCGTCAGCAGGTCCTTCACGCGCGCGGCGCGCGCGCCGGCCCCGCGCACGAGCCCGTGCACCGAGAGCGGCTCCGCGACGATCTGCCCGACCGTCATGCGCGGGTTCAGCGAGCTGTACGGATCCTGGAAGATCACCTGCATCTTGCGGCGCACCGCGCGCAGGTCGCGCTGGCCGAGCTTCGTGAGCTCGCGGCCTTCGAAGATGACTTCGCCGCTCGTGGGCCGCTCGAGCTGGAGGATGCAGCGGCCGGTCGTCGTCTTGCCGCAGCCGGATTCGCCCACGAGCCCGAGCGTCTCGCCCTTCTCGATGGAGAAGCTCACGTCCTCGACCGCGCGGACGAGCCCGCGGCCGATCTGGAAGTGCTTGACGAGGTTCCTGACCTCGAGAAGCGGCGCGCTCACCGGGCGACCGCCTCGCGCGAGAGCCGCTCGGCCTCCCAGCACGCGCTCACGTGCCCGGTGGCGCCGTTGGCGCCGATCTCGCGCAGCGGCGGGCGCTCGGTCGAGCAGCGATCGACGCGGAAGGCGCAGCGGGGCACGAAGGAACACCCCGGCGGCAGCCGCGTGAGATCCGGCGGCTGCCCCTCGATCGGCGCCAGGCGGCTCTTGCGCGGCTCGTCCAGGCGCGGGACCGAGCGCAGCAGCCCGAGCGTGTACGGATGTCGCGGGTCCGCGTAGATCTCGCGCGCGGTGCCCCGCTCGATGATCTTGCCCGCGTACATGACGTTGACCCGGTCGGCGTAGCGTGCGACCACGCCGAGGTTGTGGGTGATCATGAGCATCGCGACACCGAGGCGGCGCGAGAGGTCCTTCATCAGCTCGAGGATCTGCGCCTGGATGGTGACGTCGAGCGCGGTCGTCGGCTCGTCCGCCAGGATGAGCGCGGGCTCGCACGCGAGCGCCATCGCGATCATCATGCGCTGCCGCATGCCGCCGCTGAACTGGTGCGGGTACTGCGGCAGGCGACGCTCCGGGTCGGGGATGCCGACCATCGCGAGCAGCTCGGCCGCGCGCACGCGCGCCTGCGGCGGCGTCCTGCCGAGGTGGATCTCGAGGCCCTCGGTGAGCTGGCGCCCGATCGTGAGCACCGGGTTCAGCGAGGTCATCGGCTCCTGGAAGATCATCGCGATCTCCCGTCCGCGCACGTGGCGCATCTCCTCTTCCGAGAGCGTCAGGAGATTGCGGCCCTTGAACATCACCTGCCCGCCCACGACACGGCCCGCGGGCTCGGCGACGAGCCGCATGATCGAGAGCGCGCTGACGCTCTTGCCGCAGCCCGACTCGCCCACGAGCGCGACGGTCTCGCCTTCCATGACGTCCCACGAGACGTCGTCGACCGCCTTCACGACTCCGCCGCGCGTCGCGAATTGGGTCTGCAGATTACGGACATCGAGCAGGGTGGCTGCCACGGTTGCGGGAGTGTATCACGGGGGCTTTCTGACATAGGGGGCTCCGGGCGCCCCCCAAGCCCCCCAGCGCCTCCGGGCCGACGTGAAGTCGGCCCTCCGGCGAGCGTGCCGGACGTCTCGCGCTTATTCCTGGCAGCGGCCCGCCGCGAGGTGCGGCGCGGCCCGCGCCTCCAGGCGCGCGTACTCCCGGCAGATCGCCTCCGCGACGCAGGGCCAGCGGTGCCGCGCCGCCCACTGCACGCCCTCGCGGCCCAGCCGGAAGCGCAGGTCGGCGTCGCCGACGACCGTGTCCAGACGCTCGGCCAGCGCCTCCGCGTCGCCGTCGGCCACGAGAAACCCGGTGACCCCGTCCCGGACGGTGGTCGCGAGGCCTCCCACGCGCGAGCCGATCACGGGGCTGCCGCACGCCATCGCCTCCAGGGCCACCATGCCGAACGACTCGTAGTACGACGGCAGCACGGTGACGTCGGCGCCCACGTAGAAGTCGCGCAGCGCGTCCTGCGGCTGGGCGCCCACGAACCGCACGGCGTCGCGCAGCCCGAGGGCATCCACGCGGCGGCGGATGTCGGCCTCGTGCCCGTCCGCCGGCTCGTCCGCCTCCCCGCCGACGATGAACAGGCGCGCGCCGGGGCCGCGCCGCGCGCGGAGCCGCACGAACGCGTCCAGGAGGGTCTCGAGGCCCTTGATCGGCGCGATGCGCCCGACGTAGAGCACGAGGGGCGCGGCCCCGGCGCCGAGCCGCGCGCGCGCCTCGTCGCGGTCGCCGGGACGGAAGAGCGCGGTGTCGACGCCGCACGGGATGACGCTCGCGTGCGCGGGCGCCGCGCCGTAGACGTCGACGAGGGCCCGCCGTTCCACGATGCTCGCGGCGACGAGACCGTCGACGCCGCCGACGACGCGACGCTCCTCCTCCAGCCGCAACGACGGCTCGAGGTCGGCGCGCCGGCGCGCCGCGCCGTTCTTGAAGCGGCCCAGCGTGTGGAACATCTGCAGCACCGGCACGCCCCAGCGCTCGCGCAGCGCGAGCCCGACGACGCCGGAGAGCCAGTAGTGCGCGTGGATGAGGTCGTACTCGACGCGGCGCGCGATGCGCCAGGCGTCGACCCCCTCGACGAACTCGTCGAGGTGGTCGTGGACCGCTTCGCGCGCCATCGGCGCCTCGGGCCCGGCGGCCAGATGGATGACGCGCGCGCCCTCGCCGAGCGGCACCACGCGGCGGATCGTCGGGTCCTGCGAGCGCGTGAAGACGTCCACGGCGAGGCCCATGCGTCCGAGCTCGCGGCTGAGCTCGCGCACGTAGACGTTCATGCCGCCCGTCTCCTTGCCGCCGAGCGCGGCGAGCGGACAGGTGTGCACGCTCAGCATGGCGACGCGCAGGCTCATGCCCCGCTCCCCGGCGCGATGCGCACCGCGAAGACCTCTTCGGGCTTCGGGCCGAACTCGTACTTGTAGCGCTCCTCGCCGCGCAGGAAATCGAAGCGCCGCTTGCCGCGCACGACCGCGTCCTCGATGAGGTGCACGAGCAGCACGAGGCCCGGCGCGAGCATGGCGCGGTCGGGATGAAACCCGGAGTTGTAGAGCCCGACCGTGTCGTCCCACTCGATCACGACGAAGCCCGCGGCGGGCCCGCTCGGCAGATCGAGGAACCAGAGCGCGGCGGCGCCCGCGTCCGCCAGCTCGCCCACCGCGCGCCGGAAGAACGTCTCCATGCGGGCGTCCATGAACCGCTCCTTGCCGACCCGCGAGCGCCGGTGGAGGTCGAAGAAATCGCCGAAGCGCGTCTCGATCTCGTCGCGGCGGCGCGCCACCGAGACGCGCGCGTCGGGCGACTCGCGCCGGAGGCGCCGGGTCTTGCGCTGGAGCTCGTGACGGTGCTTGGAAGGAAGGCTCGCGAGGTACTCGTCCCAGGAGGGCGGCAGGTCGAGGACCGGACACCGCTCCTCGACGGCCGTCGTGGCCGTCAGGCCGCACGTGGTCGCGAGGCCCGGCAGGAGCGCGACGCTGGGCGAGCCGGCGGGCACCGCGTGGAGCTGCCACACGTCGCGCTCGGCGGCGCGCGCCTGGAGCAGCGCGGCCCACACCTCCTCTTCGCGGCCCGCCGTCGCGAGCAGATCGAGATAGTCGGAGACGTCGGCGCCGCCCACGATGCGCAGCAGGCCGGGCTCGGCCTCGAAGAGCGCGAGGACGCCGACGAGCGAGCCGTCGGCGTCCTCGACCGCGCGGATCTCGAGGCGGCGATCGGCGGCGAACGCCCGCACCCATTCCGTCTGCCACGTCCACGACAGGAAGGGCGCGCGCAGGGCAGCGGAGGCGTGCAGCCGTTCCCAGGCCGCGCGGCCCACGGCCTCGAGCCGATGGTGGAGGACGACCTTCACGGCTCGCCGCTGTCGCCGGCGCCGCCGGCATCCGCCGACGCCCCGCCCGCGTCGTCGTCGGCCGCCTCCGCCATCGCTTCGTCGACGGCGGAATCGAAGTCCTCTCCGAGGTCGTCCCCGAACTCCTTGCCCATCTTCTTCATGAAGCGGGCGACGCTGCCCGGGTCGTTCTCGTCGACGTCGCCGAAGCTCGACGAGTCGGCGAGCGCGTCCAGCCGCGCCTCTTCCGACTTCACGGTCGCGAAGCGCGACATGAGGCGGGTCAGCGAGGAGCCATGGCAGCGGGGACAGGTGGGCGGAGGCGCGACGGACGGCCGCAGGACGAGAAGACTCACGCGGCGTCGACAGTCGCCGCACTCGTACTCGTAGATCGGCATGACGTTGGGATTCTAGCAGCGGCCAAAGAGGTTCTCCATGCGCGAGACGGCCCGGTCCCAGTCGAAGGCCGTCCGGACGTGGGCCCGCCCGGCCTCCGCGAGCCGCCGGCGGAGCGCGGGGTCGTCCAGCACCCGGCCGAGCGCGGCCCCGAGGGCGACGACGTCGCGCCG
>Ga0194132_10005743_pt1 | contig 19779 bp, 14 predicted proteins | sample TA2KigOf80mmetaG_FD_148612 | JGI IMG/M metagenome (GOLD analysis project Ga0194132, IMG submission 148612) | Freshwater microbial communities from Lake Tanganyika, Tanzania - TA2015054 Kigoma Offshore 80m | ecosystem: Environmental > Aquatic > Freshwater > Lake | place: Tanzania: Lake... | reverse complement strand
CGGCGCGGCCACGCGCTGCCGCGCGCCGACGTCCGCGAGCGTCAGCTGGCGCGCTCCCATCGCGCCGTCGCCCCGGCCACGGGCGATGACGCCGCGGCCTCCTCGATGCGCCGGTACAGTGGCTCGCGCGAGAACAGGTAGCCGTGCGTGCGATAGAGGTGCGCGAGACCGCGAATGTGGCGCAGCGTGAGCGCGTTCAGGCGACGGCGCGTGACGCGCTGGCACTCGTGCCGCACGATCGCATCGCCGACGTACGTGACGCGCCATCCGTGGAGGCGCATGCGCAGGCAGAAGTCGACGTCCTCCGGCCCGTAGAAGATGCGCTCGTCGAGCCAGCCGACGGACTGCAGCGCCGACATGCGGATCGCCTGACAGGCGCCGACCACGTAGTCCACGTCGCGCAGCCCCGTGTGGTCCCAGTCGACGAGCTCGACCTCGCGCAGCCAGCGCTCGCCGAGGCGGCCCGGAAGCTGCCGCACGATCTTGTCGATCACCGTCGGAAAGAGCTGGCAGCTCGCCTGGATCGTCTGGTCGGGCAGCACGAGCCGCGGCCCGCAGACGCCGACCGACGGCGTCGCCGCGAGGTAGTCCAGCAGGCGGGCGAACGCCGAGGGCTGCACCACCGTGTCGACGTCGAGGATGATCGACACCGGCGACCGCGCGAGCGCGAGGCCCTGATTGCGCGCCGCCGCGACGCCACGGTTGATCTGGTTCTGCACGAGCCGCGCGTCCGGCAGGAGCTCACGCACCGCGTCCGCCGTCCCGTCGGTCGAGCCGTTGTCGATGACGATCACGTCGCCGCGCCGGCCCGGGGCTGCGTCGCGCAGCGACGTGAGGCACGGGCCCACGTGCTGGCGCGAGTTCCATGTGAGGATGATGACCGTGTAGTCCGTGGGCTGTTTCATGGCACCTCGGTGGAATGCGGCTTGCTCGACGCGATGGGCGCCCAGGCGATGCTGCGCCCGCGCCGCGCGGCGAGCTCGGCAAGCGCACGCGCGACCAGGCGAACACCGAGATTGACGACCACGAGCGGCAGTTCGGCAGGGCCCAGTGCGCTGGCCATCTCGCGCCAGCGATAACGGGCGATCGGCTCCTGCGCCCTGCCCGCGGCACGGCGCTCGTCGCGGATCTGCAGCTTGCCGGCTTCCGTGCGCATCCGCTCGCGGAAGTAGTCGGCGAGCGTGGTCGGCGGGTGGAAGCGCACCTCGGCCTCGCGAACCGTCCTCAGCGCATCGTTGCCGAGCCGCGCGGACAGCCAGCCGTCCTCGAGCAGCAGCCCCTCGGGCATGCGCTCGACGGCAGACGTCCGCATGACGTACAGGCGTCCGCCGACCACCTGGAAGTCGAACCGGTAGGGGATCGCCGCGGCGCGCGCGACGAGCGTCGCTCGGCGCGCGTCGCCGGTGGCGGGCTCGGATGCGAAGGGCCCGAACTCCGGAACCTGACGCGCGCTCGCGAGGAGAACGCCCGGCGACGCGTCGAGGGCTGCGATGAGCTGCGCGAGCGCCTCCGGGGCGACCTCGACGTCGGCGTCGCAGTAGGCGATCAGCGGCTTCGTGCAGGTCGCGCGCACGAGGTTCCAGGCGCGCGCCTTGTCGGCGCGCGCGTCGATCAGGACCCGCGCCGTGCCGGGCGCGCAGCGCGCGACCATCGCTTGCGCCGCTGCGAGCGCGGCACCGGAGCCGGCGGGCCCGTTGACGCAGATCACGAAGTCGACCTCGCGGCCATCGCGCACGAGCCGCCCCGCGCCGTCCTCGAGCGAGCGCAGCGTGCGTGCGAGCGCCGGCTCGTCGGCGCGGCACAGCACCGCGACCGTGACGCCATCCCGTACGGCGGCGCCGGAGGCGCTCGGGGCGCTGGTGCCCATCATCGCTCTCCCGTCGCCCGCGACGGGACCGGCTGCCTGCCGGCCGCCGCCACGGTCGGGCCCGGCCCGCCGCGAACCGCGACGGCCGCGAGCGCCGCATAGCGCCCGGAGAGCGGTGAGCCCGCGAGGCGGTAGGCGAGTGCGCGGACGCCGAACGCGACGGCGGCCAGCGCGCGCAGCAGGACGGTCGCTGCGAAACCCCGCCGCTCGCGGTGAAACATCAGCTGGCTCGCGAAGATGGCAGCCGCCCGGCGCTCCCCCAGGAGCTCGCGTCCGGCCGCGTTTCCCTCGTGCAGAATCGACACCTGGGGCAAATAGACGACGGATCTTCCGGACTCGTGCACGCGAAAGCACAGATCCATGTCCTCGGCGTAGAGAAAGTAGCGCTCGTCGAACCCCCCGAGGGCGACCAGCTCGTCCCGCCGGCCGAGCAGAAACGCGCCGTGGCACCACTCGATCTCGACCGGACCGGGCCCGTCGGGGGCGGTCACCCGCGCGTGCGACGGCCGCCGCAGCGCCGCCAGCGAGAAGAAGGGCTCGACGGTCGGCAGCACCCTGCCGGCGGCATCGCGCTGCGCCACCCCGACCAGCCCGACCCGCGGACGCCCGGCGAGCACCGCGAGCGCCGCGTCGACCGTCTCGTCGGACACCACGGCGTCGGGATTGAGAAAGAGGACGTACCGTCCGCGCGCCTCGTGCAGCCCGCGGTTCGCCGCACGCGCGAATCCGAGGTTCGCGTCGTTCACGAGCAGGCGCACGTCCGGATGCCGCTCGCGCAGCAACGCCACGCTGCCGTCACGCGACGCATTGTCGACGAAGATCAGCTCGCGCCCCTCGCCCCGTGCCGCATCGAGGCAGGCGCTCAGGTACGCGGCACCGTTCCAGCCGACCACGACGACGCTCAGCTCGACGTTCGCCGACTGCAACGCGGTGTTCACGAGACGTTCGCCGACTGCAACGCGGTGTTCACGACCAGAAGCGCAGCCCCCGATAGGCGTGGCAGGCGTCGCCCAGGATGAGCTTGTAGGCGCGCGGCTCCTGCGCCTGCAGGCTGTCCAGATCGTACTCGCCGACGAGCCGCGACACGATCGCGGCGAGCTGCTCGCGCGCCTGCGTCACCGTCTGCACCTGCGCCGCGTCGAGCTGGAATACGTCGTGCTGCACCGCGTAGCCGAGGTCCTCGACGGCGTGGCCGAGGAACGTGAGCTTCGCCGCATCCGCGTTGAGGCGCACCATCGCGTTGCTTCCGCGGAGCGACATGTCGATCAGCCGCGGCTCGGCGCGCATGCGGAACAGCAGCGCGCGCGCGAGGCGCTCGGTGCGGGGCCGCAGGTCGCCGACGGTATAGCCGTTGCGCAGCGCGTCGACGAGACCGTAGAGCATGTGCGTGCCGTTGCACGCCGAGCGGTGGATCGCGCCGCGCGCGTAGGGAGTGGCACCGGCCATCGCGGCGAAGGTGTCGGCGTACGCGGCGTCGGTCTCGCGCAGGTGACGCTGCACGATGTCGGTCACGGGGATCTCGAGCCCGCGCGCGGTCCTGAACGTGTCGCGGTCCTGCCGGAACTCGTGCGTCAGCACGCTCACCATCCACGACAGCTCGTCGGTGACTTCCTTCGGGTCGAGCAGGGCCTCGCCGCCCGAGACGATCTCGCGGCGCGTGAAGCGCCCGACGGGCGTCACGAAGGCTCGTTCGTAGGGCACGTCGGTCGCCTGCAGGATCTGCAGGAAGTGGAACGGGTGGCGCTCGATGTCGGTCGGGAAGTACGGGTACTGCTTCAGCTCGACCGCCTCGGTGCGCAGCGCCCCCGCAACCAGCGTGTCGAGGATCGGCTTGCCGTCGGCCTTCACGTCCGACCCGAGCGCGAGCAACACGTGCGCCTGCACCCACGGGTCGGTGCTGCCGAGCGCTCGCTGCAGGATGAGCTCGCGCAGCAGGGACACGCTCTCCGCGCTCGAGAATCGCGCGGCGGTCGCGGCAGGTCCGGGCGTGGCGGCGGGCAGCGTCTGGGCGAGCGCCCGCCCGACGCCGCCGAGGGCGAGGCGGGCGACCGCAGCACAGCCGGCGAGGGCACCGACGCGGCAGGCTCGGCGTCGCGTCACGCGCATCGTTCGGCCTCCCCGCTCCGGCGACCGGCGGTCTCGTCGGACTCGGCAGGCAACAGCTCGTCGGCGCCGAAAGCTGCGGCGAGCGTCCGTTGCCGCTCGAGGTAGGCGTCGCCGGCGATCGCCGGGCGCCACGGCTCGCGGAACAGCGGCACGATCTCCCGGTCGGTGCGCCGGCGCCGCGCGGCGATCGCCCGGCGCCGCTCCTCCATCGCGGGCAGCAGCGCCGTCGCCTCGAGCACGCCCTGCTCGCACGCCTCCCGCCGCCCGGGCTCGAGCCGTGCGCGCTCGGATGCGAGGGCCAGCGCGCAGCCGAACATGCGCGGGCCGCGCGTGTCCTCGTAGTTCTTCCACACCGAGCACAGCGCGTTGCGCTCGAGCATGGCCAGGCGGCGTCCCGGGCCGAGCAGGTGCTCGCTCGCGTGCTCGCGATGGTACGCCCGCGCCGCCGGCGCGTGCGCGCAGCGCTCGCCCAGCGCCCACAGCCGCCAGCCGAGATCCACGTCCTCGAAGTACGCGAAGTAGCCCTCGTCGAAGCCGCCCGAGCTGCGGAACGCCTGGCGGTCGATCAGCATCGCACCGCCGCTCGCGAACAGGCTGTCGCGCGGCGTGCTCTCCGCGGCATGCCGGGTCGCGTCCACACCATGTCGCCAGGGTGCTCCGTGTCCATGGAAGTTCATCGTTCCGCCGTCGAACTCGATCCGGCTGCCGTCCGCGCTGAGAATGCGCGCACCGATGCACGCGGCGCCGGTGGCCGCGCGCGCCGCGACCAGCTCGCGCAGAAACGTCCTAGCGAAGCGCATGTCGTTGTTCACCAGGCAGAGGAGCGGCGAGGCCGCGCTCTCCGCCGCGCGGTTGTTCGGTGCGGCGAACCCGGTGTTGTCGGGCGCCGCGATCACCCGCACCGACGGGTGCTCGCGCGCGAGCCACGCCGGCGTGCCGTCGCCCGATCCGTTGTCGTACACGAGAACCTCCACGCGGTGCGCGGGGTAGTCCTGCTCGCGCAGCGACGCGAGACACTCGGCCAGCAGCGCGCGTCCGTTGCAGGTGACGACGACGAACGTGACTTCCGGCAGCTCGGCGCCCGCGACCGGCGTCGCCGTCACCGGGAGCCCCCGCCGCCCACCGGCAGCGCGGCGATGGCCGCCGCAACGGCGTCGAGATCCGGCGTTCGGGGCACGACGAGCGGCTGCAGAGCCGCCGTGTGGTCGGCCCCCATGCGGTCGATGACGAGCAGGTGGCGGTATGCCGGCTCGACCGTACTGGCGAGCCCGATCGCACGGTTCGCGCTCTCGTTGGCGAGAACGTAGGCGTCGTCCTGCTCCGGGTGCGACAGCAGCGCGTTCACGGTCTGCAGCAGGATCCACGCGGGGAGATACCCCGAGGGAAGGGTCACCACGCTCGCGCCACGCGCGGCGAAGAACGCCCGCGTCGCCGCGAGATCCGGATGCCCATGCTCGAGGTGCTCGGCGAGAAACCCGTGCGCGTAGCCGTAGCGCGTGCGGATGAGCTCGAAGAGGTAGCGATCGGCCTCGGCGACGCCCGGTGTCGCGAACGGGTTGCCGATCAGCAGGAACCGGCCGGCGACGCGCAGCAGCTCGCCCAGCCAGGCGTCGCGCGCCGCCGCGGGAACGTGCTCGAGCACGTCGAGCGCGAGCACGACGGGGAAGGCCCGGTCGGCGAACGGCAGGGGTGCTTGCGGATCGAGGACGTCGTGCCGCGGCAGGTCGGCGGCCCGCGCGTCCACCACGCGGACGTCCCGCCCGGGCAGGAAGTCTCCCGTCCACGCGAGGTGCCCTGCCCCGCCCCCCATCGTCCCGCCGACGTCGAGCACCGCGTCGGCCCCCGGCGCGATGCGCCGCAGCGTCTCCGCCACGAGCGCGTAGCGCTCGTACATGTCGAACGGCAACGTCAAGCATAGCTGCTCGCGCGTCGCGGGCGCGGCGCGCGCGGCGATTGTGCGCAGCCACGCCCACCCGGAGGGGATCTCGAAGCGCAGCTGGTGGCCGCCCGCCGGCAGCAACGCGCGCGCACGCAGCGTCGTCGCTTCGCCCCGGGTGCGCCCGACGACGCGACCGTCGAGTGCGAGACTCACCGACGCCGGCTCGGCGAGGTCGATCTCCAGCTCCAGCGCGAGCGGCGCGTCGCCGGGGTTCAGGACGTAGACCAGCGCGCCGTTGCCGACGACGCGCGTCCGCTCGGCGGTCGGCTCGCCGAACCCCGAGCGCAGCGCGAAGCGCGGTGCATCGTCCGCGCCGCGAACGACCGGGTCGCCGGTGCCGAGCGCGTCGTAGGAGATCGGCGGCGCGGGCGCTCCGCGCCGGGCGACGATCTCGAGGTTCCACGCCGCCTGGAAGAAGCGCAGGCTCACCGAGAACCCCGCGCGCTCGAGCTCGCGCACCCACCACGACGGGACGTGCTCGGCGACGTGGGTCTCCTCGCTGCGCTCGAACAGCAGCGGATCGGGTGTAGCGCCGACCAGCAGCCCCCCCGGACGCAGCACGCGTGCTGCCTCGACGAGCAGCAGCTCGGGGCGCGGCACGTGCTCGAGCACGTCGAAGGCGGTCACCACGTCGAAGCTCGCGTCGGCGAACGGCACTCGCTCCGCGTGCGCGGCGAGAAGCCGCCCGACCGCCGGACGAGCCCACGCAGCCGCCTCGCCGATCGCGAAGCGGCTCGCGTCCACACCGATCGCGTCGAAGCCCGCGTCGAGCGCCTCGACGACCAGGAAGCCATAGGCACACCCGAGATCGAGCAGTCGCGCGCCGGTGCCGAGCTGCTCGCGGAGGAACGGCATCCAGTGCTGCCAGGTCGCGTGCACGGTCCCGTAGCCCTCGCGCGCGAAGCCGCTGTTCTCGCCGTGGAAGTAGCCGCGGCCGTAGCGCTCCTGCAGGAGCTGCGACGGCAGCGGCCCGCTCGCCGTCGAGTCGCGCATTGCGCGAACTCTAGCCGCGGCCCCGGGGGCCTTCAAACCGTGGCGTCGTACGATCCGGCACGGAGCCGCGCGCGCGCCGCAACCCGCGCATCCGTGCAAGGAGCGCCGCAAGCCCCACGACCGAGGCGAGCGCTCCGATCAGCAGCGAGGACGGGCGGTACGTGAGCTCGACACGATGCCGACCGGCGGGCACCACCACACCCATCATGGCACCATGGACGCGCACGATCGCCGTTTCCTTCGCGTCCACCGTGGCGCGCCAGCCGGGGAAGTCGAGCCGCGACACGACCAGCAGCGCGTCGCGTGCGGCGTCCACCGAGATCGCGAGACTCGACGGGCTACCGTGCTCGATGCGGAGCGTGCCGGGTGGCTGGTCGGCGGGCGCGGGGGGCACGAGCGCGGGGTCCGCGACGCACGCGACCGCGGTGCGCGGATGCGCCACCAGGCAGCGGCGCACGTCGTCGAGGTCCTCTGCGCGGCCGACCTGCGTCGCGAGGTAGGCCGCACCGAGCGCATCGGGGTTCTCGAAGATCCGGGCGATGCCGTCGGCGTGCCGCGGCACCAGCCGGTCACGCGCCGCGATACGAAACGCGAGCTCGTCGCGCGCCTCGGCCTCCTCCACCTCCGGGCCCGGCGACGGACCGATGCCGCCGACGAAGACCGCCACCGGCGTGGCAGAGGTGATCTCCGCCACGACCTGCGCCCCCGCCTCCGGCAGGTCGCCCCCGTCTCCCGGTTCTCGCCTGCCTTCCGCGTCGCGCACTGCCCCGGTGCTGCGCAGCCAGACGTCCCGCCAGCCCCGGCCGCCGCCCAGGGCGAGCGTCGCGCCCGTGTGCCGCTCGACGCCGCCGCCGCGCAGCGACGCCCGCACGACGACTTCGGCCGGTTCGTCCGCCGCGAGCCCGAGCGCGAAGCTCGGCGGCACCTCGGCGAGCCGGAAGGCCAACCTGCAGGGCGTTCGGCAGGTCCAGTGAAAGCGTCGGTCGCCGCCGTGCTCGTGCATGCCGGCGCCGAACGACTCGCTGTCGATCGCATAGCCGTCGAGCGTCGCGAACAGGCGCGCGAGGCGACGTGCGGTCGCGGCGGTGCGCGCGACCGCGGGCAGCCGTTCCGCGGCGAGGTCGTCCCGCGACAGGATCCAGCGCAGATCGGCCACCGCCGCACCGGGTGCGGTCGCTGCGGCGAGCGGATCCGGGTCGGCGAGGATCCACGTCAGGCCCTCGCTCGGCGCCACCAGCTGCGAGACGAACTCGTAGCCGACTCGCGGCGTGAGCACGTCGATCGCGCGCAGGTCGCGCAACCCGAGGACCCCGGACACGAGCGGGGGCGCGAGGGCGACCGGACCCGATGCGCGGCCCGGCGTCGCCGCATCGAGCGCGCGCAGGCTCTCGACCCACGGCGCCGGCGCGTACGGGTCGAGCCGCGGCGGGCGCGGTACGATGCCCAGCCAGGCGAGCTCAGCCACCACCGCACAGAGGCCCGCCAGCGCCGCAGCCCGCGCCCGGCGACCCCGGCGTCGCTCTCCGCCTGCGACCGGATCGAGCGCCAGCCCGGCGAGCAGCGCCAGCGCCAGGTAGAGCGGAAAGCAATACTTGACGTAGCTGATCGAGCCCAGCACCGGCACCCCGGCGAGCCGCACCGGCAGGAAGCCGAAGATCCGCGCCACGTAGAGCACGACCGTCGCGGCGAGCACCCAGCCGACGGCACGCCGCCGTGCACGCCAGGCTCCGGCCACCGCCAGCGCGAGGACGACCAGTCCCGCACGCGGCGGACCGGCGAGCGCAGCCGCCTCCGGGCCAGCAGTGAGGCGCAGGGCCCACGGGCCTGCGAGGCCACCGATCGTCGAGGCCGGCCGCGTCCACTCCGACTGCGTGCTGCGTCCCGCATGGACCAGGCCGCTCGCGGCACCGTGGATCTCGAGGAACGGCACGAGGGCGATTCCCGCGAGCAGCACCCCGATGATCGCCGGCACGGCGAGTCCGCCGATCCGCGCGGCCGACGCGCCGTCGCGGCGGCCACGCTCGTCGAACGTCGCGGCGAGCAGCACGAGCGTGCCGAACGCGCTCGCGACCAGCGCGCTCTGCGGCTTGACGCCGAGCAGTCCCGCCGCGACCGCGACCGCGAGCACGACGCCCGCGCGCAGCGACCCGCGCAGCACCTGCAACGCGGCCGCGAGCGCGAGCGGCACGAAGACGTCGACGTTGAGCGGGTGGTGCACGAGCCAGTCGAGCGTCTGGCCCGACAGCGCGAGCGCCGCCGCGGCCGCGAGCGCGCCGAGCGGGCCGCAGCCGAGAGCACGCGCCAGTGCCCAGGTCGAGACGGCGAGCAACCAGACGCGCAGCACCCATGCGAGATCCTGCAACGCCGGTCCCGGCGCGAGATTCACGACGAGCTGCAGCGGCGACCACGCCGCCATGTTCGGGTTCGCAGCCAGCGGCGCGCCGAGCCCGACCGCGTCGTTCCACAGCGGCAGCCGCCCCGCAGCGAGCTCGGCGTGCAGCAGGTAGGGCGCTGGCTCGTCGACCCAGGCGCCGCCCTCGAGGTCGCGCAGCGCCGGCGGTGGCAGCGGCAGCGGCTCGCGGACGGGCCCGGCCGGGACGACGCCCGGCACCCACGGCGCCGGAGACAGCGTCCGTCCCCCGAACAGCACGTCGCCGAGGACGACGGCGACCAGCGTCGCCAGCACCAGAGCCGCGACCAGCACGCCGCGCGCGCCGCGCACCGGCCGCGCTTCGGACGCGGCTACCACCGCACGACGATCGCGCCTGCCGTCATGCCGCCACCGACCGCGTTGAGCAGCAGGAGATCGCCCGGGTGAAGGCGGCGCTGCCCGACGGCGTCGTGCAGCGCCAGCGGGATGGACGCCGCCGAGGTGTTGCCGCAGCGGTCCAGGTTGACGCAGGCGCGCGCCTCCGGGATGCGAAGCTGTGCGAGCATCATCCGGATGATGCGCACGTTCGCCTGGTGCGGAACGATGAGCGCAACGTCGTCCGGCGTGAAGCCGGCCACCTCGAGCACCTCGCGCGAGAGCGCGACCAGCTGCTCGACGGCGAGCCGGAAGACGTCCTGGCCGCGCATCCGCATCCACGGGTCGGCGTCGGCTGCCGCGAGCTCCGCGACACGCCGCTTGCCGGCCGGGACGTACAACATCTCCCACTGACTCCCGAGCGCGCGCAGCCGGGACGCGAGGATGCCGGGCGCACCCGGAAGGTCACCCGCTTCCGCCTGCAGGACCACCGCCCCCGCCCCGTCGCCGAAGAGCGCGGTGGTCACGCGGTCGGTCGGATCGCAGTAGGCGCTCAGGCAGTCGGCCCCGACGACCAGCACACGGCGGTGATCGCCCGCGCGGATCGCCTGGTCCGCGACCGTCAGGGCGTAGGGGAATCCGGCGCAGGCCGCCGCGACGTCGAACGCGGGCTGTGCCGCGAGACCGAGCCGCGCATGGAGCAGGCACGCGAGCGACGGGAAGAGATACGGCGCGGAGGTCGTCGCGACGACGATCCCGTCGAGCGTGGCAGGGTCGATGCCGGCCACGTCGAGAGCCTTCCGAGCCGCGCCTTCGGCAAGGTCGACGAGCGTCTCGTCCGCGCGCACCACGCGTCGTTCGCGGACCCCCGTGCGACCCTCGATCCAGCCGGGCTCGACACCGAGGCGGTCCTCGATCTCCGCGTTGCCGACGACGGTCGACGGCAGCGCGGCGCCCACGCCGATGAACCGCGAGCGCAGCACGCCGGTTCCTTAGCGGAGCCCGTGCAGCTCGTACAGGTCGAGGCGCGCGGGGCCGCCGACCTCCAGACGAGCTTCGACGTGTCCCCCGCTCGCCGGCATCTCCACGCCCACGCCGGCCCCCGGCGCTTCCATCGACACCACCGTGCCCGGGGGTCGCGCCGCAACCTCCTCCACGCCCGGGGGTCGGGCCGCAACCTCCTCCACGCCCGGGGGTCGCGCCGCAACCTCCTCCACGCCCGGGGGTCGCGCCGCAACCTCCTCCACGCCCGGGGGTCGGGCCGCGAGATCCTCCACCCGCGCCGCCCCTTCGGTGCGCGCGAGCAACCGCACGACCGTGCCGGCCGGGGCGGCGCGAACGGGCACGACCACGGTCGGCTTCGCACACGGCCACGACGGAAGCGGCGGCTCACCCGTGCCGTACGCGAGCGGATCCTTCGCCGCGGGCGCGGGCAGCGATCCGCCGCAGCCACGCAGCTCGGCGGCAGCGAGATCGATCGTGGGAACGTACGTCCGGATCTCCAGCGGTCCGACGCGGCGCGGCCGCTCGAACGCGCTCAGCCAGTCCGCGGGCAGCTCGCCGGCGTACGAGACGAGGGCACTGCGCGCGGGGTCGGCCGCAGTACCCGCGGACACGCCGCGCGCCGCGCGGTGCAGGAAGTAGCCGTTGTCGTTGTCGAGGTCGGAGAACCCCGGCCCGTGCACGTCGCGCCAGACGCGATCGGGCGAGATGCCGGCGTCGCGCACGAGGACGTTCGCCGCGGCCTCCCGGGTCGCGACCGTCAGCAGCCGCGCCCGCGCGTCGGGAGCGGCCGGGCGCGTGCCGCCCAGGCGCAGCCAGTCGAGGTTCGCCGGCACGTAGCCGTTGCCCGCCGCGAGGTGGATCCACCACGCCAGCAGCGCCGTGCGGGCGACGGCCGTGGTGACGAGTGCGGCCGCCGCGAACGTTCCGATCGGCAGCGCCGCACCGGCGACCCCGAGCAGGACCGCCCCCGGCACCAGCGCCATGTCGAGGTAGTAGTACCAGGCCTCCGCCGGCAGCAGCCCGACCGCACCGACCCCGGCCCAGAAGAACGCCGCCACCGTGCGGACACCGGCCGCGTCGCCACGCCGCGGCGGCCAGACCGCGACAACCAGCGCCGCTGCGAGCGTTGCTCCGCCGATCACCGCTTCGAGGGGTCGCCAGGCGCGCACCCAGGCGGGTACCTCGACGGGAAGCAACCCGGTCAGGACGCGCGGCACGAGCTGGAGCAGGTCACCGAGGCGGTGCTGGCGCGGGTCCACGGGCACCGGCGACTCCGCCAGGGACGGAACGGGCACGGCGAGTGCTGCGACCATCGGCAGGAGCGGCAGCACACCCGCGACGGCCGCGAACGCGATCCCCGCGACACCGAGCGACCGCGCGTGCGCGAGGACGATCACGCCGGCGACCAGCGCGAGCGGTGCGGCCGCGACGTGGAGCTGCGTCCCGAGCGCCGCAACGAGCAGCAGCAGGGCCGCTCTCGGGCGCGTCGGCGAGCGCACCAGCGCGGTGGCGAGCAGGAGGACGACGGCGCTCCACGCCGGCAGCGCCGCCGGTGCCCACGCGACGCGTGCGTCGATCACCGCGACCGGACTCGTCGCGAGGAGAGCCGCCGCCGCAACCGCGGCACGGGGGCCGGCGAGCCGCCGCGCCAGACACCACGTCAAGCATACCGCGACCACGCCGAGCAGACCCGCGAACGCATACGCCGCGAGCGGACCGTCCGACACCCGCGCCGGGATCGCCCAGAACTCGTAGTAGAGCGACCCCAGGTGGAAGCGGTTCCGCATCAGCGGACCCACCACGGGGTGCCCCGCGCCGCTGGCGATGCGCTCCGCCCAGGCGAGGTCGCGCGCCTGGTCGACGCCGAACCAGCCCGCGTCGAGCGCCACGAGGCGCAGAGCAGCGGCGAGCAGCACGATGGCCCCGCCCGCCGCCGCTTCCGAGCTCTTCTTCAGCGGCGCTTCACCCCGCGCACGTAGACGTCGCGCGGCGTCGGCTTCTCGAGGTCAGCCAGACTCTTGCGCTGCCCGGTCATGTCGGCCCACGCCTCCCAGAGGACGAACGCCCCCTTGCCGCTGAGGGCGACCTGCGGGTAGCGCACCGTCTTCTTCTCGCCGGCGGTGGCAACCTCGACGGGCTCTCCCGGCCACGTCCGGCCGCCGTCGTCGGAGATCCGGACCCGGATGCGCTGCTCGTTCTCCTGCCAGGTGACCGCGACGCCGTTCGCGTCGAGTACCGCCATGCGCGGGTGGCGCGCGCCGTCGCCCGGGGCCTTGCCGTCGTCGATGCGCAGCGGAGCCGTCCAGGGCTGTCGCCACGTCGCACCGCCGTCGTCCGAGGCGTTGAAGTACACCGCCGACGGCCGCTGTGCGTCGCCAGCGTGCCATACGAGGTAGACGCGGTCGCCGGACGTGAGCAGCTGGAAGAACGTCTGCACGCTCCCCTCGTACACGACCTGCGGCACGCTCCACGTCGCGCCGTGATCGGCCGACGTCGACAGCCACAGCCAGCTCTGCGTGGAATCGCCGGTCACGCCACCGGTCCATGCCGCCGTGAGGATCCCCTTCGCCTCGACGAGGGCAGGCCACATCGGCGAGGCCGGCATGTCCGGCGGGTTCACGCGCCGCGGCTCCTCCCAGCTCTTCCCCTGGTCCGTGCTGCTCGCGACCTGAACCAGCGCGCGCCTGTCCTCGGCCGTGCGGTTCGGACGCTGCTCCCAGGCGACGTAGGCACGGCCGCCCTCGCCCAGGGCGACCGACGGCGCATCCGATTCCTGCTTCGCGCCACGATCGATGCGCACGTCCTCCTGCAGCCACGTGCGGCCCGCGTCGGTCGAGCGATTCGCGTAGATGTCGCGCTCGATGTTGCGCTCGTCGCTGTACGCGACGAGCACGGTCCCGTCCGGGTCGACGTCGATCGAGGGCAGGAACGATTGCGTCACCGAGTTGAGGCGCTGGACCGGTGCCCAGGTTCTGCCGAAGTCCTCCGAGCGACGCGCCAGGACGAACTTCTGGCCCGCGACGTTCCGGCGCGCGTGCCAGACGACGAGCAGGTCGTTCTCGCCCGGCAGAGGAGCGAACTTCGGCACCACGGAGACGGTCCGCTGATACTCGCCGTCGTTCATCAGCTGCTCACCGGACCACGTGTCGCCCGCGTCGCTCGACGAGCGCAGCATGAGGTCACGATCGCGCGGTCCGTTCCGGTTCAGCCAGGCGGCAACGACGTTGCCACCGCGCGCCGTGATCGCCGTGTAGTAGGGCCACGAGAAAGTCCCCGAGAGGCCCTCGGTATCGTTCAACCGCTTGATCGGGCCGAGGTCGTACGATCCGCTGCCCCCGCCCTTCGAGCACGCGGCGTGCGCGCCCAGAACGGCAACGAGCAACAGACCAGCGCGCACGAAGGACTTGCGGTTCGGTTTCGCGGTCAAGGGTGACACCTCCCTGTGAGCGACGCCGCTTGGAGCCCCGGCTGCGCGAGAATTCGTCTCCCTGCCGGGGAAAAGAGCGTCCCAAAAGCGACACGGGGCCAGGGCTTTCGCCCTGGCCCCGTGGTGCAACCGGCTCTTGCGAACCGATCTGCGGGTGCTCTATTGGAGCAGGCCGGTCAGCTTGTACTTCATGTTCGAGCTGCCGCCGAAGTTGCCGACCGCCTGGCCGTGGATGCCGTAGATGAAGCGGCCGGTGTCGTCACCGATGTCCGGCGTGAAGTTCACCATGCGCAGGATGCCGGAGGACAGCAGCGAGATGGTGTCCGGAATCAGAGCGCCGTCACCCGGCTTCAGGCTGGTGAACTCGGCGCATCGGACGTTCGCCTCGGGCAGCGAGGTCGGGATCTCGAGGTTGTCGTAGTACACGAGGTCGACACGGGTGTTGGCGGTGTTCGGGCCAACCTCGTGCCCAGCGGTCGCGCCGCTGCCCGACTTCTCCTTCAGCGAGAGCAGGACGACCGTCGAGTCGTCGAGCGTCTCCGGGTTGAACGTCTGGATCGAGAAGCGATCGTAGTCCGCCCCCGGCAGCTCGGTGAAGTCGCCGAAGGAGTCGGTGCCGAGGCCGATCGCGTCGTTACCGAACGAGGCCTGCGACTCGACGCTCGCGAAGGTGTAGGTGCCGACGATCGCGTCGTCGATCAGGAAGTTGTCGCGGACCGACGAGTCGCTGCAGATCTCGTCCGTCGCGTACGCCGTCACGACGACGAAACCACGCTTGCCGCTCAGGTTGATCTTCGGGCCGATCGGGCTGTTGCTGGCGTCGATCGCCGAGACGTCCGCCGGGCTCACGACGACCGTGTCGTTCAGCGTGAGGCAGACGTACACGTCGGCGAGGTGGCTGCAGTCCTCGCTCCAGTAGGACCAGTGCGTGGTCACACCGGCGAGGAAGCCGCCAGCCGTGGGCGAAACGCCCGAGATGTTGCTGACCAGGAAGAACGTCAAGTGACCGTCCGTCTCGTCGAACGGCATCACGAGAGCGTTCGCGGGCTGGGTGTAGCTCGTGTACGGGTCATCGATCAGTGCGTGGCTCTTGCCGGCGCCGAGCACTCCAACGGCCAACGCAACCGCGGCCACCCCTAGCTTTCGAATACCTCTCATAATCCCCTCTCTCCTTTCGCTGGACCGCTCAGTAGCTGAGCTATCAACAGACTCCACCCGCAGCCTGGCTGCCGATGCGACACTTACGAGCTGACTGCGGCGCAACCCGACTGCTTCGTCTCACCAACCGGCGACGTGCGTGTGGCGCGTCGCTGATCCCCAACCTCGAAACTCGTCCCTTTGCCTGACGCAGGGAAGGATGTCCCGATAGCTTACCGGGCCCCGCCGAGTCAACCGAACCGACACAAAAACCGACCATATTCCTGCTGCTGACGGACCCATCCTCCGGTCGTCAGCTGTCCAGACGGATGTACCAGCGTCCGTCGCGGGCCACCCATTTCTGGGACTCCTCCATCTCCTTGCGGAGCATGGTGGTGCCGCCCTTGGGATTGAGCACCGGAATCATGGCATCGATCCTGGCCACGACCTGCCCTCCTCCCCCCTCCTGCTCTTCTGCCGACACCACCGTGAAGTTCAGCACGTCGAAGGACGCATCGCGGCGCTTCAGGAATACCTCTCGCTTGAGCTTCCCGTGCAGCTCCGGATCCAGCAAGCCTTCGTAGATAGCGACCCAATCGCGCTTCTGCTTGAGCTCGAGGTAATTTCGGGCCCGTGCCTGCAGGTCCTGTTTCTCCTGCTCCCGGGCCGTCTGGCAGCCTGCCAGGGCCAGTCCGAACAGCATGGAGAGCGCAAGGAGCGCCCCCACGGACTGCCCGACGACCCGGCTGGCGACGAGCGGCGCTCCTCTACGCACGCCCACCCCCGACCGCCTCCTGAACTGCCGCCTGCGTACCGTCATGCCGCCATACGTGCGGTAGCCGACAGACTCCCCAATCCGTCTTCGGGTTCACGACCGAAAACGGCGCCTCCCCCTCCCTCACATCGAGCATGATCAACGGCCTGCGGCCGTCGATCGTGGCCACGTTGCAGTGATACGACCCACCAAACAGCGTAAACTCCGGAAAGTGCAGCGCAATGTAGAACTCGTCGGCGCCGATCGCCTGCGGCCGGACATCGTCGAGCTCCGTGGATGCGACGTAGCACACCACCCCGTCACTGCGAACGAGACCGACCGCACAGCCCGGCTCGACGTCGCTCTCCGGCGCCCGGCGAAGCCAGACCCGGACCGTGACGGCGTCGCCGGTCTCGACCTGCGTCGCAGGCAGCCCTGCTGCGTCGACGACCTCGACCCGGCTGACCGCCAGGACCGACGGCGCGTCGGCGGCGCCGGTATGCCCGCTCAGCAACCTCGTCCGGGCGCGATCCGCATAGAGATCGCACACCTCCGCCGACCCGCCGGCGGCCGCGACGCGACCGCGATCGATCCACAGCGCCTGCCGGCACAGCTTCTTCACCTGGTAGAGGTTGTGCGAGCAGAAGATCAGCGTTCCACCGGCCTGCACGAAGCGTGCGATCCGCTCCGTGCACTTGAGCTGGAAGCGCTGGTCGCCCACGGCCAAGGCCTCGTCCACGATCAGCACGTCGGGCTCGGCGGATGTTGCGATCGAGAACGCGAGACGGAGGAACATCCCCGAAGAATAGGTCCGAACCGGCTGATCGATGAACGCCCCCAGCTCCGAGAACTCGACGATCTCGTCGACCCGGCCGGCGACCTCAGCACGGCTCATCCCCTGCGCCACCCCCACCAGGTGGATGTTCTCCCGTCCGCTGAACTCCGGGTGGAATCCCGCCCCGAGCTCCAGGATCGCGCTCCGCCGCCCCGCGACGACGAGCTCGCCGGCGTTCGGCGTCGCCGCTCCGGCGAGCAAAGCCAGCAAGGTGGTCTTGCCGGCACCGTTGTCGCCGACGAGGCCCAGCGCCCCGCCCGCCTCGACCTCGAACGAGGCGTCCCGGATCGCCCAGAACAGCTCGTGCCGCTGCTTGCCGTCGAGCCATTCCCGGGCCCGGTCGAACGGCCGGCGGTAGCGGCGATAGGCCTTGCCGAGCCCGATCGCGGACACGCTCCTCATACGAGATCCGCGATCTCGGCGCGCCCGCGGGCCAGGGCTCGTGCGCCGCCGGCGAGCGCCAGCAGGGCCGCCGTCGCGCTCCACGCCAGGGCCAGCCAGGGAACCGGGCCGCCTAGCGCAAACGCCCGAAATGTCTCCACAATTCCGCACAACGGGTTGACCAGCAGCAACCGCTGAAGGGTCTCCGGCGCGGTGTTCAGCGTGTAGACGATGGGCGTCAAATAGAACCATGCCTGTAGGGCGGCCACGACCACCTGGGCCGTATCGCGGAAATAGACGTGTGACACCCCCAGAATCCAACCGATCCCGATCATCAGAGCGAGCTGCAAGGCGAACGGTATGACGCACAGCGCCACGGCGGGCCGGACGGGCACCCCGAGGACCGGCATCAGCAGGGTCAGCAGGGCCAGCGCCGCCACCTGCTGCACGGCCGCCGCGACGGCCGCCTGAGCCACGAGCACGCCGGGCCGGAAGGCCATCCGCTTGATCATCACCCCGTTGTCGACGAGGGCGGTCGTGCCTCGGGCGATGGCCTCCTGGAAACCGATCCAGGGGAACAGGCCCCACGCGAGCACCACCGGGAACGGCACGTCACCGGGGGTCGCCAGGCGAACGTCGAGCACGAACGAGAACACGATCGTCAGGATGGCGATCTGCAGCAGCGGGCCGGCGAGCGACCACACGAGCCCGACCGACGATCCGACGTAACGGGCACGCAGGTCGCGCAGCACGAGCGTCGCGAGCAGGCTGCGCTCGCGCCACAGCTCTCCGATCGGGCCAGCCGCGATCGGCACCGCGCCCTGCGGCTGCTGATCTACAGCCCGCACTCGGCCTTCGCGTCGGGGCAGCAGTCGTTGCGATCCGCGTCGCGGCAGCCCGCGTCACAGCGGCACGCGAGGTCCCGGTGTCCGCAGAACCCGTCGAGCTCCGGACAGCAGCGCCCCGCGCACGACGTCGCCGCTCCGCAGCGGCAGTCGTTGACGCAGACCTCGCCGGCGTCGCACGCATCAGCGGCGTCGTCGCTGCCGGGATCGCATTCCTCCGCGCCCTCCTTCACGCCGTCGCCGCAAAGTGGCGGTACGACGCATTGCACGCTCACCGTTCGCGACGCCTCGGTCTCGTTGCCCGCGGCGTCGGTGAGGTCGAGCGTGTACTCGAGCCGTCCGGCAGTACCCTTCAACCCGTTGCAGCCGATGAAGACCTCGAACCCGCCCTCGGGCCGACCCGCGCCGTCGACGTCGTACTCGATCTCGACCCCGGCGCGGCTCAGCACGGCACTGGTCACGTCGCCGTCCGGGTCGGTGAACCTGCCGCGTACGGGATGTCGGACGTACGTGTCGATCGTCGACGGCGGGGCGGTGAGCGATGCGATCGACGGTGGCTGGTCGCCGCCGGTGCAGCCGATCGGGACACAGCTGCCGCAGTCGAGCGTTCCACCGCTGAAGCCGAGCGACTCACAGGTGGGCGCCGGGGAGGTCGCGGGATCGCACACCTCGCTGCCCTCGACGCTTCCGTTCCCGCAGAACTGGCCCGCGAGCGTCCTCTCGCCGCAACGATCCCCGCCCGCCCCGATCGGCGCGACGCAGATACCCGAGCAGCCCGCGTCGCCGGCCAGGGGGTCGCAGCCGTCGCGCGGGTCGTCGACGCAGCAGCGGTCGCGCGGGCAGGTCCCGCCGTCGACGCCGCCGCAGACCTCGACCCCACGGAGGCGCCCCGGGGGATTCGCGTGGCAGAAGCAGTTCGGGCTGCCGGCCGAGATCGGCAGGCTCACGCCGCGCGCCTTGCGGAGGATCCCGTCGTCGGGGTCGTCATCCGGCAGGCCGACGTCGAAGGTGCAGGCGTCGCCGCACGCGGCCGGGATCGCTGCGGCGGACTCGGTTCCAGTTCGCAGGCAGTAGGGCGACACGGGCGACACGAAGCATCGGCAGACGCGGTCCACCTCGGTGAGCCGGCCGCGGACGTTCTCGCACAGGCCGATGCGGTCGACGATGCACTCGCCGCCCTCGTCGCAGGACGTCGAGCCGCTGCCCCAATACCCCTCGGAGGCGATCGACGGTACGCTCGCCGTGCTGCCGAGGACGACCAGCGTCTCGTCCGACGAGGGCGGCGTACCGCGCCCGGCCGCAGGCAGAAAGAACCCCGCCGGAATCGCGATGTCGTCGGTGATGGGTCTCCAGCCGGACGCGCACTCCTCCGCCGTCGTCGTGCAGCCGTCGCTGCCCAAGCAGCTGAAGCGCAGCTCGGCGTCGGCATCCTCGAGCGTGCCCGGCGAGTCCGAGCGGAGCAGGCAGTACACGAAGGCCAGTGGCTCCCCGATGGCGAAGGTATTGCCGAGCACCGACGTCGCCTTGAAGCCACCTGCGCGGGTGTCGTCGCGCACGACGTTGAACGCGATCGACCAGCGCCGTCCGGCGCGATCCCGCACCACGAGATGGTTCAGCAGATCGGGCGTGAGCGTGACGGCGGCGAGGCCGTCGACCTGGGCCGCCGCGTCGCGGGGCGCCACCGACGCGACCGACTTCCCGATGCGGCTCCACAGGGCACCGAGAAGGCGCGCCGCGCGCCGCC
>Ga0194132_10005741_pt1 | contig 19781 bp, 16 predicted proteins | sample TA2KigOf80mmetaG_FD_148612 | JGI IMG/M metagenome (GOLD analysis project Ga0194132, IMG submission 148612) | Freshwater microbial communities from Lake Tanganyika, Tanzania - TA2015054 Kigoma Offshore 80m | ecosystem: Environmental > Aquatic > Freshwater > Lake | place: Tanzania: Lake... | reverse complement strand
ACAACTGCGTCCTGATCGGGGAGGACGGCATCATCAACGGAGAGCTTCGCTTCCCGGACGAGTTCGTCCGCCACAAGATCCTCGACGTGATGGGAGACTTCGCGCTCCTCGGCCGGCCGCTCCGGGCGCGCATCGTCGCGCGCGCGACGGGTCACCGGCACAACGTCGGGATGGTCCGCACTCTCCTCGCCGCCGCGTGAGCCGCTCCGCGCACGGCACGGCCCGCCATGGCGGGGCCGGTGCGCCGCTTGCACCGGGCCCGGCGGCGATGGTTTGATCGAGGCCGAGTGGTATCGCTCTGGGCCGTAGTGCTCGTTCTCGTCGGCTTCGGCTCCCTCCTCGCGGTCGCCGAAGCCTCGATTTCGCGGATGAATCTGGCGCGCGCGATGGCCCTCCACGAGGAGGGCTGGCAAAACGCCGCGGTTCTCGAGCGGATCCAGGAGGATCCGGCCCGCTACCTGAACTCGATCTACCTCTCCGTGATGCTCGTCCAGAACGGATCCGCGATCCTGGTCGCGATCCTGGCCGAGGAGCGCTTCGGGAACATAGGCGTCGCCGTGATCTCCGCGGTGTTCACGCTCCTCTACTTCCTCGTCGTCGAGGCGATGTCGAAGACCTTCGCGATCCTGCATTCGACGCGAGCGGCGCTCGCGGTCGCCCCCATCGTGTGGGCGCTCGGCAAGGCTCTCGCGATCCCGACGCGCGTGCTCATCTGGCTCGCGAACGTGCTCCTTCCCGGGAAGGGTCTCGCTCAGGGGCCGTTCTATCACGCGGAGGAGATCCGCTCGATGGCGGAGGTGGCGCAGCAGGAGGGCGGACTCGCCGAGAACGAGAAGGACCTGATCCATTCGGTGCTACGCTTCCGCGACTCGGTCGTGCGCGAGGTGATGGTGCCGCGTCCCGACATCGTCTCTGCGCCCGTCGGCGCGACGCTCGGCACGATCCAGGACCTCGTCGTGCGCCACGGCTTCTCGCGCATTCCGGTCTTCCGCGACGATCTCGATCACATCGAGGGGATCGCGTACGCCAAGGACGTGCTGAAGGCGCTGCGGCGCGGCGAGCACGACAGGCTCGTCAACGAGATCCTCCGGCCTGCGCATTTCGTGCCCGAGCCGAAGCCCGTGAGCGAGCTCTTGCGAGAGATGCAGAGCGACCGCTTCCACATGGCGCTCGTGACGGACGAGTACGGATCCGTCTCGGGGCTCGTGACGCTCGAAGACCTCCTCGAGGAGCTCGTCGGCGACATCGTCGACGAGTACGACCGCGAGGAACCGCAGATGCAGCTCGTCTCGGAAGGAAGCTACCGCGTCAGCGGTCGCCTCTCGATCAACGACCTGAACGAGATGCTCGACCTCGATCTCCCGCGCGAGCAATGGGACACGGTCGGCGGCTTGCTGCTCGGCACGCTCGGCGCGATCCCGCACGAAGGCGAGGAAGTCGTCGTCGACGGGCTCCGCTTCCAGGCGGAGCGCGTGCAAGGTCGTCGCATCGCGAGCGTGCTCATCACGCGTGTTACCGAAGGCGAGGCTGCGTCCGAGACTTCGGACACCGCGTCCTGAGCACCGCAATTCTACCCACGACTCACGCTTCTTCGCGCTGTTCTCCGCGACGACGAGCGCGAAGCGTCTTCCGGGCGCGGACGGACAGCTCGTCTGCAAGCCCGCCGCGGGAAGCGTGCCGCTCCTCGAGGACGGCTAGCCTGCATTTCTCACCAGATCCCTACTGCGGCGGCCGATAGCACCGAATCTTCGCGAGCTTCTCCCTCCGGGCTCCTCGACGTACTGTTCAAGTACGCCTGCGTCGCCCTCCGGTCCGAGGCTCGCGAATCTTCGGCACTCTCGACCGCCTCGCGACGTGATCTGGTGAGAAATGCAGGCTAGGGTGGGTGAGGCGCGCGGGAACGGCGTGCCTCACCGGCTCTCACTTCACCGGATCGTCGGCGACGCGAGCGTACCGGCGAGCGTCCAGGTTGCCGGCTGTCCCGGCGGCCGCTTCGGAAGGAGATTCATCGCGACCTTGAGGCCGGGCCGCGCGTTCGGCGCGACCTCGACGCGGAGCTGCAGGTTCAGGACGCTCTGCTGCGGCGGCTCGCGGATCAGGACGTCACCGCGGGCTCCGAGCGAGACCTCCTCGCCGGAGGCATCGAGCTCGGTCACCTGCAGTCGGACGCCCTGGATGCCGCCGTCGGCGCGCACCTCGGGGAAGCGGAGATCGGGGACGACGATGCCGCGGACGTTCAGCTTCTCGATCGACAGGTCCTTCACCTGCAGCGACAGCTTTCCCTCCGAGCTTCGCGTCGTACGCCCGTCTCCAGCGATCTCGAGGTCGAAGGAGGCGCGTCCTCCGATCTGGCCGGGCGGCGGGAGGAAGCGTCGCGCGGCCGCCGCGAGGTCGACGTCGTCCACGGAGATCTGGCTCGTCACGCGCCCGCTTCGGGTCGTCGCCGAGCCCGAGAACCTTCCGTCGTACGCTTCGCCCTCGAACGTCGCGACGTCGAAGCGCCCGAGCAGCACGCCGAGGAGCGGCGTCCGCAGCGTGATCGACGGGATCTCGACGGCGAGGCCGGGGTCCTCGCGCGGCGCGATGCGGACGTCCGAGAGCTGGTAGCCGTTCGGGAACGCGAAGGACACGTCGGCGAGCTCGATCTGGACGGGCGCGGCGGCGGTCGCCTCGTCGATCGCGCGCCGTGCGATCAGGTCGTGCGGCAGGCTGTAGACGAGCGCGACCAGGAAGACCGCGAAGGTGAACGCCGCGTAGCCGAGCACGCCGCGCCACGGAGCGAGCCAGCGCGTCACTCCGCCGAGAGCGATGGGGGTCGCGGCCGTTCTCATCTCTCCGTCGCTTCTCCGTCGCTCGCGAAGCAGACGCGGCTAGCGCGGGCTCAGCCGCGCCACGACGAGGGTCGTGTCGATCAGCTCGGGATTCTTGTACTCGCGCTTGAAGGCGGCCCGAGCGAGCTGCAGCGGCGGATCGCGGTATTCGATCGCGTAGAGGAGCTCCAGGAGATCGCGCAGCGGCACGCCCTCGAGGCGCATGTCGACCGTCTCTTCCTCCACGCGGTCGCTCACCTGACGCGTGGCGGGGTTCATCGAGACGATGCGCTCACGTCCGACGATCGGCACCGTGATCGACTCGAGCTGGGCGAAGAGCGAGCCGCCTTCGCCGCCACCGGAGCCGCTCTCGAGCTTCACGACCTCGCTCTGGAGTCCGCCGTGACGCTCCGTGAGCGCGGCCACCTCGGCCGCGTCCCGCCGCGCCTGTGCGATCTGCGTGTCGAGCTGGTCGATCGAGGACGCGAGCGGCTCGTAGATGCCGAGCCACAGGATCAGCAGCACCGTGACGCCCGCTCCGGCGAAGAGCAGGTTTCGCTCGCGCGGCGAGAGCCGTGCGAGATGCTCGGTGACGCGCGAGCGAAGCGGTCCGATCAGCCGGTCGATCAGTCGCTGGATCACTTCGGCGCCTTCTGCTCGGCCTTGAACGCGAGCGCGGCGCGGAACTCGATGCGATCGTCGATCCCGGTCTTGACGTCGCGCACGTCGGGATCGTCGACGTTCGGGAAGCCCGCGAGCGCTCGCTTGATCACGTCGACCGATTCGTAGCTGTCGGTCCGGCCGTGCAGCCGGACGGCCTCGGCGTCGATCGTCACCTCGTCGATCTCGAAGGGGATCGATTGGGGAACCGATCGGTCGATGAGCCGGAACACGTCGAGCACCGGCGGCCGCGCGCCGGTCGATCCGCCGAGCATCGCGCGCCGACGCTCGAGCGACTCGACGGCGCCCTCGAGGCGCAGGCGCTCCTGGCCGATCGGCGCGCCCGGCACGATCGGCGTCACGACCTTGCGGATGTCGTCGCGGAGCGCGGCGAGCTCGGCCCGCCGCTCCGCGAGGACGACGCCGTAGCTCGCGAGACCGAGGACGAGAGCGAGCGCGGCGACGATCGCCGTCTGCCGGAGCTGTCGCTGCGCCTCCTCGCTCGGCGCGTGGTACACGAACTCGCCCGCGCGGAAGTTGACACCGACCTGGACGAGCCCCGCCGCTCGTGCAGCGAGCGCGACCGCGCGCAAGGCGCCGGGATCGACGTCGGCCACCCACGCGGGAAGAGCGCGCGCGAGCGGAAGGGACGTCGTGCCGAGCGCCTTCGCGAGATCGATCCGGTCTCCGTTCGTCGCGATCTCGACGACCGGCGGCGGCGTCTCGTCGCCGAGCAGCGCGAGCGCGAGCCAGCGCGCTTCCTGGCGGAGAGCGGCGAGATCGGAGCCGTCGAGGACGTGCAGGCCGGCGACGTGGCCCTGGCGGATCCACGCGACGATTCCTCCCGGCCGCGGCTCGACGACGAGCGCGTCCGAGCATTGCAGTCTCACGAGACCGGCGAGCGCGATCGCCGCGAGGTCGACGACGGCCGGATCGAGATCGGCTTCGCGCATCTGCTCGAGGTGAGCAGCGAGGGCCGTCCGCGGAGCGAGCGCCGCGAGCACTTCCGCTTCGCGCTCCCGCGAGAGGACCGTGAACGTGGTGATCGCGTCCTCGAGGTCGAACGGCACGAGGCTCTCGAGCTCGAACGGCACCGTCGCGGCGAGGCGCGCCGGCTCGGTGAAGGGAAGCCGGAGAAGCCGATGCGTCACCTCGCGCTCGTCGAGGCTCGTCGCGGCCGCGTCCGGCGACTCGGGGCAGTGCTCCAGGGTGGCGTCGCGCAGAACGGCGGCTTCATCGCCGGGCGGGCAGGGGATCACCCACGTTCCGGCAACGCGCGGCCCGCGCGCGGCCGCGTCGAGCAGCGCGAGGACGAAGCCGCCCTCGACCCGGTCCACCCCCAACGCCAGCACGGCGCTAGCGTACCGTGTCGGGAGCCGGGCCCAAAACGGGTTGCTCCTTCCAGGCGAGCCTCTCGACCTTGCCGCCGTTCACGCGAACCGTGGATCGGATCGATTGCGTCGCGTCGCCGACCTGTCCGACCGCGTAGATCGAGTAGAGGTCGCCGTTCAAACCCAGGGTGACCGTCGCCTCGCATTCCGCGTCGGCCTGGAACGTCTGCAGGTCCTCGTAGTCGCGTGGCGGCTCGGGGAAACCCTGGTCGACCGAGCAGCCGACGGCTCGCAGGACGAGGCTCGGTGCGGCGTTGACGGCGAGCTGTCCGCTGCCGCGCTTTCCGCCGGCGGTCACGTAGGGGCGCAGCGCCTCCACGATCGCCGGCGTGAAGCCCCGGATCGTCAGCAGGTCGTCGATGCTCCGGAGCGGACCGATGGGAGGGTCGCACGGGAGCGGCAACGCGCAGTCCGCTGCGGCGCTGCGTCTCGCCTCGGTCTCGGGGATCGCGCCCACGCGAACCGCGACCGCGTCGAGCAGGGAATCGTCGAGATCGAGCTCGTCGAAAAGCGCTTCGAGCGCCGTCCTGTGTCGCCCCATCTGGTTCAGGTCGAGCTTGCCGCCTTCGTCGCGGACCTGGAACGCGACCGAGCCGGGGCCGACCGGGACGGGTGGGAGCCCCTGCAGCAGCGTCTTGCGGAGCATCGGGTCCTTGCTCTTGCCCACTTCGACGACGAGCGCCTCGACTCCCGTCTCGGCGGAGCGCGCGAGGAGCTGCGCGCTGATCGCGTTGCCCGCGTTCCGCGCGAGATGGCTGTGCACGAACGTCGTGTCCGTCATCTCGACGACGATCAGCGTGAGCAGCGCCACGGAGAGAAGCGCCGAGAGCAGGGCGAGGCCGCGCTCGTTCGTCTTCACGACGCCGCACCGAGTGGCAGGGTGACCGTCGTCCGGTACGCGGTCGACCCGGCTTCGCCGTCGTTCAGGGAGAGCTCGAGTCGCACGGCGCGCGGCACCTGGGCGCCGTTCGCCTGCCAGGTCGGGCTCCAGGCCCCGCGCGGATCGGGAAGGACCTCGGCGCGGAACGTTCGCACGTTCTCGAGGACGACCATCGCCGTCGGCTCGACGCCTTCCGCGGCGATCGAGGGAAGCTGCTCCTTCAAGAGCAGCATCGAGCTCGGGCGGTCCGGGTCGCGCTCGAGGAAGTAGCGCACGATTTCGACGGAGTCCTGTGGTCCCGCGGTCACGCGGCGAGCGCCGGTCGTCGCGAAGCGGAGGTCGCTCGCAGGCTGGTCGAACGTCTGGTCGACGAGCGAGAAGCGCGTCCGCTCGTCGTCGATCCCGACCGCTCCCGAGAGCTCCTCCGCGATCCGCAGGAGCGCCAGCCTCGCCCCGGTGACGCGCTCGACCTGCGCTTCGGCGCGGTCGCGCGAGACGATCGTTTGCTGGAAGGGACCGACCTGGATCAGCACCAGGATCGCGACGACCGCGACCGCGACGAGGAGCTCGAGCAGCGTGAATCCGGAATCTGTTGCAACGAGAGGGGCGCCGCCCCTCTCCTCCACTCGGCAAAGCCGAGCGGAGCCTCCTCTCCCCGCTCGCTTGCGCTCGGCCGCGCGCTGCGCGCGCGCAGACGCTCCCTTCTTCATGGCGCGCGCAGCCACAGCGTCAGCTCGCTCGCGGCGCCTTCGCCCTCGGGCGGGATCACGCGCACCGTCACCTCGCGCACGTTCGCGAGGAGAGGAGCGGGCACGACGGTCTGCTCCCAGCGAAAGCCGGGATACTGGCCGGGATAGACGCCTTCGAAGTCGCCGCTCTGGTCGCCGATGTCGGGCGCGCCGCTCAGCTCGAGCTCGGCGATGCGCTCGCGCGCGAGGAAGAGAGCCTCCGTGTACGCACGATCGTATGCGATCGTGCGGAGGTTTCGCGCGTGCAGGCCGAGAAGCGCCGTGAACGCCGTCGCGAGGATCGCGACCGCGACCATCACCTCGAGGAGCGTGAACCCGGCTTCCTTCCGGCGAGCGCGGCTCATCCCCGCATCCCCATTCCGCTCGCGAGGCTCGTCGGAACGTCCGCCTCATCGAGGACGCGCGGCCGCGAAGCGACCGGCTCGATCACGATCGCGACGCGGCGGCCCGCGCCGTCGTCGAGCCATACGATCGCGGGATCCGCGTAGCCGTCGGGCGAGAAGACGGTCGTCCGGAAGCCGTCGGGAGTCGTCGTCACGGCCGGACCCTCGAGCGTCAAGCGCATCGGCGACGGCAGCGTCGTCGCACGGTAGAGCGGCCCGTCCTCGGGAACGAATTCGGCGCCTCCCGCGACCGGAACGAGGCGCTCGGCGCGAAAGCTGCCGCTCTCCGGGTCGATCGCGAGGCGGATCCAGCCGCTCCGTAGCGCCGCTTCCTCGCGCAGGAACTGGATGCGCGTCGCGAGCCGACGCGCGCTCGAGTCGAGCGCGGCGCTGCCGATCACGCCGAGGCGCGGCACGACGAGAGCGATCAGGAGCCCGATCAGCCCGAGGGTGAGCGCGAGCTCGAGAAGGGCGAAGCCGGCCCGCGCGCGGGCCGCGCGCGTCATCCGAGGTCTCGTGAGTCGATGTCCTTGGCGGGACCCTCGCCGCCCTCGGCGCCGTCCGCGCCGAACGAGAGGATCACGTACTTCGCCCCGTCGCTCTGGAAGACGTAGGGCATGTCCCACGGGTCCTTCGGCAGCTTCGGAAGGTAGCCCTCGGGATTCCAGCGCCGCGGCAGCATGCCGGACGTCGGCGGCGACACCAGCGCTTCGATGCCTTGATCGGTCGTCGGATAGAAGCCGTTGTCGAGCTTGTAGAGATGCAGCGCCTGCTCGATCGCCTTGATGTCGGCGGCGGCCTTCGTCTGTCGAGCTTCGTCGGTGCGGCCGAGGATGCGCGGCGCGACGAGGGTGATCAGGAGGCCGAGGATGAAGACCACGACCATGATCTCGATCAAGGTGAAGCCCGCCTGTCCCAGCGTGCGCCGTCGCGGCGTCGGCCCGTTTTGCATGCGCTCGATCATGCCACGTTCTTAGCGGACCAGCGAATTGATCTCGAAGATCGGCAACAGGATCGCGAGCACGATGAACAGCATGACGCCGCCCATGACGACGATCATCAGCGGCTCGAAGATGGCGGTGAGCCCGCCGAGGGCGCTCTCGACCTCCTGCTCGTACGCGTCGGCGACGCGGGCGAGCATCGGCTCGAGCTCGCCGGAGCGCTCGCCGACCGCGATCATGTGCGTCAGGAGAGGCGGGAAGAGGCCCGTCTTGCGCAGCGGGGCCGCGACGCCCTGGCCTTCGCGGATCGCGGCCCGCGCCTCTTCCACGGCATCCGACATGGCGACGTTGCCGGTCACCCGCCGCGCGAGGTCGAGCGCCGTGAGAAGAGGAATGCCGTTCGCGAGAAGCGTCGCCAGCGTCCGCGCGAAGCGGGCGACGGCGATCTTCGTCAGGATCGGGCCGACGAAGGGGACGTCGAGGAGGCGCCGGTCGAGCCAAGCACGTCCGCCCGGGCGACGCAGCATCGCGAGCGCTCCCGCGACGAGGAGCACGAGGACGATCAGCAGGAGGAGGAAGTTGTCGGTGATCGCGTTCGAGAGCCCGAGAAGGATCCGCGTGGGGAGAGGGAGCTCCTGCTTCTGCTCCGAGAAGATGCGCGTCACCTTCGGCACGACGAACGCGAGAAGGAAGACGACGATCGCGCCCGAGAAGAGCGACATGAAGAGCGGATACGCGAGCGCGGTGCGGACGCGCGCTTGCAGGCGCGTCTGTGCCTCGGTGTGCGTCGCGAGGCGCTCGAGGACGAGGTCGAGCGCGCCCGCCGCTTCGCCGGCGCGCACCATGCCGACGTAGAGCTCGGGAAAGACGCCCGGGTGCTCGCTCATCGAGTCCGCGAGGGACGTCCCCTGGCTCACGTCGTCGCGCAGGTGCGAGAGGACGCGCGTGACGGTCGGGCTCTCCGACTGCTCGCTGACGGCGCCGAGTGCCTCGACGACCGGCACGCCCGCTGCGATCAGCGTCGCGAGCTGCCGCGAAAGCGTCGCGAGATCTGCGTTCCGCACGCGCGTGCCGCGCTGGAAAAGGCGGCTCGCTCCCTCGCTCGGACGGGCCGACTCCTCGACGACCTCGGTCGGATAGATGCCGTCGCGACGGAGCCGGGTGCGCGCGCCGCGCGCACTCTCCGCGTCGACGACGCCGCGCACCTGCCGCCCGCCCTCGCTGAGCCCTCTGTACGCGTAGACGGGCATGCGGCGAAGCTAGGCCACGTCCTCCTGGGTGACGCGCAGGATCTCCGCGACCGTCGTGGCGCCGTCGACGACCTTCTGTGCCCCGTCGTCGCGGAGGGTGCGCATGCCCCGTCCCGTCGCGAGGCGACGGATCGCGGCGGCGTCGCTCCGCTGCATGACGAGGCTTCGCACGTCGTCGTCGACGAGCATCAGCTCGTGGATGCCGGTCCGGCCGCGGTAGCCGGTTCCCTTGCACGCTTCGCAGCCGGAGCCCGCGCGGTAGATCGGCGAACCCGTCGGGATGCCGAGCTCGCGCTCGGTCGAGACGCCGGACGTCTCCGGCTCGCGGCACGCGGTACAGACACGCCGCACCAGGCGCTGCGCCATCACGCCGTTCAGCGAGGAGGAGACGAGGAACGGCTCGATGCCCATGTCGACGAGCCGCGAGAGCGCTCCGAAGGAGTCGTTCGTGTGGAGCGTCGAAAAGACGAGGTGACCGGTCAGCGCGGCCTGGATCGCGATCTCCGCCGTCTCGCCGTCGCGGATCTCACCGACCATGATCACGTCTGGGTCCTGCCGCAGGATCGAGCGGAGCCCGTTCGCGAACGTCAGCTCGATCTTCGGGTTCACCTGGATCTGGCCGACGCCGTGGAGCTGGTACTCGATCGGATCCTCGATCGTGATGATGTTCCGGAGCGTCGAGTTGAGGCGCGCGAGCGCCGCGTAGAGGGTCGTCGTCTTGCCGCTGCCCGTCGGCCCGGTGACGAGGAGGATGCCGTGGCTCCGCTCGATCAGGCGCTCGAGCCGCTCGAGGTTCTCGCCGAGGAGCCCGAGGTCCTCGAGCGTCAGCAGTGCGCCGGTGCGATCGAGGAGCCGGAGCACGGCGCGCTCGCCGAACTGCGTCGGCACGATCGAGACGCGAACGTCGATGTCGCGGCCCGCGACGCGGAAGCGGAGGCGTCCATCCTGTGGCAGCCGCTTCTCGGCGATGTCGAGCCCGGCCATGATCTTGATGCGCGCGATGATCGTCGGGTGGTAGCGCCGCGGCGGCTTCAGGACGTCGTAGAGGAGGCCGTCGATCCGGAAGCGCACGCTGACGTCCCGCTCGAACGGCTCGACGTGGATGTCGGACGCGCGGTCCTTGACGGCCTGGAAGAGCAGCGAGTTGACGAGGCGGATGATCGGCGCCTCGTCGTCCGCGTCGAGGAGATCGCGCGGCTCCTCGAGCTCGTGCGCGACCTGATCGAGCGCGCCCGCCTCGATGTCGCCCATCACGGCCTGCGCGGTGCCCTGCGCGCGGTCGTACGCGGAGTTGATGCTGTCGAGGATCGCCGAAGCAGGAACGACGATCGGCACGACGCGGCGCTGGAAGAGGGCGCGCAGGTCGTCGACGACCTCCGCGGAGCGCGGATCGCCGAGCGCCACCTCGATCGCGCCGTCGGCGCGCTCCGCGAGCGGCAGACAGGCGCAGCGGCGCGCGTACTGGATCGGCAGGCGCGCGACGAGCGCCGGGTCGAGGTCCTTCGGCTCGATCGTGTCGCGGAACTCGAGACCGAAGCGGTGCGCGAGCGAGGAAGCCGCGGCCGCGTCGGGGAGCGTGCCGTGGCCGTTCGCGGACTCGGCCGCCATCAGGAAGCTCCGTGCGGCGGCTCCGCGAGGTCGACCGCCGGCAGCAGGACGCCGGGCTTCTCGGCCGGGTTGGAGCGGATGCGCGTCGGCGCGACGTGACCGATCGTGGCGCCGTAGCGCCCGCTGCGGCCCGTGACCGAAGAGCGGTAGCGGTGGCGCTGCTCGTCGGCGAGGATCCGCATCTCGGCCGGGTTCTGCACGATCCGCGGCGTGAGAAGGATGATCAGATTGACCTTCTCCTTCCGCTTGTCGTCGAACCGGAAGAGGTCGCCGATCAAAGGCACGTCCATCAGGTAGGGGACGCCCTGAGAGGTGTCGATCATCCGGTCGTTGATCAGGCCACCGATCGCGACGCTCTCGCCGTCCTGGACGACGACGGTCGTCGTCGCGGAGCGCAGCGACGTCGTCGGGCCGAGCTGCAGCACCTGCGCCTCGGGGGTCGGGACGAGCGCCGAGACCTCCTGGAACACGAACAGCCGGACGCTGTCGCCCTCGGTGATCTGCGGCGTCATGCGCAGCGTGATGCCGACGTCGCGACGATCGATCTGACTGAAGGTGTTCTCGAGGTTCGTCTGGTTCGTCGACCGGCTCGTGACGAACGGCACGTTCTGGCCGACGACGATCTCGGCTTCCTCGTTGTCCGACGTCAGGATGTTCGGTGCCGAGAGGACGTTGATGTCGGAGTTCGACGCGAGCGCGGAGACGAGCGCGATGCCTGCGGGAATCTCGGTGCCGTCGGCGAGGACGATGTTCTGCTCGCTGACGAGCGCCGAAAGAAGCCCGGGGATCCCGGCGAGCGAGCTCGTGTCCCCGGTCGCGATCGCGTTCGTGACGGGGTCGAGGTTCTTGAAGGACGTGCGCCCGAACAGGACGCCCTTGCCGTCGGCGACGGTCGTGCCGCCCTGCAGCTCTATGCCGAGCTCTTGCGCGCGGTTCAGCGTGATCTCGAAGATGATCGCCTCGACGAGCACCTGCCGGCGCGGCACGTCGAGGCGCTCGATCACGTCCCGCAGCGTCTCGTAATCCTGCGGGGCAGAAGCGACGAGGAGCGAGTTCGTCGCCGGATCCGCGGTGATCCGCACTTCGCCTTCGAGCTGCAGGCCGCCCCCCGGCGTGCCGGCTCCGGCGGGTCCCTCGGCTCCGCCGATCGACCCGCCCGCGGCGGGCGGTCGTCTCCCCGACATGCCGCCGAGGCTGCCGGCGGACTGTCCGCCGAGCACGCTTTGGCCGAACGCCTCTCCGCCGGGGCCTGTGCCGTAATTGCTCCGGCTGCCGAAGCGGCCGCCGCCCTCGGTGACGGAGCGTCCGGGAAGTGCTTGACGCATCGGCGTCGCCACGGAGATGCCGAGCAGGTCGCCGAGCACCTGGACGAGCTCGACGGCGTCGGCGTAGCGGAGGGTGTAGACCTGCACGCGTCCCGCGCCGCGCGGCAGCGGCTGGTCGAGCTTCGCGACGAGGGTCCGGACCTGGCGGATCTCGAAGGGGCTTCCGATCACGACGATCGTATTGGAGCGCTCGTCGGGAACGATCTTCAGTGCGGCCGTCTCGCCCGAGGTCGTCCGCCGTGCGCCGGCTCCGGCGACCGCGGCGACGGCCGTCGTGCCCGGCCGGCCCGGAGCGGGACGCGCCGTCGCGTTCTCGTCCTCGACGGCGTCGCGGAGGATCTCGGCGAGCTCGCCGGCGTACGCGTGGCGCAGCGGGATCACCTCGACGGTGCGCTCCTGACCGGGCACGTCGAGCTGCTGGATGATGCGGAGGAGCCGCGAGATGTTCGACCCCGTGTCGATCACGATCAGCGAGTTCGTCGGCGCGTACGCGCTGATCAGGCCGTCGCGCGAGACGAGCGGCTGCAGGAGAGAAGAGGCCGCGTCCGCGGCGAGGTGCATCAGCGGGACGATCCGCGTGACGAAGAGGTCGCCCGCGCCGTCGCTCGCGAGCGGGAGGTCCGTCTCCTTCGCGTCCTTGTTCGCGATGATCTTCGTCACCGGGCCGGCGTCGACGAGCGTGAAGCCCTTCACCTGCAGGACGGACTGGAAGACCTGGTAGGCCTCCTGCACGGTGATCTTGTTCGGCGAGACGACGGAGACGCGACCCTGGACCTTCTCGTCGAGGAGAAAGTTCCTGCCGGTGATCTCGCTGATGAACTTGACGAGCGTCGGCAGCTCGACGTCCTGGAAGTCCATCAGGACGAGGTCGTCGGGCCCGAGCGCCGGCGGGCTGCCGTCGCCGTTCGGGGTGGGCGAGGGCTCCGGCGGCGCCTGCGCGAGCGCCGACAAGCCGAACGTCAGCGTCGAGGCGGCGACGAAGGCGAGCAGGGCGGCCTTGGTCCGTAGGATGGACCTCAGCGAATCTCGTACGAAAGCGACCGTGGCTCTCCTCCCCGCAGCACATCGACGCTCAGGCGCGTCTCCCCCTTCAACTCCTCGAAGAGCCCCATGGCCCGCGTCGGGTCCGTGAGCTCCACCCCGTTGATGCGTTGTACCACATCATTGTTCAGAAGGCCGAGCTGCTCGAACAGACTTCCGCGCCGGATGGCGAAAATCCGGAAGCCCTCGGTCCGGCCGTCCTTCATGTTCGGGACCGCCCGCATCTGGGTGAACAGGTCGGAGAGCTGCTCGAGCTGGTGGTCGACCTCCGCCCGGCCGATCAGGAAGCGGTCGTCGCCGATCTTCCGGACGACGCCCCCGTTCGCGGGAGCGGCGGCTGCCGCGACGGGAGCGCCCGGCCGCGGGCTCGGCTGCCCGCCACGCAGGCCGACGTCGGCCGGAACGGTCAGCACCTCCTCGGTCGCGCCGCGCCGGAGGACGATGCGGCGCCAGCCGATGTCGGCGACCTCCGCTCCGTCGAGCGCTTCGCCCATCCCGACGAGGAACTGCTTCCGGTCCTTCGTCGACTCGACGATCGCGAAGCGGGAATCGGCGCTCCCGCCCGTGCCGAGGAGGCGGAGCTCCCCGGCTGGACCGGCCGCAGTCGTGACTCCGGTCGCCGTGACGCCTCCGGCGGGGACCGCCGCGAAGAGGTTCCGGCGCGCGATCGGCAGATAGGCGGAGAGCGGGTCGATGGAGGTCTCGCTCACCGCGGAGCTCGTCGATCCTACCCGCTGCAAGTCGGCTCGGCTGAGACGCCCGCGCACGACGCTGGAGATCGCAGTGGCGACGAACAGAGCCGCGAGCCCGAGCAGCAGAAGGCGAGCCGCGATCCAGTACGGTCGGCCGATCCGCGTAATCACTTCCGTTTCGAGAACTAATCCGATTCCTCGGGCCCTGCAAACGATGCGGCCCTATTGAACCCGGGTCCGTCCGACGGTAGCTGACGGACGGGATCGAGCGGGAGCTTCTCCCCGAAAGCCGAAGTCCCCCGTGAGCGAAGACGATCTGAGCGCAACCCGGCGAGCCAAGCTCGAGCGATTGCGCTCTTCGGGCGTCGCCTATCCGAACGACTTCCGTCCGGCGGACCTGGCGGGAGACCTGCAGCGCGACCACGAATCCGACGACGTCGCGGCTCTCGAAGCGCGTGCGCGCGAGGTCGTCGTCGCGGGCCGGATCCAGGCTCGTCGCAGCTTCGGGAAGGCGATGTTCGTCGTCGTCGAGGACGACTCGGGTCGGATCCAGGCGTACCTCCGCCGCGACCAGCTCGACGAAGCGACCTGGGACCTCACGACCACACTCGACCTCGGTGATTGGATCGGCGTCCGCGGCACGGTCTTCCGGACGCGCACGGGCGAGCTCACCGTGCAGGCAGAGGAGCTGCGTCTGATCGCGAAGTGCCTGCATCCGCTTCCCGAGAAGTGGCACGGGCTCTCGGACGTCGAGATCCGCTATCGGCAGCGCTACCTCGACCTGATCGCGAACGGCGAGGTGCGCGAGACCTTCCGCCGTCGTGCGACGATCCTCGCCGGCATCCGGCGGTTCCTCTCCGAGCGCGGCTTCCTCGAGGTCGAGACGCCGATCCTGCAGACGATCGCAGGCGGCGCCGCGGCGCGGCCGTTCGTCACGCACCACAACACGCTCGACATGACGCTCCAGCTGCGCATCGCGCCGGAGCTCTTCCTGAAGCGGCTCCTCGTCGGCGGCTTCTCGCGCGTCTTCGAGATCGGTCGGAACTTCCGGAACGAGGGGCTGTCGACGCAGCACAACCCCGAGTTCACCATGCTCGAGTTCTATCTCGCGTACGCGACCTACGAGGACCTGCTGCCGCTCGTCGCGGAGCTCTTCGCTGCGCTCGCGCAGGAGCTCCACGGCACGACCGAGATCGCGTACGGCGAGCATCGCCTCGATCTCGCTCCTCCGTGGAAGCGGATCTCGCTCCTCGAGGCGACCGCCGAGCGCGCCGGCTGTAGCCCCGCGGACTTGCGCTCGGACAGCACCGCGCAGGACGTCGCGCGCCGCCATCACGTGACGCCGCCGCCCGGATCGGGCGCCGGCGGCATCGCGACCGCGCTCTTCGAGCACTTCGTCGAGCCGGAGCTCGTGCAGCCCACGTTCGTCACGGGCTTCCCACGCGAGGTCTCGCCGCTCGCGCGGCCGAGCGATGCGGACCCGTTCCTCGTCGACCGCTTCGAGCTCTACGCGGTCGGTCGCGAGATGGCGAACGGCTTCTCCGAGCTGAACGATCCCGACGACCAGCGCGAGCGCTTCCAGGCGCAGCTCCAGCGCGGTGCGGCTGGCGACGAGGAGAGCCATCCGATGGACGAGGACTACGTCACGGCTCTCGAGTACGGGATGCCGCACGCGGCGGGATGCGGCATCGGCATCGATCGCCTCGTCATGCTCCTCTGCGACCTTCCCTCGATCCGCGACGCGCTCCTCTTCCCGCTGCTCCGCGCTCCGAGGGGCTCGTGACGGGCTGGCTCGGGTCGTGGGAGCTCATGGTCGGGCTCCGCTATCTCCGTGCTCGTCGCCGTGAAGCCTTCGTCTCCCTGATCGCGCTGATCGCCGGCCTCGGCGTCGCGATCGGCGTGATGACCCTGTGCATCGTGATGTCGGTGATGACGGGCTTCGAGGAGGACCTCCGCGAGCGCATCCTCGGCTTCAATCCGCAGATCGTCGTGCTGAGCCACACGGGGGCGCTGCTCGACGCGGCGGAAGTCGAGAAGACGGTGCGGGACACGCCCGGCGTCCTTCGCGCCGCGCGCTTCATCTACGGGCAGGCGATGGTGAGCAGCACGGGCGCGGTCAGCGGCGCCGTCGTGCGCGGCGTCGAGCCGCAGCGTCTCGACGATGTCGTCGAGGTGCGGCGCCGGCTCCTCCCCGGCTCGCACGACACGCTCGGCTCGCCGATGCCCGTCGAGGTGATGATCGACGGCGACATCGAGACGGTCGAGGTGCCCCAGGTCCTCCTCGGCTTCGAGCTCGCGAAGAGCCTCGGCGTGAAGGTCGGCGACTGGGTCAACGTGATGTCGCCGATGGGCTCCGCGACGGCGATCGGCCTCACGCCGCGCGTGAAGCGCTTCGCCGTGGGCGGGCTCTTCGACTCCGGGATGTACGACTACGACTCGACGATCCTCTACATGTCGCTCGCCGACGCGCAGCGCTTCTTCCAGCTCGAGGAGGGCGTCACCGGCATCGAGGTGCGCCTCAGCGATCTCTACGCCGCGCGGCAGATCGCCGACGACATCGAGGGCCGGATCGGCTACCCGTACTACGCGCGCGACTGGATGGAGGTGAACCGGAACCTCTTCATGGCGTTCCGGCTCGAGAAGTTCATCCAGTTCATCGTGCTGCTGCTGATCGTGCTCGTCGCCGCGTTCAACATCGCCGCGACGCTGATCATGGTGGTGATGGAGCGGCGGAAGGACATCGCGATCTTGAAGTCGATGGGCGCCTCGAGCGCCGCCGTCGGCCGGATCTTCATCCTGAAGGGGGCGCTGATCGGCGTGACAGGAACGCTTCTCGGCATCCTCGGCGGGGTCGGCGGCGCGCTGCTCTTGAAGCGCTACCAGTTCATCGAGCTTCCGAAGGACGTGTTCTACGTGAACACGGTGCCCGTCCGGCTCGAGCCGGAAAACTTTCTGCTCGTTGCCGGGGCCTCCATCTTGATCTGCATCCTCGCAACGATCTATCCCGCTCGTCAGGCGGCTCGTCTCGCGCCCGTCGAGGTGATCCGCTACGAGTGACCGACCAGGCAGTGAAGGGGGGTGGCGGAACGAGCGCACATCGAGGCGACCGGGCTCGTGAAGGAGTTCGTCGACGGCCCGCGGCGAGTGCGCGTGCTCTCGGGGGTGGACCTCGAGGTCGCACGCGGCGAAACGATCGCGATCGTCGGTGAGTCCGGCGTGGGGAAGAGCACCCTCTTGCACGTCCTCGGCGGCCTCGAGCGCCCGACGGAGGGACAGATCCGCATCGGCGACGTCGACCTCGGTGGAAGAAACGATCGTGACCTGGCTCGCTTCCGCAACCAGGTGGTCGGCTTCGTCTTCCAGTTCCATCATCTCATGCCCGATTTCACGGCGATGGAGAACGTGATGATGCCCGCGCTGATCGGCGGCGAGAAACCGGAATCGGCGCGCGAACGCTCCGCGGAGCTGCTCGAGCGCGTGGGTCTGAAGGAGCGCCTCGACCACCGCCCCGGAGAGCTCTCCGGCGGCGAGCAGCAGCGAGTGGCCGTCGCGCGCGCTCTCGTGCAACGGCCCGCCGTCGTGCTCGCCGACGAGCCAACGGGGAACCTCGACCCCGACACTGCCGGGGAGGTCGAGCACCTCCTCGTCGAGATGAACCGCGAGGCCGGCGTGACCTGCGTCGTCGTCACGCACTCCGAGCGCCTCGCCCACGCGATGGACCGCCGCTTGCGCCTCACCCACGGCCGGCTCGAGGCGGCTTGAGCATGAGCGCACGCAGCCGGCGGCTCGTCCTCGCCCTTCTGTACTTCGTCGCGGTGACGGCCGGCGGCCTCGCCCGGCCGTCGGACTCGTCGGCGCAGACGCCGACGGTCTCCGAGATCCGCATCGTCGGGAACTCGCGCGTCGACGAGCACGCGATCCGCGTCCACATCTCGTCGCGCCCCGGCCGGCCCGCGACGCTCGCGCAGCTCGATGCCGACCTGCGCGCCGTCTACGGGATGGGCTTCTTCGAGGACGTGATCATCGAGGTCGACCAGCAGCCCGACGGCCGCGGCGCCGTCGGCGTCACGTTCCGCGTCGTCGAGCGGCCGCTGATCCATGACGTCCGCCTGGAAGGCGAGATCGAGATCGAAGAGAAGGACCTCGACGAGGAGCTCGGGGTGCGCGCGCGCACCATCTACGATCCCGAGAAGGTCCGCCGCGGCATCGAGCGGGCACGGAGCCTCTACGAGAAGGAAGGCTACCTCGACGTCGGCATCACTCCCGAGGTGATCCCGTCCGCAGTCCCCGGAGAGGTCGACCTCGTCTACAAGATCGACACTGGCGGACAGATCCGCATCGGCGAGATCCGCTTCCAGGGAAACGAGAACCTCTCCGATAGCGAGCTGAAGGGCGTGATGGCCACCAAGGAGGCGTGGTTCCTCTCGTGGCTGTTCGGCTCCGGCACGCTCAACCGCGAGGATCTGAAGACCGACGTCGAGCGCATCACGGCCTTCTACTACGACCACGGCTACGTCAACGTGAAGGTCGACAAGCCGGAGGTGCAGCGCGAGGGCGACGAGCTCATCGTCTCGGTCAAGATCGACGAGGGCGAGCGCTTCGACTTCGGCACGATCGGGTTCGCCGGCGACCACCTCGAGCACGACGTCAACGAGGAGGTCCTGCAGGAGCAGATCCAGGCGGAGCAGGGCACGGTCTTCCGCTCGAGCGTGCTGCGGTCGGACGTCGAGAAGCTGACCGACCTCTACGGCGACCGCGGCTACGCGTTCGCGAACGTCGAGCCGGAAACGGTGATCCGCGCCGAGGCGAAGGCGGTCGACGTGACCTTCCGCGTGAGCAAGGGCTCTCCGGTGACGATCGGCAAGATCGAGGTCACCGGCAACACGAAGACGCGCGACAAGGTGGTCCGGCGCGAGCTCAAGATCAGCGAGCAGGAGCTCTTCTCGGCGACGAAGCTCCGGAAGAGCCGCGATGCGTTGCAGCGCCTCGGCTTTTTCTCCGAGGTGAACGTCACGACGCGGAAGTCCTCCGTGCCGGACCAGATCAACGTCCTCGTCGACCTGAAGGAGGGCTCGACCGGCGCGTTCAGCGCCGGCGCGGGCTTCAGCTCGGGCGACCAGTTCCTCTTCAACGTCCGCGTCTCCGAGAACAACTTCCTCGGCCGCGGTCTGCGCGTCGTCGCGAACGCGGACTTCGGGTCGGTGCGCCGGAACATCTTCTTGTCGGCGACCGACCCGTACTTCCTCGACACGAACTGGATGCTGTCGGCGACGCTCTTTACCGCGCAGCTCGAGTTCGACGACTTCACGCGCGAGGCGACCGGCCTCTCGCTGCGCACGCTCTACCCCTTCGAAGCCCTCGGCATCGAGAGCCTCGGCCCGATCGACCTCGCGGACACGCGAGTCGGCGCCGAGTACCGCCTCGAGCTCGCCGACATCTTCGACGTCGCACCCGACGCGCCGCCGAGCATCTTCAACTCCGCCGGCGACAGCACGATCTCCTCGATCGCCCCCGGCATCCTCCGGAACACCCTGAATCACGCCTTCGACCCGACGGACGGGTCCTTCCAGGACGTCGCGTTCGAGGTCGCCGGGCTCGGCGGCAACACACGCTTTCTGAAGTTCACTGCGCGCGGCCGCTGGTTCGTACCGGTCTACGAGATTCCGAACTTCGGGCCGCTGATCTTCTCGAGCGGCGGCCGCCTCGCGTGGGGCCTCGGCGAGGACGGGCTCTCCGGCAAGGAGCTCCCGCTGATCGATCGCTATTTTCCCGGCGGCATCAACACGATCCGCGGCTTCGAGACGCGGTCTCTCGGCCCGCGTGAGAACACGTTCAATCCGCAGGGCGCGATCATCAACAATCAGCCGGTCGGCGGCACCAACGAGCTGATCGTGCAGACCGAGCTCATCTTCCCGATCTTCCAGGAGGTCGGGCTCCGCGGCGTCGTCTTCTTCGATCTCGGCAACGCGTTCCTCCAGGAGGACGGCATCGATCTCGGCAACCTCCGCTACTCGACCGGCGTCGGACTTCGTTGGTTGTCGCCGTTCGGAC
>Ga0194132_10005734_pt1 | contig 19806 bp, 17 predicted proteins | sample TA2KigOf80mmetaG_FD_148612 | JGI IMG/M metagenome (GOLD analysis project Ga0194132, IMG submission 148612) | Freshwater microbial communities from Lake Tanganyika, Tanzania - TA2015054 Kigoma Offshore 80m | ecosystem: Environmental > Aquatic > Freshwater > Lake | place: Tanzania: Lake... | reverse complement strand
AAGCGCACCGTGCCGTAGGTTGCCGCGCGCTCGGCCGCGGAGATTTCCAATCGGTCGCAAATCGCCGCCTCGCTCATGGGCTGATGCGTGCCCAGCGCGATGAGAATGTCGAGGTTCGCCGTGACCGCGCCGATTTGCCTGAACAGCGTCTGGAAGATCAGCCCCACGGGCGCGGTGCGCGTGGCGTCGGGCACGATGAGGAGGACCTTCCTGCCCTTGTAGTCCTTGGCCGGACAGGCCTGTGCGACAAGTTCGGTAACTTGCGCAGCGGAGACAGCGGAGCCTGTGAGAGCAGGGGAAGCGAGCAAGTTCATGACTTTAGGTCAGCCACGGATGAAACACGGATTGAACACCGACAGGCACGACACAAGAATGTTCTCCGTGTTTTGTCCGTGTTCAATCCGTGGCTGAAAATCAAATCGTCTGGCTCAGGAACCCACCATCCACCCGGATGTCCGTGCCGGTCACGAAGCTGCTGGCCTTGTGGCTGGCGAGGAAGAGGCACGCGCCGATGAGTTCGTGCGCTTCGCCAAAGCGGTTCATCGGCGTGTGGCCCCAGATGGACTTGGTGCGCGCGGTGGGCGTGCCGTCCTCATTGAAGAGCAGCTTGCGGTTCTGCTCGGCGGGGAAGAAGCCGGGGGTGAGCGTGTTCACGCGCACACCCTTGGTGGCCCACTCGCGCGCGAGGAATTGCGAGAGACTCAACACGGCGGCCTTCGCGGCGGAGTAGGTCACCACGCGCGAGAGCGGCAGGTGCGCGGAGACGCTGGCGATGTTGATGATGCTGCCGCGCCCGCGTTTGCACATGGCGGGGCCGAACTCCTGGCAGGGCAGCAGCACGCCGCCCGCAAGGTTGAGGTCGAAGTTCGCCTGCCAGTCGGCGAGTTGGATTTGCTCGAACGCGCGCTCCGCCGTGACCGTGACTTGCGGCGCGTTGCCGCCCGCGGCGTTCACGAGAATGGCCGGCGCGCCGAGCTTGGCTTCGACTTGTGCGTGGGCCTCGGCGAGCGAGCCGCGGGAGATGGCATCGCAGTTGAAGAATGCCGCCGTGCCGCCCTTGGCTTGAATGGACTTCACGCGCGCCTCGCCGCGCCCGGCGTTGCGGCCCAGCACGGCAACTTGTGCACCGGCTTCCGCAAGTCCGTCGGCCAGCGCGCCGCCGAGGACGCCTGTGCCGCCGATGACGACCGCGACTTCGCCATGCAGATCAAACAAGCTCATAGAGATTTTAATGTGACATAACCAATCCGCCCATTGAAGACAAATATCGGCCGGTTCATGAGGGATCACTTGCCTTTCGCATCTGACTTTTTCTTTGTTCCTGCGCCGTTCGGGGCAGAACTGGGATCAGGTTTGCGCGGAATTTTTTCGTCCGTCATGGCTGCGCGGTACAAGAACCCCGCCATGATAACCGAAGCCTGCTTCAGGTCTTCCACTACTGTGCGGTCGTACACGTCCATGTTCGCATGGTGAGTGCGGGTCCAGTACTCGATTTCGTCCTGGATAAACTGGAAGCCCGGTAGCCCGATGGCATCGAACGGCAAGTGATCAGTCCCGCCGGTGCTTGCGTAAGTTACCGTCTCCGCTCCGAGATCGCGAAAAGGCACGAGCCACGAACGAAAGAGCGAGCGCGCAGCCTCATTGCCTTGCAAGTAGATGCCGCGAATTTTGCCGGCGCCGTTGTCGAGATTGAAGTAACCGGAGAAATTGTTGTACGCGGGTTTCCTCACAAGCGCAGTGGTAGTTTGCATGGGTGTGGTGGTTATAGTGGCGCGGTTGGACGACGGCGCGCTGGGCGTGTTGGTGACCATGCCGCCGAAATGCTTCGCCACGTAAGCTCTCGACCCGAGCAAGCCTTGTTCTTCGGCAGACCATAGTGCTACTCGAATGGTGCGCCGCGGTTTTAGGCCAAGCGCTTGAAGAATCCGCACCGCCTCCATTACCACGGCGCAACCCGCCGCGTTATCGGTCGCGCCAGTACCGCTATGCCAAGAGTCCAAATGTGCGCCGACCATTACGAGTTCATTTGCCAAATCTGTTCCTAAAATCTCGGCGACGGTGTTCGCGGCGGTTAGGTCGGCGGTGTGGTATTCGGACTGCAATTCAATTGCGGCACGGAGTTTCTCGCCCTGCTGTGTCATGCGCACGAGCCGGTTGAAGTGCTCCGTCGCGACCGTGATTTGCGGCGTGATGGGTGGACAATTGGTGGTCCATGGCAAAAAGCTGCGCGAAGAACTCGGAACATTATTGGTCGGCAGCGGGGAGGATCTGCGATCCGTTGGTGGCGCGGGTCGGGCCGGCTCGTAAACCGTCGCCCCTTGTGTGAAAAGCGTACCGGCTTCCCCCGCGCGGCTGGGTTGCAGCAGCACAGCGACGCCTTCCTCAGCAAAAAATTGATAGCGCTTGGGCAGCAACGCTATGGCTGCGCGTTGTTCCGGCGTGCTCAACATATTGGTCGGCGTCGGTCGGAGGTACACCGGTACGCCTTCGGTCGCATTCGCAAGTGCTAACAAGTTTGTCTCGTTTCGGCGGCTGGCGAGCGGCTCGAAACGCATTGTCAGATCTTGCACTGGACCATCTAGGACAATTAGGCCGCGCAATTTGCCCCGATATTTGGCGAAATCCTCGGGCTTCTTAATGTCCACATGAATCAAATCGGTCGTTAGCGGCTGCGTGCCGAGACTTGGCGACCAAGCTTTTGGATACGCGATGAGGGGGATGCTCTGTGGGGAAACGACTTGGGCCGAGAAACGTTGTAGCGACCACCCGCGTCCGAAGGTTCCCCACGGCTCGACCTGCGTATTGGTCAAGCCCCACGCGGCCAAGCGGTCGCGAGTCCATTCGTTCGCGCGGCGCATCTGCGGCGAGCCCGTCAAGCGCGGGCCGATCACGTCGGTAAGATGACTCAAGGTAGCCATGACCTGCGAACGGTTCAGTCCTTCATCGCGGATGCGCTCGATGGGGTCGTTGGTGCGGCGCGGGCTCGTGGGCGGGGCTTGGGCTACGACAATCCGTTCCGACAAAAGCGCAATTAAACAAATCCAGAGATGGCGAGAAGATAACTTCACGCGCGAAGCATCGCATGGTGATCTCTAACAGCAATGCCAAAGGCCGCTCAAAACTAGTGACCAGCGACCCACGCTTTGGTTACATGTGCTGCGGTGCAAATATACACGAAGTTCGAGCCCGCCAAGCCGAGGCGTCGCACTGGCCGTGGATTTTCATGGGCATGGCTCGTCTTATTGGGGCTCATCGCGGCCAGTGCTGGGTGGTGGTGGCACCTGCGACCAGCTACCAGACCTAATTCTGCGCCGGAATCATCCGCGCAATTGCCGTCGTTTACGCCAAAAACGACAAACCAAATCATACCCACTACCGTCATTAGCAATACGCCGCGGTCGACGATGGTTGGCACGGTTTCTCCGCCGCCACCGGCCACCGGCGTGATAACCAACCGTGTGGCTCACACCAGCACTAATCGTGTGACCGTCGCCGAGGTGGCATTCGAACTTGGCAAGTTTCCCCGTCCACCGCTCAATAACTTCGAGCTGCAGCTCGCGCTCGCTCGCGCGGGGATTTCTTCCGGGTCGTTGGATGGCGTTGTTGGTTCGCAAACACGCGCGGCAATTCGGGCTTTCCAGCTGCGCGAGAGATTGACAGCAACCGGGGTGGCAGATGACGCGACGAAAAGCCGGCTACTACTTACATCATCACCCGTAACTAATTACATCGTCAGCACGAACGACTTGGCGCGTCTCCAGCCGCTGAGCACGACGTGGCTGGGCAAGTCACAACAGAGTGCGCTCGACTACGAGACCGTGCTCGAACTCGTCGCCGAGCGAGCGCACGCACATCCCGCGCTTATCAAGCAGTTAAACCCTACGGTGGACTGGACTAACGTGACGGCGGGCATGGAATTGCGAATCCCCAATGTCAGCTACCCGACGCCACGTGGAAGAGCTGCCTTCGTGCTTATCCACCTTGCAGACAAATCGCTCCAGGCTTTCGACTCGAACACTAATCTAATCGTGCACTTCCCGTGCAGTATCGCCGCACGCATCGAGAAGCGACCCGTCGGCGAGCTCTTCGTCGCCGTAGTTGCGCTGAATCCTAACTACACTTTTGATCCAGAAGTGTTTCCCGAATCCACCGAGGCGCGGCAAATTGGGCGGAAATTAATGCTTCCGCCTGGCCCGAACAACCCCGTGGGCGTCGCATGGATTGGGTTAGACCGGCCTGGTTACGGTATCCATGGCACGCCGGCCCCAGAGCAGGTGGGCCGCACGGAATCACACGGTTGCTTCCGGCTGGCGAACTGGAACGCAGAGCAACTGCTGAAACTGGTGACCACGGGCACTCCAATCCGCGTCATCGAGTGACAGGCAAGGGGTCATCGGCGACAGGGAAAAATTCGGCACTATTGTCTTACTCGTGACCTGTCGCGCCATGACAGTAGCTACTCCTCATCGGTTAATGTAAGGTGGCTAGACTTAATTAACTCGTGACCCGTGGCTCGGGGCGAAAATTGGGGCCGATTCAGCGTAACCCTCTAACTCCCACCTGAATCGCATATAGTGACTTGCGGGCGGTAATGTAAAGCGTCTTGAGATCGCTGCCGCCGAAGGCGAGGTTAGCTGGGCTCTCGGGAACTAGGATTTTCCCAATAAGCTCGCCGCTAGGCGCGTAGATGTGCACGCCGTCCGCCGCGCTCGACCAAACGCGGCCGGCAGTGTCGCAACGAATGCCGTCAGGCGCACCCTTGTCGATTTTTACAAAGACCGCGCCGTTTGCGAGTTGCCCGTCGGGCTTCACATCAAACATGCGAATGTGCTTCGGTGCTCCAGAATCCGCTACGTAGAGACGCTTTTCATCTGGAGAGAAACATAAGCCATTGGGCTTGTCGAAGTCCTTGACCTCAGCGTTGAGCCAACCAGTCTTTGGATTGAAACGATAGACATAATTGCCGGGTTGCTCCTTTCCAGTCTTCTGCTTGGTAGTGGGATCGGTGGGCAGTCCGTAGTCAGGATCGGTGAACCACAAGGAGCCGTCGCGTTTAACGACGACGTCATTGGGAGAATTGAGGCGCTTGCCTCCGAACTTATCTACCACTGTATTGATGGTACCGTCTTTTTCAGTAACGGAGACGCGGCGGCCGCTATGCTCGGCAGTGACAAGTCGACCGTCGTTGTCGAGAGTGTTGCCGTTGGCATTCTGGCTTGGCTGTCGAAAAGTGGTAACGCCGCCGCTCTTGGTCCACTTCTTGAGCTCATTGGAGGGGATGTCGCTGAAGACAAGGTATCCGCCATCGGCGGGAATCCATTGCGGCCCCTCGAGGAACTTCATGTCCGTGCCAAGCCGCTCAATCTTAGCACCGGCCGGAACGCAAAGCTTGAACTCGGCTTCGTTGTTTATCTCGAAGTCGGCGGCGAAGGCGCTGGCAGAGAGAAAGAGGACAGGTAAGAGACATTTTACGTGGTTCATGGCAGATATTTAGATAAGGCGTAGCTCCGGTTTCAAGCGGAAGGTTTCATTTGAGATCAAATTTGATGGCTCACCTGCCTGGAGCTTACTTTGAACGGCGCTCTACTGCTTCGGCGGTGCCCTTGTTCTTTATGATGCAGTTAGACCCGGCCACGCCACGCCAATTTGTGAGCGGATATATCACGGTGCCGCGCCCGATCACGGTCCCAGGATTGAGTACGGAGTTACAACCAACGTCGACTTGATCACCAAGTAATGCACCGAATTTGCGCAGGCCTGTGTCGTGGTACTGGCCATTCATTTTCACGGTCACATTGCCGGGTAGCGACTTGAGGTTGGAGCAGATGACGCCCGCGCCGAGGTGAGCCTTGTGGCCGAGGATGGAGTCGCCGACGTAGTTGAAGTGTGGCACTTGGCAGCCATTGAAAAGGAAGGAATGTTTCAACTCAGAGGAATTACCGATGATGCAGTCATCCCCAACGATGACGTGATCGCGAATGTAAGCACCGTGACGAATCTCGCAACCACGCCCGATGATGGCCGGGCCTTTAATCGTCGCCCCTTCCTCAATGACGGTTCCCTCGCCAATGAGCACGTGCTGGCCAATAAAGACATGCGGACCGTAGGCGTGAAGTGGGGCTTCTTGAACCCTTGCCGCGATGAAAACTTTTAGGCGCTTGAGCGCATCCCAAGCATACTCACAGCCGTCGAACAAGGCTGCGTAATCCGTCTGCTTAAGGTCGAATAGTTGGTTCGGCTGGAACATGCTGATGGTTTGGCGAATCAATCGCCGTTAGAATCTGCCAGCAAGCGGCCATATTGAGCGAAATCGTGTCGGTTGTCGTAGGCTAATCTAGGGCCACTGTTCGAAGTCGCATTTAGCGAACCGTCTGGCTCAAAATGCGACAGGGTGCTGCTGTGAGAAGCTGGCACACTGGAACAGAAAAGCGCGAAGGCTATCTCATCCCGCGGGAGCCGTTTGGTGTTCACGCGCACACTAAATCAAATGACAGAAAGCCAATTGGCTGGCAACGCTTATCCCCTGCCCTACCTGCCCGTCGGTGGCTGTCAATGCGATGATGTCGTGAATGACGTTACCGTGAACATCTGTCAACCTGAGTCCCGACCTGATTATCGATAAGTGAGTCGCTCATGATCTAGTCCGAGTAAATGCAAAATGGTCGCGTGAAGGCGATCTCGCCATACATCTCGCGTATGTGAGTTGGTTCGCGCGTTTTCAGGTGCAACCTGTTTAAAAAACCAATAGGTCGAGTTGTTCCCGCTGCTCCGCGGGCGAGAGCCTAGCGTTCTTGATGTTGGTCACCAACTGGTCCACTGCATGTCCATCGTGACGACGCTCGCCGCTTGAAATTTGGCAGGCATGAAGCTGTTGCTCTAGGCCGGTCAGGTTCAATGTGAGTCGGCGAACAAGTATGCGTCATTCCGCTTCTGATGACGGCGAATTTTTTCTTTGCTCCATTCTTGCGAGGATGAAGTAGTCCACCAGCTGTCGCGGCAACTTCGAGTTCTTAACTACCGGGCGCGCCTGATTCCGCGGCACCTTTAACGACCAGAATTGACGTTTCTTTCCTAATCAATCGCATTGGAGGCGGTGGAGAGGTTAGTCTCCTCAGCTCCAAGCCGAACACTAGGCAGCAGCAACAGCATTAGGCAGCTTCGAGTAAGCAACCTAGGAGGGTAAATTTCAATTTTATCAGACGCATGGCCTATTCGTTCCTCGCTACTCAAAACATAATTTCCGCCGCTGTGCCCTGCTCTGATCTTCGCATTCGTTCAGCTTAAGATACGGTCAAGTGGCGCTCCAAAAAATCCGCGAGATGCAGTGTTTCGATATGCGTTGCGCCAGCCTTATCCAGCCCTGCGCGTATTTGTAGCTGGCATCCCGGATTAGTAGTGACAACACACGCTGCACCAGTCTTGAGGAGGTTCTCAACTTTACGACGCTGAAGGCGCTCGGCCATCCCGGGTTCGGTGAGGTTGTAACTGCCGGCGCTGCCGCAACAAAGATCCGACTCGGGCATCTCAACGTAGTTCGCGCCCGCTACGGCTTTGACCAACAATCGGGGCGGATGCGTGATGCGCTGAGCATGACTTAGATGACAAGCATCGTGGAAGGTAACGCGAAATGCAGGGTGCGGAGTGCGGAATGCGGCGTGATGAAAGTCGGCAGCGACTAGGAATTCGCTCAGGTCTTGTACTTTTGCGCTAAAGGCAGCGGCCCGCGGGTCATTCGCGAGCAGGTGACCATACTCCTTAAGCGTGGAGCCGCACCCGGCAGCGTTGATGACGATGGCATCGAGCGGTTCGTGGGCGAAAGCGGCAAGATTAACGCGGGCGGCTTCGCGGGCAGCCGCGAGGTTTCCGCCGTGGGCATGAAGCGCCCCACAGCAACCCTGATCGCGAGGCGTAACGACGTCGTAGCCGGCAAGATTCAGAAGTCGAATAGTGTTCTCATTCGTACGCCCGAACATCACATTCATTACGCAGCCGCGGATAAATCCAACCCGGCCACGTTTCTGTACCCGCCGCTTTCGTTCGCCATTCGATGCATCGCCGTTTCTCAAGTTCGGTGACTGTGTGCCGTATGCATAGGAGAACTCCGGCAGTTTGCCCTCCCTCAGGTCCACAGGTAGGAGTGCTAGGGAGTCTTGCACAAACTTGGGGAACAAGCGTCCGACACCGGCTCGCTTTAATAGCCGCGCGGGAAACAGTGCTAATTTGGTCCGCCATGCGTGTGGGAAAACACGCTCAATGACTATCCGCCGAAGGAAATTCTGCAGTAAGCTGCGTTGATGGTGACGTTCGATGTGGTCACGGGTGGTTTCGAGCAACTCCCCATAGCGAACCCCGCTTGGGCACGCCGTCTCGCAGGCACGGCATCCGAGGCAAAGGTCAAGGTGCCGGACGGCAGTGTCCCCTAGCGGAAGGCGTCCCTCCTGCAAGGCGCGCATGAGGTAGATGCGCCCACGTGGGGAATCGTTTTCGTCTCCGGTCTCCAAGTAGGTTGGGCACGAGCCGAGGCAAAGACCGCAATGGATACAAGCTTGCGCCTTTTTCTCGTCAAGAAAGGTCTCTCGGGCGGTGGTCACAGCGGAGCCTCCGGCAATATATGATGAGGATCGAAGGTGTTTTTTAGCCGTTGTGAGAGCGCAAGCGGCTCGACTGATTTCAGCCGAGGCGGGCCTTGATGATGGATGATGCCGTTGGCGGCACGGGCGATGAAAGGGACCGAGCCGAGTGCAGTGAGAGCTTGCGGGAGCCTGGTAGGGAGAACGGAATCGGTGTGGACGGTAACGTTCGACATCCAGAAGTTCGGCTCGGAATTAGAGGTGGACACCGATTTTAAATCACCGGTATGAGCGAGCTGCCATTTTACTTCCTCGCGAGTGCCGGCGAGCCCAAGGCGGACCGTGAAGGTTCCGTCAGCTTCTAAATTGTGAAGGTCGAGAATTACGGGCATGACCGGCGAAGTAAGGATGGTTTCAACTGCCGACCATGCGTTGGCCAGATTGGCGTAAGTTGCGCTTAATGTAATCTCCTGCTCTGGCAGCGGGCGAAGCTTGAAGGTCGCGGCAGTGATGATACCGAGGCTATCGTGCGCACCCACGAAAAGTTTGAGAAGATCATAACCGGCGACATTTTTTACTACTTTGCCGCCAGAATGCGTGACTCGGCCATCGGCTAGGACGACTTCTAGGCCAATGAGATGCTCGCGGATGGGGCCAAACGCACAACGACGGGGACCAAAGTGATTTTTCGCTAAAAGCTCGCGAACGGTCACCCGCTCCGGGAACGGTGGATCAATTGGCAGCCATTGACCACGGATGGCCAGCTTGGCTTGAAGCGCAGCAAGCGTGAGGCCGCCTTCGGCAGTGACGGTCATGTCGTCGGGTGTGTAATCTCGGATCGCGACAAGGGCAGCGAGGTCGACAGCGACGACGGGACGCTTTGCGGCATGACAGTCAGCAAGCTGACGCGAAAGGTCGGCTAGGCTGGTCGGGCAGAGTGTCATGGCGTGGCTGAAAAAGCCGATTCAATTCACACTTGTGCAGGCGTCGGCCCTTGAGCACCGCGCATCAACTGCATCAAGTGGCAACCGGTTCGACTATCCTCTTTTCATACATGATCCCGCACAAGAAGAGAAACATTCAGCATCTTTCCACTAAGAAAGGTGCTACCAAAGGACAAAGATAAAAACTTCGGCAGGGCACAAAAAAAAGCAATCTGACCGATCACCCGTAATTATGTTCGCGTCTCCGAGCAATGCCTCGCACCCGCAATTCATGCTATTTGCTTTTCAACGTTGCTGCGAGTTGCTGTCCTAGTAGATCCGGTTCGTGAAACTTGCCCAACGCTTCTCCTCGCCTTACCGAACCATCGAGGAACGATACTACGCGCATTCGCAACTGATGTCCGAGCACTTCGGCGTAGGCTGCGACCGGGCTAGAGCAGCCTCCGCCCATTGCGCGCAGGAAGGCTCGTTCCGCGCGAACACACAGATGCGTATTGCCGTGGTCAAGTTTGGCTAAAACTGAATTCACCCGGTCATTGTCTGCCTTTGCTTCGATTCCGACAGCCCCCTGACCCACAGCTGGTAACATCTCCTCGGGCTTAAGGCGCACCGCTAATAAGCCTGTCGGCACGCTGTCACCGCGCAGATCACCTCGGTTGCCAATTACAAACTTGAGCCGCTCTAGTCCTGCGGCAGCAAGGAGGAGGGCGTCGAAATCATTACGCTCGGCAAGCTTTTGCAACCGTGTCGGTACATTCCCTCGCAACTCGACAACTCGCAAATCCGGCCTTGCGGCTAGCAAGATCGCCTGCCGTCGTGTGCTGCTGGTTGCGATGATTGCGCCAGCCGGCAACTTGGCCAACGTGAGTTTTCGCGCGAACCCGCGTTTTTGTCGCTGACCCGGTTCCCAATTCACTAAACGCTTCGCAGCATCGGCGAGCTCAGTGCGCACCGACGTTTCATCGCGATAAATCAGCACGTCCCTCACGTCGGCGCGCTTGCTCACCGCGCCCAAAACTAGCCCAGTTGGTAGTTCTGTTGGTAAGTCCTTCAAGCTGTGAACCGCCAAGTCAGCCTCTCCGTTGAGGAGTGCGACCTCGAGTTCCTTGGTGAAAAGCCCCTTTGGCAACGAGGCGTCCGGATTCGCTAATGAAGCGGTCTGTAGCCTGTCGCCCGTGGTTTTGATGATGCGCAATTCGAATGTGAGCCGAGGAAATGATATACGGCACTGGGTCAGCACGGCGTTGGCCTGAGCAAGGGCTAACGCGCTCCCGCGCGTGGCGATGACTATGGGTTTCAAGCTGGGAACTTGGGCCGGCAATTCTAAAACAGATCTCAAGTGCTTCGCACCGCGCACCACGAACCTGCCGTTGCGGGGGAGGCTTTGCCATCCAGCAACAGTTGCGCGGCCCGTTCTCGGATGATGCTCTCGCACACAGCCAGCTCCTCACGGCGCAACTTCAGGTAGTCGTCGGCAATGGTTTGCAGGTCGTCCACATTGTATAGGTAAACGTCATCAAGGAAGTTTACGTCGGGGTCGATATCCCGCGGAACGGCAATATCTACGAGTAACAACGGTCGCGCGTGGCGCAGCGCGAGCAACGGTGCCAGCTTCTGTCTCGTGATGACGTAATGTGGCGCACTCGTGCTGCTAATGACTATGTCAATCTGTGCAAACTCGCGGTGCCAGTCGTCAAAATGTACTGCCCGTCCTCCGAGTTCTTGCGCTAATGCCTCGGCGCGATCGTGCGAGCGGTTGGAAACAATAACGCTTTGCGCGCCGCGACTCAGCAGTGCGCGCGCGGTTTTCTCGCTCGTATCCCCTGCCCCAATGACCATGACGGTACGTCCCTTGAGCTTATCGAAAATCTTCTCTGCCAATTCCACCGCAACCGAAGCAACTGAAACGCTGCCGCGCTGGATGTTCGTCTCGGTGCGAATCCTCTTCGCGACGTTGAAGGCCGACTGGAAAGCCTTATTCAGTTGGCGACCGGTGTGGCGATGCTTGAGCGCGAGATCGTAAGCTTGCTTGAGTTGGCCGAGTATCTCGGTTTCGCCCAGCACCATCGAGTCGAGACCGGCGGCGACCTTAAAAAGGTGCTCGACGCTGTGCGGCTCGGTCAGTTCGTAAAGCGCATTGCCCAAAGGCTCAGTAAAATTGTGGTGCTCAAGTAGAAAACGCCGAAGTTCGGACAGTGCCGCACGAGGTTCCGCGCTCGTGGCGGCATATAGCTCAACGCGATTACAAGTAGAGAGAATGACCGCCTCCTCGAGAAGGCCGGACTCACGCAGCTTGCGCGTCGCGTCCGGCATCATGGCGTCCGCAAAGGCAAACCGTTCCCGTACCGTAACCGGCGCGGTGTGGTGACTGAGGCCAAGGGCGACGATCGACATTAGGTGAGTGGCAAGTGACAGAAGTCAGGGGATGAGGGCGGCATCAGCATGGTTTAGAATGGACCGATTGCGAATCTCCATCTGGTTTTTTCAAACTGTCAGATGTCTCCGTTCCTCATGGATTGTGAATTCGTGATAACAGGTTGAAGCCCCAGAAAGTTAACAGCACGAAGGCGAAACCGCTCACTGCGCCCCAAGCTAACTTGCGCCCACTAGGGGCGAACCGCCAATGCGTCATCAGCAGAACTGAGTACAGGGCAAGAACAAAGAGTGACCACAGCACCTTGGGATCGGCGAGTGGGTTAGCCGTCTGAGCCTTTTGCAACAGGAAAGGCGAAAGCGCCAATCCGCCTGCCAATAGCAACACTCCAGTGATGAGAAACCGGCCGATCACCACTTCTAGCCCCTGAATGGACGGCAGCGCAGAAACAAGCGCACGCAGTTTACGAAATTTGAGGTCATGCTCCTGCGTGAGATACATCACTCCAGCCGCCGACCCTAAGCCGAACGCACCGTATGCCAGCAGAATCAGGGCAACATGGAGGCTTACTAGCCCCCCCGAAAAATCAGGGCGCGGCCCCTTCACGTCCAGCGCGGGCATGAGGGCAAACACGCCCATTGCTAATAGCACTGGCGAAACAAACGCTCCGAGGAACCGCAGTCGCCGCCATGCCCCGATGACCAGATAAGTTGCAACGATAGTCCACGCACTGAACATCGTGGCCTCGAAGAGGTTGTTGACCGGACAACGTTCTAAACTGAACCCACGTTTTGCCATGGCGAGGGTATGCAAAACCGCCGCTCCCAAAAGCAAAAGGTACTGCCAATGCGAGTCCTGCCGAAAACCTTTCCGCCAGATGAAAAAAGACCATGTAGCGCTCGCTCCATAGAGCAGCACGGCCAGCCCAAAAAAAGCTCTTTCAGTAAGCATTGCTATCGACAACCTATGACGTAAATCACGCCGAGCAACAAGCCCAACCTCTTTAGCGCGCACCATGTGTTCCGCATATTGTCCACCGCGATAAGTGACCAGTTTTGATACTCAAGCATCTTACAAAATTCCCCTATCACAGAGCGATGATCAGGCCTTGAATCGCTCCCACCCCAAGCCTTCGTGGCCAAAACGAAAAGTCTTTGGGTGTAGGATTTCCGCGAGGATTTCGAGCGACTCGACTAGCCGCGGACCTGATCGGTTAAAGAAAGCACTCCCATCACAGAAAAAAACACGTCCTTGGCGCACGGCTTTAAGCTTAGCCCATCCTGATAAGTTCGATAAAGAGCCTAGTTCTGCCCTTGTCTGGGCAAGGTTATACCCACACGGGAGCGCGATGATGAAATCAGGATTGGCCGAGCAAAGTTGTTCCCACTCGAGCCGGCCGGTGTGTTTACCGGGCTCGCCAAACAAATTCCGACCGCCGGCCAGATCCACCAGTTCCGGGACCCAATTGCCCGCCCCCATCAATGGATCGAGCCACTCAAGGCAGGCCACTCTTGGTCGCTTAAGCACGCACGCTTTCGCGATCACATCGACACAACGATTCTTGAGTGCAAGCACCACTTCCCTGCCATTCTCCGTCACGCCCAACGCAGCGGCCACGCGTCCCATGTCCGCCCAAACGTCCGCGAGCCGGTGCGGCGTGAGGGAAATGATCTGCGGCGGCGTGCCGGGCCAGTTACCCAACGCTTTGGCCACGTCTACCTCGCTGGCGGCGCAGACATCGCACTGAGACTGCGTAAGGATCAGATCGGGCCGTAGTTCCTGAATCAAAAGCGAGTTTACCTGGTATATAGAAAGCGATGCCCCCAGCATATCCTGGATCTGCTCATCAATTTCCCGGCTCGTCGCATCAGGCTGCAGCTTGGACTCGCTACAAACCGGTAAACGCGTCACTTCTTGAGGGAAGTCGCACTCGTGCGAGCGCCCGACTAGCTGTGCCCCACAACCCAGCGCGCAGACCATCTCGGTTGCGCTGGGTAAAAGAGAAACAATGCGACGATTCACGACGTACCGAGTTGAACTTACAAATGTGTGCGCGAGCTTCCCAGCGGTATTTTCTGTCAGATTTCCCAGCGGCTTAACGCGACGGCAATGATTCATGATTGCGCGTCGAGACGGACCAAGAATTGCCTAGTGTGCCGTCCCGTGAGCGAGGAACGGGGCGAGACACATGAAGTCAAAATAACGGTGATGAAGCCTCGAGCAAGGGTAAGCGGAAGGAAAGGCTTGGCTTTAGACGGAGCACGTGGCAGAGGAAAGGAAGTTTTTAACCCATACAAAATATGATGTGGCATTACGCTCTTGGTCAGGAACAAAAGGGGCCGGTCAGCACGGAACAATTGAATGCTTTGGTAAAGGACGGGGTCGTAACCGGCGACACGCTGGTGTGGCGGGAGGGGCTCGCGAATTGGCAAGCATATCGAACGATCGTGCCACCCGGAACTCCGCTGCCCAGCATGAAGACGGCGGATGGCAGCGCACCCGCTACTATGGTGGCCTCCGTGCCAATGGTTGCCGGCCTCCAGACACAGCCAGATTTGTCATACGCCGGATTTTGGATACGCTTCGCGGCAAAGCTCATTGACGGTCTCGTTTTAAGCATCCCCTCTATAATCATCATTGTGGTCTGCATCGTGGCGATGGGCGGCCTGGCGGCAGTCACGCAGCGAAGCAGCCAAGACCTAGCGTCTTTATTTGGGGTGGGGCAACTCCTGCTACAACTGGTAATGGGAGGAGTAACTATCTCCTATAACGCGATAATGGTAGGCGTGTGGGGAACCACAGTAGGCAAAAAAGCCTGCGGCCTAGCCGTGGTGAAAGCCGACGGCAGCCGCGTTAGCCACGGTCGCGCTTGGGGTCGGGGATTCGCAGAAATCGTCAGTGGGATGGTATGCTACATTGGATACATCATCGCTGGCTTCGACGAGCAGAAGCGCTCGCTTCACGACCACATTTGCGATACGCGCGTGGTCCGCGTGCGCTGAATCTCAGGCTTTAGGGACGCCAACGCGCGGGCAAAGGCCGCGCAGTTCGCACCCCGCACAAACTGGCTTGCGCGCCGCGCAACGCCGCCGTCCGTGCCAGATCAGCCAGTGACTCAACATGGCCCACTGGGCCTGCGGCACGAGCTTCATTAGGGCCTGCTCGACCTTCTCGGGGGCCGTCTCCCGCGTCAGCCCAAGGCGCACGGCCAACCGCCCGACGTGTGTGTCCACCACCACGCCGACGTTGATGCCAAAGGCGTTTCCCAGCACCACATTTGCCGTCTTCCGGCCCACGCCGGCCAACGAGACTAGTTCCTCCATCGTGCCGGGCACCTCCCCGCCATGGCGCTCAATTAGCGCCCGACAACATGCTTGTACGTTCTTTGCTTTGTTACGAAACAGGCCTATGCGTCGAATGTCGGCGGTGAATTTCTCCGGCGGTGCGGCTGCGTAGTCCTGTGGCTTACGATACTTTTGGAACAGCTCGGCAGTGACGAGATTAACCTGCTTGTCCGTGCATTGCGCCGACAGGATGGTAGCAACCAGCAGTTCCAACGGGTTTGAATAGTTTAATTCGCAATGCGCGTCGGGATACGTCCGCCGGAGGGCGGCGATAACTTCAGCCACGCGCGCCACTTTCGCCGGGATGGTTTCGCGTGGCATGAGGACAGGGAAGCCGCCTAGTAGTCGTAAAGGCCGCTGTCGTGGGAGTAGCCACCGCCAACTCCGCCAGGGCCGCCCTCGCCGCCCATCAGGTCACCGAGGACGTCGCCCATGTCGGCTTCGATCTTCTCCGGGTCTTCGCCGGCTTCGAGGCGCTTGATGGCGATGTCGAGTTCCTTGGGCATCGTTCCCGGCGGCATGATGTCTTTCATCTTCCGCATCATGTGCGCCATGTGCTTGGGGTTGTTTTCGTCGAGATGCTCCATGTCGCGCTCCATCTCGCGCATGACCTTTTCGATTCGCGGATCGTCCATGTCGGGCATAGGCGGCCCATCATCCGCGCCCTGAGGTTTAGCAGCGGGTTCCTTGAGGCCCTTCGTCATCGCGAAACGGCTCATTTGTTTGCGCATTTTCTTATTGCCGCACTTAGGACAGGTAGGCGTGCGGTCGGGATTGATGCGCTTGGAGAGAAAATTAAAGATCACCCGACACTTGGGGCAGGCGAATTCGTAAATGGGCATGACTAAGTTAGAGCAATTTGCGTAAAAAATTGCGCCACTCAGCCCGATGGAGCAAACGCATAAATTTTTACCCAATTATGATGCTACTTTGGTCAACAGCACCAAGACCGTTTTACCGCCCTACTTACTTCATCCGATCAAAGTTCTTTTGTAGAATCTGCCAGTCGGGCAGCGCAGCGAACTTTTCGCGGTTGGTGCTGATAATTTTTGCCTCGTTGGCATTCTTCGTCGGACGGCTGACCTTGTAAAAAATTCCAAACTTGCCGGGCATGAGGTCTTCAGAGAGCTGATAGGCCGCGTATTCGTCGGTGACGTCGTGATTTTCAGGCACCAGCGGAAACTGACCGCCTTTGCGCGGGTTTGCGCCGTCAAACGCCCCGGGGTAGAACTCAACGCATTCGCTGAGGCATTCAATGAAGCTGAAACCATCGTGATCCATCGCAGCTTCCATGATTTGGAGAACGTGATTCGGATTCGTGTGGGTGGTACGGGCTACGAAAGTCGCGCCGGCAGCGATGGCCTGCTTCATTGGGTTGATAGGCCGGTCGCCGCTGCCCCAAACGTCAGTCTTAGACTTATAACCAATCGGCGAGGTGGGCGAAGTTTGGTTTTTGGTCAAGCCGTATACGTTGTTGTCCATCACGCAGTAAGTCATTTTTACGTTCTTACGCGCGGTGTGCGTGAAGTGGTTGCCGCCGATGGAAAACGCATCGCCATCACCACCGAAGACAAAGACGTGGAGATCAGGCCGCGAGAGCGAAACCCCGCTGGCAAAGGGCAGCGCACGGCCATGGATGAAATGCGCGCCGTGCGCTTGCACGAAGTAGGGAAAACGGCTCGAGCAGCCAATGCCAGCTACAGTCGTGATCTTCTCATGATGCATTTTCCGCTTTTCGATTAGCTTGAAATAGAGAGCGAGCACGGAAAAATCACCGCAGCCTGGACACCACGTAGGGTGGTCGGCCGCGACGTCTTTTTTCATTAGCGGCTTGCGGTCGGCATCCGCGAGCGGCGGCACGGAGCCCACATTAAGGCTGCCGGTGCGGGTTAGGGCTTCGGAGGGGAAGGCGAGAGTCGGCATAGCTAAAATTCTTTTTTCCTCAGTATTTCTTATTTCGTCATGACGTTTACACGATCGAGAATCTCACGGACCTTCCAAGTAAGGCCGTCTACTTTGGTAATGCCGCGTATCTTGCTGTCGCAATAGCGGGCGCGGAGCAGCGCGGCAAGCTGGCCGTAGCCGTAAAGGCCTTCGTCGTTAAGTTCAACGACAAAAACATGACTGAAACCCTCGAAGATCTTTTCTAAGCCGTTGGGCATGGGGTTGAGGTATTTGATATGCAATGAGGAAACGGCATTACCAGCAGCGCGTGCCTGCTTCACGGCCTCCTCCACTGGCCCTTTGCTTGAGCCCCAGCTGATGAGAAGCACTTGGCCCTCGGGTGGGCCAAAAACCGCAGGGACAGGCAATTCCGCACCGAGTTTCCTGAGCTTGTTGCGACGCTTGGCAGTCATCTGCAAGTGAAGCTTTGGGGAACCCGTGGGGTGGCCCAGTTCGTCGTGTTCGAGGCCGGTAACGATGGGATACTTGCCGCTAGCGACACGGGTGCCGGGCGCGAGATGGCGCGTGACACCATCTGGCGCTGCGAGGTCGTAAGGCTTGTGATCCGCCACGGGGGTGAAATCCGGCGTGATGTCCTGACAAATCTTATTTAACTCTGGCATTTTGAACGCCTCGATACGCGTAGCGATACCCTGATCAGTGATGATGATAACTGGGGTGCTATATTTGCGCGCGATGTTTACGGCCTCGATCGCCGTATAAAAACAATCTTCCACACTGCTCGGCGCAATGACCACACGGGGCGAATCACCGTGGCCACCGAAGCACGCGATGTTGAGATCGGATTGCTCAACGTTTGTCGGCATGCCCGTGCTCGGGCCGCCGCGCTGCACGTCGACGACCACGAGCGGCACCTCAGCCATGACAGCCCAGCCAATGGCCTCAGTCTTGAGCGCGATGCCTGGACCCGAGGAGCCAGTGACCGCTACGCGACCACCCCAACTCGCGCCGATGGCCATCGACACGGAGGCGATTTCATCCTCACACTGAATAAAAGAACCGCCGTACTTGGGAAGCTCCTTGCGAAGCAGTTCCATGATATCCGACCACGGCGTAATCGGGTACCCTGCACCAAAACGCACGCCCGCTGCGATAAGCCCGTAAGCGAGTGCCTCGTTGCCACCCATGACGATTTGGTTTTGCCCAATGTTCTCGCCCGGCTTGAACTTAAATAGCTCCGCCGCTGCGGCAAGCGTGTGACTGTAGCCGCCGTTGAAGGCTGCAATAGCTGTCTCGGCCACCTTCGGATCCTTGCCCGCAAACCGCTCTTGCAGCAGGCGATGCAGCTTCGGAACTTCGAGGTTGAACATTTTGGCTATGAGCCCCAGCGCGTAAACGTTCTTGCCCTTGTCGCGGCCCGTGCCGCCTATGGCCTCGACCACAAGGCTCGAAATGGGCAGGCCGATGTGGCGGTATTTGGTTTCGTTCTCCGGCTTAATTTCCTTCACGTGGTCGGAATCATAGAGGACGATGCCGCCCTTCTTCAGCGAGCCGAGATGGCCTTCGTAGCTGTGCTGGTAGAAGCAAAGGAGCACATCTGCCTCATCTCCCGCGCTGAGAACTTCGCCAGAGCCGATGCGCACCTGAAAGATGGACGGTCCGCCCGAAATCGTGGATGGAATAGTCATGAAGGTCATGACTTCCTGCTCGCTGCGGCCGGCGAGGCGCGCGAGGAAACCGCCGATGGCCTGAATGCCATCCTGAGAATTGCCCGCGATGCGGATGACCGCTTCGGAAATTTGGGAAATTTGCGGCGGGCCGCCGGCTTGGGCTGCGGCAGTAGTGGTATCACTCATTTTAAGAAATCTCTTTGCTAAGTATGTCGTGTCACGAGACAAAACCACCCGCCGTAATGCGGGTGGTTGCTCGCTCTTAATTTCAAAGAGACTAACACCATAGCGATGAGTGTCAATCGCCAGCGGGAAAATAAGAACCCTTAAACTAACTGGGCGCTCACTTAAGCGATTATGCTGAACGCAAAAAGCTAATTATTGAGTGCGGGACGCGTGAAATCAGAGCTGACTTCAGCAAGTCAAAGTTCATTGGTAACTTGCCGCCAATAAGCGTTTGGAGGTTAGCAGTCTGTACACCAAAAAGGGAGAGTTTATCAGATCAGAATCGTTGACCAAGCGCGGAGGAAGCGTGCTACGAGAAATTTACACCTTGCACGCATATCGGCGTGCTGCCCAAATCTCCGCCGCGTTTTATGAATTATCGGATTGCCGATCGCGCCAAAGTCCTGTCGCCCTCGCTTACACTGGCTATTGACTCGAAGGCTAAGGCGATGAAGGCCGAAGGCATTGACGTGGTGGGCTTCGGCGCAGGCGAGCCGGACTTCGATACGCCGCCGCACATCAAGGACGCCTGTGCTGCCGCGCTCGCTGCCGGCTTCACCAAATACACCCCGGCCGCCGGCATTCCCGAACTGCGCCAAGCCATCGCGGACAAGCACAAGCGCGAGAACGGCCTGACTTACAAGCCGTCGCAAATCATCGTCTCCTGCGGCGGCAAGCACTCATGCTACAATGTCATCCTCGCCACCTGTCAGGCAAACGACGAGGTCATCATCCCTGCGCCGTATTGGTTGAGCTACCCAGAGATGGTCAAAC
>Ga0194132_10005733_pt1 | contig 19817 bp, 18 predicted proteins | sample TA2KigOf80mmetaG_FD_148612 | JGI IMG/M metagenome (GOLD analysis project Ga0194132, IMG submission 148612) | Freshwater microbial communities from Lake Tanganyika, Tanzania - TA2015054 Kigoma Offshore 80m | ecosystem: Environmental > Aquatic > Freshwater > Lake | place: Tanzania: Lake... | reverse complement strand
GCGACGCAGCAGATCGACTTCTACATCCGGAGCCCGCAGCAGAACCCGAAGAACCGGCCGACACGCCAGGTCTTCGTACACTTCTTCGGGATGGAGATCGCCTGGAAGTAGGAAACGAAGCTAAAGCTTCACACCACGAATGTTTGGGAGAAACACGCTGATCCGCTCTACGGCCTCGGATCGTAGGCAGCATTAGCGGGGGTCTGGGTTAACCGAAGCTGCCCGCGATCCTGGGGACCGGGCTCGAAGCGGTTCTCGGCGCCAACCGGGAGAGGGGCTGGTCGGTTCGATAAGGGGCGTTCGGTTAACCCAGACCCCCGCTAATGCTGCCTACGATCATTTCGACTGGCAGGACTTCTACGAGTACGCGCAGCCGTTCGTCCTGCCCGGCGGGACCGAGCTCACGATGGAAATCACCTACGACAACTCCGCCGGCAACAGGCGCAATCCGAGCTCACCGCCGAAGCACGTGACATGGGGCCAGCGGTCGTCTACCGAAATGGGCGACCTGTGGATTCAGGTCGTGCCACGCACGGCCGCGGATCTCCGGACTCTCAACGACGACCGCCGACGCCGGGAGCTGGCCGAAGACATCGTCGGATCCGAGATGATTCTGGCGGCAGATCCCGACCAGGTGATGGAGCACGACGAGGTGGCACTGCACTACCTGCAGTTCGGCAAGGTGGCCGAGGCCGTGGCGCACTTCCGGGAGTCGGCACGCTTGCGGCCAGAGTCCGCCGCCGCCCAGTACAACCTCGGGACCACGTTGACGCAGTTGGGAGATTACGAGGAAGCCATCCGCCATCTCGAACACGCGCTACGGCTGGATCCAGGGTATGTCGCGGCGCACAACGGCCTGGGAGCGGCGCTGCGACTGCAGGGAAAGGCGGCAGAGGCCACTCGCCACTTCCGTCAGGCACTCCAGCTTCGCCCGGACAACGCCGACACGCTGTACAACCTCGCGAGCGCACTGGCGGAGCAAGGGGACGCCGAGGAGGCGATCGCGTACTATTGGCTCGCCCTCGCCCAACAGCCGGATGCCTTTGACGCGCTCGTGGAGCTTGCATGGCTTTTGGCCGCACACCCGAGCGCGAACCTTCGCGATCCGCGCGAAGCCGTTCGCCTGGCGGAACGGGCTTCCCGTGCGCCCGAGCGACAGGACATCGCGGTTCTCGACGTGCTCGCCGTCGCCTACGCGTCAGCCGACCAGTTCGATCGAGCCGTCGCGGCGGCTCGCCGGGCCCTCGCAGCGCTTTCCGCCGACGCACGGGGGAGCGAGCTCGAGCAGTCGATCCAGCGTCGCCTCGAGCTCTACACGCGGCGGCGCCCGTACCGCGGGCCGCGGTGACAAGCGCGTCTCAGAACGCCCACCGAATGCCGACTTGTCCCTGCCGCGGAAATCCGCTGCCCGCAAACAGCGTCTGCAAGATCAAGAAGTTGGTCAACCGGCGATCGCCGGTGGGATTGTTGAAGTTCGCGTGATTGGTGATGTTGAACAGGTCGAGGAAGATGTCGAGCGTCGACTCGGGCCGCGGCCGCAGGCGATAGCCGAAGCGCAGGTCGAGCTGCATGAACTCCGGCCCGCGCGCGCCGCCGTATCCACCCACGGTTTGGACGGTGAGGGCGTTGGGGTTCCCCGCCGCACCGCTATACGTGCCAGCCGCGATCGGATCGAACAGAATGCCGTTGCGGTCCACATCGAACGTCGTGTCGTGGATGGTGAAGGGCAATCCGCTCATGTACCGCAGCACGCCGCTTGCGGTCACGCCTCCCGTGTAGGGCACTTCTGCCCGCGCGCTGACGGTGAGCACGTGACGCCGATCCGAGCCCGCGGGCTGCCAGTTCTGGTCGAGGCTCAAGCTGTTGAGCACCTGGGTGTTGACGGTATCGAACTGCTGGAACGTATTTCCCTGGGACTTCGAGAGCGCGTAGGAGACCCGACCGGCCCAGTTGCTCGAGTACCGTTTCTCCAGCATCAGATTGAGCCCGTCGTACCGCGTCGAGCCGAGGCTGTCTTCGACCATGACGGCAGCGGCATACGGCTCGCCCAACAGGCCGAACGCATCCCGCCGCTCGAGCCGGCCGCCGCGCGACGTGTCCACGCGGAGTCCAGGATTCAGGTCGTACCTGAGGTGCATGTCGCGCCCGAGCATCCGCACGTAATCGGCTGACGCCGAGATGGCCGGATGCAGCTGCCTCTCGTAGCCCACTGTGAGCTGGTGCATCCACGGCTGCTCGCGGTTGAGGGTATCGAAGAACACGGTGCCCGTGCTCCTGATCGCCGAACCGGGGGGAAAGAGAACGTTGAGCGCCGCGCGGTCGACGACAGGACCGTTGACCAAGAACGGATCGGTTGGACGCTGGCCGCGCGACGGCCCGGGGTCGACCTCGTTCAGCGGGAAGGAGCGCTCGAACGACGTGGAGAACTTGCGAAACTCCAAGATGTTGTCGATAGCTTCGATGAGCGTCTTGTCGTAGAAGATCCCATAGCCACCGCGCAGCACCGACTTGCCATCCCCCTGAACGTCATAGGCGAACGAGGTGCGCGGCGAGAAGTTGTTCTTGTCCACGGGGTAGTCGCCCGATGGGATGAGCGGGTTGTCGTTGATCTGGAAGGGGAACACCTCGAGGTCATATCGCAGCCCGAGCCCGAGCGTCATCCTTTTGTTGATGACCCACTTGTCCTGGAAGAACAGCTCATAGGTGTGCGTCTTCACATCGAACGTAAACCCTCTCGGGTCGCCGACCCGCACGATGAAACGCTCCGGGTAGGTCCGCGGATCGGCGGCGTTGAAGAGTTGGTCGGTCGAGAAACGGAACGTGCCACCGAGGTTGGGCTGGATGCCAGGCGTCAGTCTGGTCCGGTGATACGTGCCCCCGAATTTGAAATCGTGGCTTCCTTTGAGATTCGGCACGAACCATGAGAACGTGTCGTTGAGCTGAAAGTTCTCATTGTCTCGACCGGACGAATCGGCACGCTGGTTGGTGTCGAAGGCCAAGTGCTCGAATTCCGGCGGACACTGTGCCATGTCCCGGGTCCGCCGCCAGCACGGATTCCCGCGCCAGAACGACTCGCTCGTGAAGGTGCTGCGAACGGTATTCACGGCCGCGCTCCCGAACAGGCGCGTGTAGGTCCCGACGAAGATTTGATCGTTGTCGGTTTCGTCCTCGAGCGTGTCGAGGGTGGCCGTTCGGTCGCCGATGAGGCTGAACTGCGGCGCATCCTCCCGTACCCATCGGAACGCCCAGGAGTTGTTGGCGTTCATCTGATGGTCGAGACGGATGAGCGTGTTCAAGGCCTTCCAGTTCTCCGAGATCGTGAAGCTCAGGTCAGGGCGATTCGCGTAGGTGCGGGCCCGGCTCGGGTTGACCAACTGCTGCTCGGCGCTGAAGAAGAAATGCATCTTGTTGCGGATGATCGGCCCACCAAGTGTTCCGCCGAACTCCTGCTTGTTGGTCTTTGGCTTCGAGAGCGATGGATTCTGCGCGACGAAGAAGTCCTTGGCCGTCATCGCCTCGCTCGTGCCGTAGTAGTACCCGACACCGCGAAACTGGTTGCTGCCCTGCTTGGTGAGCGCGTTGATGATCGCGCCCCGCGAGCGGCCGAACTCGGCGTCGAACTGGTTGGTCAGTACCTGGAACTCCTGGACCGCCTCGAGGGGAATACGCACTTGTCCGCCGGCGCCGGTGCCGCTCGAGTCGTCGTTGTTGGTCCCGCCGTCCACGGCGACCGAGTTGCCGCCTGTCGTCTGGCCGTTGGCGACCATCGTGTCGTTGCCGAGGCTGGATGAGGGCGTGAACTGAATGCCGGGCAACAGGGCCACCGACGCGAAGTAGCTCCGGTTGCCGGTCGGCAAGTCCGTCAACTCGGCGCGCGAGATCGTGCCGCCCACTTCCGCCGAGGTCAAGTCCACGAGCGGCGTGGTCGCCGATACCGTCACCGTTTCCTCGAGTGCACCAACCTCCAGAGTCACTTCGAGCGTGGCCGTGCGCCCGACACCGACGACGAAGTCCCGACGTTCGAAACGGCGGAAGCCCTCGAGCTACGCCGTGATCGCGAAGGTCCCGGGGAGCAGTTGCCCCGCGAAATAACTGCCGTCCCCACCCGATACGACCTCACGGAAGACGCCTGTGTCCTGGTTCGTGATGAGCACGGCCACACCCGGCAGCGCCTCACCCTGCTGGTCCACGACGCGGCCCCGAAGTTCAGCGAATCCCTGCTGCCCAAACGCGGTCGCTCCGGTCAGACACCACACGAAAAAGAACATGTGTGCGAGTCTTCGATCGGTCATGTCGCACCCCCAAGTCCGTTGAGCCATTATGTCGCGACGGAGCAACACCCATGCGCGTACGACTGTGCGGCGGGATGTTCGTCCAGAAACCGCGCCCGCGCGGTGATCTTATAGCGTAAGTGATCCGCCCGTGGGCCGCACGCGCGTGGTCCGTGCCGGACCTTCGGCCAGGACGGAAAACCAGCTCGAGTATTGGCGGGCCGTGGCCGGCAACCGCCACAAGCGCGTGGGCCAACGGCAACGTCGGCCTAGCGTTGGCCTAGTGCGTTTTTCAATTGTCTTAGCGGATGAACGACGCTGTCGCTCCGCCGGGGCGGTGTCTTCGTGCGGTGTGTCATGGGCGTGGGGACAGAGGATGGCTACGAAGGCGCGAAGACACGAAGGTCCCACCCAGCCGTTGTCGGGCGGTGTCGCACGCGCCGCGACGCGGCGCCGCTGGACGCGAGGCGTCCGCCCGACACGTGACGCCTTAGAGGTGCGTGTTCGCGGCACGTGTCGACGGACGCCTCGTGTCCGGCGAAGCCGGCCGCTCGTGCGACGACGAGCTTCGTGCCTTCGTGGCAAAGCGCTCCGCCGCACGCGGACAACCCTCGGGTTGCTCGCCAGACCGCAACGAAAAGCGCTCTAGCGTGACGTACTACGGCTTGACGAATTTCTGAACGACGCCGCTGAGCTGAGCGATGTAGACATCGCCAGACTCGCTGACGGCAACGCCGTGTCCCCCTGCGACGCCCGGCCCCAAGAGTCTTCCCAGCACCTTCCCCTCGAGGTCTCGGAGAACACCTCCCGCCCAGATGTGCTGATCCTTCGTCATCGCCAGTCCCGACACGCCGCCCGTCCCGACCCACTGCGTCAGAAACGTCCCTTTCGAGTCGAACACCTGGATCCGCTGGTTGTCCCGATCGCTCACGTACACGCGGCCTTCTCGATCCGTTACGACGTTGTGGGGCAGCCCGAACTCACCGGGGCCCTTGCCTCGTCTTCCCCACTCCAGCAGGTATGCACCGTCGCGCGAATACTTGACCACGCGCGCGTTCCCATAGCCGTCCGTGACGTACACGTCCCCGTTGGGGGCGAACGCCACATCTGTCGGAAGATTGAAGGTGTTGCGACCTGATCCAGGCGTGCCTTTCGTCCCGAGGCGCATGAGCTCTTTCAACTCTGGACTCAGCTTGTAGATGACATGGCCGGGCGCATCGACCAACCAGATGTTGCCCTGGGGATCCACGCGCACCGAATGCACACCGCAGGACGCGCAGCCGGCCGGTCCGTACACCGCAGAGTAATGAGATGTGTCATCAGTCCAGTGCGCCTGCGGAATGGCCGCGACCTTGCCCTCGCTGAAGAGGCCGTCGCCCCACGAGCGGAGCAATCTCCCACCGCTGTCGAATTCCATCAACGGATGCGCGCCGCGGTGAAAGACCAGGACGGTACCTCGCAGCGTCACCGCCACGGAGGCCACCTGGATGAAGTTCCATGCGCCAGGCACTCCCGCTGCGGCTGTCGGCGGTGTCGGCCAGTCCAGCAGCCTGTACGGTAGGCTCGGCACGTTGGCGTCGCTCGCCTGCCGGCCGGCCGCCCGCGGACCCGGCACAGCGCCGGCCAAGAACACCGCGGCAACCAGAACGCACATGAGAGAGCCGTGCTTGGTTCGCAGGACCAGTTACCTCTACGGGAAGAACCGGTGGACGACAGGAAACATGAGGGGCCACCCCGGTGCGACCGCGTATTCCACCTGGAGCTCGTGCTGCACTGGCTGCGAAATGCTACTTGGCGCCGGGTTTGATGTCCGTCAACTGATTCACGGATCCGCCGAGAAACAGTCGTTGCCCGTTGGCGAGCACAAGGTTCCGGCCTACACCCTTGTTGGTTCCATCCTTCGCCTGATAGCCTTCGATGATCATTTCTGTTCCAACAGCCAGGGTATTTTTGGTCACACCCAGCTTGATGAGTTGGTTCGGGCTGCCGCCCTCGATCATCCACGAGGCCACCTTGCCGTCCGCGCCTTTCACGTCGAAGTGGAACCACGAGTGGGGATTGATCATTTCCCACTTCGTGAGGGTCCCGCGAAGCTTGATCGGCTTGTTGATGTCGAATTCCGCGGAAAACGCATGGTGCGCCATCACGGGCGCCGCGGCCAGCAGCACGCCGGCGGCAACACCCACAACCGCTCGCCTCATTCGCATTGAAACACCCTCCTATTTCGAGGTTTCCTTTTTCTCCGCTTCCCCGGCGGCCTTTTTCTCCTCGGCCCGCGCGCCCGCGAGGGTGTTGTACAGGCCGTAGTTCCCTTCGTGACACGCGTGCTCGAAGATCGGGCCAGTCGTGCGCTTCCACGGCACTTCCGCAGACCAGGGACTCGTCCACGTCGCAGGGTCCTCGACCGTGAACCGATAAAGAATCGTGTCCTCCGCGGTGCGCGTGAAGCGCTCGATCAGCCGCATGTTCTCGCTCGCGCCCTGAAACGCGAACTTGTCCGTGAGGTTCGTCGTTTCAACCACCAGCGTCTGGCCCTCCCAACGACCGCGATAGCTTCCCGTCCACTGGCGGACGTTGGCTGGCAAGTGTGGACGTCCGTCGAGCGGAATGATGCGGGCGTCGTGTAGCATCTCGGTGAGAATCATCACGTAGCCTGGGGCTTGCATGATCTGATAGCCGTTGTTGTAGGCCCCGGCGAGCATCGGCGGGCCGTTGCGGTCCATCAGGATACAGCGCGCGCCCAGAGGCTCGTTCTGGACCGCATCGTGGGTCCCACCTCTGGCTTTTCTCGCGGCCGCACGGTCGGCGGCTCTCCGCTGCCCTTCCACGGACAGGGGCGGAAGTCGTCCGGCTGGTGGGTCGACGATGAGCGAGGTGCGAAGGTTCAGGGCCATCGTTTCCTGACTCCGGTCGAGCCCGAACTGCGTGAAGTCATAGTGCACGTCGGCGACCGTGCCCGGCTCGGTCTGCTCACTCTCGACGAGTGTCGCTCGCTTGATGACTTCGAGCGCTTCTTCGCGGGTGTAGAACTCCTTCGTCACACCCTTCGGTCGCTCGAGAGGCGTAAAGGTGTTGTTCGTCCATATGCCCTGCAGATCGGGCTGGCCGTCGGGGGTGCGCGGTGCGGTGTACGCTTTCGCAGTCGCGCGACTCTGCCCGGCAACGGACATCGTCGCCAGGCCCGAGAGCATGGCGGCAATCACGAAACCGCTCCCCGCACGAAATCGCTGGCTCATCGTGTGACCCCTCCTTCACTCGGTGATCTGGGTGGCGGCTTCCGGAGATGCCCGTACATCAACTCTTCGACGAATTCCACGCACCGGAATTCCATGATCTGGGTGTTCTTGTCCAGCCGGCGATAGAGGAGCATGCTAATCTTCCACGGCCGCGTGAAGACGTTGGGATCCTCGAGCGTGGCTTCATACAGCAGGTGGTCAGGGCTCGTCGCGGTGTATCGCTCGACCACATGCAGCGCATCGCTGTGGAAGTTTCCTGCCCGGTCGAACCACGTCTGGCCATTGAACCCCTTGGTGTCGACAACCAGCGTTTCTCCTTCCCAGTGTCCGTTCGACCATCCCATCCAGCTGTCGGCGGGCGCGTCCTTGTGGTTGTCCATGTAGACGGTGCGCACCGCTCCAGCGAACGTGTAGAGCATCATGATGTACTCTGAGCCCTGGATGATCTGAAATGGATACGGCATGTAGTTCGCGCGCGGCACGCCAGGGAGATAGCACTTAATCTCCGGGTCCAGCTTGAGCCGGTTCGCGTGGTTCTCTCGCTTCTTGGTCAGCGCCTCTGGTTTGTAGGGAATGGTCCCGTCGACGATCCCGAGGCCGCCTGGAACCGCATGGGCTGCCCCGAGCTCCAGCACGGGGCTTGGAGCGGCGGCATGACTCTCGATATCCCAGTGAGCCTCGTTAAGAGCCTGCCAGATGCCGTTGAAGTTGGGTTTACCGTCCGCCGTACGCGGCGCACGGTAGGTGCGGCTCTGGCTGGCAATGGGTGTCACCGCCAGCGTCAAACCCACGCTCAGCATCACCGCGCGATCGAGCCAACCTCGCCTGTGCATCGGAGACGTCTCTCTTCCTGGGACAGAACAGCCCTCGGCCGGTTCTACGACGGCCCGGAAGGCAATCTGAACGCGACGTATTCGCCCGAGTAGTTGGCGCCGCTGATCGCCACAACCAAGTACTGCATGCCGTTCAGCATGTACGTCATCGGGGAACCGCTCTGTGGTGCTGGCATGTAGACCGCTCCGACCTCGTTGCCGGTCGCCTTGTCATACGCTCGGAGCATCGCCCCTCGCTGCCCAGTTGGCGTCGTGAAGAAGCCGCCTTCGCCGGCGATCAGGAGCGTCTTGGTCGCCAGAACGCCGATGCGCCCGATCCGACCGGTTCGCGGGATGCTCAGACCTCTGAGCGCCGCGTGCTGACGAACGTTGTCGGGCGTTTCGCCGTGTGCGATCTGCCAGGCGATCTCGCCCTTGTTCAGATCGATCGCGGTGATCCGTCCCCAGGGCGGTTTCACTAGGGGCAGCCCCTGAACGGTGATGCCGCCTCCGCCCTCACCTCCCGCGGTGCTTGCCGTCGGTGTCGGCGACTTCGGGTCTGCAGCGGTCCCGCGGATATAGTCCATATCCGACTTTGCCTTGTCACGCACGAGCCCGAGAGGGGTGATCTCGGTATTCGAGAAGATGAAGAGAATCTTCGTCTCGGGATCGAGCGCGCCACCTGGCCAATTCGCTCCGCCGGACACAGCGGGCAGCACGAGCGTCCCCAGCGGACCTTCCCACCGACTCGCGACGGGCGGCGTGAAGATCGGGCCCATCTTGTACCTGGACGCGATCTTGATCGCTTCCGCCCGGAGCTCCGGCGTGAAGTCGATGAGATCGTCGGTTGAGACACCTTGGCGCTCGAACGCCGGCGGCCGGGTCGGGAAAGGCTGCGTCGGTGAGTACCACTCGCCCGGCACATCACCACGGGCCACCGGCCGCTCCTCGATCGGCCAGACCGGCTGACCGGTCACGCGATCGAACACGTACACCCAGCCTTGCTTAGTCGGCTGCGCGATGGCCTTGACCGTGCGGCCGTTCACCGTGAGGTCGGTGAGGATCGAGGCACAGGGAACATCCCAGTCCCAGATGTCGTGATGGATGAACTGATAGTGCCAGACTCGCTTGCCCGTTTTGATGTCCAGTGCCACCAGGCCCGAGGAGAAGAGATTGGCTCCGGGACGATGCCCTCCGTAGTAGTCGCCGGTGGGATCCTCGACGGGCAGATAGACATGCCCCAGGTCCTCGTCGACGGTGATGACGCCCCAGACCCCTGTGTTGCCCGTGTAGGACCACGAGTCCTTTTCCCACGTGTCGTTCCCGAACTCCCCGGGCGTCGGAATCGTGTGGAAGATCCACTGGCGTTTGCCGGTCCGCACGTCGTACCCGCGGACGTACCCTTTCTCATTCCGGCGGCTCTTGGGCGCTCCGCCTGGCGTGTGCGCAGCACCGATGAGAATCGTGTCCCTGGCGACGATCGGTGGCGCATGGAGCCCAATGTCGCCGGTAATCGGATCCATCACCTGATCGTTGTCGCGCTTCAAATCGACGAGGCCGTTGTTGCCGAAGCTGGGAATCGGCCTGCCGGTCTTCGCATCCAGCGCAATCAGCTGATAGCCAGGCGTGACGTAGATGATGCGCTCCGCCTTGCCGTCGGTCCAGTACGCGACGCCACGGCCTGAGAGGCGGCGTGGGGCGGCTTCTGCACGCTTGCCTTCGTTCAGGCTGTACGACCACAGGAGTTCGCCGGTGGCGGCGTCGAGCGCCACAACCGCACGGCGCGTGCCGGCAGGCGCGTAGAGGACCCCGTTGACCATGAGCGGCGTCCCCTGCAGACCGAACTCGGGGCGCGGGCCGAAATTGTCGGTTTTGAACCGCCAGGCGACCTCGAGCTTGCTGAAGTTGCCAGCGTTGATCTGGTCGAGGGACGAGTAGCGCCTATTCCCGAGATCACCACCGTAGGTCCGCCACTCGTTGTTGTTCGCACCAACCTGCGCGGCGACCGGCGAGGTCGTCCACAGCCACAGCGCGGCCATTGGCGCAACCGCTATCAGGCACCGCAGTGATGTTTTCGACATACAGCCTTCACCGTCGTTGAATGCTGAACGCATGGACTGCTGCTTGTGAACCGACTAGCCTGCGCTCGCAGATTCTGTCACGAGACATTCCCCGAGTCCACCAGAGCACGGGCCACCCTTCGGCGGATGGAGCGGTGTGAGCGGAGCCGTGTCAAAGGAGGACGGTCGATGATTCGACGTATCCCAGGTACAGGTCATGCGCGACATCCGATCGAAGTACTTCACAGCGGCGGCGCTGCCGGCCAGCAGCCTCGTGCAAGTAGCGCGGCTGGCGAACGCGGACTTTCTCATCGAGATCGAGGTCCTCGCAGTCGTCGCCGAGTAGATGTCCGCGGTGATGGCGGTCACGTGGAAGCCGCGCTGAGCGCTGAGTTCTGAGTTCCGAGTGTCGCGCGGATGTTGGGCGCGCGTCTCTACCTTACCTTCACGTACTTGATCAGCCGCTGAGGACGTGGCTCACCGGCGAAGATGTTGCCTTGGCGATCCACGGCCACAGCCTCTGCCCCGCTGCCACCGGCGGTGATGGGTGGGTTGTCACCAGTATCGAGGATGAAGGTCTCGACCCACCCGGTCTTCACATCACCGATCCGAATCCCCTTCTCCCAGCCTGGGTTCTCGTTCATGTCTGACTCGGAATCGGCGACGTAGATCTTGCCGTTGGCGTCGATGGCGATGTCGCTCGGCATCCCGAACTGAGTCCAGCGCGCCAGGTACTTTCCGTCCTGGTCGAAGATCACGATACGTTGGTTCTGGCGATCGGCGACGAAGAGCCGACCGCTGGCGTCCATGGCGATCGCGTGCGGTCCGCGGAGCTGGCCGGGACCGTACCCGGTCGAGCCGAACGACTTGATGAACGTTCCGTCCTTCGCGAACTTCACGATTCGATTGTTGCCGTCCGCGTTGTGACCGTCGACGACGAAGATGTCGCCGTTGGGAGCGGTGATGACGTCGCTCGGGGCGTTGAAGTGCGAGGCGTCGTTGCCGGGGACGCCGGCCTCACCCAACGTCATCAGGAGCTTCCCGGCGGGTGAGAACTTGAAGACCTGATGACCGATCGGCTTGGGTGGCTTCGGTGCGCCGGGCGTGTTCTGTCCGGCGCCTGCTTCGGTCACCCACAGGTTGCCTTCGCGATCGACGTGCAGTCCGTGCGGCCAGGAGAACAGGCGGCTCCCGAACTGTGCGACGACGTTGCCTTGTGGGTCGAACTTGAGGATCGGATTCAGGTCCGAGCCGTCGCAGTACGTTTGGCTCCCGAGCGGGGTGCCGTCGTTGCCGCAGCGGACGATCGCCCACAGGTGCGCGCCGTCCACGTCGATCTCGATGCCGCCTGGCGAGCCCATCCTCCGACCGGCCGGCAGCTTCGCCCACGGTCCTCCCATCCGGCCGGGGCCCTGCCCTGCCTGGAGCCCGTCGACCGGGCGATACGGATTCGCGCCACTCTGCGCGGGCAGGTCTGCCTGGAACGTAATGACGTTCGCCACCGCGACACACAGCAACACGACCACGCGTCGACAGTGTGCGATCGGCATCTGGATGGGTCCTCCTGGCTCTCGGCGCGTGAGTGTACCTGATTCGAAGGACCTCAACGCGCTGCCCTGTTCAGTGGACAGCGGGGCCGCGTCCGACCGACCTCGGCCGTCGGCGTCCTCGAAAATCAACGGCAATCGGCCGATTCACGGCTGGCACTTCGCTTGAACCCCTCTCGAACATGCGCCGTCGTGTTGACAGGACCAAGGGTTCGCACATGTTCAAGATGCACCGACACCTTTCCGTTCTCCTCTTGGCAGGGGTCGTGGCCACCGCCACCCCCGCCTGCGCATCATCGCACGGTTGGTCTCGTTACCCGACCAACCGTGTCGTCATCGAGGACCGAGCCTACGACATCGGATATCGCGAGGGCTTCGAGCACGGCCGCGACGACGCGCGGCGCGCTCGGCCGTATGACTACTCCCGGCACGGCGACTATCGCGACGCAGACCAGGGCTACCGAGGAGGCAACCGCAACGCGTACCGCCGGATCTACCGCGACGGCTTCGCGGCCGGATACGGCGATGCGTATTGGCAATTCGCGCGCGGGTCGAGTCGCGACGGTCGCTGGGGCGGTCGAGATCCCGAGGCGCGCAGGTATCCCGGTTCACGCGACGACCGGCGGTTCGGGTCGCCAGCATTCGACAACGGCTACCGCGACGGCTACGAACAGGGGCGCGACGATGCGCGAGATGGCGACGCATTCGATCCGCGTCGCGCGAAGCGCTACCGCGAGGGCGATCACGACTACAACGACCGCTACGGCTCGCGCGATGTCTACAAGCGTGAGTACCGCGACGGCTTCCAGCGGGGATACGAGCAGGGACATCGGGAGAGTCGGAGACGTTAGCGCACGTCTCGAAGGCGGGTGGGCCTGGTAGGCCTGGTAAGCCGGCCGGGGCTTCCTACCTGGCTCACCCGGCCGACCTGGCCTAAAGATCCGTGAGCCCCTGGAGTCTTCCTGTGCTGTCGCCGATGGTGTCCGCGGGGACGCCAATCGTGTCCAGCATGTTGATGAAGAGGTTCGTGACGGGCGTGTCCTTCGGGTCGACGAGCTGACGCCCGCCCTTCAGCCGTCCACTCGCACCACCCGCCAGGACGAGCGGCAGGTTGTCGTGCATGTGGATGTTGCTGTCGCTGATGCCCGATCCATACAGCACGCACGAGTGATCGAGGAGCGAGCCGTCACCGTCGGGCGTGTGCGTCATCCGTTTTAGGAAGTACGCGAACTGCTTCACGTGGAAGGTGTTGATCTTCTGCAGTTTGTTCAGCTTCTCCGGATCGTTCTGGTGATGTGACGTCGGATGATGCGAATCCGGCACGCCAATTTCCGGATACGCACGCCCGCTGACCTCTCGCCCCAGCATGAAGGTGCTGATGCGCGTCAGATCGGTCTGGAACGCCAGCAGCAGTAGGTCGCACATCAACCGCGCGTGCTTCTCGAACGTCGCCGGCATGCCAGCCGGACGCTCGACCACAGGGAACTCGCGCGCGCGCTGAGCCTCCGCCATCTGCATGCGCCGTTCGACGTCGCGCACCGCCTCGAGGTACTCGCCCATCTTCACGCGGTCCTTCGGACCGAGGCCGCGCTCGAGCTCGCGGACGCGCTCGGTGACCGAGTCGAGAATGCTCTTCTCCTTCGCGATCCGCGCGGCGCGCGCCGCCGTATCCGTGCTGTCGCTGCCCCCGAACAACCGCTCGAACACGGCCCGCGGCTCGTTCTCCATCGGGAGAGGCACGGTCGGACTCCGCCACGAGATCGTGTTGGCGTACGCGCAGCTGTACCCGGAGTCGCAGGCGCCGAGAAACTCCACCGACTCGATGGCGAGCTCCAGCGAGGCAACCTGCGTCTCGCGGCCCAGCGCCTTGGCCGCGATCTGATCCATCGAGATGCCGCCGCGGATGTCCGCGCCTTCGGTCTTCTTCACGTGCACGCCGGTCAGAAACGTCGCGGCCGCGCGTGCGTGGTCGCCAGTGCCCTCGTCGGCCTGCGGCCACCCGTACTTGTCCGCGAGACCGCTGATGATGGTGAGCGTGTCGCGGTAGGGCGCGAGACCCTCGAGGATGGGCGAGAACTCGAAGCCGGTGCCCTCGCCGCGCGGGGTCCAATTCGGCATCATCATGCCGTTGGGCGTGTAGATGACCGCCATGCGCCGCGGACTCGCCGCAGGCGTCTTGGCCAGCGCGGAAAGCGCCGGCACCATGCTGTCGAGCAGCGGCAGCGCGAGCGTCGCCCCGAACCCTCTCAACACGCTCCGCCGAGACACGTGCATCTTGGTGATGATCATCGTTGCGCGACCTTCCCTGCCTCTGTCACGACGGGCTCAGTGCCGTTCACGGGAACGGCCCGCATGGTGAACGGGACGCCGAGGCCGCGGTTATCCGCGCTGTCGAAGGGTTCCGCAACCACTTCGGGTCGGGACACCAGCTCCCGGCCGAACATCTGCTGCTCGAGCGCGCGCGGATGCTGACCCTGAGCGCGCCTGAGATGACCTCCCTCCTCGGCGGCCTGCGTGTGTTGAACGCGAACGTCGGGCAGTCGACGCTCGGGGTCTTCACGACGCGTCCCGAGACATTGAGCAACGACTTCTTCGTCAACCTGCTCGACATGGACACCGAGTGGCAGCCGACATCCGGCGCCGCGGAGACCTTCGCCGGCCGGCATCGCAAGACCGGCGAGGTCAAGTGGACCGGCACACGCGTCGACCTCATCTTCGGATCCAACTCCGAGCTCCGCGCGCTGGCGGAGGCCTACGCCTGCGACGACGCGAAGGAGAAGTTCGGGCGCGACTTCGCAGCCGCGTGGGACAAGGTCATGAACCTCGATCGGTTCGACGTGGCCTGGTAGGCCGGGTGGGCCGGCCTACCCGGCCCACCAGGCCGTTATGAGATGAGCCCGGCGCGCATCGCGAAGCGGACGAGCTCGCCGATCGATGAGATCTGCAGCTTCCGCATGATCCGAGTGCGGTGGGCGTCCACCGTGTAGGCGCTGATCTCCAGTCGCTTCGCGATCTCCTTCGCCGTGAGTCCCTCTGCGAGCAGCTGCATGACCTCGCGCTCGCGCGTCGTGAGGCCCGACGCGTCAGACACGTGCTGGCGGTAGTCCGCGAGCACCATGTTCGACACCGCTGGGCTCAGATACGCGTTCCCGCTCGCCAACGCTTTGATGGCCGTGACCAGCTCTTGGTCGACCGCGTCCTTCAGGAGATATCCCTTGGCTCCGGCTCGCAAGCTCTCCCGCACGTACGCCGCGTCGCTGTGCATCGACAACATGAGGATGCGGCAGTTCGGCTCTTCCTCGAGAATGCTGCGGACGGCGGTCACGCCGTTGGCACGGGGCATCGCGACGTCCATGAGCACGACGTCGGGCCTCAGCGTGCGGACCATCGTCACGACCTCGCGGCCATCGCTGGCCTCGCCGACGACGTCGAACGTGGGCTCCTGCGACAGGATGAGCCGAAGTCCCCTCCGGACAAGGGCGTGATCGTCAGCCAACAGCAATCGCGTCTTGGGGGTCATGCCTCTCGACTCGGACGATGGGGGCCTGCACCACGATGCGCAACCCGCCTTCGCGCTTGTTGACGATCTCGATCGTTCCGCCGATCTCGTGGGCGCGCGCCTGCATGCTGTGCAGACCGACGCCGCCGACAGAATCGGACGGCTTCTTCACCAGTCCGCGACCGTTGTCTTCGATGGTGAGCTCCACGACACGCCCACTCTCCTTGAGCGTGAGGTCCACGGCGGTCGCGCCAGAGTGCCGAGCCACATTGGTCAAGGCTTCCTGCGCGATGCGGTACAGATGCGTTTCCATGTCCTCGTGGAGCCGCCCCGAGCACGTGGAGGTGAAGCGCACCGCCGTGCCCGTACGCTGGGCGAAGCTGGCGGTGAGCGACTCGAACGAAACCTCGAGCCCAAAGTCGTCAAGAATACTCGGGCGCAGCAGCTGTGACAGACTGCGCGTCTCCGACATCAAGTCTTGCACGAGCCCGATGCAGTCCTCGACGCGCTCCTTGACCGCGCGATCCTTGCTCACCGATTCGAGCGCACCGAGGTTGGCATCGAGCGCCGTCAGCGCCTGCCCGATCTGGTCGTGGAGATCGTGCGCCACCCGACGCAGCGTCGTCTCTTGCGTCTGGAGAACCCCGAGGGAGAGGCGCTCCAGCTCGGCCCGCTGCCAGGTCAGTCGTCGGAAAAGCCGCTGTGCGAGGATCACGGTCAGCACCGCCACCGCCACGGCAATCCCCCCGGTGATGGCGAGAAGCCGGAGCGAGGCGCGTACCGCGCCCTCGAGGGCGCGTCGGTCGCGGTCGCCGAACTCCTCGTTACGCCGATCGTTCTCCACGACCAGCGCGTGAATCGCCTCCAGCACGCGGCGGTGCGCCGCCCGCACATCCTCGACCGCGCGCGCCCCTAGCGGAGACGCGGTCGCCCGCCGCACCGCCTGGCCGAACGCCAGTCCGGCCTCGTAGTACTCGCGCCATCGGGGATTGCCGTCGGTCTCCGGTGCGGTGCGCCCATCGGCGTGCGTGCGCGTCAGCGCGGCTTCCAGCGCGAGGAGTCGCGCCTCGAGGTCGTCGCCAGCCACCGCCTGCTGCACGCCGGGCACGGCGTAGAAGATCTGATCGAACTCCGTTTCGAGCTCCTGCGCATTCGCGAGGGCCCGTCCGCTCTCGCGTTCCTCGGCGAGGAGCCCCGCCGAGCCCTGGCCGAGCTCCTGCAGCGCCCCCAGGCCCTGCCGGCCCGTTGCGAGCATGAGCAAGATGACCAGTGTGAAGCCGCCCACGAGCAGGGCCACGACCTTGCGGTCGAGAGGTGACACGGTCATACAGGGTATCGTGCCCTATCTAGGCTAGTTGAGTCCCGTATTTCCAGTACGACAACGTACTAAAAACCAGTAGCTTATTGCTACTGGTCTCGTCCTGCCCGATAAAGGTGTCTGACCGCCACAGACCCTTAATAAGGAGCGACGCCTCATGCGCGCGCCACGTCAGGGCTTCTCTTCACAGGATCTTCTGTCCTCGGTTGTTGTGTTTCTCGTCGCGCTGCCGCTGTGCCTGGGCATCGCCATCGCCTCGGGCGTCCCGCCGGCGATGGGCCTAATCTCAGGCATCATCGGCGGGCTGGTCGTCGGACTGCTGGCCGGGTCTCCGCTCCAAGTGAGCGGGCCCGCAGCTGGGCTAGCGGTCCTGGTCTACGAAATCGTGCAAACCCATGGCGTCAAGGGACTTGGCCTGATTGTGTTCCTGGCCGGCCTCTTACAGATCGGCGCCGGCTTGCTCAAGATGGGTCAGTGGTTCCGCGCCATGTCACCGGCCGTGATCTACGGCATGCTCGCCGGCATCGGTGTGCTGATCTTCGGGAGCCAGTTCCATGTGATGGTCGACGATGCGCCCCGCGAGAACGGGATTCGGAACCTCCTGGCCATTCCCGAGGCGCTCATGAAATCCATGGGCCCAGGGACCGCCCACCAGACAGCGGCGCTCCTCGGCATCGTCACGATCGCGACGTTGATGGCCTGGAACGCGTTCGCGCCCAAGCGGGTGCGCTGGGTCCCGGGCGCGTTGGTCGCCGTCGTGTTGGCCGCGATCGTGAGCGCAGTCACGGGCGCCAACATTCGATTCGTCGAGCTGCCGGACAGCTTGTTCGCGTCGGTATCCCCGCTCTCGACTGGGCATCTGGGGCTCCTCACGGGTCCCGTCCTCATCTCGGTGTTCACGCTCGCCTTTGTCGCCAGCGCGGAGACGCTGCTCTCAGCATCCGCCGTCGACCGTATGCAGGACGGCCCTCGGACCAACTACGACCGAGAGCTCGTCGCGCAGGGGGTGGGCAACTCGATCGCCGGCTTCCTCGGGGCGCTGCCGATCACGGGCGTCATCGTGCGTAGCGCGGCCAATGTGAACGCCGGTGCGCGCAGCAGGTACTCGGCCATCATGCACGGCGGCTGGCTGCTCCTCTTTGTCATCGCGTTTCCCGGCCTGCTCCGAATGGTCCCGACGTCGAGCCTGGCGGCCGTGCTCGTCTACACCGGGTACCGATTGGTCGATCCGGCATCGCTCCGGAGGCTGGCGGCGTACGGCACCATGCCCGTCGTCATCTACTTCGTCACGCTGATCATGATCGTCTCGACGGATCTGCTGACGGGCATCGTGGCCGGATTCGTGCTCTCGGCGGTCCAGGTGCTGTACCGTCTGACGCGCTTCGATATCCGCGTCCAGCAGGACGAGACGGCGCTGCACGTCCACCTCGACGGCACTGGCACGTTCATGCGGCTGCCGAAGCTGCTCTCGACGCTCGAGTCGCTGCCGGCCAATCTCCCGGTGCAGGTGCACGTGCACCTGCGTTATCTCGACGATGCGGTCATGGAGACCTTGGCGTCGTGGCAGAAGCAGCGGCGGATGCAAGGCAGTGAGGTCGAGGTGCAGTGGGATCGCGTGATCGGCCTCTACCGCGAGGGTCACAAGGCCGACGAGGGGCGGCTGCGGAAGTTCGTGCAGCACGAGGCTCCCGCGGCGCACTGATGTTGCTCCAACCCGACCGACTCGTGGTGTGTCTGCCGGACGGCGAGCCGGCTGAGGCGCTACTGGTCGAAGCCGCGCGGTTCGCCGATCATCTGCCGGGGTGCGGCGTCGAGATCGTCGCCGCTCCCGTCCACGGACTGCACGATGCGGCACGTGGGCTCTTGCGCTCGACGTTCCGTCGCGGCGTCGACAACATCCACTTGGTGCCCACGGCGAACGAAACGGTCGACTTGGGCGTCCAGCTCGCTGACCGGTCGACCCTCATCGTCACGCGAGGTCGGGGCGGCCAGCGGCTGCCGAAGCGGCCGGAGGCGTGGACGCTGATGCTCCAGACTCCGATCGACGGGCGATCGGTGATGGCGATCGTGGATCCGCTGCAGGACACGCCAGCCACAATCGTGACGGCGATGGACCTCGCCGAGCGACTGGGTGCCTCGCGAGTCGTCGCGTGTCACCTGTACTTCGATGAAGGCGCGGCGGCGAACGACGCGTGGGAACGGCGCGCGTCCGAGGAGCGCACCGAAGCTGTAGGGATCCTGCTCGCGCGCGTGCCCGCCCACGACGCCGTGACGGTCGTGCCTCGCATCGAGCAGTCGCCTTGGCCAGAACGCTCGCTCTTGAGGATCGCCACCGAAGAAGGCGCGAGCCTCGTCGTCGGTTCGCCGACTCGCCTCGTGGAGATCTCTACGCTGTGCCTCCCGGAGGCCATCGCTCGCCGTTCCACCCAACCTTCGGCCCTCCGGGCCCTGTGGGACGGCTTGCTCGACGGCCCGGAGAGCCTCCCCGCCCTGAGCTAGGTTCTCCCTCGCGGCTTCGCTGGCGCGCGCGCCTTGCTCGTCGTCCTGCGTGCCTGGTCCTGACCGCTCGACGCCTCCGCGTCGCTGCTCGTCAGGTGCCTCCAGTACGCAGCCGGATTCTGCAAAATGCCTTTCGTGATCTGGTAGTGGGATATCTCTTCCAAAGATGTCGGTTCGATCGCCTTCCCATCGAAGCTGAGGGATCTGAGCGTCCGGACGGGTTAGGAAGATGGGCGAGTGTGTCGCGATGATGATCTGTGAGCGCCTCTGTCGAAGGGGGAACAGGAGGGAGCGGGAGGGGCGGGTCGGTCCGATAAGGGGTGTTCGGTTAACCCAGACCCCCGCTAATGCTGCCTACGATCCGTCGTCGCCGCGCAGTCGAACGGCGAGCCCGGCACGCAGCTGACCATGCGCACGTTCCACATCGGCGGCACGGCGTCGCGTATTTCGGATCAGAGCACGCTCGATTCGAAGCACAAGGGCGTCGCCCGCTACGACAACGTCCAGTTCGTCGAGCGCCCGAACCCGCAGGGCGGCAGCGACCTGATCGTCATGAACCGCACCGGCTTCATCGT
>Ga0194132_10005731_pt1 | contig 19825 bp, 18 predicted proteins | sample TA2KigOf80mmetaG_FD_148612 | JGI IMG/M metagenome (GOLD analysis project Ga0194132, IMG submission 148612) | Freshwater microbial communities from Lake Tanganyika, Tanzania - TA2015054 Kigoma Offshore 80m | ecosystem: Environmental > Aquatic > Freshwater > Lake | place: Tanzania: Lake... | reverse complement strand
ATACCGACCTGGCGCACCACGTCAGGCGATGCCAGCGTTCCATCCGCCAATGCCAGATTTCCGATCAGGCGCAGGGCTTCATGTTCGCTCGGTTGAGCGCGCTGTTCGTCCAGCTCCACCAATAGCGCGACATAAGGCAGATAAGGACGAAAAGCCGACTGTACCGCGTGCCGCACCTCCGTATAGGAGTAGACCTTGCCGCGACCGCTTAACGACACCCACTCGAAATCGCTCGCCGCGCACCACGGGCAGGCTGGACCGGGCGGGGCACGCAACAACCCGCACGGACGACAACGCTGTAGGCGCAACTCGCCTTTGGCGCAGTAACCAAAATAGGCCGCATTGTCATGATCCAGGGCGCTGATGGACAGCGTCATGCCCAGGTGTTGCCCGGTCAGCTCCATCCCGTCCTCCACCCATTCTTCGCGGCGGTCACGCTTCCCTCCCCATCACCAGTGCCGAGCCGTAGGCCGGTGTGCCCCAGCCGAAGTTGGCTGTGATGTCCACCTTGCGTACCTGTCGGCAGCCCCCTTCCCGGTAGTCATAGGTGTGCTGACGGCGGCCATCCGCGCCCATTGGGCAAGAATCGTCGGCATCGTGCCGGAGCTGTCGCACGTTCTCCACCACCATGCTGACGCCGTGGGTGTAGCCCTCGCACAGGTGTCCGCCCGAAGTATTGTTGGGCCGCTGTCCGCCCAGTTCGATGATGCCGCTGGCGACGTAGTCACCGCCCTCGCCCTTGGCGCAGAAGCCATAGTCTTCCAATTGCAGCATCGTGGTGAAGGTGAAGGCGTCGTAAGAGCCGGTCACATCCACGTTCTCGGGTCCGACGCCGGCGCCCTGCCACAGCCGCTGTGCCGCCCAGCGTGCCGCCACGGTGGTGATGGGGCCGTGCTGAAAGTGCATATCCGGGCGCGGTTTGCAGGTGCGCCCCACCACGCCGAGGATGACGGCGGGCGTATGCCGCAGGTGGCGTGCCTGTTCGATCGACGTCACCACGATGGCGGTGGCGTTGTCGGTCTCGACACAGCAATCCAGCAGATGCAGCGGCGTGCAAATCATGCGGCTGGCCAGCACGTCAGCGACGGTGACCCGCTTGCGATGCAGCGCCTTGGGATTATTGGAAGCATGCTTGCTGTGCGCCACTCGTACCATGGCCACCTGCTCCGGGCGCGTGCCGAACTCGTACATATGGCGCATGAAGGTAGGCGCGAACCACTGCCCCGGCGTGCGCCAGCCGTAGGTGCGTTCATGCAACTCGTCGCCGGTGATGGGTGAATCGGAGCGCCCGGTACCGCCGATGCGTGTCTGGCTGTAGCCGTTCATGGCGCGAAAGATGACCACCGTACGGCACATTCCGGCTTCGATCGCGCCCATGGCCAGACCGACCAGGGCTTCGGTGCTGGAACCGCCGCCCCATACATCCATAAAAAAATCCGGCCGGATGCCTAAGTCACCCGCGACCGTGGCACCGCTGGTAGAGTCGCCCATCTGATAGGACAGCAGGCCATCGACTTCATTGGGGCGCAGACCGGCATCCGCGATGGCGTTGCGTACGGCCCAACCCGCGAGCGCGCGCGTGGTCTTGCCGGATCCGCGTGTATACGTCGTCTCGCCAACGCCAACGATGGCGTAGCGTCCGCGCAGATGCCTACCGCCCTCGACAATGTGCTCCGAGGTCTGCATGAGATGTACTTGGCTTGCCTGAGAATGGGTGCGAGCTTACACGAAGGGGCAGCGTTGCTACGCTCGGCAGACCTGAGCGCACTGCTTGTCGAAACCCCTGTCACCTAGGCAGAGGGGTTGGGGTGAGAAGAAGCGACAATGGGGAGTTCGCGCTCAATCTCCCTCACCCGCGGCCTCTCTCCCGATGGGAGAGGGGAGGTCCCTAGATGGGGATGTGCATCTTGGCAGTTTCACTCCAATATTTGATGCACCCTTCCACACAGCATGCGAGACATGACTCAGCGTAGCGAAGCAAGGAATCGGCTGCGGTAAAACGTCAGAACACTGGGCGCACTTCTGTTAGACAGTGCGACTCTCCTCCGCGCCCGCCGACACCTGAATAGGCCCTTGCACTTGAGCAGGCAGGACGACGGAGAACGTTGCGCCACCTGTAGGGTTGTTGCGCGCCGCGATGTGACCCCCGTGGCTCGCAACGATCTCCCGGCAAATGGCGAGACCCAGCCCAGTACCGCCAGCGCCGCTCTTGGTCTTGCTCGACTGGATGAATTTCTCAAATATGGCATCGAGTTCGTCCTCTGGCACGCCGACGCCCTGGTCGATGACTTCGATGCGTCCACCCGCGCGCATACCCTGGTCGTCGGTGCGCCGTCCCGCACGCATTTCGCAAGGAGAGACTTGCAGGCGCACCACCGATCCCGCCAAGCTGAACTTCAGTGCGTTGGACAGCAGATTGCACACCACCTGGAGTATCCGGATCCGGTCACAGGCTATGTCCACGGGCTCGCCTTTGTGCTCGACGATAATCTCGATTGCCTTCGAATGTGCCAGGGCACTAGACTCGGCGACGGCATCCCGAATCACTTCAGCCAGATCATGCACCGCTATGTCGAGCCGCATCTTCCCGGCTTCAAGTTTCGCCAGATCTAGCAAGTCATTCAGCAGACGCAGCAGGCGCTGCCCGCTCTTGTGAATATTGCCGAAGTAATGCGCGAGCTTTTCTCGTTCGGCGGTGCCCGCCCGATCCACGCCCAACTGCGCGAAGCTCATCACGGCATGCAGCGGCGTACGCAGTTCGTGCGACATATTGGCCAGAAACTCGGACTTGGACCTATTGGCGCGCTCGGCGTAGTCCCGTGCCGCCACGATACTGGCGGTCTGCTCGTCGACCATATCGTTGAGATGATCTCGATGCATGCGCAACTCCGCTTCCGCGGCGAGCCGGCGCTGGTCGTTGCGCAAGGCGATGATCAGGTTGCCACAGGTGAGCAGCAAGGGCTCTAGAAACTGCGCCATGTCGGGTTCGTAGCCACCCTCTCGATTGGCCACGCCAATCATGCCCACCAACTCGCCACCGGCGTGGATAGGCACCCCCATGAAGGCGTTCAGTGGCGGGTGACCTGGCGGTACACCAGTACGGCGTGGATCGACGGCAGGTTGATTGGAGATGACCAACGCCTCGCTCGTCATCACCGCGCCAAACAGGGATTCGAGGTTATGAAACTCCATGCCACTCGGAGCGTGCTCTGCATAGAATGCATGGGTCTCGTCGTCCCAGGCGATGTTGGTCAGAGCAAAGGTGCGCAAGTAGGGCTTGTTGGTGTCGGCGCGCAGCACCTCCCCAATGAAGCCGTATTCGCTACCAGTCACTTCCAGCAACAGGTTGAGCGCCTGATCAAACACGACCTGCGGGGTTCTGCCTTCGATGAACAGAGACTGACTCAGACCAACACCCTCCAACAGACCCCTAGAACGGGCCAGATCGCGCTCACCACGACGCCGCTGCAGCGTCTCACCAACGGCGCCCGAAATGGCGTCGATGAGCACGCGATCCTCCTCCAGGAAGACTCTGTCCGCGTCAGGAAGCGCTCGCATGTAGGCAACATCCACTCGCCCGACCACGGTACCCTGAACACGGATAGGCAGCGACAAGGTCGTGTCACTGCGTTCAAACCCAGCGCTTTGGAAGATTCGCTGCTCCAGCGAGACGCACGCGGTGGCCATATCCGGAAATCGACATGCGGCAGGTAGCAGCTCGACTATCGATTGCAGCAAGGCGTCTTCGTTTAACGTCGAACGCTGGCATAGCGTCAACACCTCGGCCAGACAGGCGGATTGCCGCATCCGCAGGCGCAAGGCGAGACTGAGTTCTTCGGTGGCTTGTTTCTCCGCCCGCAAGTCTTGCATCGTGGCATCCACCGCAGCATTCGCTTGATTGAGCTTGCGGGCAAGCATTCCCATTTCGTCATCGGCGAGTACCAGTGCCAAAGCCGTGGGATCGCCCATGCGACGCAGTTCGGTCGCGCGTGTGATGGCCCGCACTGGGCGCAATACCACGTAGTGCAACAGCGCGGCCGCCACCAGGCAAATCACCACCACCACGCTCAGCATCAACGAGATCTGACTGACCGCGGCGGACCGGATCGCATCGTTGGCCGTTTTGGCGTCTATGCGCACCACAACCACCCCTCGGCGCTGCGCCGTATGCCGGTCAGAGAACTGCACTGGCAATATGCAACCGACCTCCTCGGCAAGCGGGTAAACCGTACAGGCCCCTCTCGGCGGAATACGCTCATTGAGCGCTTGAAGCAGGCCAGGGAGTTGCGAATCTAGCTCGACTAGCGGGCGATGCAGCCAGGCGGTACGGGTGGCGGACCTCACAATCAGTGGATCGCCGCTCCCCAACAATACGTGCTTGACGTTTCTTTCGGCCCCCATGGCGGCAACGAATCGATCCAGCTCACCTGCGCTGCTGACGGATTCGGCGGCATGACTGAGGGCGTGCCCCACTTGCAAGCCGGCTTCCTTGAGGCCCTGATACTCACGCGCTCTCATCTCGCTGAATGCCGCTTGGACCGCCAACCCTACCAGCACCGCACCGATCGATATCAGGGGCAGCAGGAGCTTCCACTGTAGGGTGTTGGTACGACGTACCGTCGGCGATGCTTCTGCGTAGCGTCGACGCAGACCCTGTGAGTCACCGATATCAGACATGCTCAAATAGCGCTCGCCGCACAGAAACGGGCTGATTCGCAGCGCAGCGCTGTGCGCCCGCCGGAAAACGACCACGCGCGTCGAGGCGCGCACAGGCACTTTTGCACCGGAGTTTGCCCCTCATCAACCGCGCCCGCCTACAGCGTTCCCGGCGAGCGCAAGAGCCCGGCCGCCAACACAGGGGCGCTCAGCTGTCGCGTATCGTTGAGTACTTTGCTGGTGAACGCCACTGCTTGCTCCAATGGCCCATTCGCGGCAAAGAATTGATGCTGATCTTTTGCGTAGACGAGTTCTATTCCCCCTTCGATAGCCTGCTTGAACTCCTCCACGGAGAGGCCTGCCTGAGTCGCCATGATTCGATAGGCTTCGTCTGGGTGATCTCGAGCGTACTGCGCCGCGCGAACATAGGCGCGCAACATGGCACGCACATCCGCCTGGCGCTGCGCCAGCACCGTCGCGTCGAATGACAGCACGTCGAGCACCTCGCCGGGTATTTCCGCGCTGCTGAACAGCGGACGCATGCGCAGGGACTTCTCCAGTTCCAGGGACATAGGGGGATACGTCACCACGGCGTCGACTTCTCCGCTCCGCACAGCCGTGGCCAATTCGGTAGAAGCCAGATTGACCAGCGTGACATCCGTCAAACTTAAACCCACTGTATCGAGCGATCGCGCCAGCAAGTAGGTATTGAGTGATCCCAGCTCCAGACCAACCCTCGCCCCTCGCAATCCACGCACACTCTTTATGGACGGTACTGACAGCACGACGTCTGCCCCATTGGAATAGTCCGTAACCCAGGCAATCACGGGTTGTCGCTCGCCGTGCTGCTTGGCCTGGAGTACTTCCACGACGGTGGAAAACATGCCGTCGAGCTGGCCCCGCTCGTATGCCCTGCGTGAATCGGACAGACTGGGCAGTTCAACCAGTTTGACCTGCACGCCCTCGTCCTGGTAGTAGCCTTTCTCCCGGGCTAGGCGTGCGAACTCATAGCCCGGCCAGGAATTGATACCGATCACCAGTGGGACGCTGCCCTGCGACGGCACGCAACTCATCAACAACAGGCAGGGCAGCCAGGCGAGGAGGGAAAACCATCGCCGGCAGGTGGTTTCGAGCGTGATCATGACCTTCTCATGGCTTTTCGTGAGGTGATCGCGTAATCGGTGCCAAAGCTCGGGGCTTTAGGGCAATTCGGTACCCAGATCGTAATAGGGCAGCTCCGGCGCAGCCTGTCGCTCGCTGGGGATCCCTCCGGTGTACCCGAAGAGCCCTACAGCAGGGTCATTCGTCGCCACGAAGATTGCGCCATTGCCCCTATGGCAGATTCACGAGCCGGATCTGTCGGATGCGCACACGTTTCACCGCCATCGTCGCTGTTTCACCTCTAAACTTGACGCACTCTCCCAATATCAGAGTTCGATGAACGCACCTCCCGTCGCTGACGACGTAAAACAGGCCTCCCACCTCACCATCGGCAGTCTGCTGCGCTCGCAGGTCACCCGCACGCCACTTGCCCCAGCGCTGTCCGGAGGTGACCGCACGCTAAGCTTTGCCGCCTTCAATACGCGAGTCAATCGCCTGGCGCATGCGCTGCGGAAGTTCGGCACGGTGCACGGCGATCGCGTGGCCATCCTGTCCGAGAATCGCACGGAGTATGTCGAACTGGAGTTCGCCAGCGCCAAACTAGGCGCCATCACGTGTGCGCTCAACTGGCGCCTGACTATTCCGGAGTTGGAACATTGCATCCGCTTGGTGTCACCTCATGTGCTCTTGTGTTCCCAGCGGTACGCCGACACCCTGGAGCGGGTACGTCACGACTGCGCCCACATCCTCCGGCTGGGGGCCGACTACGAAGCTGCGCTGTCGGCGGCATCCGATGCTGAACCCGACGCGCCGGTGCATCCCGAAGATGGACTTCTGGTGTTGTACACCAGCGGCACCACCGGTCTGCCCAAAGGTGCGCTGATCAGTCATCGCGCCGAGGTCGCCCGTATGCAGGTCAACCGACTCGACATGAAGCTGGAGCCGGGCGATGTGTTCGTCGCCTGGGCGCCCATGTTCCACATGGCGTCGAGCGACTTCCTCATCTCCTGTCTGTGCAGCGGCGGGCACGTTATCGCGGTCGATGGCTTCGACGTCGATACATTGGTCACACTGGCGGCGCGTCATGACCAGTGGTGGCCCATGATTCTTCCCGGCACCGTCGATCGCTTCTGCGACGCGATGGAGGCGCGTGGCGTCACCCCGAAAAAGAGCAAGTTGATCGGGGCCATGGCCGATCTCATCCCTGCCCAGCAGATTGCGCGCGTCACGTCACTGTTGCGCGCCCCCTTTGCCAACACCTTCGGCGCCACTGAGACGGGCGTGCCACCGGCGTCGGCCTCGCTGGTACCCGCTGGCGAAACGTCTTTCAGCCTAAACAAGCGCGTCAATTCACTCTGCGAGATTCGTCTGGTGAACGAGAACGACGAGGACGTGCCTGACGGTAAAGCCGGCGAACTGCTGATTCGCGGTCCTACGCTGTTCAGCGGCTACTGGAATGCGCCCGAAGCGACGGCGCGGGATTTTCGTGGCGGCTGGTTTCACATGGGCGATGCCTTCCGGCGAAATCCGGATGGCAGCCTGAGTTTCGTCGACCGCGTGAAGTATCTGATCAAGTCCGGAGGCGAGAACATCTATCCGGCCGAGATCGAGCGCGTGCTGCTGGCCGATGCACGCGTGGCCGAGGCCGTGGTCGTGCGCCAGCCCGATGCGCGCTGGGGCGAGGTGCCGGTGGCCTTCGTGGCAGCGGCGGATGCAACCCTCAACACAGAGGTCTTGATGGCCCTATGCCGCGAACGACTTGCGGGTTACAAGCGCCCTAAGGCGATCCACTTCGTCGAACTCACTTCCTTTCCGCGCAGCCCCACCGGCAAGATTCAACGCGGAGAGGTGGAAAAGTGGCTGCGGTGATGCTTCAACAGCAATGGAAAGGCCCATCGAGATCACTTGCGCATTTCCGTATAGTCGAGGAATCGAGCGTAATACGCTCCGATGTGACCCGCCTCACCGCACACCGCGTAGGAGCCATGACATGCGCAACAGATACTGGATGACGCTGACTCTCGCCCTGACCTTCGATTGTGGTCAGGCGGCCGACCTGGCTTCCCTCATTCCCTTGCAGGATCCCCACTGCGCGGTGCGCAATCCGCCCTCTGCAGCGGGATTGGCCGTGACGCCCGGCGGCTTCGTGATGGTGTTTCCTCGCAACGGGGCATTGACCGGACGCTACACCGGCTGCAAGATCATGTGGGTCGTCGACGGCGAGCGCAGCCTTCGGTTTGCGACGCTGCATTTCAAGTCTGGAGAACTTCATGTGGCGGTGGCCCACAATGTGCGCGATCCCACAGCCGGCATTCGGGGCGCATGCCTGTTCCCCCAAGGCAAATCACTGCTGCCGGACGCGGGCGACAAGCTCAAGGACGCGGCCTGCAAGGGATTCACCGAAGACGCCTTCTATGGACTGCGGTTGCCCACCTGGCCTCGCCGCTGCCTCACCGATCCTCAGGCACGCGTGTGCCAGGAAGACCCGAGCTAGTGTCCCGGATCGACTACGCGTCGCACGTACGTAGCGCCTGATCGAGCCAGGGGACAAGGACATAATCTTGAAGCACCGCAATCTTCTGGTAACCGATCCACTTGTCGCCGCGATCGCGCTTCTCGGTCGAAGGTGATAGCACCTCTATGACGAGCTTCGCCTCACCGATCTCTGCGGCAGAGGGATCCAAGGAACGACACACGACCAGAAGCTCTGGATCATGGCCCGCGGCGTCTGGGTCCGCGCGCAGATACACCTCCGGGCCCAGGATCTGACATGGGGTTCCCCGCAGCGGCGAGTCCAATGCGATCAAGATTGTTTCGCGCGCGATCACGGGCGAAGGTGGCATCGCCTGCTGAGTCCGTCGTCAGCGGATCCAACGCCCTACGCAAGCCAGATGAGGCAGAACTCAAAACCGCTCGTCGCTACGCAGATAGCGCCACTGCCCTTGCGGCAGGTCAAGCAACCGGATCTGTCCGATGCGCACGCGCTTTAGCCCCGTAACCTTCAAGCCGACCAGCTCACACATGCGTCGGATCTGCCGCTTCTTGCCTTCGCGCAGCACAAACTTGAGCTGATCCTCGTTCTGCCAGCTGACCTGCGCCGGTCGCAGCGCGCTGCCATCAAGACTGAGTCCATGATTGAGCAGCGCCAGTTCAGCGCTCGATATCGTGCCCTCAACTCGGACGAGGTACTCCTTTTCGATCTCGCCACTCTCGCCAATGAGTTGGCGGGCGATGCGTCCGTCCTGGGTGAGTACCAGCAGGCCGGTGGAGTCGATATCGAGCCGCCCAGCCGGAGCGAGTCCCTTGCGATGACCACTCTTGAAGCCGATGCCTGAAGTGTCCTTGGAGAAGTGCAGCTCTGGAACGACCAGCGCAACTGCCGGTGGGTATCCATCCTCGGCCTGGCCAGACACATAGCCGACGGGCTTGTGCAGCAGCACCGTCACACGCGCCTCCTGCTGCGCCTTGGCGGCCTTGTCGAGAGTGATGACCTGATGCGGCGCGGCACGCGTGCCCAATTCGGAGACCTTGGTGCCATCAACATACACCCAGCCTTGGGCGATGTACTCGTCAGCCTCGCGCCGCGAACACAGGCCGCGCGCCGCCATGAGTTTGGACACCCGCACCAGCCTCGCATCGGTTCCCTCTGCCTGGACGCGAGGAGCGCCTCCCGTCGGTCCAATCCCATTCAGGGTGATACGCCCGCGAACAGGGGTTGACGGGCGTGGGCGCGTTGGCTGCGCACCGCCAGAGCGCGAGGGCCCTGCGGGCCGGCGGGAATTGGAAGAGACCAAGATTACATCCTCGAATCTAGACGATTACCCCGATTGTCGCCCAAAGGGACGGAGTCGGGTCCGGGCAAGTACGACAGGCCTGCGGCAGCCGATAATGCGCTGTTTCGCAGCCCTGCCTGATAACCACAGGCCCCCGCCGCCATGATTCGGTTGAGTGAACTGAAAGTCCCGCTGGATGAATCCTTCGATTGCGCCGGCGCCGGGCCCGCGCCCCTCAGCACTCCTGCGCTGGCGCGATTGATTCCGCTCACTCTGGGCATACGGGAAGGGGACATCGCCCGCTGGCAGATCTTCAAACGTAGCTTCGACGCCCGCCGCAAGCCCATACAGGTGGTGTACATCGTCGATGTGGAATTGCGCCAGCCTGGTGACGAGCCGGCGCTGCTGCGCAGGTTTGCTGGCCATTCGCATATCCACGCGACGCCCGACATGCAGTGGCGCATGCCGGTGAGCGCCCCGGCCGACTGGGCACCGCCCGCCGGCCTGCGCCCAGTGGTGGTGGGCTTCGGCCCTTGCGGAATTTTTGCGGCACTGGCGTTGGCGCAGATGGGGCTGCGCCCCCTCGTGCTGGAACGCGGCAAGACCGTCCGCCTGCGCACAAAGGACACCTGGGGTTTGTGGCGCCGGCGTGAGCTTCACCCGGAAAGCAATGTGCAGTTTGGCGAAGGCGGTGCCGGGACTTTCTCCGATGGAAAACTCTATAGCCAGATCCGCGATCCACGTTTTCTTGGGCGCAAGGTCATGAAGGAGTTGGTCGCGGCCGGCGCGCCGGAAGAAATTCTGCATGCCGCTCACCCTCATATCGGAACGTTCAAACTGGTGAAGGTAGTGGAGAACTTGCGCGCCCGCATCATCGCATTGGGCGGTGAGGTGCGATTTGAACAGCGCGTCACCGACATCCTCGTCGAAACGAATGCAGCCGGCGATAAGCAACTGCGCGGCCTGCAAGTGACTGACGCCGCCACGGGCGGAAGGCAGGAAATCGCCGCCGAGCACGTAATCTTCGCACTGGGGCACAGCGCCCGCGACACCTTCACCATGCTGCATCGTCATGGCGTGGCGATGGCGGCTAAACCGTTCTCGGTGGGGTTTCGTATCGAGCATCCTCAGAGCCTGATCGATCGCGCGCGCTGGGGTCAGCATGCAGGGCATCCATTGCTTGGCGCTGCCGACTACAAACTCGTGCATCACGCCGCCAACGGCCGCACCGCATACAGTTTCTGTATGTGCCCCGGCGGCACCGTGGTAGCCGCCACCTCCGAAACGGGCCGTGTGGTCACCAATGGCATGAGCCAGTATTCGCGCAATGAACGCAACGCCAACGCCGGTATCGTCGTGGGCATCGAGCCGGAGGATTTTCCGAACACCCCGGTACTGCTGGAACAGCATCTCGCCAATGTACGCCAGGAAGACCACGCCACGCCCGCGCGCGTGCACCCGCTGGCCGGCATCGTTCTCCAACGGCAGTTGGAAAGCCGGGCCTTCACGCAGGGCGGCGAAGACTATTCCGCACCCGGGCAGCGCGTAGAGGATTTCATCGCTGGCCGGCCGTCGACTCGCTTTGGCGACGTGACGCCATCGTACAGACCGGGAGTGACTCCCACCGATCTCGCATCCGCGTTGCCCGGCTATGCGATCGAAGCCATTCGCGAAGCGCTACCGGAGTTCGACCGCAAGATTCGAGGCTTTGCCCTGCCCGACGCCATACTCACCGGCGTCGAGACGCGCACTTCGTCGCCGCTGCGCATCGCACGAGGTGAGGACTTTCAGAGTCCGAACTTGATGGGGTGTTTCCCGGCCGGTGAAGGCGCAGGGTACGCAGGCGGGATCTTGTCTGCTGGCGTTGACGGCATTCGTGTGGCTGAGGGGGTGGCACGCGAGATCCTCAGCACCAATGGGAGGACCAACCCACCCGTAAATCATGATCGAGCGTCGTTGGAATGATCCAGATATGGCAGGTTCCGCCCCCAATCCCACAGCCTCAGCCCGTTCCATTACTTTGGCGTAAGCGGGCTGAGATCGCCAAGTAGTTCAACGCCGACAAATCGCACCACGGGCAAGAACGTTGTTTCCATCACGAGCGACAGGACCTACGCTGACGGAGTGGTTCAAGGCGCGCCCACGAAACGATGGGGCAGCCGGAGAATATCGCCTCGCCCAGAGATTTCCCTCCCCCCTGGGAGAGGGGCTCATGTCCATCGACGGCTTAACACAAGGGTCCGCTGAATCGCCTTGCAAGCGGACGAACGTCAGATCCCCGCGCCTTTCAACATTTCCTCCAGACGCTGCGCGCTGAAGCCATTCATGCGCTGAGTGCCGACGAGAATGACTGGCACTCCATGGCCCCCCATCGCCTTGTACTCCTGGTAGGCGGCCTGCGAGGCTTCCACATCCAGTTCCTCGTAGGCGGTGCCGCGAGCGTTCAGGAATGCCTTGGCCCTCTTGCAGTATCCGCAAGATTGCGTGGTGAAGATCCTTACCTTACCGCCTCGTCCGCTTTGGGTGGCGTCGTTGGCCATAGACTTGGGCGTGAGGTCGCTCACAACGGCTGGCCCCTTGATCGAACTGATGCGACCTCGGATCTCCGCCGCTTTGCTCTTCTCGGGTGGTGCGTCGCCGTAATGGATGCGGCCATCCTTGTCTTTCCACTTGTAGACGCCGGCAGACGTCGGCAGGCTCCACATAAGGCTCAATAGCAGCACCGGAACAATTCTCGGCATTGGCGGAATCATGGGGTGAGAGGTGCCGACATCGTCAGCAAGGCTTACGCCTGGGGGGCATCTCATCGTGTGGTTTGTTGTCGTGACACTGGAAACCTCTCCTGCTTTGACTTAACTTTCACTTTGGGCAGCGCCTATGCGATACCGAGTCCATACCTCTGCGCCTATACGTCGGCTTGTCTCGGCATACAGATTTCTGTACGATCGGAAGTATGAAGACCACACTCGACATCAGCGACGAATTGCTCGCCCGGGCGAAGGCTGTTGCGGCCAAGGAACGAATCACGCTTACCAGAATGGTTGAAGAGGGACTGGCGTTGAGGATTCGACGTAAACGCCCTCGCCCCATGAGCACCCTGAGAGCGCTCCCCGTATCGAAGGCTCAGGGTGGCTTGGTTTCTGGTGTTGACGGCAGCAGCAATCAGTCGATGTTGGATGCGGCGGATTCGTGACCCCTGACGTTAACGTCTTGGTCGCCGCGTTCCGGGCGGATCATCAGAATCATGCTCAGGCATATGAATGGTTGACGGCCGCGCGCAACGATTGCGCCCAAGGACATTCCACATTGACTCTTCTACCCATGGTCCTCGCCAGCTACCTGCGAATCGTGACCAACTCCAAAGTTTTTTCCGATCCTGACTCGATTGGCGACGCGATGAACTTCCTCGATGTTCTGTTGGAGACGCCCGGGGCGGAGGTTGGGCAGTGTGGGCAAGAATGGGCACAGTTTCGAGACCGGCTTCTATCCCTGGGGTTGAAGGGCAATTTCGTAACCGACGCATGGATCGCGTCTGCCACTCAATCTTTATCGGAACATCTCGTGACTTTCGATCGGGACTTTCTTCGACTCCTGCCCGTTGGAGATCTTACGGTGTTGACCTAGCCGGAGAACGCTCCGACGTATTGTATTGAGACGTTTCAGCGCACGACGGCGCGTACGCCGGCAGACTCCAGGCGTACGCTCGTTGTACGGTCTCGCGCCGATGCGCCACCGAATACTTAGCCTCTTGCACGCCCTCGACGCAAGAATCCAATGCCAGCAATGCTCACCGCGAGCAACGCCAGTGACGCGGGTTCGGGCACTTGTTCAAAGGTGATCCGGTAGATCGCCGAGTCCGCCGAGATTTGGCGGTCGAAGACATAGCCAGCGCCCGTCGTCAGGCCATTGAAGCCTTCCAGCTCCGAGGCATCGAACGCCACCACGCCGTTCTGGGGAGTACGCTGATCATTCACGCCCCCCACCACGAACGCCGCATTGGCGGCATCGAAAGCTTCCGAACCAGCGTCCCAGATGTCGCGGCCGAACTGGGTGATGCTTTGGATCAGCAAATTGCCGGAATCGTCAAACAGCCGGTACTCATCCGGCTCGTCATTGCCGATGAACAAGTCGTTACTAGGGACCACCATCGACGCGAAGGTGAAGAAGGCGTTCATGGCCGAATCGATGATGAAGCGGGCGCTGCCCGTCCCGCCCGGTAGCAGCGGGCCCGCCGGATTGGGCAGAACCGAACCCAGCACCGCCCCCGGATCTGCCGCGGCAAAGGCCGGGAACCAGTCCGCACCGCTGCCGCCTTCGGCCACGGAGATAATCGGTGCTGTCGCAGTCTGGCCGTTGTTGAAGGCATCGAAGGTACCGCTATGGAAACCGATACGGAGCGGTGCAAAGGCGATGCTGTTGGCTGGGGACAGGTTTTCCACAGTCACTCGGACCTGAACAGGCGCGGCCTGGGCGGACGGGACGAACGCCAGTGCCAGTGCACCGACTAGAGGGGTGAGTACAAGCGGACGGAATGACATACGACGGGCTCCAGGTACAGTAAGTTGTAGGGACGTTTCCCCATGGCGGCAGTGGCCAGGGAACGAGACGGATGTTGACGCGTGCCCCCCACCAAGTCTTCACCAAGTTTTCACAGGGCCGTGAAGTTTGGACGCCTGCCATGCGGTTAAATGGCGACTTACCCCCTCTTCAAGGTCACAGCCGTGGCACACGCCAAGCAATTGCTGCTGGTGGAGGACGATGACGCCATCGCGGACATGGTGCAGGTCAACCTGATCAGCGCCGGATTCGACGTGCGTCGCGAGAGCGACGGCGTAGCGGCTTTGCGCGCGATCGCCGATGACCGATTCGATCTGGTGCTGCTCGACCTGATGCTGCCCGGCGCCGACGGCTGGGATGTCTGCCGGCAACTGCGCGCCCAACCAGATTACGTGCCCTTGATCATCATCAGCGCGCGCACCACCGAAGCGCACCGGGTGCTTGGTCTGGAACTGGGCGCCGATGACTACCTGCCCAAGCCCTTTTCCGTGCTGGAGTTGCTCGCCCGCGTGCGCGCGCTGCTCAGGCGCGCCGAGCGCCTGCAAGCCCCGGCCCCCATGGCGCGCGAGATCCGCTTCGGAGACAACCGGCTCGATCCGGTACGTCGCGAAGTGCGGCGCGGCGCCGAAACAGTCACCTTGACGATGCGTGAATTCGACCTGCTCTATTTCCTTGCACGCAATCCCGGGCAAGTGTTCAGTCGTGGCGATTTGCTCAATTGCATCTGGGGCACGGGCTTCGAGGGCTACGAGCACACGGTGAACTCTCACATAAACCGGCTGCGAGCAAAGATCGAACACGACGGCCGCCGCCCACGCTGGATTCATACCGTCTGGGGCGTGGGCTATCGGTTCGGCGGGCCCTCCGACGGGATAGCCGCATGAGCGCGACGACGCCCGCCAAGCTGGCGCCCTCGCTACGCGTGAATCTGGAGACGCCCAAGCAACTCGCAGGTGTTTCTTTTTCAGTGCGGGTGACCCTGGCATTTGCTTCACTGCTGCTGATCTTTGCCGCGCTGGCCGTGGTGCTGGGCAGACATGTCGTGCAACAGCATGAACTGGAAACGCAGCAGCGACTCTCGCTGGGGCTTGCGCGTCACATCGTGGAGCATTGGCCACATGTGGCGAAACCCGCGCAAGGTGCGTCCGATCGCCAGGCCTTGGCCGAAGTACTCAACATGCTGATGGTGGTGAACCCCGCCATCGAGGTCTACACCCTGGATGAGAACGGCCGCGTGCGGGAATACTTGGGTGAGCCTGGCATGGTGCGGCAGGCACAGGTGGACATTGACGCGGTTCGAGCTTTCTTGGCGGGCGCGGCGTTGCCGCTGCTAGGCAGCGATCCCAAGACACCAGGCGCGCGCAAGATATTTTCCGCCGCCATGTTTCCTGCCATTCCGGGCAGCAGTGCGCCGTCGGGTTACCTGTATGTCGTGCTCGATGGCGAGGCGCGCACGCAAGTCGCAGGCGAGTTGGATTCTTGGCGACTATGGCGTGGCGCGCTTTGGGTCGCCCTGGCCGGACTGATGCTGACGCTTGCCGTCGGCTGGATGACCTTCAGCTCACTCACCCGTCCACTGCGCGATCTGGCCGGCCGCATGGGACGCTTTACGCTTCAAGGTGATCCGGTCCCGCCCCAAAGCGCAACGCCCCCTGAAGGTGGCGACGAAGTGATGGCCATCGACCGCGCCTTCAAGAAAATGGGGCGCCGGTTGGCGAGACAAGCGCAGACGCAAGCCGCGCAGCAGAATGCTCATCGCGAGGTCATGGCCAGTGTCGCGCACGACCTGCGCACGCCGTTGACCGCGCTACATGGCTATCTCGAAACTCTACGCCGGGATCTGGACCACCTCACTGAGCCCGAGCGCCAGCGCTACCTCGACACCGCGGTCGGTCAAAGCGACAAGGTGCGGCGCCTGTCCTTGCAGCTGTTCGATTTAGCGCGCTTGCAATCCGTAGATGACCTTTCCCATCGCGAGCGCTTCCGACTCGACGAACTAGTCAACGACACGGTGCAGAAATTTCAGCTCGGCGCGCCCAAGGTGGTGTGGCATGGCGCCCTGCCCTCACCGGTAGAAGTGGAAGGCGACATTCACCTGATCGAACGCGCGCTCACCAACCTGCTCGACAACGCCTTGCGGCACGCCCCTGGCAAGCTGCCGGTGCGGGTGAGCATGCGACACGAAGGTCGCCACGCCATGGTGTTGATCGAGGATGATGGACCAGGGCTGCCCCCAGCCATTCAGCGCCGCCTCCAATTCGATGAGTCCGTACGCCTGCCATCGGGGCGGCCCGAAGGCGGCTTCGGCGGACTGGGTCTAGCCATCGTGCAACGCATCGCCTGGCTGCATCAAGGGCGCCTGCACGTGGTATCACCCGAAAAGCCTGGCGCGCGATTGCTGCTGGCCATCCCCATCTTCGCGATCCGTTGAGGCGGCGACGCAGACCGGTCGATCACGGCTATTCCCTCACCCCAACCCCTCTCCCAAAAGAAGAGGGGCTCCAGCCAACCCACTCCCTGTCAAAACAACCAGGTACTGACCTGACCTTTCGTATCCAGCCGGCGCACCAGATGCTCCTCCAATACGTAGAACGTGCCGTCCGGCGCGCTGCACAGGCCGCGGACTTTATCGAACACCGCGAGTTCCGCCTGACCATCGTGGTGTAACGCAGCGATATCGCTGCCGCCACGAATCTTGTGACCGGTGATCGGCGTAACCGCGTTCTTCGCTTCGTCAACGCGATAGATCTGCATGATGTCAAAGCCACGCTGCTCGAAAATCATGGGCATGGTGATGAGATGGATGCGGCCTTTGGGATCGACGGTGAGATTGCCCGTCGTGATGCCATCGAGCCGGATCTTGGCCGGACTCTTTCCCAGCTTGGTGCTGAAGAACACGCGCCGAAATTCGCCCGTGGGTTTGATGCGCCAGATAGTGTTGTAGAGGTTGTGTACAGGCTTCGCCACGGTCAACCATCCACCGCTCACCAGTTCGTTGTGGGCCGCATCCCAGGTGAGGTTGCTTAACAGCAACTGGTCTTCACCTTTGAGATCCTTCCCGCACGCCTGTTCGGGCGAGACCACTGTCGTCACCTGCCCAGCTGGCGACAAGCGTCGCAGACTGCAACCCTTCTGATCCACCATCCAGATGTTGCCCTGAGTATCGGGCACGGCTGCGCTCAGATCGTCGAAGCGCGCCGTGTCGGCGGCACCATCCACCAAGCCGGCTATAGAAGGAGTGGACGCGCCGCTGCAGAACGCAGGCGGACCGGCCAAGCGCTGCAACTGTCCATCGGCTCGCAGCTTGATCAACGCGGCGCCTGCGCCCCATACGAGGCCGCCGTCGGACATTGCTGCGACCTGGTTCAATCCGATGCCGGACTGATTAAAGGGCGCCTCACACGACGGCCCCACGGCACTCCCCTGAGGAGTCGTCGCCCGCACGTGCAGGGCCCGCACGCTGCCATCGGCCGCGGCCTTCCAGGCACCGACGGCACGCGCATTGAATTTGGCATCCAGACCAGCCCGGCCGGTGACGATCACACCGCCATCGGGTGCACACCGGATCGCATCCATGGACGCGAAAAACAAGCCCGCGGTGGACAGGTACGGGTTGGCCAACGTATGCGTCGCCCGCTTCGCGACATCCGCAAACTTGGCGCCGTATCGGGGTGCGAGTTCCACTTTTCTGGCATCGCGGGACACCAGGTTCACCGCCTGGATAGCGTTGAGGTCATCGGGCACCTCACTGGTCGCGGTCCATCCTAGGGTGTGCAATGCCAGAAAAGTCGACACACCCAAGACCGATACCCGTGTGTAACTTCCTATGTTCATGTGAGTCTCGCTGGTGTCAGGGTATTGTTGATGACATCGACAGCCAATCTCCGCCTGAGCATCGTCATCACACAAAGGGGCGCACATGCCGCCAGCAGATGCTTGAGCGTATGACCGCTGACCCACTGGGCGCTCAGTTCGAAGATCTCCCGATCCCAATGCTCGGCGAGTTTCGCCGCCGCATAGAACCCGAGCCCGTAGAGCAAGAAGTACCGGTGTGAGAAGCGCCCCGGAAAAAACAGCAGCAGCACCGGCAACGCCAGCAACGGACCGAACTGCACCCAGACGTAAGGCCTCAGATCACCACTGAGTGCCCACCACAACACACTGCCCACGCCGACGAGTAACGCCGGCACTAGGAATACCCGCTCCGTGCGGGGATCCAGATGCTCCGCCAGCATGGCCACGAACAAGCCCATGAAGGCGATGGTTATGGGCAGCCTGTCCCAGATCAGCGAGGCATTGTCCGGCGCCCAGTGGTACCACCCGGATCCTATACACACCAGCGCGGTGCCGGCAAAATGTATCTGCCAAGCCAGCCGCGCCCCCATCGACGCGCGCGCCGTCATCCAGCCGGCGACGCCCACTAGCAGAAACGGCAGGTTGGACAACACATCCAGAGTGTTGGGAATCGCCCAAAAGATGCGGGTGTCGGCGAAACGATGGTACGCATCATCCTGAGCGATAGGCTCGCCCGCCAGCACCAGCGCCATCAGGGGTAGCAGGAGCACGGACCAGAGCACAAACTCGCGGTGGCGACGACTCATGGCGACACTGAGACCTCAGGCGCGACAGCAGTTTCCCGGCGTGCGCTGGATGCGATCGCGTGAACACAACCAGCAGCGGCCATGATGCGGTGGATTTCAACCGCCCGTCGCATGCACCAGTCTCCGGCCACCACGGCATATTTCGCCATGCACCAAGACGCGACGGACAAGACACTACAAACGGCACTGCGGACAGGACGGTGCGTATGCATGGCATAAGCGAACAGGTCAGACGGATATTCTGCCACGGACCCTGCGAACACCAAGATTCCAATCGCAGATCGGTGACTGCAATACGCTCGACGCCCAGCCGTGACTGCCGCTAAGATACCGGCGGCTACCGGGGGGCCTCTACGCCGACCCCGTGTCCGATCTACAAAAGCTTTTCCGGGAGGAGTACTCATGATCGCCGGGGTAATGACCTGGTTCCAGTCACTGGACCCGACTTTCGCGGGTCTACTAGCGCTGCCGATCGCGGTCGCCATCGCAGGACTGCTCGCTGATCTGTTTCGCCATGGCGGCGATTCGGGATCCACGGCGCGCTGAATGATCCACGGCCAGGGATCAGGCGGGGCGCCACACGACACCAGCGCTGGATTGCACACACTCAGTCTGGCGCTATCGCTGTTCGTGTTCTGGGTATTGTTGTCAGGCTATTTCACCCCGTTTCTGCTGTCGGCTGGCGTGGGCGCGGCCATTGCCGTGGCCTGGCTGGCGCGGCGCATGGCGGTCGCCGATCGTGAAGGTCACCCCATCCACTTCTTGCGTGCCGTACTGTTCTACTGGCCCTGGCTACTGAAGGAAATCATCAAGAGCGGTATCACAGTCACTCGCATCGTGCTTTCGCCCTCCATGCCCATCAGTCCCGCGCTGGTGCGTTTCCGGCCGACACAGCACACTGTCACCGGGTTAGTCACACACGCGAACTCGATCACCCTGACGCCCGGCACGCTCACAGTGACCGCAGAGGACGGTGAGTTTCTCGTGCACGGCCTCACCGTCGACGGCGCTAACGGTTGCGTCGACAGCGATATGGATCGTCGCGTGCGCGCCCTGGAATCGGATCGGCCATGATTGAGGCTGCGGCGATCGCACTGCTGGTCACCTTGGCATTGGCGCTAATTCGCGCCGTGCGTG